>LSQX01185100.1_pt2 | contig 16246 bp, 15 predicted proteins | sample 654561 | NCBI WGS metagenome assembly LSQX01 (sample SAMN04489861, study PRJNA283612) | anaerobic digester metagenome | isolation source: 4 biogas reactors fed with cattle manure at either 37C or 55C with and... | place: Denmark: Kongens Lyngby | collected 2014 | reverse complement strand
CTTGAATGTTCACCATTCATCGTTTTAGCTCTACAATCAGACAAACGGAGACCCTAAGCAATACATTGTTTTTAAAAGAATTAAACTCATCAAACCTTAGCTAAGGCTTCATACACATAAAACTTCAAGCTGAATATAACCGTCTATCTTTTACAAGTGTATAGAAATGTATTAAAAAAGATGCGCTCGACTATAAGCATAATGCTGCACAACAAAAATCAATAAAAACACAAGGAATCGTCATGGCTTTTAAATCCTTAAGCTTGTTTAAAAATAAAATTAGTTCCGTTTTTACCGTAGAGAAACAGAGGGTGTAAATAATTCTGTGTAAATACAGTTTTAAAAATACTTGGTTACACGCTCTTCAAACATGATACTAAAGCGATTCATGGCAGCTTTCCAATTCTGAATAGGCATCGTCCATTTTTTGCTTGCTGCCATAATTGCTAAATATACCACCTTTTTCACGGAATCATCAGTTGGGAAGATTTTTCTTTTCTTGGTTGCATGGCGGATAACGCTGTTCAATGATTCAATCGCATTCGTCGTGTAAATCGCTTTGCGAATATCCATAGAATAAGCGAAAAACGTGTTTAGATTCGACCAGTTGGCAAGCCATGACTTGCTGATTTGAGGATACTTCTCATCCCATTTTTGTCCAAATTCATCTAAAGCCTGTAAGGCTGCGTCTTCTGTAACAGCTTGATATATCTTTTTTAAATCGGCTGTGACAGCTTTGTAGTCTTTCCAACTCACATATTTAAGGTTGTTGCGTACCATGTGGATGATACACAACTGAATATGCGTATCAGGGTAAATTGTATTGATTGCATCAGGAAAGCCCTTCAGTCCATCTACGCAGGCAATCAGAATATCCTTTAACCCACGATTTTTCAGTTCTGTAAGGACTGAGAGCCAAAATTTAGAACCTTCGTTTTCTGACATCCACATACCTAATAAGTCTTTCTGTCCGTCTGTATTGACACCTAATGCCAGATACACCGCTTTGTTAATAATCGTACTATCTTGACGCACTTTCACGACGATACAATCCATATAGACAATAGGATAAAGGGCATCCAATGGTCGATTTTGCCATTCTATTTACTTGTTCTTTAACTGCATCCGTCACTTTGGAAATAAGCGTTGGGGAGACATCCGCATCGTACATTTCCTTGAATGTGGCAACAATATCTCGTGTCGTCATGCCTTTGGCGTATAGGGATAGGATTTGGCTATCCATTTGTGTGATACGCCTTGCGAAGCGCTGCTTCTCATCTTCTTGATCAGCTGGGGCTCAAAAGTGCCATCACGATCTCTAGGCGTGTCTAGTTCAAATTCACCATCATCAGTAAATAGCCGTTTGGTTGTATAGCCATTACGTGTATTTTTGCCTATACGAGGACTATTCTTCTCATAGCCTAAATGTTCAGTCAGTTCAGCATTGAGTGCAGTTTCAACGGTGAGTTTCTTTAGAGCTTTACTGAAATTATTCAGGTCAGCTTCTGTTTTTAAGTTCTTAGCAAATTCTTTTGCCAATGCCAGCATTGCTTCATCTTTCATGGTAAACACCTGTGTTGCCCCCCCAACAGCGTTGAGGGATAGTTTAAGCGTTTACACAGTTTTATTTACAGTCTCTAGAAACACAAACCAGCTCTTTATTTAATGGACTTCTAAGTGGTGGTTCTTTAACAAACACAATTTCTGGTTTTTTCAACAACCTCACAGGTACAACAACCACAACGCCTACTCTTGATTCATTATTAAAAAGCTTACTTTCTGGCAGTAGTTTGGATAGCTCTAGCCTAACCAATTTAATTAGCCAGTTTTCAAGCTCAAATACAAATTTAGATCTCTCTAGTTTAATCAGCAAACTGACCCAATCGAATGGCGGTAGTTTTGATATTGCGTCTATCACCAATTTGCTGAGTGGATTGATGGGCGGCAATTGCAGTGATTTAGATATTTCAAAAATCACCCAATTGGTCGGTGGTTTAATTGGCGGCAATACAGGCAGTTTAGATATTGCAAAAATCACCCAAGTTGTTGGTGGCTTAATCCAAGGCAATGGCGATATTGATATTGCGCAAATTGCTGAATTGGCAAGCGGCTTGATTGGTAGCAACATCGGTGGTGGTTTAGGCGGTGTGGATATTGGTGCAATTGCTGGCTTAGTTGGTGGCTTAATCCAAGGTAATGGTGATATTGATATCGCGCAAATTGCTGAACTGGCAAACGGCTTGATTGGCAGCAACATCGGCGGTGGTTTAGGCGGTGTGGATATCGGTGCAATTGCAGGCCTAGTTGGCGGCTTAATTCAAGGCAATGGCGATATTGATATTGCACAAATTGCTGAATTGGCAAGTGGTTTAATGGGTAATGCTGGCTTATTAGATACAGGCTCAATGAACTTGTTAGCAACAGACCTGATCAGCAACAGCTCAAGTTCAGTAGATATTGGCTCTATCATTCAGTTGATGGGTGGTCTAATCAACGGTTCAGGTAGTTTTGATATTGGTACGATTGCACAAGGCTTGGCTGAAAACCTAATGCCATTACTTGCTTCAATTGATACTGGAAATTCTAATATTGATATGGCTCAACTGACTCAAGTCCTACCTACCGTTGTGGGTAGTGTAACCACACTCGTGTCAGCAGTTTCTTCTGCAGGTTCAGGCAATATTCCTGAAACAGTGGCCGATGTCCTCAAAGGTGTTAATCCATTACTCAACATTTTAGCGAACAGCGATATATTAGATACCGATCAAGCTGAAATTGTAAGCACGCTATATGACGTATTAAATGGCGTTCAAGTGGTATTGGACTTTGTAAATAATCCATCACTACTCACCCTTTCAAGCGACCTAAACAATGTCATCAGCGCACTCGAACCGATTGTTGCACTCATTGACCCTGAAGGTCAGCTCGCCAATGGCTTTGACCTTGGAGGCTTGTTAAATAATCTAAATAGCAATCCTACTGATGGTTTCAGTTTGGATAGTTTGACTGATGGCTTTGATCAATTAATTTCTGGTGCTGACTTAAATCTTGGTGATTTGCTGCAAGGTGCATCATCAAATACCAGCTCAGACATCAATCTTGATCAATTAATCCCAACCCTAGGCGATGCACTGGGTGGCTTGACTGGCGGCACGACAGATACTCAATTTGATTTGGCGACACTGCCAAACTTGGTACAAAATTTCGATCTCAACAATGCAAGTTCACTGTTCTAAATTCTACTCAACAAGACACAAAAAAATACGCGCTCAATGCGCGTGTTTTTTTGCTAAGTTTTATATTCCACGCCAATCGACACGTGCATTACGCTCAGTATTATAAATACGGCATACATACTGCCCTAATGGCAAATCCAACAGATAATCTTGATAGGCTTTAAACTCAGCTGAAATCATTTCACCATGCTCTTTTTCCCACGGCGTTCCAGCAATTTCTAAAATAGGGGCAAGCATTGAACACACCGAAATATCTGCCAAGCCCAAACGCTCTCCCACAAAATAACGTCCGTGATTATCAATCAAATGCTGATTTAAAATGACAATCAATTCATCCATACGTTGTTTAGATTCTGCTACTTTATCTTGATCGAGCTGATAACCCTTAGACACCAAAGCTTTAATAATTGGCTTAGAGTATTTAGAAAACTGACGCAAATAGCCTTTTTCACCAATTAGGATTTCCAAAGGTTCTTCACTTTCAGATAAGGCATGAGCCAAGCCCCAACGGCGTACATGCTGACCTAATTCATCTGCCAAAGTATTAATTGCCAGTGCATGTTTATATTGTTCGGCATCACTGCGTAATAAAGTATGTTCTGGATAAACATCATCAAGATAGAGAGCAATTTGCGTAGAATCTGCAATCCAGCGCTCTTGATCACGTAATATTGGTAATTTATTTTGTCCTGTTTTTAATTGTGCAAAGGCCCGATGCACACCAGGAATTAAGTTCTGCGCATCATAATCTAATTCTTTATGATCCAATAACCAGCGAGCTTTCTCACAGAAATGAGATAAAGGAAACTGGTACAAGATGCGCATAAAATCTCCATTTTTAAGCTATAAATATTCAAAACAGTACACTTGCGGTGTTTGTCATACTTTAGTCATAGCCTCTTCTAAATACAATGTACTTTTTATTCAAAATTCGGGCAAAGCAGTCAGCTAAATCAGATCAATTTTCATCCTGCACTTCAACATCAACATTTCAAATGATCGCTTCATAAGAAACATCATGCTGATGACCTGACTTTATCTGCCCTTTCATGTAAAATCATGCCTAATTTTTATATAACACGTTGTGAGTTATTCATGGGTTTTAATTGCGGTATTGTGGGCCTGCCAAACGTTGGTAAATCTACACTTTTTAATGCACTCACCAAAGCTGCAATTGCAGCGGAAAACTTCCCTTTCTGTACCATTGAACCAAACACAGGTATTGTTCCTGTGCCAGATTCACGTTTAGACAAATTGGCAGAAATTGTAAAACCACAACGTGTCTTACCAACGACTATGGAATTTGTGGATATTGCTGGTCTAGTTGCAGGTGCATCTAAAGGTGAAGGTTTAGGTAACCAATTCCTTGCGAATATTCGTGAAACTGACGCCATTGCACACGTAGTCCGTTGCTTTGAAGATGAAAACGTGATTCACGTAAATGGTAAAATTGACCCATTAGATGATATTGCCACCATCAATACCGAATTGGCTTTAGCGGACTTGGAAACTGTTAGCAAGGCGGTGACCCGTTTAGCAAAATCTGCCAAAGGTGGCGATAAAGAAGCGGTTGCAACCAAAGCCGTTTTAGAAAAAATTCAGCCTTTATTGGATGATGGCAAGCCAGCGCGTGCTGCCAATTTAGATGATGATGAACGTAAATTAGTACGTGGCTTCGGTTTACTGACCTTAAAACCAACTATGTATATTGCCAACGTGGCAGAAGATGGTTTTGAAAATAACCCGCACTTAGAAGCAGTAAAAAAACTTGCAGCAGAAGAAAATGCGATTGTTGTGCCATTATGCAACCAAATTGAAGCTGAAATTTCACTACTTGAAGATGAAGACCGTGCAGAATTTTTAGAAGCTTTAGGCATGGAAGAACCTGGTCTGAACGTCGTCATTCGTGCAGGTTATGCGCTGTTAGGCTTACAGACTTACTTCACTGCAGGCGTTCAAGAAGTACGTGCATGGACTGTTAAAGTTGGTGCAACAGCTCCACAAGCTGCTGGTGTGATTCATACTGACTTTGAAAAAGGCTTTATTCGTGCTGAATGTATTGCTTACAAAGATTTTGTTCAATACAACGGTGAAGCAGGCGCGAAAGAAGCAGGTAAATGGCGTTTAGAAGGTAAAACTTACATCGTACAAGATGGTGATGTTTTACACTTCCGCTTTAATGTCTAATATTGAATTTTTGAATGGCTTTCATTCTATAAGCCAGTCATAGATACAATAAAAAAAAACCTCGATCACTTGATCGAGGTTTTTTATTGAACAATTCTTTGGAAATTAATTAAAACTGCACCACATTACCCTTCTGTTTAGGGTCAGTATTTCCTAACTCAGGGTGAGCTAAGGCATCTGCACATTGCTTTTTATCACGTTCATAGTCAGCTTGTTTCTGGGCAAGACTACTTGAACTGTCAATCGTCGCACGCGCCCAAATTTCCAAGCTGGTCAATGCCTTACGACACAGTGCATATTTCCCTTCGGTCACTGAGTCTGTCATTTTGACATTAATGCGCCAGTCTGTACTGAGTTTACGGGCAGGTTTACGCACCTTGTCTTCAATCAAATTGCGCTGCTTACGGTAAACATAAGGTTCAACCTCATTCATTAACTCCCATGCTTTCTGTGCATACACAGTTGCATCATTGGTAAGTTTTGGCGCAGGTTTAATTTCTATAGTTTTTTTCGGGTCGTTGTCATTGCTACACGCTTGCAATAACACACTACTGCATAGAATTGAAGCCAGCAGTATTACAGGTGTTTTCAATTTCAACATATCGGTTCGCCCATACAAACAATTCGGCATTATGCTAGTGAATTCAAGTATAATACACAATCTTGATTTGACCCATCGTTCAACTTTCTCCCTCAAGGTGTGTCGTGTCCGTACACAATATTCAAACTGCTTCTACAGCCAGTTTTTGGCAAGGTGCCAAAGATAGTCAAGCGATTATTTTCACCTATCTGCCTGTTTCTTTTGCCTTTGGCGTTTCAGCCACACAATTCGGTTTTACCGCATGGGAAGCCTTATTTTTATCTTGCTCTATGTATGCAGGCGCAAGTCAGTTTTTGGTGGTGGCATTACTTGGCAGCGGCACCTCTATTTGGATGACTGCACTAACAGTGATTGCCTTAGACATTCGGCATTTACTCTATGGCCCCGCACTACAAAACCTGATTCAAGATCGGCTGAATCTTAAAAAAACTGCAATTTGGTCATGGGGATTGACCGATGAAGTCTTTGCTTCAGGCATGATTAAACTGTCACAACGGCGTCAGGAATGGTCTGAATCATGGATGTTAGGTCTCAGTCTATTTAGCTGGCTGTCTTGGGCGTTAGGTTCATTCTTAGGTGGCTTATTTGCTGACCAAGTCACGAAAATGCCACAGTTTTTACAAGCGGCGCTCGACTTTTTATTGCCTGCTTTATTCCTAAGCTTTTTACTGGCTGCTTTTGAAAAGAAACATACTTTTGTGGTGGGTATCACCATTGTCGTATCTGCCATTGCTTGTTATTTCATTGATTTGTCTGCTGCAATTTTTATTGGCATATCTTCCGGCATATTGGCAGGCTTATTTAAACACTATGTGTTGAAACAACCCGACCCTGAACATACAGGAGTAAAATCGTGAGTTTAGAAATAATCTTGGTTGGCATTTTAGTGGGGATTGCCAACTTCGCATCGCGCTTTGGGCCATTTTTTGTGATTCAAAAATTTCAGCAAGGCTCACAAAAGCGTGGCGCTTTATGGCTAAAAATTGCCTTAGGCAGCATCGGGATTGCCGCAATTAGTTCCATGCTCGTGGTCGCAACACTGCCGCCTTTGCTGGAAACACCAAATAAAAGTTTTGCCATGCTGGTCGGTTTCTTGGTACTCACAGGCTTATATTTTAAATTTAAGAAAATTGTTCCTGCCACCTTAACCGCAGCCCTGACCTACGGGCTGATTTACACCTATATACCTTTTAGTTTCTAGAACAGCTTAAATTAAACAACTTTGAAAACCGAAATCATCCCTTTCAAATGCAGTGTCATCACCGCTAAGCCACTGAATGCCATAAAATTGCATGACAAAATCATGATTTTATTGCAAACAGGGCTTAACTCATAGAACAGTTCTGCTATGCTAAAAGCCCACTTTAGCAAGGACGATTCACATGAGCGTGACCATTGGTACTCCCCTTCAATCTTCTGCTTTTAAAGTTTTGCTATTGGGTTCGGGGGAACTCGGTAAAGAGGTGGTGATTTCACTACAACGTTTAGGCGTAGAAGTACATGCCGCCGATCGCTACGACCATGCGCCAGCCATGCAAGTCGCACATTATGCCTATACTTTGAATATGGCAGATGCCACAGAATTAAAACAACTGATTGAAAAAATCCAGCCGAATTTAATTGTGCCTGAAATTGAAGCGATTGCGACACAGGTCTTGGTTGAAATTGAAGAACAAAACATCGCCACAGTCATTCCTTCTGCCAAAGCCGTCAATTTGACCATGAACCGTGAGGGAATTCGTCGTTTAGCTGCAGAAGAATTAGGTTTGCCAACCTCGGCTTACCGCTTCGCCAATTCTTTGGAATCTTTCCGTGCCGCCTGTGATGATATTGGCTATCCAAACTTTGTTAAACCTGTAATGTCATCTTCAGGTAAAGGTCAGTCAAGAGTAACTTGTTTTGATGAAGTAGATGCCGCTTGGGAATATGCTCAAACAGGTGGACGCGTCAATCAAGGCACTGTGATTGTTGAATCACAAATTGATTTCGATTTTGAAATTACCCTATTAACTGTACGTGCCAAAAACCCAGAAACTGGTGCTATCGAAACTTCATATTGTGACCCAATTGGCCACCGTCAAGATTCAGGCGACTATGTAGAAAGCTGGCAACCACAGCAAATGACTGAAGCCGCCCTAACTGAAGCCAAACGCATTGCCCATAAAGTGACAACTGCTTTAGGCGGCTGCGGAATTTTTGGTGTAGAGCTGTTTGTGAAGGGCGATAAAGTCTGGTTCAGTGAAGTATCGCCACGTCCGCACGACACAGGTTTAGTGACGTTGGCCTCACAATTTCAGAGTGAATTTGAATTACATGCACGTGCCATTTTAGGTTTGCCTGTCAACACTGCACGTCATAGTGTGGCAGCCAGTGCCGTGATTTATGCAGGTGTCGATGCCAATAATCTTTCATTTTCTGGCCTAAATCTTGCATTAGCTCATCCCGATACAGATTTACGTTTATTTGGGAAGCCTGAAGGTTTTGAGCGCCGACGTATGGGAGTTGCGACAGCACGTGCAGAAACCACGGCGCAAGCGCGCGAATTGGCTCAACACACTGCAAACAGTGTTAGCGTTCATTTAAACGAAAATCAGAATTAAGCTCGTCATTGCATAACGGAATTGTCCATGATCAATACATTACCCTTGCTGAACTATGTGAAAAGCAACCATGACATTCAAGCGATTAACCAATGGCGTACAGATGTCGAAAATCAGCTACAACAATGTTTTGAAAATGGACAATCCATCCGTGAAGTGATTTTGGCACGTTCCAATCTGATAGACGAAGCCCTGACATTTTTGTGGCAACACGCTGAATTGGATCAAACTGATTTAAGTCTATTTGCTGTGGGTGGCTATGGGCGCAAAGAAATGCTGCCTTATTCCGATGTAGACATTATGATTTTGTCGGAAGATGCCATTAGCCCAGAACAAGAGCAACTGATCTCGACCTTTATTTCATCATTGTGGGATGTCGGTAATTTCAAACCTGCAACCAGCGTACGTACCATTCAAGACTGTGTGATTCAGGCTACTAGCGATTTAACAGTCGCTACTGCCCTGATCGAAGCTCGTTTAATTACTGGTAACACCCAACTGGCAAAATGGCCACGTCGTATTGTTTCGCAAACTTGGACAGATAAAACCTTTTTTGATGCCAAAATGCAGGAACAAAGCAAGCGTTATGCACAGCACAATGACACGGAAAGCAATCTAGAACCTGATATTAAAAATGCCCCAGGCGGCATCCGTGACATTAACCAAATTGGTTGGATTGCTAAACGACATTTTCGGGTCAATCGTATTTATGACTTGGTGCATTTAGGTTTTATTTCTGAGTTTGAATTAGGTGTACTTGAAGAAGCTGAAAGCTTTTTATGGGAAATTCGCCACCATTTGCACCGCCTGACCAAGCGTGATGAAAATCGTTTATTGTTTGATTATCAACGTGATATCGCTGCCACTTTTGGCTATGTCCGTGAAGAAGGCAAACCACCAAACTACCCAATTGAACAATTCATGAAGCGTTATTATCGCTCTGCACAGCAGGTTTCTGCCCTGAATGAAATGTTGTTGGCCTATTTTAATGAATCTGTAATTACCCCACGCCTGCCAAACTACGAACGCCAAATTGAAGAAATTAATGAAAATTTTAAATTGGTGGATGGCAAGCTTGCAGTTCAGCACCATAAAATTTTCTCAGAAAAACCAAGTGCGATTTTAGAAATTTTCTATTTACTGGCCAATCGCCCAGAAATTAAAGGGATTCGTGCACGTACTTTACGCTTACTTGCATTGGCCGCAAAGCGTATTGATCAAAGTTTCCGAGATGACCCTGCACATCAAGCCCTTTTTATGGCCATTTTGCGCTCACCACATCGTTTATATAAAACATTAGTGACAATGAAGCGCTTGGGTGTATTAGGCAATTACATTTCTGCATTCGGGCAAATTACAGGTCTCATGCAATATGACCTGTTCCATATTTATACGGTAGATGCTCACACCTTACTGTTGGTGCGTAATTTGAGCCGCTTCAAAGAGCCTGAGTTTGCCAAAGCCTTTCCTGTGGTTAGCTCTGTGTTCCAACGTCTAGTACGTCGTGACATTATTTATTTAGCTGCAATTTTCCACGATATTGCCAAAGGCCGTCGTGGAGATCATAGCGAGCTTGGTGCTGTCGATGCCATCGAATTTTGTCGCGAACACGGGTTTACCGAACGTGAATGCAACTTGGTCGCATGGCTAGTCAAAAATCATTTATTAATGTCTGTCACGGCACAGAAAAAAGATATTTCAGACCCTGACGTAGTCAAAGAATTTGCCGAAAAAATGGGGGATATGGAGCATTTAGATTATCTGTACACTTTAACTGTTGCCGATATTAATGCCACCAACCCTACCCTTTGGAACACTTGGCGCGCATCCTTAATGCGTCAATTGTACACACAGGCAAGGGATGTGATTCGTTCAGGTTTAGGCCGTCCAGTCGATTATCAAATGTTGATTGAAGACACAAAATTTGCAGCCAGTGAAATTTTGGTAAATGATTTTTCACTCAGCGATGTTGAAAAAGTCTGGCAAGAACTGGGCGATGAATACTTCCTGAAAGAATCTGCCGATGAAATTGCATGGCACACCCGCGCAATTTTGGAGCATGGCGATAATCATGCACCATTAGTGCTCATGCGTGCGCACCGAAAATCAGCACAAGATGCAGTACAGATTTTTATTTATACCCAAGATCAACCCAACCTATTTGCCACTACTGTGGCCATTTTAGACCGAATGAATTTGGATGTTCAGGATGCACGGATTATTACCGCGACTAAATCCTTTAGTTTAGATACTTATGTTGTATTAGACCGATTTGGCACACTCCTGACCGATCCTGAGCGTGAAAAAATGGTTATTGATGCACTGATCGATGCACTAAGTCAGTCGGATAAATACCCAGGTTTGATGCAACGTCGTATCCCACGTCAATTACGCCATTTTGATATTGAAAATACTGTTGAAATTACTTTCAATACAGCCCTCAATCAAAACATGGTGGAAATTGCCACACTTGACCACCCGGGGCTTCTCGCCAAAATTGGTGGTCTGTTTATGATGCAGGGCTTAGATATTCACTCTGCCAAAATTGCCACACTTGGTGAGCGTGCAGAAGACATTTTCTTTGTCACCAAAAAAGATGGGCAACCCATGACCCATGCTGAAGCGGATACCTTTGCCTTGCAGCTGAAATCTGCTTTGGATGAAGCCTCTAATCAGGTCTGTGGTCAACACTAACTTCAATTAACGGAACATTCATGAACTCGAGTTTATCTCTCTTGCACCCTTACCCTTTTGAAAAGTTAAACCAACTCTTTCAAGATGTACAACCTGCAAATCTACCGTTAATTCCACTGTCTATTGGTGAACCTAAGCATCCTGCACCTGAATTTGTCAAACAGGCCATTATTGATAATTTTCAGCACTTATCGACCTACCCGAACAGTAAAGGTCTACCTGAATTACGCCAAAGTATTGCCAATTGGCTCACCCAGCGTTTTCATTTAAACCAAGTGAATCCTGAAACTCAAGTTTTGCCTGTTTCAGGTACACGCGAAGCAATTTTTTCATTTGTTCAGGCAGTGATTCAACGTGAAGATGCACCTTATGTGGTCATGCCAAATCCGTTTTATCAAATTTATGAAGGTGCTACTTTACTGGCTGGTGCCAAGCCATATTTCATCAATTGTACCGAAGCCAATGGTTATTTAGGTGATTTTGATGCTGTGCCTGCTGAAGTCTGGGAAAAAACAGCGTTGTTATTTGTGTGTACACCGGGCAATCCAACAGGTGCAGTACTGTCTAAAGCACAATTTAAAAAACTGATTGCATTGTCAGATCAATATAGTTTTGTAATTGCATCCGATGAATGTTATTCAGAGTTATGGTTTGACCAAGCGCCAACTGGTTTACTAGAAGTCTGTGCTGAACTTGGACGCGATGATTACAAAAACTGTATCGTATTTCATTCATTGTCTAAGCGTTCTAATTTACCAGGTATGCGTTCAGGATTTGTTGCAGGTGATGCATCCTTATTAAAACCGTATTTGCAATACCGCACCTATCATGGTGCTGCGATGCCTGTGCAACATCAACTAGCGTCTATTGCTGCATGGGACGATGAGCAACACGTCGAAGATAATCGCATACAATATCGTACCAAATTTGAACTATTCCAAACTGAATTGGGGCATTTGCTTCCATTGAAAAAACCCGATGCAGGTTTTTATTATTGGCTTCAGGTAGAAGATGATGAAAAATTTGCAAAAATGCTCATGGAAAAAGCACACATTAAGGTACTGCCTGGACGTTACTTGTCACGTGATACCGCACAAGGCAATCCAGGGGAAAATCATGTACGCTTGGCATTAGTCGCAGATCTAGCGCAATGCGAACAAGTGATTCAACGTCTGAAAGCGGTTTTATAAAACATACGCTGCACTATAAAATACTACTGCTCTATTTCATAGAGCAATAGTATTTTAAAAATTCAATTAGAATATCAATAATCTACCGTAATCATAATGCGATCTGAATAATCGCCTGCACGAACTCGAGCTGCATTAAAATTTTGTAATTCTGCTTTAATAATATAATGATGTTTAGACTTTTTATGTTGCAGGACATTCTTCTGCCATAACATTCCTGCATCGCCATGCAAGCTGTATTTGACGCGAATATGATTATTCTTCCCCGCATAAGAAAGATGCTGACCTTTCAACATACTCTCACCATTCATATTTAGCATATTTTGACTATCAAACTTAATTGTAAACATACGGTCACATTCCACACTCACACCAGTCGTGCTTGAACTGCCAGAAACTGGCTGCAATCGAATCTGCCCTGCGCCAATGTCTGACATACGGCACATTGCCAAAGTTGCGCTGGAAACCATACTAAAGCCACTAAACAGCAGAATCAGAAGTATATTTTTTTGTTGTTTTTTCATAATGCGACCTACTTACAAATTAAGCTGATTGGTGTATTCACCTGATGAATATCTGTGATTTCAAATTCAACCTGACAAGATTGAGTAGCAGAAGTGCTGACCTTTAAATGCTGCTTTCCATTTTTGACCCCATATAAAGTTGCTGTATCTTTACTGCCAATCACGTAAATTTCGTCAGCATTCCCATTCAGGATAATTTGACTACCTTTAGGTAATTTAGCCCCTGCACGATCACGCAGTTCAATTGAAATTGCCTTGGTCTGTATGACAGGAAATTCCACAACATAGCCACGTTTGTTCAACGGCATAATGGTCTTTCTTGCATCTGTGATCTGATCTTCGATATTGAGTTGGTTTTGATCGAAAGATAAATGCTGGTCGCTATAAGCGATTAAATCATTAACAAAGATTTCACCCTTCTGATTGGTTTTTCCTACAAATATATCATTCCGATAAACATCGATATTTGGACTATTTGCAACTTTCACCAAGGAGAATCCATGATCAACAGAACGCGTTAAAGCCACACTACGATCTAACCATGTCACGGCGCCATTCATGGCAAATTGATAACTTTCAGTTTGACCCGTTTGCAAATACTGCAGATTTAAGTCACCAATTTGGGTTTTTAAATGACCATTAACATGCCCCGAAAATTCATTTAGATCATATAAATAGCCTGTACCCACAGAATAGTTAAAACCAGTAGATGCAGGGGTATCTTTAATCAAACTTAGGTAGCTTGAATCGGTATGATTTTGTGTTAAGTAGGCTGTATGTTTGGGACTAAAACGGTAGCTCAGTGCTAAATCAACACGATGATCTTCAGCTTGACTCATATCATGTACATAGCTTAATGACATATTCAGATCATCAAATAGCGTTCTACTTGCACGAATATTCAAGATTTTTTGATCATCAACTTCAGCGTGATTGTGGTATTTTTTTTCAATATAATTGAGTGAGACATTACCCAATATAGGTAATGCAGTCCTAGCGACATAAGCGATATTTTCTTGTTTGGGTAAATACGTATTATTTTGCCCATCCATACCAAGCATACGATATTCAGGACTATAGTGCTGCGATCTTAGCCCTATACTATACAGACCTTGATCTCTTTTAAATTCAGTACTAACACTGTATCCCTGACCAAAACTAGAATCACTAAAGACTGAATTAAGCTCAAACAGCCCTATAGAATTAAGATATTGCGTCCACAGCATGCCCACACTACTTAAATCACGGCTATAGTCAATGACGCCACCCAAAGAAAGCTTTTCTGTCACCCCTCTACGCAAATAACCAGAAACAAACCAATCACGGTAATCATCACTTTCTTCGCTATAGTTATAACGTAATTTTCCTGTCGCAATACTATAATTACTCAGTCCTTTTTTTAGTAATCTTTCATTTACAAAGATCGGAATTGTTTGAACTGTGCGATTACCAAGTACATCTTGCACCACTAATTCAGCATTACCCATGCCATTAAAATTGATACCACTATCAATTAAAAACTCACCCGGATTGACAGTCGTGTTGTAAACCTTATTACCATTAATAATTAAATCAACACTTGAGGGAACCAAAGCACTTCCACGCAGTGCAGGTGTATTCCAATAAACAAAGTCTTGTCTAGAGCTGTAATTTGTCCCCCATTTTACCCCCCCAAAGTAATAGGGCTGACCTACGCCTGAATAAGGACTAACGGCATCACCCAATTGTAAACTGGTAAATTTTTTTGGAAACTCAAATGTTATATTCGTGCTTAAACGTGTTTGAGTGAACTTATCATTTTCTGTATGATTAGAATAGTTTTCAAATAAATGTGTATGCGTCAATAAAGCATTACGCCAAAAAATACCAAAATCTGTCATGGCACTACTACGCTGAAAATTTTTACTCTTTTCAGAAAATAATTCATAATCAATAAAACCGCCCAAGCCCGGCAATTGTGGCTGCTTTCCATTATTTATATTATTTATGTATTGGTTTTTCATATACATTGAACCAATATTTAATTTAATAATTTGTGCATCTTCATCTGAATCAATAATTATATTTTTTGCATCTAATAAACATAGCTTAGAATTATCATCAAACTTTTCAAACTTGGAAATATCAAAAATATCGGTATTTAGAGAACTACATTCAATATATTTATTATTGTGCATAACAGTTAAAATAATATCTTTATGCTGATCTACACCATTAATCCACAAACCCCAAATACTCTCATCTGCTTGTTCATTTAATTTTTCATTTGCATGAGTATACGGAATATATAAACTTGAAAGATAAATAGCAAGCATTGCAGATATTGATTTCTTAAACATCGGTTTTACATCTCTTGAACATCAAAAGACATAGATGGACGATCTGAAATTGGTGCAATGTTAATCTTTAATTCTTTAATTTTTTGCGGATTAAATTTACCTAAATTAATTTTTGTTTCACGCTGAGGTAAAATATATTTAAGTACATTAACATCCTTTACAACTTTTTTACTTTTATCTTGAATAGAAAAGTTGGTTAACTGAAAATGGGCTGTACCATTATTTCTAGCAACTAAAATTGATTCGTTTTTATTGTTTTTAGTTAGATTAAACACCATATCTGGTTTGAAACCATTGCCAACAAATACTGGGAGACTAAAATTTAAAGCAATATTTACACCTGTTTGGTTTAATACAGATGGAATTTCAACAAATCTAACTCTCCAACTTTCTTGTTTTTTCAACTGCATAGATTCTATATTCTGTTTAAAACCAAAACGAACTGTACGGCTTGCATCTGGTTTTAAAACAAAATTTTCAGGATTAACAATTAAAGTATGGTCTGGTGTAAGTACATCTTCCCCATTTTGATCTTGTTCCCATTTTAGAACTTCAATCTCATAGGTACGTTCAGATGTTTCTCCTATTGAATTAATTACTGCGGTTGTACTTGACTTTCCACGCTCACCAGTGATGTAGAGCTGTACAGGTGAAATGGTAATATCTGCCCATACAGGCGCATAAAAAGAACATAAAGATAAAGCCAATACAACTTGAATTTTTTTTCTTAAAAAAAACACGAGAACACCCTATTTGATATACTTTGAGTCAAATAAACAGCTTGAATTTCCACTAATAACACGGCACTTTTAGAAATCTTAAAATACTTCTATCAGCGATATATCATCATGGCTTTGTTGCATAAATATGTAAGC
>LSQX01131742.1_pt1 | contig 16248 bp, 9 predicted proteins | sample 654561 | NCBI WGS metagenome assembly LSQX01 (sample SAMN04489861, study PRJNA283612) | anaerobic digester metagenome | isolation source: 4 biogas reactors fed with cattle manure at either 37C or 55C with and... | place: Denmark: Kongens Lyngby | collected 2014 | reverse complement strand
ATGTTGTGGGTACAGTAACCCAGGATCGCTCTAAGGGAGTGCTTGTGAGGCTGGATGAGATGCCTGAGACAATTCCTATAGCTTTAACTGTAAGAGACAAAGACACCGGTTTGGTGAGGACGTTCAGAGCCGACATTATCGACAGCGAAGTGCTCATGGGCAGGCTCGTATCTTCTTTTCTCTTGGAATGCCTTGACTCCGCCATAGACAGAATCGGGCAAGGGACAAGTCTTGCAAGTTTTGAGATTCACACTGAGAGCCTGGAAACACCGATTTTCAGGGAGAACATGTTTTTCAGTCCTATGGATATATCCGCGATGTCCGGAGGCGAGCTTCTTGATATTCTCGATGCCTTGATAGATAATGAGTTCACCAAGGTTAACGTGACCGGGGTGAAAGGCTATGTCGAAGTTGAAGAGCGGAGGCAGACAGCCCGTATTGTCCAGGCTGAGGCATCAAAAGACACTGTTTCTCCGGGCGAGACGGTAGAGATAAGAGTCAGGCTCCGTCCATATAGAGGCGTATCCGAGATTAAAGGCATAGACGTGAAGATTCCCGAACATGCGGGTCCCGGGACTCTCTACCTGACAGTCCGCGGCGGCGGAGTCGCGCCGCCTGAGGATGAAGAAGAGAAGCCGGACAGCAAAACTGACCAGCGTTCACCTGCTGAGAGCCTGGAGAAGTTGATTCGTGATATGACAACCGTTGAAAAGAACAGTGATATAGTGGTAGAGTTCTATGCCGGTGGGCAGGGGGATATTGATGAGGCAAGCCCTATAGACGAAGGAGTTCTGGAAGGTGACAAGCTCCCCCTCGGACTGAACACCAAGGTAGAGGCAGAGATTCCCCCGCGTGCGGAAGATAAGCCTTCCCGTGTTGGGGACGGCGAAATCGCCAAGGAAGATCAGGACGATGTGGTGAAGGTCATATTGCCTACAGGTTATGTGATAGAGGGTGAGACAGACCTGGAACTGACAGTGGAGAAGTAAGTTTTTGCACTTTCCAATTGTGCCATGAACTGGAGCCCCTGCGCACAGCGTAGGGGCGTTTATTTGTGGAGGAATGGAATAGTTTGCGTCGAACTATGTTGAAGCTGGGAGGGTAGATTATGGCATCTGCATCGAACAAGACAAAAACAATGCTCATAGCGATCGTTATTGTCATAGCTATGGCACTTGTCCTTGCCTATGCAAACCTTCTGAGAATCCAAAATGCCCTTCTCGTGGCTGCGCATGATTCCATAGAGAAGGCGCTTGAGAAAGCGCTGGGGGTACATGTGGAGATCGGATCTATCGCCGGTAAAAACCTCAGCGAAGTAGTAATATCTGACGTGTCTGTCTCCACTGAAGCCGGTGCCGGCAATCCCGTCCTTTCAGCTAACCGTGTAGAGGTAAGTTATTCATTCTTCGATGTTGTTACCAAACGCAAGAGCATAGCTCAAGCTGTTACAGGCATGCTCTTAATTGAGCCGAGACTTGCGATAGAGCTCCCACCTGATTTCCAGGCTCTTCCGGAAAAAGCCGGGATTGACCCGGGGCAGGCAGTTGATGCGCTAAAGGGATTCACGGGTTCTTTAGCTGTTGAAGACGGCACAGTGGAGGTAGCGGGGATCCCGGGGCTTGGCAAGCCTTTTGTGGTTTCAGGAGTGACCGGAGGCGTCACGTTTACCGGGACAGGAGCAGCAGGCCGTGTTCATCTCTTTACAGGTGATGAAGAACTGACTCGCATTGCAGTTACAGGCGCATACGCCGGGTCAACCGGCGCCATAACGTGTGATGCCGGCCTCACGGGAGCGCTATCCCGTACCTTGCTACGAGATCTGCGTAATGTTCTGGATGCAGTCACTCGCCAACCTGCCGCTTCCGGATTGAAAGAAGAGACCGTTGCGAGCATAAGAGAGATCCTAAATAGCATTGACACAGTCAATCTGGAAGGCGGAACAGTTGACATAGAGGCTCATGTGAGGCCCGGGCCCCAAGAAGGAATCAGGATTCGGGGGAAGGCGAGTATAGCCGAGGCTGAGCTTAGCGCCCCAGGTATCATATGGGGAGGCTCCTTGACGGACTTCGGACAATTTGGGGAAATCGCAAGCAATCTGAACCTGGTTTTAGACTTCCAGCTTGATGATTCCGGCCTCGCCTGTCAAGGGAAAGGTTCAGCAAATATCAGTCACCTTAAATGGATTGATAGCAGGTTCGGGTTTGGAGAGGTTTCTGCAAAAGGCAAGGCAGCAGTTGAGTTTTGGAAGAATCCTGAAGACGAGTTCGTATCTTTTGAAGGAAGCACAACTTTGGATACTCCTCGCTTAAAAGCGGGTGAGGCGCTTCAGATGGCAGTTGGGCAAGGCGGCTTAGTCCTGCAGGTGGAAGGTCCTGCACGCATGGATCTGGCGTTCGCAGGCAGGTCAGACCGGGACATAGAAACGTACGGCACTTTACGAATGGATAAAGGGGTTATTGCCGCACATAATATCTTGCCGGAAGCCAAGGAAGTATCCGGGGACATTGAAGCGTCCTTCACGTTCAGAAGTCGAGGAGAATCTTTCATCGGCTATGAGGGGCAAGCAAGGCTGATCTCAGGGTGTGCCGATGCGGCGTTCCCGGTCCAAGGCATTGAGTTTGGGAAAGGGGACTTAACCGGAGCTGTGAGTTTCTCGGGCGAAGAAACCTCGGGCGTCAGGTATAAAGGGTTCATTAATGTCCGAGATGCCAACTTAGCCATAGACCACAGGCTTCAACCGGCTGAGCCGTCTCTTGAAGGAGAGCCTTACGGAGAAATCAAATTGTCCAAAGGCACTGTAGACGGCAGATTCGAATTCCAGGGCGAGTCTCCCGGGACTTTCAGGTTTGACGGCGCACTTAACCTCACGGACGGTGTGACGGATATATCAGGCACAGCTCAAATTGCCGGACTCCGGATCTCAGAAGGAGATGTACGCGGAAGCGTCTTATTCCGCGGCGAATTACCCGGTAAGGCCGAATACACCATGGAGATTAGCCTTCTGGGAGGAGCGGCTGAAATCTCAGACGGGTTGCCATGGTTAAAACACGCAGGTGGACGAGTCTCCGGCGACATGAATGTAGTGGGAAATTCCGAAGGTGCGCTTACATACAGTGGAGGCCTAAACGCGACTCAAGTCATCATAGAGGCGTCTTCGGCCCCGGGCGGGATAAGAGAATTCGCCGGTGAAGGTTCGCTGGACGTGAAGTTCCGGGGCGGAGAAGATGATGTCCTAAAGTATGAAGGAAGCGGACATATAGAGCGGGGGAATCTTGAAGCCGTAGAAATTGCAGGAGGCATACAGAGACTCGAAGGCCCGGTTACGGGCACTGTGAATTTCCAAGGCGAATATGCGGAAGAGCCGATTATCGATGGGGTCATATCTGCCGCCGGGTGCGCTATTGAGCTAGGAGAGATTGAGGGTTTCATAAAGTCCCTGAGCGGTGATGACGCTGTAGGGGAGATTCGCTTTGTAACCCATGGGGCAAAGCTTACGGACTGCTCCGGGAAAGCCACGATGAGCCGGGGAGCATTCGTGGCCGACCGTGTCATACCGGGCTTGCTGGAAGCCCGGGGCCTGGCTGCTGTTGAAGTAGGGTTCTCATATCACGGCGATGGGCGCCTCGCTTATGATGGAAAGGCAAGGATACATTCAGGCACTATCATTACAGAAAGGATCTATCCTGGCCTTGAGAATCTCGAGGGCAACGTGACTTCTGACTTCTCTTTCAAAAGCAGCGACGAAGGTGTCAGGTATGAGGGATTCGCAAATCTCATCTCCGGCAGGGTAATGCTTAAGGACGGGATTGAAGGTTTTGACTATCTGGATGGCGACGTAACCGCGAATTTGAAATTCCAGGGCGTCGGGAAAGCGGAAGGATCTTTCCAAGGGGATGCGGTTATCTCAGGGGGGACACTCAAGGCAGGTGCGATACTAAAAGGGGTAGAGTCGATTCAAGGCGCTGCTCGGCTGGAAGCAAGGTTTTCCGGGGGCTCGGGCATAGCTCCGGCTTATGATGGCACGCTTACAGTGAGTGACGCTTCGTTCAGTGCGTCCGATGTCTTAGACGGTGTCAAGAGCATAGTGGGCAAGGCTGAGAGCACGATTCAGTTTGCGAGTCAGCCAAAGGGCCTTTTCTTGTTCAAAGGCACAGCCGATATGTCAAACGTATCTTTTGCAGCAGGCCGGGTTTATCCGGGTATCAGGGAGCTTAGTGGAAACGGTTCAGCCCGGTTCGTATTCGAAAGAGCACAAGATGATAACGTATCATACGGCGGGAAAGTCATAGTAACAAGAGGGATCCTCGGCCTTGATGCCATCAGCGCAAGACTTGATAATATCACTGCTGAGGTGGATTTTGACCAAGAATCATTGGATGTCAGGGGAATGACGGGAAACTTCGGGAAATCCGCGTTCGAAGCGAGGGGCCTCCTACATTTCGGCAAGAAGCCTGAGATAGACATTAGGGTGATAAGCAAGAATTTGGCCTTGGAAGAACTGGGAGAAATTACTGTGGCAGACACACCTCTTAATGTGTCAGGCGATGCTGTTTTGGATGTCGGGATTAAAGGATTCTATCCGGATTTGGATTTGAGCGGACAAATATCATTATCAGGTGTAGAGATAGAACATGCCAGATTAAAATCGCCTGCTTCGAATGTTGAAGGCATAGTCAAGCTCTTCGGGAACGGCTTGCGCTCAGAGCGGCTGACAATGATCTTCAGTGACTCACCTGTAGAAGTCAAAGGGTCTGTCACTGATCTTGCTCATCCGTATTTTGACATTAGTGCGTCCTTCGGTGACATGCAATTAAGTCGTGCCAAAGAAATGCTGGGTCTGGATATTCCAGGTGATATACAAGGCCGCGGAAAAATCACTTTGAATCTTGCCGGATCCCTTGAAGAGCTCCGGACAGAAGGCGCTTTTGATTTATCGGATCTCTCTTATGCAGTTGGAGAGGAATTGTTCAGTGCGAGTGAGGCCAGAGGGAAGTTCCGTCATGGCAACGATGCAATAACCTTTTCTGACACTGCAATTTTCACTATGGGCGGACAGATTGACGCTGACGGTGTTGTGCTCCTCAAAAGGGCGGAAGATGAGTCCGCTATGAATCTATGGACATGGCTGTCCCTTAATATCAAAGGCATCTCGGCTAAGGAAGCGGCATCCTATTTGACCCGGGAGGAAATAGTCACATCCGGGGTTTTAGCGGCTAAGGTGGCGCTCGAGGCTGAAAAGGACTTCTACAGCGTTGCAGGATCGTGCAAGATAGAGTCGGGCAATGTCAAAAGGTATTTGTTTGACATTGCAAAAGCGGAGTTCAGAGCTGAAAACGGTACAATAATCATTGACCAACTGACCTCAGAAGGCCCTGACGGTTATGTGAATGTAAGAGGCACGGTTCACGATAACGCTGATTTTGAGATGCAGGTGGCTGCAAAGGAACTCAACATCCAAAAGCTGGGGGAATCCTTTGGCTACCACGAGATTACAGGCACCGGGAGTTTTGCAGGGACTGTCTCCGGCAAGGAGAAGGCAATTTCCCTGGACGGGCTTGCTGAAATAGCGAATCCCGCATTTTACGGGATCAAGTTGGACTCAGCGGCAGGCCGGGTCAGCTTTAAGGATAACGCAATCCGTCTCTCAAACATATTGGTCGCCCGGGGAGGTGCAACAGGCCGGATTGCCGGCGTAATACAGTTAGGCCCGGAGTATCCCGCTTTAGATCTGTCAGCGGTTGTTACCGGACTGCCTGTCAGCGAACTCGTGTCCATCGCGGGAATGGACGAGATTCCATTAAGTGGACAGCTTTCAGGGAAGGTGGCTATCAAAGGGACGACGAAAAACCCGAAGGCGGAAGGGGAAGCCAGGCTGTCATCGGGAGAAATATCCGGCATTAAGTTGGACGATGCCACTACTGGCTTTGCATATGCGTCAGATACCCTGAACATAGAGGACTTGAGTATCGGGATAGGCGTTATGAGGATTATCGCGTCCGGGAACATAACCCGTGACGGCAAGCTCGGCCTTGATGTAGACGTGCTGGATTTCGATTTGTCCAAACTCCCGGTGGAGATCCCGGGCAATCCCGTTAAAAGAGGAATAGCCGGCCTTAGCGGCAGAATAACAGGCGAGCTTGACAATGCGCAAGCAGAAGGGCGGATTGTGGCGAGGAACGTCTTGCTTATGGATGCTGTTTTCCCTGATGTAACTTGTGACCTGGCGTGGGGTGACGGGGAGATTTGTGTGAGGCGCGCAGTAATCAGTGATGGAACCGGTACAGTAGTTGCTGAAGGAAACATAAGCCTCGATAACGGAAACCCCGTGAACCTTACGCTCATTGCTGATGGAGTGGACGCAAAAACGGCCCTCGCTATTGTACGCCCTGGGAAGAAGGACCCAATCGCAGGTAAAATCAGCGGTACAATAGGTATTCAGGGGAGTCTGTCCCATCCCACTTTGCAACTGAAGTTTGATACACGTCACTTATCTGTAGGAGGGATTCCCCTTGAGAGAGCCTCGTTTGACGGGGGAATCACAGGAGATCGTGTTGATGTCAGGCTCTTGCAGTTATTCCAAACAGGCGGCGGCTACTTTGAAGCTAATGGCAGCTTGGCGACAGACGGGCCGGTTTTTGTTGCGGCTTCAGCAAGGCAATTTGATATCAGCGCCCTGTCTGCCGTGTTAGGTGGGAAATACTCATTCAAAGGCAATGCAGATCTTGCCTTAAAAGCTGAAGGAGAACCAAAAGACCCGTCTATAACCCTGTCACTTCGAATCGCTGACGGCAGTGTGGACAGGATAGGATTTGATTTGGCGACTGCAAGAATGACATTCCGAGACGGCGTAATCACTATTGAAGACGGTGAGATACTTCAGGGGCGACACAAAGCCACCGTATACGGAAAGGCGCCCGTTCCAAAAGAGACTCTTGACGCTATAGGGATAACGGCCTATGCATCCAACGAGGAACTAGACGTGAATGTGAAGATGACCAATGCGAAACTTGAGCTTATCTCCATGTTTTACCAAGGGGTTGAGTGGGCGGAAGGTGAAACCAATATCGACCTTCACCTTGCCGGGACAATTGCGCTTCCAAGGCTGTATGGCTCTGCTCTCGTAAATGACGGCACGGTTAAGCTTTCCCCCATTTCTGACGTGTTCAGGAATATCGATGGGTCAGTGAAATTTGAAGGCACTCAAGCGAGAGTTGAGAAGCTCACATGTCTGCTGGGCCAAGGTGAAGTCAAGGTATCCGGTGTTGTAGCATTTTTCGGAGGGCAAGAAGGGCCAAGTCTGGATTTGAGGCTCACAACCCGGGATGCGCTGGTAAATACAGGCATATTCCGGAGCCTTGTCAATTCTGACATTGAGTTATCAGGGCCTTTCGGCCATCCGCTGATCTCCGGCCGGATCAGCCTGATGAAAGCGATAATATCGACTGATACATGGTCTTTTGAGGAGGGGGTCTCATTTGACGCTGACCTGGCTCTGACCATACTTACTGAAGGCGACCTTCGCCTCAGAACCAAGATCATGGATATTCCGGCATCAGGTTCTTTGAAGCTTAGCGGTACTCTCAAGCAGCCACAAATTTCAGGCAGGGTGGAAGCTCGGAGAGGTTGGTTTGCATACTTCGGAAATGAGTTTACCATACGGCAAGCTTTGGCTGAGTTTACTGAAAGCCAGGGCATTATGCCCAGAATCGAAGTGGACGCTGAAACCACGGCAGGCGAAGCCAGGATATTCATTGGGCTTCGTGGAGTCTTACCCGATGAACTGGCTCTTGAGTTGTCGTCAAGCCCTCCTCTGACCCATGACGAGATCCTGGCGTTACTGAACTACCCCGGCGCAGTGACGAAGATACTTGCAGGGGATGTTGAAGGAGCATTCAAAGAGGAAATAACCAGGATTTTTGAACAGGAACTTCGTCTACAGGTATCAGGAGGGATTGGTAGGTTATTTGAGGATCTCCTGGCTTTGGACGAGTTTAGGCTGAAGAGAAGCGCGTCCAATCAACTGACTCTGAAAGTAGGCAAATATATTATAGACAGCCTCTATCTCAGTTATGAGAAGCCACTGGGCCCCGAGTCATACGGGCTTTTGAAATTCGATTATTTCTATCGTCCCGGTGTGATCCTTACAGGGACTTTTGATGAAAAAGGAGAGACGATTTTTGGCATTGAAGCCCGGCTCAGGTTCTAAGTAGATCACCATAGATGATCGCCGGTTCCAGAAAGTGTACCTACCGTGCAGGGTGGCCCCGCAAGGTATGTACGTTTTCTGAGGCCGGTGTTGCACTAAGGGGACGGCTCCCCAAGCGGGTCGCCTTGACAAAATCCGGCCCGTAGGCCGGTGGCCGAATTTTGACACGCCTAGTTGCAATCACCGGTAACCCAAGACAATCGGAAAACGAGGGAAAACTAATGAACTCATACTTAGGTGTAATACCGTTAATTATACTGAAGTTGCCGGGCGTGTTACTGCCGGTCAGGAGCGAACCCTTATGTGGCAAGGAGCGCGGGCGATTTGCGGTAACATGCCTAAAAGATCTGGGACTGTTTGCTGATACCATCAATATTTGGATGAATAGATGGGAAGGATTTACGTGAGGTGGGTAGAAGAGGATACCGATATTGTTCTGGAACTTTGTCGGAACATGATTGAAAGAGAACCGTTAGAATTACACGTAGGTGAATATATGTCTGTGTCGAGTAAGGAGGGACAACTGTGAACCTATTATCCGGGCAAATCCAGTCAAGTGCCAAAAACATCCGCGCGCGATTCATTCCGGTAGCGCTGGTGGCAGTCTTTGCCTCAGCTATTGCCGGTCTGTTCGCTCCCTGTGCCCTGGCGCAGGTGCCCACAGGTGAGAAGATAATTTTAGTGGAGATTGAGGGGCTTCAGGCTGTTTCCCAGGAGACAGTCATGGAATCTATTGAGCTGAAACCCGGAGATCTGCTGACAGAGGAGGCAGTCAGAGCTGACCTTGAGAGGATCGGTAATATCGGGTTCTTCTTTGACGTGGCAGCAAGGTTTTATTCCCAGTTGGGAGGGATAAGACTTGTATACGAGGTTGTGGAGAACCCGAAGATCACTTCTATTAATTTCAAGGGTAACGAGGCAGTCAGCCGGGACAAGCTTGAGTTGTTGATGAGTGTGCGCCCCGAGGAGATTCTCAACTTGAAGAAGCTCAACGGTGACCTGGAACGAATCCTCAAGTATTACTATAACGAAGGCTATTCTGCCAAGATCAAAGACGTGAATATCTCAGAACAGGGAGACGTCACGATAGAACTTGTAGAGCTCCGTGTGGCAGATGTCAGGATTGAGGGGCACAAGAAGACCAAGGATTATGTGGTTCGCAGATATATCACGGTGAAGCCCGGTGAATTGTTGGACGTCAATAAACTCCGCGAGGACCAGCGAAAGCTTGTGAACCTCGGGATTTTCGAGAGTATCGACATAAAGTTGGACGCATCTGACGATGACGACGCTTACATAGTCACCTATGTTCTGAAGGAAACCAGGACAGGCAGTGCAGGGATAGGTGCAGGATACAGCAGTGCTGAGAAGTTTATCGGGTATATCGAGGTCAGTGAGTCCAACTTCCTCGGCAGGCTTCAGACTGTAAACGTCAATTGGCAGTTTGGAAAAGGCCGTAGTTCTTACACGCTGGGTTTCTATGACCCGTGGATTGACGCGAAGCAGACCTCGTTCGGGATTAACCTGTATAACCGCACTCAGACAGTAACAAGGAAGTGGGATGAGGGAAAATTCCAATGGAAGGAAGGGACCCCTCCCGCTGAAATCAGATATAATGAGCTTAGGAGAGGCGGAAACATATCTGTAGGCAGACCGCTGAAAGAGAATCTCAGGCTGTCTTTATCCCTCAGGATTGACGGCACAAGTCTTATTCCTATGCCCCAAGAAGGCAAGACAGAACCGGGGTGGACATGGATACCCGGACAGAACCCCAGCGGTGATACGAGAAGTCTTACACTATCGCTAACCGGTGATACGAGAGACCACTACATGAACCCGACTAAGGGCGTCTACTGGCGGACCTCTGCAGAAACCGCAGGCGGACTCCTCGGCGGGAGCTATACATTTTCGAAGTTCCAGGGAGAATGCAGCGCGTATCGAGAGGTCAGGCCTGATCAAGTGCTGGCATTCAGGTTGTCAGGCGGGCTTTCTACAGGAGAGCTTCCCCTCCATGAGCAGTATCGTCTCGGCGGCGCTGAAACACTGCGCGGGTATGACTACGGCGAGTTTTACGGCGACAACATGATGCTTGCCAATGCCGAATACCGGTTCCGGATATTTAAGGGTGTTCAGGGCGCAGTGTTCGTGGATACAGGTTCCACATGGCTGAAGGAAGACCGGCTCAGTGCGGTAGGCCTTTCAACAGGTGCAGGCCTTGGGGTCAGAGTGGAGACTCCCATAGGGATGCTCCGGGTTGATTATGGGTTTGGTAAGCAAGGAGGCCAAGCGTACCTCAGTTTTGGCCAAATGTTCTAAGAAATCCTTAAAGAAGTCGGTGCTGTAACGATCAGGCCCTGGAAAGTCCTTGCGGCTGTGTGATACCATTGATATAATTGGCGTATTGTAAGGGACACGCTCCCTTCCGTTTCCAGTTAAAGTGTTAGTGTTGGTGAAAGGAAGTGCAGGAATGTCAAAATCCCAAACAAGGCTTCTAGGTTTACTTGTAGTCATTATTGCCGCTGTGGCAGTTGTTGTAAGCCTGATCGGAGACAGGAGTCTTAGAGCTGCAAACGGGGCAGGCCCGGTTGGATTCGTGTATTCTTCAAAGATAATCGCAGCAGTGGAAGGCTCGTCTGAGTATACGAAAGCACAGAAGGACTATGAGGGATTTGCCCAGAAACTCCAGAAGGAATATGAGTCTCAAGCTGAGGGGCTTGACGACGAAAGCAAGCGGAAGAAACTCTCGGAGCTTGAAATGAAATTGGCCGAGAAGCAAATAGAGTTGAACAAACCTTTCCAGGACAAGATTCAAACTACCATTGAGGAAGTCGCCAAGAGCGAAGGCTGCTCCATTGTTCTCAGCCAGCGAGTAGAGTTTGAGGCGCTTGTGCCTATCCGCGATAAGAGCGAAAGCATTGTCGGTACACAATATGTGCCTATGTCCATACCGATTGTTGTCACCGGAGGCAAGGATCTTACAGATCCTGTTTTGAAGAAGCTCGGGGTGAAATAATAGGCAAGTCGCCCGGGCTGGTTTAAGTGCCGAGCTTTGGCGGGATAGTAATGAAGCGGTTAGCATACGGTGTGACAATTGGACTTGTAGGAGTCCTGGCTGCCATGGCAGTCAAGTTTCCGGCAACACAAGAGGTGTCGCTACCCGGTGACACCTCTGTTCCCCATACGACTCAGCATCTTGTTGATTGGCAGAATCAGCTTGAACCTATTAGGCCCCTGGTTATTGACAGAGGGGCCCCCACTCTCTCACTGCCCGGTTCAGAGGATTTCAGGCTCAATGAGTTAGCTGATATCTCTTTGTCTGACGAGGTAGCACCTTTTTCGCTGGACATTATGTCCGAGGAGGCAAACAATCAGGATTCCCGTGGAGAAACAGACTCACTCAGCTTGGAACACCGAGCAGGCTTTGCCTGTACTGATGTGGGCGAAACCATTGAGGATACACTTCAGGAACATGAGCCGGGAACCCCGGCGCCGGCGGCTTGCATTCCGGAAGATGACAGGACAGGTTATGTCCTGCTGGATGAAGTGATGAAGAAGCATCCCTTGTGGATTGAGTTAGTCCGTATTGAGCGAGAGATAGAAGCATCCAAAAGCCGGTGGAGGAGTTATGTGGACGCTTCAGGGCTCACTGAAGAAGACATGTTGAAGTGCATAGATGCGGCAGGACAGGTCTTAGACGGGCAAGTTTTCGAAGATCCTGATGAAGGCCTCAAACTAACTGAATATTCCGGTGCGGTAGAGTCCAGGCTTGCCTTGATGGAGACATCTCTCATAGAGGAAGCTGAAGCGCGCATAGAGGCCAAGCGGATGGAGCTTCAGGCACACTTGGATGATAGGCTTTACGCAGAGCAGGCTCGGCTTAATAACGAGTTTGACGAGTTTCGTGACAGGGTGGTAAAAGAAAGCTATGTTACGATCGTAAATATACAGATGAAATTGCAGCTCTTAGGGTTGCCAGATGCCCAGCGGGACGCTCTTGAAGAGGAGCTCAGGTGCCTGACAGATGAAGTCGAGGCGAAACTCCATGCTAAGAGGAAGGCGCTGGATGATGCGTACGCTCTCTATGAAGCCAGGGAAATTGCTGAGGATGAAGAGAACCTGGCACGCTATGGAGAAGAACAAGCCCATTGGGTAGCTTCCCAGCTTCAAGAGGAGCGGGAGAGAGTGGCTAAGGAATTTGAAGGGTTGTTCTCTGATACCTTGTCTTTGGGTAGGGCCCCCGGGCGAGGGCTGGTTGAGCTCTCAACGAGGCATGCCGAGATATCCCGGGAATTCAAAGCAAGAGAGGTTCAATTCACCGAGGAGCTGGGCGAGCTTACCGCAAGTCGAAACGAGACAGAAGACTGCATCATGAAGGATATAGACAGCGCAGTGTCGTCTCTCAAAGACAAGACAGGTATCAACATAGAACTGGTTCAGGATGATTCTGAAGCAGGAGGGTCCGAGTCCGTCGGGATTGACATGACGCCTGATATCATTCGGATTATCCGAGATTACGAGTGAGAGTGTGTCAAGATGGTTAAAGAGAAAGAGATAACGCTGGAGGAATTGGCGAAGCTCGTTGGGGGTGTTCCGGCAGGGGACGCCCGGTTTCGTATTATGGGGGCAGCACCTGTAGAAAGTGCAGGCGCAAGTGATATTACTTTTGCGGAAAACGCCAAGATCCTTGAAATTGCCGGTAATAGTGGTGCAGGCGCTGTCATAGCGAAACACGGAGGCGATCTTAAGGGGAAACCAGGCATACTCGTGGATAACCCAAGATTTGCTTTTGCAAGAACCCTTGAGATATTTGCCCCTGATATCCCTCGCCCCGCTGAGGGGGTTCACCGGAAGAGCATTGTAGCTGAAAGCGCAGTGATAGGTAAGGGCGCTCGGATAGGCCCTAATGTAATAATTGGAGCCGGTGTGGTCCTGGGGGAAGGGGTTGTTTTGTATCCCGGTGTTTATGTAGGTGAGGACACGAGGATTGGCGCAAGAACCGTTATCTATCCTAATGCGGTGATACGAGAGCGCGTGTCCATCGGCAGAGGCGTCATTATCCACGGAGGAGCAATCATCGGCGCTGACGGGTTTGGGTTCGTGACTTCTCGGAACAAGCATTACAAGATTCCCCAGATAGGGACTGTGATAGTCGAGGACGATGTTGAGATTGGCGCAAATACGTGTATCGACAGGGGTACAATGGGCGCCACAATTATCGGCAAAGGCACTAAGATAGACAATCTGGTCCAGATAGGGCATAATGTCCAAATCGGGGAAAACTGCATTGTGGTGGGACAGACAGGGATAGGCGGATCCAGCGAGATTGGAGAAGGTTCGGTCCTTGCAGGGCAGGCAGGCATAAGGGACCATGTTAAGATTGGGCCGGGCAGCACTGTGGCAGGCTTGACGCTGGTATCTGCGAATCTGCCTCCGGGTTCTTTTGTGTCAGGAAGGCCGGCTCGTCCCCACAGGGAACAGCTTAAGATGGAAGCTGCATCCCGCAAACTACCGGAGGTTTTGGAGAGATTGCGGGAACTTGAAAGAAGGATTGCCGAGATAGAAAGGGATGTGCGCCAATGAGTGCAGGAATTCCTTGGATTAATATGTAAGTAAATCATATCACGGTTAATGTAGGAAAACAGGGGTGCGCCGGAGAATAATCCTCCTAAATGCTATTAAGGGAGGATTGTTTTATGGGAAGAAAGATCACTACATCAAGTCTCGTGGCTATTGCAAGTATAATACTGGCGCTGCTTGTCAGTGTGTCTCAGTTGACCTTTGCAGCCACGTCCCAGTCGGGCAAGACCGGGCTTCTGCTGGCGCCGTCCGCTGACACTCTGGGACAGGGTAGCTTTGTAATAGGATATAGCCGGCTGGGCCTTACCGATTGCGTGTACATAAATGCAGGGGTCATACCTAACCTGGAAGTAGGCCTGGGCTCAAGAAGCACGAGAAACGGGGCTACTATCTATCCGATGTTGAAGTTTAGGCTTCTGGGCGAAGCTGTGGATCTGCCTGCAGTCGCTCTGGGCCTTGAAGGCCAGGCCCTATATGTCGCTGCCAGTAAACGTCTTATGCCATCCGGGCCCAGAGCCCATTTGGGGTTTGGGACAGGCAGGTTTAACGGTATATTCGTAGCCGTGGATCATGTCCTCAATCCTGTAACTATTTCGAGCGGTTCAGAATTTCGGGCACCGCTTACGACTGTAATGGGGGAATATGTCGGAGGCGAATTCAATATCGGAGCGCGCTTCGACTTTTCCAAGGGTCTCAGCATCAGCATAGGGTTGCTTGATACCAGTCGCCTGTCGGCAGGAGTGTCGTTTACGACCAGCTTCTGATCTAAGATGAGCTTCTGATTAAGGTTTGGTTGATCCCGGTTTGGCTTTCTGAGCCTAAGCGCCAGAAAGCACCCACCTGGGATCACGGCAGTTAAGGTGCAGTAATCCCTAAAGGAAACATGGATACAGGGGGATTCCCTGCGTGGCTAACAGTCGCCGGATGGTCTCGGAGTGGGTGTAAGCGTCAAAAAGCCGGTCCGGGGAGCGTGTACTAATTTCTATCACCTTCTCAGGTTTCTTTGATAATTATGGTGTCCGTGTTCGATTTTCGAACACGTGCGGCGATGCAGATGTCCGGTTTTCGAACACACTTTGAGGTTTTTGAGACTTTCTGAGCGTGGCGACGGTCTTTTAACGCCTGAGTGTTCGATTTTCGAACACGCTTTTGGAAGCGGTGTCCGGTTTTCGAGCACGAGTTTGAAATGAGTGTGCGATTTCCTATCAGCCGCCGCCTTGTAGGACGCGTTTATGCGATACGGTGTTCGATATTCGACCACCTCAAGACGAGATCGTGTTCGAAATTAGAGCACAGACAGGGTTTTTACCGGCTCATTTCAGTCTTCGGGTGATTATTTCGCAAGAGGTGTTCGAATATCGAACAGTCAAAAAGGATCCATGGTCGATAGCCCTCACCTACTGAAGGTGGGGGCTATTGTACGCTTACGTTTTCCGAACACCGCCAACCTGCTTTGAATTGAGGCTATATGCACCCTTTGCGCCCCGGGCCAGGGGCGTATTTCTTTTTATGGATACTTTCTCCGCCTGCCGTTTAAGAAGGGATTTGCGGGGGTAAAGCGAAAATACTATGCGGGGGAGAGGAGAATCTTATGGCAAGGCCTGGTAAGTACGGTCTATGCCTCATAGTTGCCATGACAGTGATTGCGCTTCTCGCTTTCGCAACAGAGTGTGCGTGGGCTTGTGTCGGTGCGAGGCAAATGGCAATGGGAGGCACGTTTGTAGGCGTTGCGGATGACATGAACTCGGTGTATTGGAATCCTGCAGGCATTGCCATGCTGGATCACATGGGCTTTCATGTCACCTCGACTCTTACCAACAGGGACACGTACAACTACGACGACTTCTTAGCATTTGTCTGGCCCAAACACGGCGATCTTGCTCTCGGCCTCAGCTTTATCCGTGAGCATCTCGGGGAGTTTGCCGGCGAAGGTCGGTATAAGGCAGGGGACTGGTTCACTTGCTCTGTCGCCACCGTGGTTGCTGAAGGGTTCTCCGTTGGCGCAAATTTCAGATACGAAAATCATTGGATCCGACTTGCCGGTGAAGATAAAATGCCGGGATCCCGTTGGGGGCTGGACATAGGGCTCCTGTACCATGTGAACAGTAAGCTCTCAATCGGTTGCTTGCTTCAAGATGCGGGACTATCGAAGCTATACTGGGCAGACGGGAGCAGCGACAGGATAGGAATCAACGTTCGTCCGGGAATCGGATACAGGCCGAACCCCCATACATTGATTGCCCTTGATATATATGCACCATGTCTCAGAGCCGGAATAGAGCGGTGGCTGACTCCGAACTTGGCTGCGAGATTTGGTTATTATGGGATAAAGACATGGGAAGGAGCTGTGACTTACGGAATCTGATTACGTATCGGAAAGTATACTGCGGATAATGCTTACCTGTAAGTTGTCACGGTTCCCGGGCAATCCGGTCTCGGAGGCACTCATCAGATAGGAGTGACGT
>LSQX01035488.1_pt1 | contig 16250 bp, 17 predicted proteins | sample 654561 | NCBI WGS metagenome assembly LSQX01 (sample SAMN04489861, study PRJNA283612) | anaerobic digester metagenome | isolation source: 4 biogas reactors fed with cattle manure at either 37C or 55C with and... | place: Denmark: Kongens Lyngby | collected 2014 | reverse complement strand
CCCTCCGATGTGGCTGTTGAATTGTTTTACGGCCCCATAACCGCGGGAGAGATCCGTCATGGTGAAGGGGTAGAAATGGAAGTTTCAGCACAGTTGGATTCTTCGACCTATAAGTATACGACATCCCTGAAGCTCATAGACGGGGGAGAATATGGCTACACCTTCCGTGTTTATCCCAAACATGAGCATTTATTCAACCAATTTGACATGCCATTTATGAAGTGGGCGAACGGGTAAATAGACAACGAGCCACGCCGGCAGCGGTGTGGCTCATTTTAAGGTAGGGGGACACACCGGCAAAGGCGTGTCCCTTTTCTTTCTGGCTCTTGCGGGTTGTTCCGTCAAAGGGGACTGAATGTCCCCCTTTTATTAGGCCGTTACCATTTTTTCGTTGTGAAGCTTCAGCTTTTCGACTGCATTTTCACGCATTTTGTACTTCATGATCTTACCGGCCGCATTCATCGGGAACTCTGTAACAAAGTCCACATATCTGGGCGTTTTATGCTTGGCCATACGGGAACGGCAATATTCCTTTACTTCCTCTTCGGTCAGCTCTTCCCCATCCTTCACAATGATGCAGGCCATGATCACTTCCCCATATTGCTTATCAGGAACACCAATCACCTGTACATCCTTCACTTTCGGGTGGGTATAAAGGAAGTCTTCAATCTCCTTGGGATATATGTTTTCACCACCGCGGATGATCATGTCCTTGATGCGCCCAGTGATTTTGTAGTTGCCTTGTGCATCTCTGCGGGCAAGGTCCCCGGTGTGCAGCCAGCCATCCTTGTCTATGGCCGCAGCCGTTGCTTCGGGCATTTTATAGTAACCCTTCATGATGTTATAGCCACGGGCTACAAACTCACCATCACAGTTATCGGGCAAATCCTTTCCGGTTTCCGGGTCAACAATTTTACATTCCACACCGGGAAGCGCACGCCCCACCGTATTCACCCTGACCTCAACCGGATCATCGGTGCGGCTTTGGGTGCAGCCCGGCGAGGACTCGGTCTGACCAAATACAATGGTAATCTCGCTCATGTTCATTTTATCCACAACATCCTGCATTACCTTTACGGGGCAAGGGCTGCCCGCCATAATACCGGTGCGCATATAGGAGAAATCGGTTTTCGCGAAATCCTCATGGGCCAGCATGGCGATAAACATAGTGGGAACGCCATGGCAGGCAGTGATCTTTTCCTGATTGATACAAGCCAGTGAATTTTTCGGTGAAAAATAAGGCATTGGACACATTGTAGTTCCATGGGTCATCGACGCGGTCATTGCCAGTACCATGCCAAAGCAGTGGAACATGGGCACATGAATCATCAACCGGTCGGCGGTTGAGAAATCCATGCAGTCACCAATGCATTTTCCGTTGTTTACCACATTATAGTGTGTCAGCATAACACCTTTCGGGAAACCAGTGGTTCCAGAAGTGTATTGCATGTTGCAAACATCATTTTTGCTCATAGATGCCATTCTGCGGTAAACCTCAGCCACCGGAACCTTTTCGGAGCACGCCATGGCCTCATCCCATGTCAGGCAGCCTTTTTGCCTTGAATCAACGGTGATGATATTGCGCAGGAAGGGTAAACGCTTCATATGCAGCGGCTCACCGGCCTTTGCGGTTTGAAGCTCCGGGCAGATTTCATGAATGATACTCACATAATCGGAATCCTTATAACCGTCGATCATCACCAGCGTATGGGTATCGGACTGACGCAGCAGATACTCTGCCTCATGGATCTTGTACGCGGTATTGACCGTGACCAGAACGGCGCCGATTTTGGTTGTGGCCCAGAAGGTAATGTACCAGGCCGGCACATTGGTTGCCCAGATGGCAACATGATCACCCTGCTTCACGCCAAGGGCGATCAATGCCCTGGCAAAGGTGTCCACATCATCACGGAACTGGGAATAGGTGCGGGTATAATCCAGCACGGTGTAACGGAAAGCATACTGATCGGGAAACTCCTCCACAACCCTGTCGAGAACCTGAGGGAAGGTCAGATCGATCAATGTATCCTTCTGCCAGATATACTTGCCTGTTTTGGCGTTATTGTCATACAACCTGCCGCGGTGGGTGGTCCTGTCAATGTATTGATCCATAAAGTTAGAGAAATGCGGGAATACAATGCCTGCATCGCTCAGCTCCGATGCCCAGCGCTTTACCCATTCCAAAGAAATATAGCCTTCATAATTGATGGAGCGCAGAGCACTCATCATGTCACTAATGGGTAAATCCCCTTCCCCCATCAAGCGGTAGTTGATTTTTCCGTCTTCAGCCTCAGAGTCTTTCGCGTGGACATATCGAATGTAAGCACCCAGGTTTTGAACGGTTTTGCCCGGTGTTTCGCCTGCAAAACGGTAGGGGTGATGGATATCCCACAACGCCGCGACATTGTCACTGGCCGCACGGTTTAGCAGATCACGCAGCCTTGCGGTGTCGGCATAAACACCATTGGTTTCAAGCAGCAGAGTTACTCCGTTCTGTTCGGCAATAGGAATGAGGCGGCTCAGTGCGGTAAACACGACCTCATCATCCACCTCACCCTCGGGGGCAGGCTCGCGATCTGCCAATACCCTTATGTACGGTGTGCCAAGTTTCTTCGCAAGAAGAATATACTGTGTGATCTCGGTCACGTTTTCTTCAACTTTGTCTGCGTATTTCAGGCAGCATCCCGAAGAAAGGCAGGGAATTTCAATGTGTAGTGAAGCCAGTTTTGCTATGGTGTGGGGCAATTGTGCTTCCGTGAACGGCTGTGCCTGTACTGCAAAAATATCGTCGCCCAGGCCTCGGATTTCGATCCCATCAAACCCGAGATCCTTTGCCATGGAGTAAATATCCGGCCAATCAAAATCCGGACATCCCAGTGTTGAAAACGCAATCTTCATATATACCTCCTGCAATTATATAGGGTATAACCCTAAAATTTCTTTTCTTCTTTCCCAGATTTTAAGAGCGTACCGGATTCCCACAGATATACAGGTCCCTTTCCAGCTTCATTCTGCCTGGCTTGCATCAATAAGAAAAATCCCTGATTGCCTTGCGACAGGGGAAAGCCAATGCAAATAAAAAGCCTTCATCCCTATGCATCTTTGCCAGAGACGAAAGCTTTGCTTCCGTGGTACCACTCTCATTGGTAATATATTACCCACTTATTTCCCAGTAACGGCGGTGACCGTACAAGCCTGCCGCCTTCTACAAGAAGGCTATCAGCCTGACTGCTCCGGGGTGAGCTTACCTCTGCGACATGCGCTGTTTTTCAGCAACCAACAGCTCTCTGTATGCATTATCCCAGTGTTTATCCCCTTCATTGCATTTAAATTTAATTTTTTTCAATAGTATCAAAAAAACAAACCGTTGTCAAATAAAAAGTGACAGCTTTAGTCCTTTACAGAAACCCTTCTTGTCATAAGCCATACAAATGCTGCAAGTATTCCAGAGATTAAGAGCAATGTTATCATTCCAATAAGCGGATTAGCTTTGTTTGAAAAACCAAAAGCGAATGATAACAGCTTTCCAAAGAACAGACCGATTGCTTCGTTGAATACTAATTCATCCAGTATCGGCAATACTATAAACAGGCTGACCGGCACTCCAACCGATATGGCGATCTTTCCGTACTTATTCAACCGATAAAAGGAAATAGTGATGAAATACCCGAACATCCAGGCTGCAAAGTACAAAAAAGCAGTGAAAATGAGTTCAGAGAAAAGAACCAGCAGGCTGCCAGTTTTGTAACCAGCCTTGTTATGATAGATCATTTGAAACAAGCTTGTAATTGAAAAGGACTGGTTCAGGGGTTGCAGCAGCTTCCCAAAAAACATCAGAATTCTGTCAATACAAGCCATGGCAACACTCATGATAGCTGCGCTGAGCATGCGTGAAATGAACATCGTTCTGCGGGATATGCTGTTTTGTATAAACAGGCAGAAGGTTTCCCGGAAAGAATTCAACCCGGCAATAAATATAAAAATCATACTGGCAACTTCAAAGCCATTGATATTGCCTGAGAGAACATTCTTGCCTGGTACCAGATAGAAAAGTGCGACTATGCAAAGAAATATGATAACTACCTGCAGGTAGTATATCAGAACTGCCTTTTTGCTTTCATGCAATTGATATTTTAATGCTGCTTTCAGATTCATTTTCATACCTCCCGAGTATTGCTCAACTCAATAAACAACTTCTGTAAATCCATTTTTGTGATTTCAACATCCACAGCAACAGGTTTCGTGTTGGAAGAACCTTCAATATACGCTGTCTTCAGCCCCCCAAGAACATCTGCCCCCAAAAGCTTTTTGCCTTCAATTGCTCGGTCTACGGCGGAAATACTGCCCGTCACACTGTAATATCTGGCTAACAGGTCTTCACGGGGTTCATTGAGAATAATCTCTCCATCCCGGATGATCATGACATCTTCTATAATACTGGAAACCTCTTCAATCAGATGGGTAGAGATTATAAAAGAAGACTGGTTTTCAGAATACCTTTCCAGAACAAGCCTGTAAAACAGCTCTCGGTGATTCGCATCCAACCCCAGCACGGGTTCATCCAGAAACACATAGGGAACATTGACACACAAAGCAATGATGAGCTTGAAAATGGTACAATACCCTGTTGACAGCGATTTGATTTTTTTACTGACATCAAGCCCGAATTGATGCGACAGATCCATGGCTTTTTTATCATCAAAGCTTGCGTAAAAATTTTTTGTCCAGTGAAATGCCTCTGATACCTTCATTCCTTCAGGATAATAATTTTTTTCACTCATCATGAAAATATTTCCCAGCAACCTGTCATTGTCAAGGATCATCTCACCATCGAGCAAAACCTGACCCTGATCTTCAAAAATCCTACCGGTAATAATGTTTAGCAGTGTGGTCTTCCCAGCGCCATTTCTTCCTAGAAGCCCCACAATTTTATTGGGCTGAAATTCAACAGTTACATTGTTTAGTGCCCGAACATTTCCATAATTTTTTGTAATATTGCTTACGCATATCCCTTTCATTCACAAAACCCTCTTTCTATCATCATATAAATGTCTTCCTTCGATAAATTCAAACGTTTGGCTTCACTAACAAGCGTTATAATAAATTTATCAGAGAATTCTTTCTTTCGTTTTTCAAGCAACTTCTTTGCTGCACCGGATTCCACGAACATACCAACGCCTCTTTTCTTATACACAATTCCACTATCCACCAGAGTGTTTATTCCCTTCAATGCCGTTGCCGGGTTAATTTTATAGCTTACTGAAATTTCAGTTGTTGACGGGATTTGTGTCTCCTCAGGAAATGCCCCGGATAAAATTGCATCCTCAATCTGTTCTGCAATTTGTAAGAATATGGGGCGCTCATCTTCAAAATTAACTTGCAAGGGATTACCTCCTCTCTTTATAATCAGTGTTTCAGTTTATTGGTCAACTGGTTATTTACTTGTGTAACTAACTATAACACGTCGACATTATGATTGTCAATAGGTATTAAACAAATAATTCCACGCGAAAGCAAAAAACCAGTTGAACCGCGTCCGTGTATTGCAGAGGGATTAAAGCAGACAATACTAATAAGGCTTCTCAACTTTTATGGTCATGTTGATGTGTGCGAACAACAGTATTTTTTCGAAACAAGTATTTCACCCCGGTCAAAGGGTTGTTCACTCGTACTTGCAGTAATAAGGGCTCTGTTTCCGAGCCCCCATGGATTGGTGTGATATGTTGAAGAAGAAGTTATCATTGCTGAAGCCATAAGAAATACTGAAATATTCGGTAAGTCATTTCAGATTTCTTCATTTTCATTGGCGTCATCAAAAAGAACAACCCTGGCTGGAGAACCGTCGGAACCTTTCAGGAGAAGGGGCATGCAAACATATCTGTATCTACCGGGAGCAACACCTTTCAGGCACAAACCTTCAACGATCAGCACCTCATTACCCAATAAAGCATAGTGAACAGGAAAATCCTTGCTGTTATACGCTTCTATCGATAAAGCATCTGTACCGATAACACGCACACCCTGAGCCAGCAGGAAACTGGCAGCTTCAAAGGAGAGCCCTGTGAATTCCGTGTCAAATGGTTCTTCCAGCGTCTTTTCACTATAGGAGGTCCGGAAAAAAACAGCTTCATTTTTTTCGCCCGGTAAACTGCAAATTTGCTCTGGCTGAATGCTTTTTTCATGCCGTACATCCACCACCCTGACCCATCCTGTGAAAAGCTGAACATCCAGTTCATCAATGCTTTTACCACCATCGATAAAGTGCAAGGGTGCATCTACATGGGTTCCTGTATGAACGCCCATATGTACCCTTGAAACATTGACCATGCTTCCCCTGGATATGCTGGCGGTGCGCTCAAGAAGAGCACCCTCGTCGCCCGGCCATACTGTCATATTTGAAATGACAGGACGTGTAACATCTAGTATTTTCATCTTAAATTGTTCCTTTCGAATTCATGAACAGGCTACACTTTTATTTTAAACAATAGGACGCTGGTATTCAAGAAAAACAAAGATATAAAACGCTCCCACCAAAAACGAATATTAACATAAAATTCTTTGAACCAACCACCAGCTTGTGCATAGGATATTAGTAAGAGTTCTGATGTTCTGTAAACCTTCTCCGGTTGAATGAACATGTTTACGGCTATGCTGTGAACAAGTCAGAGAGATTGAAGGCAGGTGAGAATATGCCATTATCAGCCAGAGAGATGTTCGCCCGTATGATACGCTGTGAAGCCGAAAGTGAAGGTGACAACGGAATGAAGTCGGTAGCAACCGTGATCATGAACCGGGTTCATGTGCCATATGGTGAATATATGCGGCTGAACCAGGGCGATCTACGCAAGGTTCTGCTCCAGCCATACCAGTTTACCTGTGCGATGGAAACGGTTTACGGAGAATATAACTCGCAAAACATTTTTAATATACCGGCTAGACAGATGGACTATGAGGTAGCCGATTGGGCGTTATCAGGAAATAAACACCGGGGAGCTGGTGAAAGCCTTTGGTATTATAATCCATTCCAAGCCGGGTGCAGTACATATTTCCCCGCAACCCGCACCGGCGTATTTTTTAACCGGGTCGCCCAGCATTGCTTCTATTCCCCCACTCCAAGCTATGCGCTGACATAAGCGAAGGTGGAACACAACCCAGCAGAGGAGCATTTTTGGTGGCCGTGAATAAAGCAAAAGCACCGATATCAACCACTGTAAAGAATTAACTGAAAGAGAATGGAATCTATTTGTGTTTTGGAGGTTTTTATATGAATGATCACAGATCAACTGGTAATGAACAGGTAACAGCACCTGCCAGATTGCCAATGAAGAATAACACACTGGGAATTACTGCAGCAACACCGATGCAAAATAACACGCTGGGTATGACCGAAACAGCACCGATGAAAAACAATACGCTGGGAATGACTGCCGCAACACCGATGAAAAATAACACACTGGGTATGACCGAAACTGCACCGATGAAAAACAATACTCTGGGTATGGCTGCAGCAGCACCGATGAAAAATAACACACTGGGAATCACTGCAGCAACACCGATGAATCACAACAAAGCCAGAACAGTAACAGCCCCTGTACAGGCTGAAGTCATGCCCACATATAAAAAACAAACTAAACCGGGAAACTACCAGCCCGGTGGTCTCATGGCCGATTATTCCCAGCCTGAAATGCAGCCTGCCGGCTATTATCCGTCCACCATGCCCCAAACAGGTATGGTTCCAACTGCAATGCCGCAAACAGGTATGAGGACACCATACCCGGGAATGGCCGCCCCCGTACCTCAAAGGAGCATGTTCCAGCCCGCTGCACCCCAGGGACAGGGAATGATGCCTATGAACGGCACACAGCGCACCTCCATTATGACCAGTGGGCTTGGAGTAAGGAACAGTGTCCTGACGAGCACCGATTTTACACAGGGCTTTTTACAAACACAAATTGGCCGTCATGTTAAGGTGGAATTTTTGCTCGGTACAAATATGCTTGTAGACCGGGAAGGAGATCTGGTAAAGGTAGGAACGGACTTTATCATCATTCAGGAAACTGAAACGGATGATTATCTGCTTTGCGACATTTACTCCATTAGATTCATCCGGTTCTACTATTAGTCAGGAGTACGGGGATGGTTCCGGAACATGAACCATCCTCTTGTGTTTTTGGATTGCATCAGTAGAAATACTTTTTCGCGAACGGTGTCCTGACACAGATGAACCATCCCCTTGTGTTCCTAGTACTCCGTTGAGCTTCCGGTGGGGCTTTCTTCCCCGCAGATCACCGGGGTGGATGAGTAGCCGTTTCCCAGACGGCTGGCACCAAGGTCTAAAAACAGCTTTGCCTGTTCAGCATTGCGAATGCCCCCGGATGCTTTCACCTGAATTCTGCCTCGGGCGGCTTTCACCATCGCTTCTACAGCCTCGGGTGTTGCGCCCGCACCATAAAAGCCGGTGGAGGTTTTTACAAAATCCGCCTCTGCCCTAATTGCACATTCGGTAGCCTGAGTGATTTCATCCACTGTAAGCTGAGATGTTTCAAGAATAACTTTCAGCAGTATTCCGGCATTTCGAGTGACTTCTGATACGGCCCGGATGTCCTTTTCCACCTCATCCCACAGCTTTGAGCGGATGTAGCCATAATTGGCCACCATGTCAATTTCATGAGCACCTTTTTGAATGTATAGCTGCGCCTCAGCGGCTTTTATCTGCGAGGGTGAAGTGCCATGCGGAAAAGAAAGAACACATGACACCTCGGTTTCGGTGCCCTGACACATGGCTGCTGCCATATCGATATCGCAAGGCCTGACACAAACTGTTTTAACTTTGTAATCAATCCCCAGCTGTATTGCCAAGCGGGATTCCTCCTGCGTCATTTCGGGCTTTAAAACTGCATGATCCAGATAACGGTTATATTCGTAAGCTTTCATGAACTCCACGCTCCTTTTTAGTAATCTTGTACGATCTGATACTTCTATTTTAGATCATAACTATTCTTGTGTAAAATGAACCTTTTAAAACCCATCCGCTAAAAAAAGATGCCAAATGATTTGACATCCCAGAAATTTTGTAGAACTTTTCAACATCCCTGTTTCACTGTAATATAAGCATATACTTGTGGATAATAGCTCGCAGCTTCGTTTGTGTTGCTATCTTTTACAGAAAACAGCCGGAACTAATCCTTATTGCCGCCACTGCCGTTGCTGCCGGAGTTATTGCCGTTGCTTTCGTCACTTCTCTCGCGATCCTTGTTTTCACCATTTTCGCCCGTATCATAGCTGCCGTTCTTTTCATTCTTATCCGTGCCCTTGCCTTGGTTTTCACGGTTTTCCTGCTTCTTGTTTCCGTTGTTTCCTGAAGATGAATCTTTACCTTTTATGGGATCTGTGTTTTTCTTATCGTCCTGCTTTCCGTTATCAATTCTATCCTTTTCGTTATCTTCCTGTTCTGTGTTTCCATTACTTCCCTTAGATGGATCATTCTCTTTTATGGAATTAGTATTCCCCTGCTCTTCTCGCTTATTATTATCGGTTTTATCTTTCTCGTTCTCTTTCTGCTTTCCGTTATCGGTTTCTTCTTTTCCGTCTCCTTGTTTTCTGTTTTCGTTGTTTCCTTCCGATGAGTCATTCTCTCCTATGTAACCAGGGTTTCCCTTCTCTTCCTGTTTCCCGTTACCGGTTTTATCGTTCCCCTTTGTTCCATCATCCTCTTTACCGGCGTTTTCGGGCTTATTCTCATTATTATCCTGATTACCCTTGTTCTCGTTTTTATTCCCGGCTGCATCCTCTTTCCGGCCGTCTTTTTCTATTTCTTTTCTCAGCTTTTCCTGCTGCTTTGCTTCTTTTTCAAGCTCCTTATCCATCTTCCTGTTTTCGCGGACCCTCAGCATCAACTCCTTGACAGGGGCATCTGCGAGCTCTTCTTCGGTTAAGTTGGTTCCGCTTTCCAACACCTTACTGATGATTTTGCTTTTTCCCGGAGACAAGCCTTCCTTAACCGACTGATCATGCTCTTTTGAATCAAACAGAAGAACCTCGGCTTCCGGTGTTACTTTTTCTTCGATCCTGGTCTGTGTTTTTTCTCTTCGTTCGCTGTCGGAAGAAGAGATACTGATCAGTACATCCCCTTCGTCCTGAAGATAGCCCAAATCCCTGGCGGTTTCTATCACGGCATTGACACCCTTTTCATACTTCTTCAGCTGAAGATCAACCGATTCCAGCAGCTTTTCACCGTCTTCATTCAATGGTGTCATTTTGATGATTCTGTCATAGCGATTGATCGTCAACTCGACAGATGGGTTGATATCTATGTTGATGTATTGTGCTGGAATTGACCAGCTGTAAGCTCCTACGCCAATAAAGGCAACAAGAAACAAAGCAGCAATCATCGGAGCGGCCTTTTTCAGATAAAAAGCAGCAGAACGCACTGTATTGTTGATGTATAATATGGTGCCGATTTCAAGATCATCCGTGTGTTTTACCGTCTTAAACGTTCCATCGGAAAGAAGAAGTACACAATTTTCACTATTTTTTTCGATCACAATGCCTTTCATCTTCTCCACCTTCATCCTACATGCCCTTAACATATTCTGCCAAATACGGGTAGTCCCCCGTTTTGATCAAGAGAACCGCGATGATGTACTTTCTGTGTCGCTCAAATTTTTTCCTTTTAACATTCAGTTCTTTTTCTATCTGCACTAACGGCAGATTACCGCTTTGAAGCGTTTCGTCCTTCATGCCGGGGCTGCGTATGATAACCTGTATGACCTGGCTGCAAATCTGTTTAGTTTGTTTGCTTTTAGGTGATACATTTTCCAGCTCCGATAAACGAATACCATACCCAGCAAGAATCTCTTTCAGCGACTGTATCTCAAGCACCCTGTCCTGCCGGAACCTTTCTTCGTCATAGCTTGCCAGGGATGCCTGCTGGTCGATGGTTTCATCCATCTCTTCCGGCTCCAGCCTCAGGGAAACAACCTTGGCCGTATGCCGTTTCTGCCCTCTATAATAGTCGATAACCTTGTTTCGAATGACTTTGCCCGCATAGCTTAAAAATTCACCATATAGGGGTTTATATGCTTTCACAGCCTGAACGAATGCCATCATTCCAACAGACAATTCGTCGTCGGATCCATAACGCATATATTTACCGGACAGTTTTTGCACACAAGATGCGATAAACGGCTTGTAGGCTTCCAGTAAATCATTCAGTTTTTGCTGATCTTCCCTGCTTTCCAGAACCAATTGCTCCAGGTGACTGTTTTTCATTCGTTTATCCTGTTATTCACCAAATCAAGTAAGGCATTCGCGTTATTCTTTCGTTTCTTATTTCAATCAAAAAAGTATATTCTTTACAATGTATATATCGACATAACCTCCGTTTCTTCTTAAATCGCAAATGCTTCCTGAATACTCTCTATTATAGTATACGATAAAATGAAGATTTTTTTAGGGTACCTGAAGAAAAATTGAAAAATATACAGGCACCGATATTTGCTCTGATGCATATACTTATATATACTCTAAATATTTAGATTTGGGTGGTGAAACGGCATGCTTTTCAGCAGTCTGTCACAGCTACTGAAAGAGGTTTTTTCAACGGTTTTTTTAACCGGGTACATCACTAACTCACAATCCTTTCCCCATCCTCTTAGTGTTGAAGATGAGCAGAAATACCTGGAGCTCTTTCACCAGGGCAATGAAGAAGCGCGGAATATCCTGGTGGAAAGGAACCTTAGACTGGTCGCCCATATTGCAAAAAAGTACAACACAGGAAGTATTGACAACGATGATATGATTTCTATTGGAACCATAGGTCTGATCAAGGCTATTACCAGTTTCAACCCTGGTAAGGGAATACGCCTGGCTACGTATGCTGCCAGGTGTATTGACAACGAAATTTTAATGCATTTAAGGACGACCAAGAAATTCCAGAACGAGGTCTCTCTTCATGAACCCATTGGTACGGACAAGGAGGGTAATGAAATCTCCCTGCTTGACATCCTTGGAAGCGAAGATGACGGCGTGGATGACAAGGTTGCTTTAAAAATCCAAATCCGTAAGCTGTACAGAAAGATCACCGAAGTGCTGCGCGGCAGAGAAAAAACGATTATTGAATTGCGGTATGGGCTGGCTAACGGTTCGAACAAAACGCAGCGTGAAATTGCGAAGATGCTGGGGATATCGCGTTCCTATGTATCCAGAATTGAGAAAAAGGCAATTCACAAGCTGAACAGGGAGTTTCAGGATTCATAAACGAAACCCCTGCAAAAGACATAAATCCGCTTTTGCAGGGGAAGCAAAAATACTTTTACTAAAACCAACGTGAGATGTAAAAGTTAAATCAACTTTAAGTAATCCTGCCTGCCATAGAATATTCGATAGATATTGATGATTTTATCTTCTTCATTAACCTTATAGATAAGTACGTAATTGTTTATTGGAACCCTGCGGTAATTCTCTCTTTGCAAACGTAGATTGTTGCACATTTCATACATATAAGGATTGTTTTTTAGATGCCCATAGTGCTTTTCAAGTTCTTTCATAAAATTGCTGGCAGCAACAGGATTTGAAAGCACAATGGCTATATACGAAACAATTCCGTCTAAATCACTATGGGCAAGTTCTGAAATTCTTAGCTTATACATTGTATTTTTCCCTTACCTTTTTTAGGGATTCATCTGCATCCATTAATTTTCCTTCAGCAACCTGTATTTCTGCTGCGGTTAGCTTGTTGTATACGTCAGTTATAAACAGGCTTTTTTCATACATCTCTATACTCATAATAACCATATCGCCGTAACCATTTTTAGTTATATAAATTGGTCCGTCAGCTTCTTTGCACATTTTAGATATTTCTGTGGTGTTCTTTAAATCTCGAATAGGTATTATTTGTGGCATAATCTATTCAGCTCCTTTCAGTGTCATAATTATACCATAAATATACCACATTATCAAGTTTCTCATTTATCCTATATTCTAGTCTCCAACTTTTAAATTGTAACGGGAAGGGCGGTTCTGCCCACAGTTTAATATAACACAGAACAAGCTGAACAGAGAGTTCCAGATTTCAAGAATAAATCCCCTGCAAAAGTTATAAAGTTACTCTTGCAGGGGATTCTTTTTTTGTTTGAAAGTATTGCTTAAGGGTTCGGCATATTTACTTCGCGATTTCCTCAACACGTACATTTGTGATGTGAACTGTTGCCACTGAGCCTCTGTTGCCAAGATTAAACTCCAATCTTCCCATCGGGTTGTCCTTGTTGGTCATGTCAAACTCACAGGTGTATGTTTTCCAGTCTGTTGAAAGGGTCAGCACAGTATCGGGAAGATACCGTATCCAGTTATTATTCGGAGCTGAAACACATACGATAATATCTCTTGCTTCATCTGCATATGCATCGAAGCTGACACGATATTTTTTGCCCTTTATCATCGGCATTTCAGGTTGTACAAGCTGAACCGAGTAATCAACAACGCCTGCATTTGTCGAGGTAATGGTGATCATACCATCTTTGATTTCCGCCTTCCCTTCCCCCTGTTGGAACAGCAGGAATTTCCAGTTCACTTCATCTGTAAGATCCTCTGCCTCGGCAAAATCACCGTTATAAATGAAGTTACCATCTTCAAGGGGCGTGCGGTAAAGTTTTTTCGGCTTCTGAACATTCGTGTCATATGAAGGCTTCTGATAAACCCTGACATAATCAATTTCAAATTCCGCTTTGTCAAAGTTCGTTGTTTCATCGGGGTTTCCAGGCCAATCACCACCCACTGCAAGATTCATCTGAACAAAAAACGGCTGATTGAACGGAGCGGGATATGGCTTTTCATCCTCCCCATTCACTGCTGTAAACCAGTCATTCACAGTTTTGTACAGATTCCCATCTATATAGAATCTCATTTCTCCCGGCTCCCACTCAACGGAGAACTCGTGGAAATCGCTCGCAAATGTTCCGTTTGTCAACACAACTGTTCCCTGCTGACTGGCATGGGGTTCACCGTAATGGATCGTGCCATATGCAGTGTCGGTCTGATTACCCAGCACTTCCATAATGTCTATTTCACCGCATTTCGGCCACTGTCCGTAGAAGCTTTCATCCTTCGGCATCATCCAAATTGCGGGCCACAGGCCCTTGCCTTCAGGCACCTTTGCACGGGCTACCACCTTCCCATAGGTGAAATCCTCTTTGTTTTGTGTCTTAACCTTTCCTGATGTGTAATAATCTTTTCCGTTTGCAGTTGTAGTTTTAATTGCTCTGAGAATCAGCTTTCCATCTCTTACAAACACATTTTCCTCAGAAGTTGTATATTCCTGAAGCTCGTTGTTTGTCCAGCCCGGTTCACGGGGGTCATGACTCCAGATGTCCATATCAAGACTTTCCCCATCAAATTCATCATTCCACAGCAAGGTATATCCCTCAATCTGCGGAACACAGGCAGGTGATGCATCATTCCCCGATGGTGTCGTCCCCTTCTCTGGCACATCCGGGCTATGCGTCGGTGTATTCTCATTCTGTACGGTTTCAGTTACATTTCCTGATGTGTTTTCTCCCTCATTTTTCTGCTTTGCCTTTTTTCCGCAGCCTGTTATCATTCCCAAAACCAAGACCACCGAAATAATTAGACAAAAAACCTTTCTAAAATTCACTCAAAAAACCCCCTTTTATTTACAACAGTTTAATAAGTTCATCAAATATTTGCGAATAGTGCTCGTCGGTGATTCCGAAATCTTTAGCCTTATAGGTCCATACGGCTCGCGATATCCCATACTCATTGAAGACGCTGTTTATATCTGAGAACCAGTTCAATGCAGAGGGAAGCGAGGTTTTATCTATTACGCCGTATTCTCCGCAGTACAAAGCGGTGTTTCTCTCTGCGGCAACTCTGACTGCATCGGCAAATGCGGCTTTGATAAAGCTCCGGTCAACTCTGTTGGTACTGATGCTGTCATAGAACTCGCGGTGCATGGGCGGAAGGAATCTTTCCGTTTCATCAACACAGGTATGAAAGTCCATCGGATATTCCGTCGTGAAATCCGCTGGCATCTTATCTACCCAATAGGCCGACTGATGCGTAAAAATCAGAGGCTCATAAAAATGGAAGGTGTATACTACATTTTCATCGTATGGGGCTTCAAGCTTTCTGACCCAAAGAACGCTGTTGTTTCTCACACCGCCCACCAGTATTTTGATGGTAGGAGCATATTTTCTGATTGCAGGAATTGTTCTGCTGATAATCTCATTCCATATATCCGCAACATTTTCATCTACCACTTCGTTCAGCAGTTCAAAGGAAATTCTTTGGTGATCCTTTCCGTAGCGTCTGGCCATTTCCTCCCACAACGAAATGAAACGATCCTGATAAACAGGATTTCTGAAAAACGCATCCGATGCCTCGTCAAAGGTAAAGCCCATGGTTTTGTGCAGATCGAGAATCACATTCAACTGATGCTTTCCGCACCATTCCACACAACGGTCAATATAGGAAAAGCCCTCTTCGATAAAACTGCCGTTTTCGGATGCGATAAGCTCATAATCAAAAGGAAGTCTGATATGGTCAAGCCCCCATTGTGATATCCGGCTGATGTCGTTCTCGGTGATAAAAGACTCGTGATGCTCCCAGCTATGAATACATTGTGAAAGCCAGCCGCCCAGATTAATCCCTTTCCTGTACCCTGTAAATTCCTTCATTCCTGTTGCCCCCCTTGTAATTTCATGGTATCATTTTTATACACTCTGATATATCGTTTTGTTTACTTTAATATAAATTTTATGACTCTATTCCATTAGGGCTTCCAGGGGGAAATGGCAATTATGAATATCGATAAAGAGCTTAGCTACAGAGAATATATCATGCGTGAAAACAATGCCTTTCACGCACCGTATTATCCCGAATTCGCCTTTTATATCGCTGTAAAAAATGGTGAAGTGGATCAGGTTTCACAATTATGCAGGAATGCGTTTTCAGATAAAAGCGGGTTTGGTAAGCTATCAGATAATCCGCTGCAAAACATGAAATATCATTTTGTTGTTACGGCCGCATTGATTGCAAGGCATTGCATTGAAGGCAGGATGGAGCATGAGATTGCATACAGTCTCAGTGATGTCTATATCCTGGATTCCCACAAACGCGTAACGAGGGTTGACACAAAAATGCTCTCCAGGCACTGAAAGTGCTATGTTTCGTCAACTTTCTTATTGCCATTTACATCGTCATGTGATATAATATACACATGACGAGGAGGTGGC
>LSQX01325827.1_pt1 | contig 16251 bp, 7 predicted proteins | sample 654561 | NCBI WGS metagenome assembly LSQX01 (sample SAMN04489861, study PRJNA283612) | anaerobic digester metagenome | isolation source: 4 biogas reactors fed with cattle manure at either 37C or 55C with and... | place: Denmark: Kongens Lyngby | collected 2014 | reverse complement strand
GCAATATGATCCGGCTTAAAGTGGATTTACAGGGAATATTTTCAGGTGAAAACCTGACGAGGGCTGCCGGTATAAATCTGCTGAATTTCAAGTTGGGTTCGGTAAATTTAGAAAAACTGAACAAAGGGAAAAAGGGAGATGATGTTTTGCCGGCTGTTGACGGACTTTTTGAAAAATATCAGGAGTGGGGCATTATTTCTGCGGAAGAAGCCGACGGCGGCTTTATTCCTGAACTCAAGGCAGGGCTGGTTTTTGACACACGCGACAACCGCCCCAATCCGATGAAGGGAATCTGGACGGAAGCAGTATTGGTTGGCGCTCCCTCCTTTTTGGGAGCCGAAAGTAGTTTTACAAAACTCAGCCTCACCCACCGTCAGTATTTCACACTCATCCCCAATGATTTATCATTGGCATACCGTCTGGCATATCAGACAACCTTATCCGGTCATGCTCCTTTTTATTATCAGACTCAGGTTATTGTTTCCGAGCTGAAAGGAGCAACTTCTGAAGGTCTTGGCGGTGCAAAAACAATGCGCGGCATCCTGCGGAACCGCATTGTTGGAGACGGAATTTTTTACGGAAACATCGAAGCACGCTGGAAATTTGTTCGTTTTCACTTTATAAACAACAATTTCTATTTGGGACTGAACGGATTTACGGATTTCGGGCGGGTAACCCAAAAAATTGCCGTTAAACCGGGCAGCGGATTCACACCCGGAGCAGACTTCTTTGAAAACGATGCAGAAAAAATGCACATCTCCTATGGCGCAGGTTTACGAATTGTTATGAATCAAAACTTTGTGATTGCCGTGGATTATGGTATGGCAGCCGACAAACGCGATGGTGGCTCCGGGCTGTACATCGGACTGAACTACCTGTTTTAGAATAGGTATCAGACCGTTACAAACTGTGCAATATTGCGGTTAATTTCTATCCGGTTGAACAGGGAACGCATCACTTTGACATAAAGCTCATCTTTCAGCACCAGGTCTTCAACTCCTGCATCAATGTTCGGATTGTCATTGATTTCGATGACAAACACCTCTCCGTTCACAATTTTCAGGTCAACCCCGTAAAGTCCGTCTCCAATGAGCGAAGCCGCTTTTACCGCTGTTTTTACAACTTCCGGCGGAACTTCATCCAAAGCTACGGTCTCCACATTTCCCCAGTTGTTGCTGTTACCGCTTTTCCAGTCGTAAATCTGCCAGTGTCCTTTCACCATAAAGTATTTGCATGCAAAAAGCGGCGCCTGATCAAGCACGCCAATCCGCCAGTCGAATTCGGACGGCATAAACTCCTGAACAATCACCAAATCAGACAATTTGAACAATTTCCCCAATGAATCTTCAAGCTCTTCCGGATTGTTCACCTTTTCAACGCCCAAAGAAAAAGCGCTGTCGGGCTGTTTGAGCACCATTGGAAAACTGAGATGCGAAGTTTGAAATTTGCGGTAGTTCGATTTCGACAAAACAACAGTTTCCGGGGTTTTAATTTTGTTTTGTTTCAGCCGTTCATTCTGAAAAATCTTGTTGGAACAGCGCAAAATAGACCAGGGATCGTCAATTACCACCAACCCGTCAGCATAAGCCGCACGCGAAAAGTGGTAGGTGTGATTGTTCACACTTGTGGTTTCCCGGATAAACAGGGCATCGTATTCAGAAAGCTGGCTGAAATCATCTTTTGTGATAAACTCGGTGGCAAATCCGATTTTTTCAGCGGCTTTCTTGAAATTCTGCAAAGCATCCGGGCATGACGGCGGATTCTCCTCGTTAGGATTTACCAAAATTGCCAGATCATATTTGTAATTTTTAAACCGGGGGCGGGTGAACCTCTTTTTGGAGAAATAGTCCCGGGCAAACTCCTGAACTTTCTCCAAATCCTCCGGCTTCACCTTTTTTAAACTTAGCGGAGTAACCTTCTGAATCAGCCACTTATCCGATTTTACAAAATCTATCTGCAACATGGGCGCTTCAAACAGATGATAGAGCTTCTGAGCCAGATACATATATTTGGGATTCACTGACTTTCCGAAATATACAGAGACGCTTACCTTGTTTCCGTCAACATGTTTCAGCGTTTTTTGAATGTCATCGTCAATATAATTAGAAAGGGAACGCACCAGCGACTGACGGCTGAAATCGCGCAGCGTTGTAACATTGGGAATCACGCGGTGGTCGCGGGCAGAAGCCAGCAGCGACACATAATATCCCATTTTCTGATACTGATAAGAGTTGCTCAGATTAAAAATCCGTACATGTTTCAGCGACTGAAATTCAGGGTCGGTGATATATTCCCGGGAAGATATAACTCTCACATCTTCAATGTCAAGACTCCAGTTTTTCGGGTTTCTCACAATAATGATGTTGGTGATGCTTTGCTTCTCGCCAGCCTCATCAACCTGTAAAACCATCCGCAAACCGTGCTCGTCTTTTTTATAGTAATCAGGCAGTTCTTCCGTGATATTAAATCCCGCATTTGTGTATAGCCGAACCAATCTTTCATCCGATTTCAAAGCCTCAAGCGATATGCGGCTGACTTTTCTGGAATGTGCAAAATTCAGGATATATTCCAATAATTGTCTGCCGGCTCCCGCTCCCTGATACTCGGGAAGAATAGCGATGGAAAAGATGCGCAGCGTTTTCGCATAAATATATAAGGTAGCTGAACCGACTGCAACCTTTTCTTTTCCGTTTTGAACTTCCGCAATAATCACTTTTTGCAGCGGACTTGTCATGCTGTAGCGGATAGCACGACGGGTGCTTTGCTGAAAATCGGGAAAACAGCTCTTTTCAAGCCCCTCAAGAAAATCCAAATCCTCTGCCTCTGAATCCCTGATTTTAATTTTCATCTGGTTATTCAATAATTTTGAAGTGATCGCCGGTCTGTTTAACCAGCTCCCTGTACCACCAATCCGGGTATTCCGGGAAATGCGGATAGGGTGGCACGCCGGTTTCCGTGCGCTCAAACTCTCCGTCTTTCTCCCGTTTTATGTTTCCGTCTAAAAACTTCACTAACAAATATTCCCAGAGTTTTTCCCAGCGTTTGGTCACATAACCGGCTTCATTTACAGAATATTTGGTTAAAAACCTGCCGGCTTCCTCAGCTCCGTTTAACTGGTAAATATTTTTGGCTGATTCGTCAATAATGGGAACAAATTTCTCAAAATTGTTTTCCAGTTCATTCTGAATCTTCTGAATATCCGGGATTATCTCATTATAACGCAGATATGCAAAATTTGAAACCTTGTTGAACGTCCAGAAAGCAGATGTCGGACTGTAAGTGAGCAGGTCGCCGTTTCCTTCGGCAAAACATTCCGGAATTTCGGTAATGCCACAATACATTGGCACATAACAGGTAACATACGTATCATCGACGCCAAACCAGAGAATTCCTCCCACCGGGTCGGGAAGCCAGTTGCGACTTTGGCTCACAAATGAAAAGCCTGTCTGCCGGGTAGAAATCGGTCTTTCGTTACAATATTCCACGGAATCAACCTGCCAGGTCAGCCTGCCAAAACGGTAGGGCAGTTCAAATGTTCCGGCGCCAAAACCGGTGCTCATATCAAGCTCGGTTCCTTCGTAATGATCGCGCATCATATTTTGCACATCGCGAACACTCAGCTTTTTATCCGGTTTTATCCACAACGGCATACGATTGACCGCAAAATTCGTTTTTTCATCGTGCTGAATCAATCCTTTTGCATAATCGACATATTTTTCCATTCCCGAAGCCACCTGATTGAAGCCCGACCAGACACGCGCTTCGCAAAAACGGGCGCCACCAAAATCAACCGGAGCATACACGTCCGAAAAGCTGAACTCTTCATCTGTTCCGTTGAACCACCCTTTTTTTTTGGCAAAAGAGATGACATCGGGAGTATAGATGCAGTTCTCCGGGTCATTTTTCGGGAAAGTTGTTATGCGCGCCTGATTGGCATGTCCGCTGATATATCCGTCAGGAATTTTCAGCGCTACCCACACTGCGCCCTTCTCATCTTTTCCTTTTCCGATTAACTCCATGAGCCACACTTCGTTGGGGTCGGCAATGGAAAACGATTCGCCGGAGCTGTAATAGCCGTATTTTTCAACCAAATCCGCAATAACCTGAATGGCTTCGCGGGCGGTTTTTGCACGTTGCAAAGTTACATAGATCAGACTTCCGTAATCCATAATTGCACCTTCCTGGGTTGCAAGTTCTTCCCTGCCTCCAAAAGTGGTTTCGCCAATGGCAAGCTGAAACTGGTTCATGTTTCCGACAACACTGTAAGTGTGGCGGGGCTGCGGAATTTTCCCTAAAAACTTTCCCGTGTCCCATTCATAAATATCGCGCATGGCGCCTTCCGGATGATCCTGTGCCGGCTGAAAGTAGAGTTCGCCATAAAGATTGTGCGAATCGGCAGAATAGGTTACCATTGTGGAGCCGTCAACCGATGCGCCCCTTGTAATTAAAAAATTTGTGCAACCGTTGGAAATCTGATGATTGAACATCAGCATTAACAGTGCCGGAATCACGGCAAAAATTTTTGCTTTCTTCATTTTCCTGAATTTCTGAAATCTGTGTAAAAATTGAATTTTCAACAAAATTAACTCTTATTCCCGAATCTGCTCCGCAATCCAATTGCGAGCATTTACAAACACCAAAATCCATGGTGAAAGTTCATCGTTTGCTCTCGCTGCCGGATAATTTGCCCACTGCCATGGGGCAAAACTTCTTTCGGGATGCAACATCATCGCCAGATGCCTGCCGTCGGCAGAGCAGAGCGCAGCAGCCGAAAAGTCGGAGCCACCGGGATTTGCCGGATATTCATCATGGCTGTATTTTATGGGAATAACATATTCCCGTTCATCCTGCGGAAGGCTGAATTTTCCTTCGCCGTATGCTATCCATGCCCCGAGTTTCATTCCCCGCATATTTTGCAGCATCACTGATGAGCTTTCAAGAATATCCACATTCAGAAATGCAGACTCAAACTTTCCGGAATCATTCCGGCTCATTTTGGGCTGAACATCATGCTCGGAGCAGATCAGATTCAGTTCCGTCATCAGCTGGCAGCCGTTGCCCACACCAAGCGATAGCGTATCTTTTCGCCGGTAAAAATTCTCAAGGGCAATCCGGGCTTTTTCGTTATAGCGAAAAGCTCCTGCCCACCCTTTGGCAGCGCCAAACACATCGGAGTTTGTTGACCCGCCGGCAAAAACAATCATATTCACATCTTCCAGCGTTTCACGTCCCAAAATCAGGTCGGTCATGTGCACATCCCTGACTTCCATGCCGGCAAGATAAAGGGCATAAGCCATTTCGCGATCGCCGTTGCTCCCTTTTTCACGAATAATTGCCGCTTTTATTCCGGAAGATTTCCGCCGTTCGATGTCTGTACCGTAATCGGCAGATTTGCCCGTAAATTCTCCGAAATCGTACTCTAATCCGAAGTTTTTATAGTTTTTGTAACGCTGCAAAGCCAGCTCCTTATCATTTTGCTTCCGCTCAAAAAGATAGGAAGTTTTGAACCATAAATCCCTTAATGAATCAATATCAAAATCAATTGTTTTTTCAAAGTTTGTAATGGTAACTTTCCGTTGTACGGAAGGAAAACCTAAAGAAACATACTCAACTCGGCTTTCTTTCAACTGTTTCTTAACCTGCTCACTGTCTGCGCACTGAATAACAATTCCGGGATTTTCACTGAAAAGAGCTCTCATCATATCTTTTTCACCGATACTGGTCAAATCAGCTTTCAAACCGCCATTTTTATTGCTGAAACACATTTCAAGCAAGGTAACAATCAATCCGCCTGAACCAATATCATGTCCTGCTAAAATCAAATCCTGTTCAATCAGTTTTTGGACAGTATTAAATGCCTGAACAAACTTTTCGGTATCGGCAACTGTCGGGGCATTTTTTCCAATCCGGTTGAGCGACTGCGCAAGCGCACTCCCGCCGAGCGCTCTATCAGAAAACGAAAAATCGATGAATAAAATCTCCTTGGATTGGTCGTTTACCAACACCGGCTCCACAACTTTGCGAACATCAGAAACTTCGGCTGATGCAGAAATAATCACCGTTCCGGGTGCATAAACCACATCGTCCGGATATTTTTGGGTCATTGACAGGGAGTCTTTTCCGGTGGGAATATTAATTCCCAACGCACATGCAAAATCGCTTGCCGCATTCACTGCCTGATAGAGACGCGCATTTTCGCCCGGATTTTTTGCGGGCCACATCCAGTTGGCGCTCAGTGAAACACTTCGGATTTTGTCGGTCAGCGGCGCCCATACAATATTTGTCAGCGCTTCTGCAATAGCCAGCACAGAACCCTTTTCAGAATCAATCAGTGCAGCAACCGGAGCATGTCCGATGGATGCGGCAATTCCCGCTTTTCCTCTGTAATCCAGTGCCATAACCCCGACATTATTCAATGGAAGCTGCAGTTCGCCGGCACACTGTTGTTTGGCAACTAATCCGCTTGCCGAGCGGTCAACCTTATTGGTAAGCCAGTCTTTGCAAGCCACAGATTCCAACTGCAAAACAGCTTCAATAAGCGTATTCGGGCTTTCGCGGGAATAGTCCGGTTCGGCAAATTCAGTTCTTAAAATGCTGTCTTCCAGAGCAGTTTCCGGAGTGCTGCCAAACATATATCCCAACTGCAAATCAATGGGTTTTTCGCCGGTTTCGGAGTTTTCAAAAGTGAACTGAATGTCGCCTGTAGCTTCCCCGATTTCATAAATCGGGGCGCGCTCGCGCGCTGCAATTCGTTTGAGTAGCTCCACATCTTTTGGTTTTACGACCAACCCCATCCGCTCCTGCGACTCATTCCCGATAACTTCTTTTTGCGACAATGTGGAATCGCCCACAGGCAATTTCGCCGTATCAATTTTTCCGCCGGTAGATTCAACCAACTCTGACAGGCAGTTCAGATGCCCGCCTGCGCCGTGGTCGTGAATAGAGATAACCGGATTTTCATCCGATTCGGAGAGGGCACGAATGGCATTGAACACCCGTTTTTGCAGCTCAGGATTGGCGCGCTGCACTGCGTTTAATTCCACGTGGTCTTCAAACTCTCCGGTTGCCACCGAAGAAACGGCTCCGCCGCCCATACCGATACGGTAGTTGTCGCCGCCAAGCATCACCACTTTATCACCTTTTTCAGGTGTGCCTTTCAGACTGTAATTTTTGTTGGTAAAACCGATTCCGCCACCCTGCATAATCACCTTGTCGTAGCCGTACTTTTTGAAATTTTCAAAATGTTCAAAAGTGAGCACAGAGCCGGTTATGAGCGGTTGTCCGAATTTGTTTCCAAAATCGGAAGCTCCATCCGATGCTTTAATTAAAATCTCTTCGGGCGACTGATAGAGCCAGTCGCGCGCTTCGGTTGCCTGCTCCCACGAGCGCCCGGCTTCCATGCGGGGATAGGAAGTCATGTAAACAGCCATGCCGGCGATGGGAATACTCCCTTGCCCGCCCGCCATGCGGTCGCGGATTTCGCCTCCACTTCCGGTGGAAGCGCCGTTAAATGGCTCAACGGTGGTGGGAAAATTGTGTGTTTCGGCTTTTAATGAAAGAGCGGTTTTAATGGTTTTTTCCCTGAAAAAACCAGATTTATCCATAAACTCGGGAGAAAATTGCTGAATAACCGGACCTTCAACAAACGAGCAATTATCTTTATATGCCGAAACAATTTTATTTGGATTCACGGCAGATGTTTTTTTTATCATCTGAAACAGAGATGATTCCATCTCTTTTCCGTCAATAATAAAAGTTCCGTTAAAAATTTTGTGGCGGCAATGTTCCGAGTTTACCTGCGCAAAACCGTAAACTTCACTGTCGGTTAGCGGGCGCCCGATCTCTTTTGAAACCCAATTCAGGTACTCAATCTCTTCGTCGCTCAGCGCCAGACTTTCCTGCTCGTTGTAGGCTGCTATATCTTCAATCTGAAGAACCGGTTCAACCGGTCTGCTGATTTTAAAAATTTCCTGATTCAAATTTTGATAGAGCTGCTGCAACAAAGGGTCATAGGGCACATGAGCGCCTTCAACTTCAAAATATTCTTCGATACGCAAAATGCCGTCGATATTGACAATCTGCGTGATTTCCACAGCGTTGGTGCTCCACGGACTGAGCATCTCCTGCCGCGGACCGACAAACCAGCCTTCAATACGCTCCTGCTCAAGAAGCTGAGCTCCGGAAAACAGCCAGTCCAACTTTTCAAAATCGTTCTGATTAAGCGGAAGCGAAGCATCAACGGCGATAACTGAATGGTTTTCAGTTTTAAAAAAGTGAATCATTTTACAGTTTTATTTTGGTAATGAACTTGTTGCTCAACAATGCGCAAAGATAGAAAATAATCAAAGTTGCCGGTAATCCCGTTTTCAACAACAGGGATAAAAACTCTTCAACCGGCTGCACTTTCAGAAATTTAAAGTTACTTTACAAAAAAATGAAATGTTAAGACACTTATACATATTTCTGATATTGTTAATGTTCGCTTCCTGCGGAATTCAGCGAAAGCTGAACAGGAGATGGAGCGGAAAACCGGTTTCGGAACTTACCGGGCAATTTGGCGAACCTGTTGCAATTACAACATCTTCCGGCGATTCGGTCTATATTTTTGAGCAGACCGAAAGGTTGCACAGCACCGAAATAGATCAGGGAAAATTAACACTTGACCCGATCGTAACGCCAAAAGTTACCAAAACAAAACGGTTTTATTTTAATGTTAAGAATGGTTCGGTCGTCAAAGTGCGGTTAGAAGAAGAGTACAGACGTTAACAAAGCAACATTTCTTTGAAAAGCATCTTTGATTTGAAGAAATTTTATAATTTTGCAACGCGTTTTTTGAAACAAACATTTGCCCAGGTGGTGGAATTGGTAGACACGCCAGGTTGAGGGCCTGGTGGCCGTTTTAGGTCGTGCAAGTTCAAGTCTTGTTCTGGGCACAAAAACAAAAGCCCTGTGATTTGCTAAGTCACAGGGCTTTTTTTATTGATAAAAAACTTCATTCCAATGTAACTTTTTCCTTAATTTTTCAAAAGTCATCGGGATGGTCTTATGATAAATTGTACTTTTGAAAATCTCAGATATGTATTTCAGTCTGAAAGATCTTTATAAAGATTATATAAAATCGTATCAGCTAAAACTGAACAATCCCAGTAACATGCCGTTGATATAATTGTCTGAAAACGAGAAGTTAATTATGAATTAAAAAATAATAAAATGAAGTTTCAATCGCGTATTTCTACTCTGTTTCTTGTATTTCTCTTTGTATTTGCCTGCCAGACTTCCAAAACAACCGTCAAGCGTCATCATTCGAAACACTATGAGCCTTTCGAGCTGCAAACGCTCACGGACAGTCTGACACCCGTGATGATGCCTTTCAACCGCTGGATTGATCCGGCAGGGCACCAGGTCTATTTTGGAAACAGAAAAGGCGAAAATCACGCATTGGACTGTGCCCTTTCACCTGATGGCAAGTGGGTTGCGATTGAAGAACGCAGGTCAATAGTTATTCTCTCCACGCAAACCAACAAGGTGGTCCACACTTTTTTGCTGAGCGATGTTTTTGAAAAGGTAAAATTACTGAGCACTTATTCAGGAATTCAGTGGCATGAAGAGAATGGTGTTCAATCGGTTTACATGAGCGCTTCCGGTGATGGCGGAAAATCACACGTCATAAAAGCGGACTGGAACGGCAAACATCTTGAAGTGGACAAAACATTTATGTTTGAACCGGTTAAGCCGGCGAAAGATGCCATTGCCAACGAATTGGTAATTTCTGATGAAAACGGAGTTCCGTTTTTATATGTTGTTCTCAACGGAAACAACACACTTGAAAAAGTTAACACACACACCGGCGAAACCGTGTGGTCTGTTCCGACAGGAGTGGCTCCCTACGGAATCTCGCTGGCTAACAGCAAGTTGTATGTAACCAACTGGGCAGGCGGAGTTCCCGAAGAAGGAGATGAAAATGTTGCGGGCGTTCCGTGGGGAAGCGCCAAAGTTGACCCAAAAACCGGGGCAACCCGCGAAGGGACGGTTTCCGTTTTCAATCCGGCAAACGGAGCGCTGCTAAAAGAGATTGTTGTAGGACTGCACCCCAACGACATCATCTCCAGTGCCGATGAAAATTTCGTCTATGTTGCCAACGCCAACAGCGACGAAGTTTCTGTAATCAATACCAAAACAGATGCTGTTTCAGAAACGGTTTCCGTGCGTCTTGGCGAAGAAGAAAACCCCTACTGGGGAGATTCACCCAACGGACTGGGAATCACCAGTGACGGGAAAACGCTGTTTGTTGCCAACGGAATTGACAATGCCGTAGCTGTGGTCAATCTTGGGAAAGATGCTTCCGTAAATTCATTAGCCCTAAAAAGTCAATTAGCAGGTTTTATCCCAACCGGCGCATATCCCGGAGCAGCCTGCGTTTATCAGGACAGCCGTTTGTATGTTCCGAATATCGAATCGGAAGGCTCCCGAATTCCGTCAATTTCGGAAGAAACCGGCGTTGTCTCCTACAACAGCCACCGGCTGATTGCATCTTTGTCGGTAATTGACATTCCCGACCAAAATCAGTTAGATAAATATACTGAACGGGTTCACCATACCAATCAGTCATTCCGCATTGCATTATCCAGGAAACTGCCCCGGAAAAATGCAAAACCGGTTCCCATGCCGCTGCGCATCGGCGAGCCGTCAGTTTTCAAACATGCGGTTTATATCATTAAGGAGAACCGCACCTATGATCAGATACTTGGAGATATTCCTACCGGCAACGGCGAACCTTCCCTTTGTGTTTTCGGAGAGGAAGTTACACCAAACACGCATAAAATCGTGAAGGAATTTATGTTATTGGATAACTTTCATGTTTCAGGAAAAAGCTCGGCAGAAGGGCATCAATGGACTGATATGGCGATTGTTACCGATTGGATTTCAAAGAATGTGAACGCCTGGTTTCGCAGTTATCCGCATATTCACGAAGATGCGCTGGTATATGCGCCTACCGGTTTTATCTGGGATAATGCAATCAGGCACGGAAAAAGCGTGCGCATATACGGAGAAGCCTGCAGACCCGACGTTGACAAAAATGAAACGTGGGAAACCATCTATAACAGATATCTGAGAGGTGAAAAAACTGAGTTTACAAATACTTCTACAATAAGTACTGTTCCGCCAATTCTATGTCCCGATTACTCCGGATACGGCACACACAAATTTTCTGACGTAGAACGTGCCGATGTATTTATCAAAGAGTTGAAAGAATATGAAGAGATGGAAGGCGATCAGTGGCCGGAATTGCTGATTCTGGCGCTGCCTAATGACCATACTGCCGGTACCCGCCCGGGAGTTCCAACACCGCGCGCTATGGTTGCAGACAATGATGTGGCTTTAGCGCGAATTATTGAAGCCATTTCCAAAAGCAAGTTTTGGCCTACTACTGCAATTTTCGTAACTGAAGATGATTCGCAATCCGGTTGGGACCATGTTTCTGCATACCGCACAGTCGGGATGGTTGTCAGCCCCTATTCAAGACTTGGAAAAACCGTGAGTACCAACTACAATCAGGTTTCCTTAGTGCGCTCAATAGAGCAAATATTGGGAATGTCGCCCATGAATATTATGGATGCTACGGCAATGCCTATGTTCGATTGCTTCACCGACAAACCCGATTTTTCACCTTTCACAGCGCTGCCGAACAATATTCCTATCAATGAAATGAACAAGGAATTGTCTGAATTGAGCGGACGTGAACTGGAGCTTGCTGAACAAAGCATTAAATTTTTTGATGCAATTGATTCCGGTAGTGATGAAGAGATGAATACAATACTCTGGCGCGCACTAAAAGGAGATATTCCTTATCCCAAAGTATCGTATAAAATGATTACGGATTAATTCATAGCAAACAGATTTTTTGCTGTGCGAAAAATGGCTCTATATATTAAACTGGTGGTTTTCAGGCAGCTGCCTGAAAACCACCAGTTATTAAGCATAATAAAGTCATTCCACACGAAGTGCGGAAACTGTTGAATTTAGCAGGGAGTAATCATCAATCCAGTTAACTTTGTCTGAGTTATTTTGTGCCATAAGCACCGATAAAACCGGCCGGCTCGGGTGATTTATAGGTTTTACCATTCACTACAATTCCATCTGCAAAATGTCTGGTAAAATCTGTTTTCCCTTTATTTAAAGCGGGAGAATCAGCCTCAAGATAAAAATCCCAGTTCATATCATAAGCTGCATTCATCATATCGGTATCCAGGGGATAGTTAATAAATTTCGGATCATTTTCCCCGGGTTTTGTACCAATGATATCATTGATTCCTGCTACAATTTCATCGCTTGGCTGAAACTGATCCACTGCTTCCTGGGTGTATCCATAATAGAGCGTATTTGCAAAGACCGAACGGTGGTCTTCAGGATTTCCGGGATCTCTTTTAATGCCATAACGGCAGTTGACAATCATATTGTTATACAGTTCTGCAAAAACTGATTTTTCCACCCAAATGGAACCGCCTTTAATCTCAGGTCTTCTCCACCCGCCATTGATAATTGTATTGTTATACACGATCGCGTGCAGCTGCGGCTCGCGTTCACCGTCATTTCCCATCTTCAAAGCGGCAGTATTGGGACTGTATAGCAGATTGAACGCAACATCAGCTTCTACGCCCGATTTGAGATTGATGGCATCCTCCTTGGGATCACCAATTGCATAGATAACATTGTTGGCAATAATGGTTTTGCCACCTTCCACATAAAGCGCATCGTCAGATAAATGCCGGAAAATGCTGTTGATTACCACAAGGCTCCCGTTGACATTTCCATAATAGAGGGCAGGAAGATGTTTGCCGGCTTTTGCTTTGTAAAGCCCCGCCCTGACGGAAGGCGACTCTTCCGTGGTAAGCTGTCCGCCATGTTCCACAATCGTATTCTCCATCACTACCGCTTCAGAGGTTCGTGCAGCAACCATCCCTGCCCACAATCTTCCATATAAATAATCAGACGATTTTACCCATTCTTCAGGAACGGTGAAAACCACCGGATTGGTTGCTGTACCATAACAATACAAACTTCCGCGGATGATCACTTCAAGTGCAAGCGTGGAGTCACTGAAAACTACTTTCGCACCTTCTTCAATGGTCAGCGACTTACCCTCAGGAATTTCAAGATGTCCCGTAACAACGTAGGTTTTGTTCTTTTCCCATGTTCCCGAAACTTCTCCAAAAATCCCATCTCCAGGCTTTGGGGTGCCATCATCTTCTAAATCATCTTTTTCACAACCGGCAATAAAAAGCGCAACAAACAGCGAAATCAACAGCAAATAATTTGTTTTCATAATTATGTTTTAAATATTTATTTTTGAACGTCTTTAGGAGATACAAAAGTAATTTTTGAACAGTCACGTACAAAAATTATTGTTCCCATACGGTGATTTAAACCTTATTTTTACATGGTAATCCGAAATCCTAAATAAAACGAACGCTGGAAGTAATTCTGGCGAATCAACGTTTTGCCCGGTAAGGTTTGATTCGGTACCTCAATATTTTTTGTGCTGGCGTTATTTATATAGATAGTCATAGGCGAATTCAGCAAATTATTTCCTTTTGCAAAAATACTCCATCCGCCCGTGAATTTTTTCTCAACAGATGCATCCATCTGAACAAATGCCTTTTGCCACAAATCATTGCCAACAAATTGAGACACAGAGCTGATACGGTCTCCTGTATATTGAGCAGCAAGCTGTGCATCCCATCTACGCCGGGTATTTTTATACAACAACGAAAGGTTGCCGACATGTGCGGACTGTCCGTATAAAGGACGCGTTTCATTGACTGAAATAGTCTTCAAATTGCCGTTTTCATCACGAATGCGTTTTGCTTTTTCGGTTGTAATACGCGAACGGGTGTAAGTGTAATTTGCCTTGAAACCGATTTTATTAAAATATCTTATAAAATCAACTTCTCCGCCGTAATTTACGGCATTTCCGAAATTCCCGGGTGAAAAATAAATATCCTGTCCGCGAAGGCTGTCAGCTTTCAGAATATATTCAATGGGGTTTTGAATGTGTTTATAAAAAAGACTAACCATAAACTGTCCGGCAGGATGCAGAAACGATTCAAACCTGATATCTATGTTATCTGCAACAGCATGTTTCAAATCGGGATTTCCGCGTTCTACATAATCTTCATTCACAATAGTGTAGGGTACTATTTCAAAAAATCCGGGGCGGTTCACCGAGCGAAAATAGGAACTGCGGATATTTATTTTATTCGCTGGCGAATACTTCAAATGAAGCGATGGCAAAACATCCGTGTAAACCTGTTTTTGATCGGGGTGGTTTTCGCCAATGGGAAAATCAAGCTTATAACCCTGAATGGTAGTTTCAAATCGCACACCACCGGTGATTTCCATGCGGTTTAAAGAGGTTTTAAACTGCACAAATTCTGCTGCAATTCTTTCCGTAGCGCCATAATTTAGCGGTGTCCCCACACTGCCTCTTGGATTTTCGAGTCTCCATCTTATTTCATTGTATTTCTGAAAATCAACACCAAATTCATCAAAAAAATTTGCAGGCTCAAAATGGTATTCATTATAAAAATTTTTACGTTTTTTATCCCGGAATAGAGCGCCAACCGTCCACTTCACCGGTAATGATGCAACCGGCAGATAATAGCCGGCATTCACACCGAGCTCCATATCCCTGTCGCTGTTCTTTTCCCAGCGTCTGTCAAGATTTACCACTGTGGTTTTTCGGGATGCAAAATTCCGCTCTTCACCGCGCAGGTAAATTTTGGCATTGTCCGGTATATCATTACACGCAGTGGAATAAACAGCTGTCCAGTCAATATTAAAATCTTCCGACAGCCGATGCTCTCCCTGCAAAGCGCTGTTGAAAATATTTTGCCGGGTACTTCTTGAGCGCGTTGAATAAACCAAAGATGCATTGCCGTTTGCAGGGTCATAGCCGCCAAGTGTTAAAAGTGTGGTTTTTGTGTCCCGGACCTGATAATTATTCAGATTCATAAAAAAATTATTCCATTGAAAATCACTCTTTTCGTTTAAATGATAATCAATTTTGGAATATAGCGCAGCGCGCAACTCCTGTTCTGAATAATTTCGGTTCTGCATGGAAGTGAGCGTTTCACCTCTCAGCGTGTCAACCGTTGTCGATTCAAAAAACATGCTGTTTGTTCCCCGGTTTGTTTTCTGAATATTGGTTGCCAGAAGTACCCCTAACTTATTTTGGAAAAAACGGTTTCCCGCTGAAAGTCCCGCAATAAAATCAGGAGCAGGACGAATAAAATGATAATTCAACGGACCTTGGGAGAAGTCGGAAAGCACTGCATTGTAGCGCTTTTCATGAGTTTGGTACGGAGAAAGCCTGTCAATGTTTTTATGGTCAAAGCCCATAAAATCCCTTCCGAAAAAAATATCGTTATAACCCGATGAAAAATTGAAATTAAAAACAGGTTTATCCGGGGCATCCTTCATTACCATGTTTACTGCACCACCAACGGCATTCCCTTCCATTTCCGGAGTGAGCGCCTTAAATACTTCAAGTCTTTCCAGCACTTCGGAAGGAAAAATATCAAGCGGAATGTATCTGTGGTTTTTGTCGGGACTCGGAATTTTCAATCCGTTGATGAGCGTGTAGTTGTAGCGTTTGTCCATGCCTCGCAAAATTGCAAATTGTCCGCTGCCGGCATTGTTCATTTCAATGGAAACCCCGGAAACTCTTTTCACAATATTGGCAACCGTCAGATCGGGAGATATTTCAATCGCACGTGCCGATACAACGTTCATCACCTGGGGAGCGTATTGTTCGATATTTCGGGCAGCAGCCTCGGTGTTACCCTTTCTTTTTGCATAAACAATCACTTCATTTAAAAAACTTTCATCGTCCTGCTTTAACCGGATTTCCATTCTCAAGACTTCATCTCTTTTTATTCTGATGAATTGCCTGTGCGTTTTGAATGACACATAATTAACAACAACAGTGTATTCTCCGGCAGGAATATTTTCAATTGTAAAAGAGCCGTTTAAACCGGAAGTTGTATAATAATTTGTGTTTTCTATCTGAATTGTTGCGCTAACCAACGGCAAACCGGTTTCCAGTTCATAAACAAAGCCTTTGACACCACCCGAAAAAGAAACTTTGGCTATGAGCAAGAAGATTAATACCAATACCGCAATTTTTGGAAAACGAAAAACCACAGATTCCTTTTTTATTCTATCCCACAAATATAGATTTTAACTGCTGTT
>LSQX01197865.1_pt1 | contig 16252 bp, 10 predicted proteins | sample 654561 | NCBI WGS metagenome assembly LSQX01 (sample SAMN04489861, study PRJNA283612) | anaerobic digester metagenome | isolation source: 4 biogas reactors fed with cattle manure at either 37C or 55C with and... | place: Denmark: Kongens Lyngby | collected 2014 | reverse complement strand
TGACTAATATTTCGGGAACGGGCAAGCCATTGTCTTTTAACATAGACAGCATTTCAATCTCTTTTTGCATTCTATTGGTGCAGGAAAACTCTTTATAAACCAAGTATTCATATTTTACGCCCAACTGACCTGAATTAAGAAGGAAAACGTTATTCTTTTTACTTTTAAACTTCTTTTCAATCACATAACCCGCCAAATCTGCACTAAGCAAAAATAACGCCTCCTTCTTTTAATGAATCAGACTTTTAGCCCAGGACAAGATAAAAGATAAGAAAAGCAATTGGTACTAATACCACGGTTATTCTATCGGATTTGGACCACGCTTGAGTATACATATAACTTCTCTCATTATAAAGTCCAAAAGCACGGCCCTCCATCGAATTGCTTAAAAAATCCACCTTGCTTAACGCTGATATTACCAGAGGTATCAAGAGATACCGGACTGCTCTTAAAAGCTTGCGGGGTGAAAGGCCTTCCATGTCAATACCTTTTGCCATTTGAGCGTTCTTAACCTGTTCTAATTCCTGTTGGAATACCGGTATAAATCGTAAAGCTGTTATAAGCATAAAACCAAATCGATAAGGAAGTCCCGCCTGCATTAGAGAATAGGCCAAACGATTAGGATCCGTTGTCGCTATAAACAGATAGCTGGAACTGATAATATTAATGAAACGCAACATCATGCTTAAGCCGCCCAAAAGCCCTTCTGACCATATAGATAAAGAAATCGATCCCAGACTGAATTGCCACATCAATAAGCCCTCTTTAACCGCCAGAATTTGTACGATCAAAATAAACAATCCAAAAAACAATATAAAACGCAGTTTACGGTAAAAGAAAGCCGGACTCAGCCCTGCCAGACGATAAGCAACCAGCACTACCCCTAATAGAATAACGCCGCCCAGCCATGAGGGAACCGCAAAAACAGATAAACTAAAGCACAAAAGCATGGTGAGTTTGACCAGGGGATGCATACTATGCAATTTGGATTCCTTGTTAACATAGATCAACCCTGGAAAAGCATCTTTTACTGCTGATAAAGCTTTATTATAAATTGTGTTCTGAAAAAAGCTCATCGTTGTACCTTCCCGTTCACATCCGTTTCATATGCTGAGGGCAAATATTCGTTCATTCCCAATTGCGCCAGAGTCTCCCATGCTTCTTTTACCGGCGCATCAATGATCAGCTTTCCTTCTGAGAAAAAAAGGACCCTTTGACAGCAAGCAGCAACCACATCAGGCTCATGGCATACCATCAAGGTTATTCCACCCTCTTCACGGTGTTTTTGTAAAGCATCGACAAGAAGAGTAAGCCGGCCGCTATCTTGGCCAACAATAGGCTCATCTAGAATTAAGATCCTGGGTGAATAAGCCAAAACTGAAATCAGGTTTAGCCTTTTTTTCTCCCCCAGGCTCAAGGAAAAAGGATTCTTATCACTATATTGTTGCAGTTCAAAATCCTGTAACAATTGACTCACTTCAAATTCAATCTCAGCGTAATTCTTATCCGATAAAAATCGTGAAGCCATTTTCGCTTCTTTGAAAACAGTATTTTCGAAAATCTGATGATTGGGATTTTGGAAGGTAAGTCCCATGTCCCTGGCTCGACGTGTTACTTTCTGTTTGACTATATCTTTTCCATGCAGAAAAATGATCCCCTCTTTTTGTTTTAATACTCCCAGTAAAGCCATCAAAAGGGTGGTCTTGCCGCTGCCATTGCTCCCCATGACTGCAATTGTTTCACCCGGAAAAGCGCAGAAGCTTACATCTGAGATAACATCTCTTCCTTCATAACCGGCTTTCAGGTTTTTCACTAATAAGAGCGGAGATCCTTCTGCCACTTTCATATAATCTGTAGGGTTTTTTCCTTGTGTCTCAGGTTCGTTATTTAAAAGCACATGATTGGATGTAATGTATCTTTTGTATGGTTCCGGAGAAGCGCTTTCTTCTGCAATCTTTCCGTTCGCCATCAGCAGAAACCGATCAGAGATAGGCAAAAGCCTTTCCAGGCGATGTTCAATGACCATGATCGCCACATCATGCTTTTTCTTTAACCTGTTTAATGTTTCCAGTACTTCCTTGGTACAAGAGGGATCAAGATTGGCTGTGGGTTCGTCCAGAATAAGCAGTGCAGGATTCATTGCCAGGACTGAGGCAATTGCCACCCTTTGTTTTTCACCTCCGGAAAGTGTATGAACCTGCCTGTCTATTAACTCAAGTGCTCCCACAGCTTTTAAAGAAGAGTACACTCGTTCCTGTATTTCCTCCGCAGGTATACATAGATTTTCCGGACCAAAAGCTACTTCATCACATACTGTAAGCGTACAAAGCTGCGCTTCCGGGTCCTGCTGCACCAGACCGACGATCCCGGAAAGTCCGCCGGCAGGATAATCTCTGGTATTTTTCCCCTGTATGCAGACCGAGCCTTCCATTTTCCCGGCATAAGCATGAGGAATAAAACCAGCCAGACATAAGGCCAAAGTGGATTTGCCGCAGCCGCTGGGACCTGTTACCGTTAAAAACTGACCTGGGTAGATCTGCAGGTTAATGTTTTCCAGGGCCGGATACGCAGACCCGCTGTAAGTAAAAGATAATCCGTTAATATCTGCCACCGGTTCAGCCATAATAGTCCCTTTCTTGTAAATAAATAAAATTATTGAACGACCATTTTGCTTACTTGCTTGACCCAATATTCCCCGCCATGATTGCCTGCGATCAAACGCAGCATATCATCTTCCTGAATCAATAACATCTGGTCGTCATGAAGGACTTCTTCCAGATCAAATTCTACCTCATAGCCATCACTGGCTATAACATGAAGCTTTTCAGCGCCTTCCTGAGGCGATGCCTCCTTAATAATAACCTGTACGGGAATTCCAGTATACTCCTGGGAAGGAACATAGCTGATCTTTCCCTTCAACTCAGCCGCAATGGTTGTTTCGTACTCATTAAAATGGGATAGCTGGAAAGATAGTGGGTTTTCAACTGACCCTTCCACCTGACAGCGCGGGCCTGCCCAGGGAGGCTCAAATACGGCTGCATAATAATATACTGCCCCTATTGATAATAACCCTACTAATAATCCGGTCACGGCGATTCTGAATGTAAAAGCCTTTTTTTCCTTATGAACTGTTGATGACGAGGCATCCATCTCTGAATCCGAAGTATCAGTAATATGGAAAGGCCTGGCTTGCATCACTATTTCCAGTACGCTGTGCCCCAGACTGCCTGCCAGAAGGACACCGGAAACAAACGCTATAAGACTTATAAATAATAAATAGGTAATAGGCGCATTTGAAAAGTAGAGCAGTTGGAAAACAAAAACATTGGAAGCTGCCGCTACACCTCCAGCCAATATGTAACTTGCCAAATTATGACGTCTGACTACGAGAAGGATTAAATCTACCATCAGGCCTTGCATTAAGGAAACCAAAATAATGGCGATCCCATGAGTACTGCCGGTCAGCATTTCAACCACTCCCTTGAGCAGACCGGCCGCCGTGGCAGCACCAGGCTTTCTTATCAAACCAGCTGCCAGGATAAACCAGAAGATATGCAATCCCGAAACAAATTGCCCTGCACCAAATGGAACGCCAAAAATACGATTTAAAAGATTGCCTATATACCCGATATAAGTGCTCATTACGCCGCCAATACCACTTAATATCGCTATCACCAGCAAGTCCCGGTTGCTGAAGTAGTATTTTTTTCGACTTGCTCTCCCCATGTTTGCCTCCAATAAAGAATAATCTTAAATCCTGTTCTAAAATTAACTGTATCAATCAACGCGAATCGTTATAACATTCTTGACCCAATAAGGTTTATTGACATCACCCGGTTCCCGCTGTCCAATAACAAGCTGCAAAGGCATACCTGCCTTGGGATCCAATTCATAACCGTTTTCTTCCCAGGCCAGAATCATTTTGTACCTGGTTTCCGGAGTTTGTTCGTCAATATAGTCCTCTTTCATAACGTCTTCAAGTGTATATTCTACCTGGTATCCATCCTCGGCAATAAAAGTAACATGGGACGCATCTTCTTTTAAGCTTACTTGTTTACTTAATAAATGCCATACCCAGATACCTTTAAAATGTGTATAGCCTTTGGTTCCGTAGGAATTAACGGAAAAATAATCGGCTTCCACCAAACCATCTTCCATGGATTTTAACTCATCCAAAGTGAAGGCAGCTTTGTCTTTAACCGCATTTCCTTCAATAAGAAGTGCACCTGCGGGAGCTTTTTCTGAGGAAGAACATCCCAATCCTGAGATACAGACAATTAGCAGAAATAATATAGTAAAAGTAACTGTTTTGCCTTTGCGTAGATATATTTTTTGCATGCCGACTGCCTCCTTTAGAAAGAAGAATTCAGGGCCGTTATAAATTTTTTATCTCTGCCGATAAAATAATATCCCTTACTAATATAGCGTGTGATTAATAAAGGAGTACAGGCGGAGTAATTCTGAAACCACCCCGCCTGGGGTTCCTTGGTGCAGATTGCTAATATAATGACCGTTATCTCTTATAAAGCATTAACAATAACCGTTACTGCCTCAGATCGGGTGGCACTGCCCTGAGGACGGACGGTGTTGTCCGGATATCCATTGATGATCCCATGATGGACCGCAGCAGCCACGCTTTCCCGAGCCCAACCAGAAATATCATTACTATCTGCAAAGGGAAGCTCAACTGGTACTGGAGTCAGTTTGGCTGCCTGCACGATCATCACCGCCATCTGCTCTCTGGTAATGGTATCATCTGGCCCAAATGTATTCTCATCATAGCCGTTTACAATACCATAGGATGCTGCGACAGCGATCGAATCCTTTGCCCAATGGCCAACAGTATCAGCGAATACCTTACCGCTCTTAGGTTCCAGATTGAATGCCTTTACCAATATTGCTGTAAACTCGGATCTAGTGATTTTATTGTCGGGTTTAAAGGTACCGTCTGGATAGCCACTGACGGCTTCAAGTGCTGCTAATTTATTAATATTTTTTTCCGCCCAGTGGCCGGAAATGTCGGTTAGTGCTTTCTCCGGTACTTTCTCTGGTGCTTTCTCTTTTACAAATACGGCAAACTTGGTAAAGTGATCCACCTGAACACTTATGGTATTGCCGGATACAATGCCGCCAAGACAGACCCACTCCTGCTTGTTTTCGTCATAATAATAGATAGCTGGAGTCTCACCAGATTTAAGCGCATCAGGATTGAAGATGAGTGTAATTGTTATTTTCTTATCGAAGTTATAGCTGCTCATGCCTCCAATCCTGAACTCAAATACATTGCCAAGTAATCTGAAACCTGCCAGAGCTTGAGAAGGGTCAGACACTCTGGTAATTTTGATTTCCTGGGCGCCAGTTCCGGTCAAAGCGTTGGCCGGTATTTCAATAGCGGCGTCATCTCCAAGGCTAATCGTTCCCCCCGCACGTGGTGTAACGGTTGCTGAGCCAGTCGTGGAATATACGGGCTGTGCTGCTACCCCGCCGCCACCACCGCCACCACCGGAACTATTAGGCTTTTCATCTGGTGGTCCGTTTAAAATGGCAGTCTTAACATTATTGCCCTCCCCGACTATGACCGTTAAGATACCGGGGGCGTTATCAGGTACCTTGAAATCAATACCGAATCTGCCTTCCCCATCTGCCTTACCTGTATCAAATAGAACTATATTTTTGGCCTCGTCTAAAACTTTGATAGGAACCCAGGAATCAGGCGAGGTTGTTCCGGTTACGCTGACTATCTCGCCAACTGATGCGGAAGTTTTATTTAATGATATGCTTATCGAACTATCAGCCCAAGCTGCAGGGACACACAACATTATTAATAAAACTATCTGAAAAAAAACCAATATGGTGCGTTTCATTTTGATTCATCACTCCCTTACATAATCCGATTAAAAAATTCCGAGCTTTATCACCCGTGCTTCTGGATGGCGCAATAAATTTAAAAGCTAACTCAAACCGGGTCTATTCCTTAACCTGGAACGATAAATAACAGTGCCGATAATGAGAACCAGCATAATTACCATTATTGCTGGGTTATAAACTATGTATACTATGGCGATTGCGGGAGCAAGCAATACTTTGACCAACGTTTTCAGCCATTGATTCGAGGCAATGGCTTCTGCAATGGGTGGTGAATGCTTATAATAAAATTCTACGAAAGCTGTACCCATGGTATTGGCTAATAAATATTGATCACGAAAATCCCTTAGCAGCGCTACAGGCCAATTAAATTTGGAACCAAACGCAGCAGTGGCAATAAAGCACTCATCAACTTCCGCCTCGATCGTGATGGTATTACTGATCACATTGTTGCCCTCACCTGCCACAACAGTTAGAGTACCCGAAGCATCGGCCGGTATGATAAATTCAATGCTGTAATTTCCTTCCGCATCGGTTTTGCCGGCATCAAAAAATAATATATTGCCCGCTTCATCTATTACCTTGATCGGAACCCAGGCATTCGCTAATGTTCTGCCGGCAGCGGTAACAATATCACCGGGAGAAACAGTAGTTTTACTAAGTGACAAACTAATTTCTTCTGCTACATAAATATCCTGGCTGGCTACGCGGTTTTCTTCGCCAACTATTACTGTCAAAATACCAGAAATACTATCTGGGATAACGAAGTCTATACTGTAATTTCCTTCTGCATCTGCCTTTCCCGTATCAAACAGTACTATATTGCCCGCTTCATCTATTATTTTGATGGGAACCCAGGCGTCAGGTAATGTTCTTCCGGCAGCAGTAACGATATCTCCTGCAAAGACAGTGGTTTTACTGAGTAATAAACTAATTTCAGCACCCGCAGCAATATCCTGTCTGGCTACACAGCTTCCTTCTCCAACTACTACAGTTAAGGTGCCGGTTGCATTATGTGGAATAATGAAGTCTATGCTGTAATTTCCTTCCGGATCTGCTTTCCCGGCATCAAATAATAATATATTGCCTGCTTTATTTACTATTTTGATGGGGACCCAGGCATTGGGTGATGTTTTGCCGGAAGCGGTAACACTATCACCTGCGATTACTGTGGTTTTACTCAGTGACAGATTAATTTCTTTTCCTATATTAATTTCCTGTCTGGCTACATTGCTTTCTTCGCCAACTATTACCGTTAAAATACCGGTAGCACTATCGGGAATTACAAAATCTATGCTGTAATTGCCATCTACATCCGCCTTGCCGGTATCAAACAGCACTATATTGCCTGCTTCATCTACTACCTTGATCGGAACCCAGGCATTCGGCAATGTTCTGCCGAATGCAGCAATACTATCCCCTATCGCTGCCACAGTCTTGCTCAACTGTAAGGTTATTGGCTCTTCATCCCCACCCGGGGAATCCCCTTTATTAAGCACATAAGTTTCAATCAAATCGCCGTCGGCTTTCCTGGAGGTTAGAGTCAAAACATCATCTTCAAGTTCAATGATCTGATAATTGCTGCCGGTATCCTCTATGGCGATATAGGAGAAACCTTGCCCGGTGCTATAAAATTTCGAGCCTGAGTTTCCCATCACATAGACTATTCCATAGGAGTCTGCCACTACTTCTCCTTCGTAAATGGGATAGGTGCGCATATAGACATGTTGATGGCCGACAAAAACCATGTCAACCTGATTTTGCTCCAGTATAGGTACCCAGTGTTCACGCAGGGCATCATCAACGGTTTTATTATCATCAAAATTTTGATAGGGCGGGTGATGAAAGACTGCAAACTTCCACTTCTTGGTCGTGTTCTGTAGATCCTGCTCAAGCCATTGCATGACGGTATCGGTAATGACGTTGCTGGTATCCAAAACCACAAAATGAGCATCACCATAATCAAAGGAATAAAAACAGCTGCTAAATAAGCCCTGAGGCCCATTATCAGGCAGAGCAAAAAACTCCAAAAACATCTCCCCATCATGATTCCCTATAGCAGGCATCATGGGTATCCGGGAAAAAACACTTGAAGCAGCTCCAAGGAATTCTTCCCATTCGGTAAAATCGTTATCACTATCCGTCAAATCTCCCCCCAATAAGGCAAACTTGATTTGGGGGTTTTCATCGTATACCTCACTAACCATACTCCCCCACCCGGCATGCCCTTCCTGAACATCTCCCAGGTATAAGAAGGATAAATCTTCAGTATCAGCTGCGGTTTTAAAGGACGATGCTTCGCTCCAAGCTTCATCACTACCTACCCGGTAAAAATACTGGGTATCGGACTCCAAATTAGCAAGCACAACTGAAAAGCGGTAATGGCTGCTGTCGCCAAATTGACTACCTGCAGTCTCTACCTGAGTCGCTGCCGCAAAATCTCCACTATACCCTGCAGCTTCGATATACTGAACCTTATTGGCACCGTTATGTGGTGTTAGCCAGGTTATGGTCTGGGAAGTCGCCGGATCCTGGGACCAGGTCAAAATAATCTGTTCTCCCGTGGATGCCTCTGCCCAGGCAATTGTTGGAAAAAAGCAGAAGGAAACCAAAGTGAAAAGAAAAACAACCAGATAACCTATCCGTCGAGCTTCCGGAAATCTTTTATAGAAGCCTAATTTTGGTATCATAATAGCTGCTCCTTTATCTACTACTCCAAGTTAGGCAGGGTCGGGCAAAACCCTCAAAACAAAATGTCTTAGGGTTTTGCCCCATTTATTACAACTGCCTAACAATTATGCATGAATCATTATTGAAAAATTACCGGGTTATGATCAACGGCATTGGTCAACGAATCAACTATATAGACTCTGATGATGTCCCCGGCTTTCACATTGAACCCAGCTTGTGCAGTACCAACTTGATCAAAGTCGGCTCTGGTTGAGTTAATTTGCAATTGGCTGCCATTTCTCAAATGGGTAAAGACTGCGGTTTCCAAACCACTATGGGAGGATACCGGTTCAATATCCACAGCAAAGTAACTAAATCCCGATATGCCGGCATTAACAGTCATAGTCTTGATGCCTGCCGCAGTTTCTCCTATGGTATAAGCGGAATCTGTTACGGGTGCTACAGAATAGACAGCTTTGTCACTGTTTATGGTTTGCACTACAGAAGCATCTTCGTACCCGGTAGCCTTAATATCAACAGTATAGTCCTTGGCTTCGGTAAATACATTTTCTGCAATGGCAATCTTGCCGGATGATACCGTATATCTCGTATCAGCAACGTTTAAGCCGTTGACAAGGATACTATAAATAGCGTTCTCCCATGCAGCATCACCGGTAAAGGTGATCTCTATCGCCTGTCCAACCTTGTTTTCGTCAGTGTCAGCAGTCAAGGCCGGTGGAGTAAGTAATGATGATGAGCTTACTAACTCAATGCTTACTATATTGCCAATAGAGTTTGACCCGCTCACTTTCGGTCCCACCAGTTTCAGCGGCCAGTTATCATCCGCTTCAGAAATATTAAATCCATCTAAGGTGTTTGCTACAATGTAGTCATTATTGCGAATAATATCCTGGCTCTCGATGGTTACAGAATATCCATCCTCAGCAGTGATTATAACCTGGTATCCAGCGTTAGCCAGGTCATTGTTAAAGGCATTGTCCGAATGCTGGTCAGTATCATCCACGAAGCCCGCCAGGAACCACAGAGGCATCCCTGCCCAGGTCCGGTTTTGGGAATCGATGTAGGTTGCTTTGTGATTAGCACCCATGGTGCAGGTAAGAGCTGATTCAAAATAGGTTTTGCTGATATCCTTAACCAACCCGCCAATACCCTGGCCATCCAGATTCAGTGTCCAACCTTCCGCTGGCGTTGAGTAAACCTTGATTTCGGTAATATATTTGGGGGACAGTCCGGCACAAGATGGATACATGACTTTATTGTAACTGTCGTAATAGTAGTGCCAGTATGCTTCCGGCAAGGTTTCATGCATATCCCACTGTCCGTAGATTTGATCATCCGGAGTAAAGAATAGACGCATACCATCTTGATACTCAGGAACATATTTACCGTCAGCATACCAGGCCAAAATGGCATCTCCCTGGCGTGCCTGTACGGAAGGATCTGTATATATTGAGGAATAGGGCAGCGTGGTTTCCCAATCGTCCTTGGCTTTGAACACGATATCAGTACCAGTTCCCATGCCGCCTACCCGTTCTACGAGATCCTTAACAAGTGTACCTTTAACCGCATTGGCAATTTTGAAGCCACCCGGGTAAGTCTCAGCTGCATCCCATATATCATCTGCATTATTAGTTATTCCTTCATACTTGTAAACCGTAGTCCCGTCGCCAATCACATCGAACAGACTCTGCATATCGATATAAGTGAGGGTTTCTTCTTCAATTACAGTAGTGCCATCATCCCCATATTTAACTATGTGCAGTTCAGGAATGACCGGGTCAGGTTCAGGCAGACCGGACAGTTCAATGCGAACAATATTGCCTACCTGTTTTTCACCAGATACGGCCGAACCGATCAGATAGAGCGGCCAGCCTTTTTCTGAACCGATTTCAAGAGGAAGTGCTTGTCCGTTCAAAGTGTTGGCAATGATATAGCTATTATTTTTGGCAATTGCTGTACTATCTAAAGTTACCGTAGTTCCGTCGTCAGCTACAACTTTAACCTGGTAACCTTCTTCGGCGAGTGCCTCATTAAAATTGATATGTTTACCACCGACATCCGGGTTATCATCCACCATCGCTACCAAGAGCCATAAGGGTACTCCTCCCCAGACATCATCATCGCTAATATCTGGAGTGCCTTTGTCATCGGTCCAGAATACCTGATGTCCTGATGAAGGGCAAGCCAGGCCTTGCTCGAAATAAGCCTTGGTAACGCTCTCATCCTTAGCTCCCGAAAGCTGAAGCGTCCAGTCGGTTGGAGCCACACCAGTAGCAGCAACAGTCTTAACTGCTGCTGTAGCCGCTGCCTTAACCGCATTCAGGTCTGATGAATCAATATTGGCATAGTAAAATTCGACCTTATCTCCATCCACTAGCTGAATAAGGTTTAAGGCACCAGCAGCATTGTTGTAGCCGTCTTTGTAAACATCATTTACATAGGCATACCATTTGCTGCCGCCCTTTACATAATCGTAGTCTCTGACATTGTCAAGAAGAAGGGCACCAGAAGCACCGTAGTTCTTATCACTGACGTCATAGGTGAAGCTATTGGCAACTGCTGCTGCCTGCAATGCTCCCAATGGTGTAGTCTCGCTTACACTGTAACTCGTTCCTTCACTATTAAGGTTGTAAGCCGTTACATCAAAAGTAGCCTCCGGTGTCAAGCTAACTGTTCCTTCATAGAGAATGTCCATGCTTGGTGCTTCAGTTACAGTGATATAGTCTATCTTTGTTTCTTCGTCACTGCCAGCACTATTGGTTGCTGTGAGTTTAACCGTATATGTCCCTGCAGTATCAAAAGTATAGGCTGGATTCTGCTCGGCGGAGTCTGTTGTACCGTCGTTATTGAAGTCCCATGCCCATGAAGCAGGTTCATTGGTGGACTGATCGGTAAACTGTACGTTTAGCGGTGCATTACCACTGGTCTTATCAGCTGTGAACGCTGCTGCCGGTGCTACTACTGGTGCAACGATGACACCGTCCTGCCAGGCTCCCATTAAAGGATAGTTATCCATATAGCTGGCAATGGTTGTGTATGAAGTATCTCCTATACCGTCGCCATCGTTATCTGCGCCGGTATAATTGCTCCAGTAATTGCCCATCTGGCTGCTGTAATTACTTCCTTTGTAGGTGTAGCTTATTTCAGTTGGGGAATTCCAAGAGTTTTCGGTATTGCCGTTATACCCTTCGCTCAACTGAGTAGCATTGTCAATAAAATTGTTCAGATAGAAAACATTGCCAATAGGTTTAGTTGCAAGCTCGATTCCAATGCTATTGTTGGAGAAGGTGTTGCTGATTATGGTATTATTGTCTGCGTTCTTGACTCTTATACCCATACTATTGGAGTCTGATGTGTTACCGCTCACGGTATTGTTATCAGCATTATCTGACAGATAGATAGCATAAGCAGAACTGCCGTTGATGTTCGAGCAGGTATTGCCGGTTACTGTGTTACCTGTTGTATTGTCTAGATTTATGCCATAGCTACCGCTCATAGTGCAAGTATTATTGTCAATCGTATTATTGTCACTTAAAACTTTTATCCCTTGTACACTTCCACTGCAAACATTATTTTTTACAGTACAGGAACCACTGGGCTGACCCGATACATAAGTTAAATATATACCCGACTTTTCCAATAAGTTTGCACCTGATACAGTAAACCCATCAATAGTAACATTCTCTGTAGTTACCTTGAATACATCGAGGTTAGTGGCAGCTGCCTGAACTATGGTCTGGGAAGCACCATTTTCAGACTCGATTACCAGACTTTTGTCTACAGTTATGTTTTCGTTATAGGTGCCATCTTTTACGATGATGGTATCTCCTGCATTAGCTGCTGTTACTGCGGCCTGTATGGCAGTGAAGTCGGCTCCGCCGGAGTCATCCACGTACCAGATGTGAGGACCTGCTTCAGTTACCGTGATGTAGTCCGTTTTTGTTTCTTCGTCACTGCCAGCACTATTGGTTGCTGTGAGTTTAACCGTATAAGTCCCTGCATTATTAAAAGTATAGGCCGGATTCTGCTGGGTAGAGTCCACTGTGCCGTCATTATTGAAGTCCCAGGCCCATGAAGCAGGTTCATTGGTGGACTGGTCAGTAAACTGCACGCTTAGCGGTGCATCACCACTGGTCTTATCAGCAGTGAACGCTGCACCAGGTACTTGTACCGATGCTGCTTCTGATACGGTCATCCAATATACATATTTAAAATTGCTGCTTTCATTGGCTAAACGCAAATATGTGGTCTCGCCGCCATAAGCATCTGAAAAAGCCACCCCGTCTCTCTCATAAGCCAGAATTGGATCACTGTAGTTGGAGAGATTGAGAGGATTACCTAAGTCTTTGACCCTGATGGTTACAATCCAATCATCTTCCACGGTTCCCAAGGTGGAAAGCAGGTAGTCTACCGCTACGCCGGTATAGGTTTTTCCACTGTTTACTGCGTTTGTAACCGGCATGGCCCGCAGTTCTGCCAGGGTGTAGGTGATTGGTGTATCCACCACATTACCGTCAATGGTAATGGCAATTGGGGATGGTGTATTGATAGTCTGGGTCACCGTTGCGTCTTCATATCCGCCCGCACTGACTATTATCGTATAGTCCCCGGCGGCGGTGAATACGTCGTCGGCAATATTGATATTGCCTGCTGTCACCGTATACTGGGTATCGGTCAAGTCAGTACCATCTAAGGTTATACCTGTAATAGCTGCTCCCCAATCGGCATCATCGGTAAAGGTGATATCAACATCCTGACCGACTATATTATCAGTTGTATCGGCAGTCAAGACAGGAGAAGCCAACGGTACCGGCTCATTACTGTATATGTTTATTTCTGAGACGACTTGTGCCGATAGTCCAGTAGTAGTCGGATACAGTTTTCCATCTTGATAATAATAGTACCAGTATTCTTCATCTGCGGCCTCATGCCAGTCCCAATTGCCGAATACATGATAAAAACCGGAACCTTCAGGTCCGTCTGCTTTTTCCGTCGCCCCGGCAAACCAGACCAGGCGCATGCCGTCTGAATAGCCGTTATCCGGATACTTTCCATCCTTATACCAGCAGACTACCATGGGCCCTTCCTGATTTGGGTCATATTGGTAGACATTTTTGTAGGCAAAGTCTTTTCTAAAACCATCAGTTGATTTGACTTGCAATCTATCGCCCTCTGCCATGCCTCCTACCAATTCGCAGAGGTCTTTCACATTGGTTCCCTTCAAAGCACCCATATCTTTGGTATCCCAGTTCGTATCTTCTGCCTGGTTCCAACGAAGTTGTTCCTGGATTAACGGATCAGGGTCATCAATAAAGACCGGACCCTGATGATAGTAATGGGTTTCCCCATCCCCCAACACAGGAATATTGTCAGGATCCTCCAGCCAGTGATAATCAACCGTCATCTGTTCTAATACGGTGGTGCCATCAACAGCGTATTTAGTAATAGTCAGTGATGTAGTTGCTGCTGCGCTGGCCTGTTCAGGCATCATCAAGCCCATGCATTGAAATAGAAAAGTAAAGATTAAAGCAATTGTTAAGCTTTTTCCCCAGCCTTTTTTCTTAAGAAACATAATTACACTCCTTTCCCGAAGTTTTAGTTAAATCCAACTTAGAAATTGTTGATTCCATATTCCCCTCTCCTAACTTGTGCCTCCTTTTACTACTGCTCAAAACCCCTTGCTGCCTTTACAGACAATAAAAAATCCGACTGCAAAGAAACCAGCCGGATGTTCATCCGCTACAGGCTCCTTTCCAACATGGGAGGCACACCTGTTTCCTGGTGTACCCTACCGGCCTGTTAACCATAGAATTAACCTTAGATATAACAGGCTCGGAGCAATATTATTTTTACCGAGTGATCAGAATCTGACCGGTATCAGGGTCATATACCACCTCCGCTTCCAAAGTCTCACTTACAAACCGTAAAGGTACAAAAGTACGCCCGGGCGGCAAGATTTCCGGGGCACAGTCAATGATCTGTTCTTCTCCATTGAGCTGGACTGTCGTAGAACCGATAGTAAGAATAATCTCCTTTTCACCATAGGTAATAGTTACCTTACTGGTTTCAGGGTTCCAGCCCACTTCAGCACCTAATGCTTCACTGACGAAACGTACCGGTACCAGTGTACGACCGGCTTCAGCATTTATAAAGGGTTCAGCGTCAAGCGTATAAGGAACACCGTTAACTCGTGCTTCCTGCATAGCGATGGTAAGATTAATGAGCAACCCTGAACTAGCTGGTGATTGATCAGCAACCTGGTAGTTAAAGGTAATCACATCACTATTTAACTTACCGGGACCGATGGTTATCGCCTTAATAGTTGTATCCTCATTGATCGGCCCTAAAGGATGGTTGATAGTACCCAATACATCGGCCCGGGCTGACCACCATCTGCTGGCAATCCAATTATATACAGGACTGTGCATAGTCGGAATGCTGCCATCTGTAGTGTAATGAATCTTGTCATCGTCGCTGTGTATATTGCTTAAAGCCACCATAGTTCCTGGAGGAACTATGCCGCTGTCAGGGTTTGCCTGAGGAGCATCCCATTTCTCGGGTTCAGTGGTAAGCACCTCAATTTTACTCAGATACTTTACAAACAAATTACCGGTCTGCTCGGTAACCGTGCGCTGACCCAGCATCAGCAGCAGTGAATTTAAATCATTCATATAATTAGGATTATCGCTGCCTTCTACGGTGAGCAGACCTACAATTGGCTCCACCTCTACCTTCCTCGCGGGGTCTCCAGGTAGATGTCCATCACTATCGCTGCCAGATTTGAAATTGGGGAAACGATAACGTTTATCTTCGAATAGCTCCTTGACTGTTATTGTGACGGTATATCCATCAGCAGAGGAGAATTTAAGCAGTGTAGCCTCATCGGTCATTTCCGCCCGGTTAAGCAGGTCAATGAGCTTTACTCCCTCTCCCACATACCACTTTTTAGTAGGCCAGGTATTAATGCAGCTATATACATACTGCTGCTGCTTCATTTGTTCAAGTTGCTCCAAATCTAATGTTAATGGGTTATTTACCCCATCGCCGGTAATTTGCAGTGAATCTGATGCTGCTAAAGCTACATTGGGTAGTGTCAGGCAAAAACCACCAAACAGCAGAATGCTCAATAAGGCAATTGTAAAACCATAGAAGCCTTTTCTTGCCCTGGTTGGCATATGTAAAACACCTCCTTTCTTACAGAAGTCCAAATTATTTTCAAAGGTCAACTATATAATTAATTCATTATCAGTCGGTCAGCATAAATAACTGGCCGGTTGCCGGGTCTTTGTAAACCGTTCCCATTCTCTCGTAAAGCTCACCCTGGCCCTGAGTTTCGATAAGGTCTTCACGTATCTCGGGGACATCGGTGATCTCCTGCCCTTGTTCCAGATTTACTCTCTGCCTCATACCAAAATCAACATCCCAGTTAATAGCCAGAGCCAGCATTAGTCCACAGGCGAAAACCAACATGGCATCAACGATATTGATAGCACCTTCCAGGGGATTAATTTCTTCATGCCTCCAGCGGCTTTTTCTCCTCAATCCTCCGCCCACGTTCCAACACCTCCAGCAGACTTTCCATTAAAGCTTCCAGGTTACTCAAATAATCCTCATACCATCTTTTGCGCAAACGGGAGACAGCAAAAGCAATCCCCCCGGCAGCCAGACCGGTTACTGTAGCATCAAAGGCAGTAAG
>LSQX01301776.1_pt1 | contig 16256 bp, 25 predicted proteins | sample 654561 | NCBI WGS metagenome assembly LSQX01 (sample SAMN04489861, study PRJNA283612) | anaerobic digester metagenome | isolation source: 4 biogas reactors fed with cattle manure at either 37C or 55C with and... | place: Denmark: Kongens Lyngby | collected 2014 | reverse complement strand
TTGGACATTCAACTTTTAAGCCAGCTGGAATTTCCATATTAACTGGGTGAGAATAACCCATTGTTAGTACTAAAGTGTTGCCTTGGACTTGTGCTCTATATCCAACACCTGTAATCTCTAGTTTTTTAGTAAACTCTTGATGAACTCCTTCGATCATATTGCTTAATAATGATCTAGTTGTTCCATGAATTTGACGAGTGAAAATTTTATCGTTTGGACGGCTTAACTTAATGGTTTTGCCATCAACTTTAATTTCAATAAGTGTATTAAAAGTATTTTCTAATTCGCCTTTTGGACCTTTTACTTTTACATGATTGCCTTCAAGTATTTCAACTTGAACGCCTTCAGGTATTTTAATTTCTTTATTACCTATACGTGACATCTGTTTACCCCCTTACCATACATAAGCGAGAACTTCGCCACCAACTTGGTTTAATCTTGCTTGTTTATCAGTCATAATACCTTTAGATGTAGATATTAAGGCGATTCCCAAACCGTTTAAAACTCTTGGAAGATCTTCGACTTTAGCATAGACGCGAAGGCCTGGTTTCGATATCCTTTTTAAACCTTTAATTACGCGTTCATTTGAATTTGTATATTTTAACGCTACTTTAATAAAACCTTGAACTCCATCTTTGACTACTTCATAACCGTTAATATAGCCTTCTTGAACTAAAACGTTTAAGACTTCTTGTTTAACTTTTGAATTAGGCATTTGGACTTCTAGGTGACGCATTCTGTTAGCGTTACGAATACGAGTTAACATATCCGCAATTGGATCAGTCATAACCATTTTTCTTGCCTCCTACCAACTTGATTTCTTGACTCCAGGTATTTCACCTTTTGAAGCCAATTCTCTAAATTTGATTCTTGAAACACCAAATTTACTAATATATCCTCTTGGACGTCCATCGATTGAATCGCGATTTCTAATTCTAGTAATAGAGGCATCTCTTGGAAGTTTTTGTAGACCTTCATAGTCTCCAGCTTTTTTAAGTGCTTCTACTTGATCGCGATAACGAAGATAAACTTCAATGCGTTTATTATTTTTATTAATTTTTGATTTTTTCGCCATTTGATTTACCTCCTTATTTTTTAAACGGCATACCTAGATGAGTAAGTAGGGCTCTACCTTCAACATCTGATTTTGCTGTTGTAACGATAACGATGTCCATTCCGCGGACCTTTTTAATATCATCAAACTTAATTTCTGGGAAAATTAGTTGTTCTTTAATACCTAAGGTATAATTACCGCGACCATCAAAGGCGTCTTTTGAAACGCCTCTAAAGTCACGAACTCTTGGTAGAGAAATTGAAACTAATTTATCTAAGAAATAATACATTCTGTCACCTCTTAGAGTTACTTTAACTCCAACTGGCATACCTGTTCTTAATTTAAAGTTTGAGATTGATTTTTTAGCTTTTGTAACTACTGGTTTTTGGCCGGTAATTGTTGTAAGTTCGTTTACTGCATCATCGATAACCTTATTGTTAAAAACTGCATCACCAACACCCATGTTAACAACTATTTTTTCAAGTCTAGGTGCTTGCATAACGGTGTGATAATTAAATTCTTTAACTAGTTCTGGAATAACTTTATCATTATATAATTGTTTTAATCTTGGTTTCATTGTTATCCCTCCTATTTAACCTTATCAATATTAGTGCCAGATTTTTTAGCAAATCTAACTTTTTTGCCATCAACTACTCTAATACCTACTTTAGTTGGTTCGTTAGTTTTTGGATCTATTAAAGCTACATTAGAAACGTGGATTGGAGCTTCGGTTTGTCTAATTCCACCTTTTTCATTAGTTTGAGAAGGTGCTTCATGTTTACTAACAATATTAACGCCTTTAACTACAACACGTCCTGTTTTAGGATAAGTTTTTAGGACTACTCCAGAGTTACGAACTTTATTACCTTTTTTATCGGTAGTAAATTGGTCTTTACCAGCTATGATAGCGACCGTATCACCTGTTTTGATTTTCATAAAACCCTCCTATTATAAAACTTCTGGAGCTAGAGAAACAATCTTCATAAAGTTTCTTTCTCTTAACTCTCTAGCCACTGGCCCAAAAATACGGGTACCGCGTGGTGTTAAGTCTTCTTTAATAATTACAACTGCGTTTTCATCAAATTTAATGTAAGTGCCATCAGGTCTTCTAAGACCATATTTAGTTCTTACGATTACCGCTTTAACGATTTCGCCTTTTTTAAGTGCACTTCCTGGAGCGGCTTTTTTAACAGTTACAATGATAACGTCACCAACGTTAGCATATCTAACTCTTGAGCCACCTGGAATTTTAATAACTAATACTTCTTTAGCACCGCTATTATCAGCAACTAGTAATCTACTTTCTTGTTGTATCATGCATCTAGTCCTCCGATTTCAACTGCTTCAGGAGTAATTTCTTCGGCTACTTGCGCTCTAGTTATGATGCGAAGTAAGCGGAAGCTTTTTGTTTTTGAAAGTGGTCTAGTTTCTTGAATTGCGACGTAGTCTCCTACGCGCGCGTCATTATTTTCATCATGCGCGTGAAACTTCTTAGTTACTTTCGTTCTTTTTCCGTATAAACGATGCATACGATAGTTGGTAACAGCGACAGATATGGTCTTTTCGCTTTTATCAGAAACAACTATGCCACGATATACTTTACGACTATTTCTTTCCATCTTTGTTCCCTCCTATTTACGTTCAGTAATGATAGTGTTCATTACCGCGATTGTTTTTCTAACTTTCTTAATTCTAGCAGTATCTTCAAGTTGTCCAACAGCTAATTGAAAGCGTAAGTTAAATAATTCTTTTTTTAAGTCGACTATTTTAGTCGTTAGTTCTTCATTTGTGAACTTTCTTAGTTCATTGGCTTTCATTATTGGTCACCTCTTTTAACTATTTTTGTCTTAATAGGTAATTTATGTGAGGCTAATCTTAGCGCTTCTTTTGCTACTTCAGCTGAAACTCCGGCGATTTCAAACATAATTTTACCTTCTTTAACAACAGCTACCCAGTGATCAGGTGCACCCTTACCAGAACCCATACGTACTTCTAATGGTTTTTTTGTTCTTGCTAAGTGTGGGAAAATGTTAATCCAAACTTTTCCTAACCTTTTCATGTGTCTTGTCATAGCGATACGAGCCGCTTCAATTTGTTGAGAAGTAATGTAATTTCCTTCTAAAGCGATTAAAGCGTAATCGCCATTAATAATTTCGTTTTTACCTTTAGCTTTTCCTTCATAGCTAATGCGATGAGGACGACGATATTTAGTTCTTTTTGGCATCAACATAATTATCTTCCTCCTTTGTCATCTTCAGAACGTCTTTCTCTTTTAACTCTAACTTCACCTTCTGGTTTAGCTTCACGAGGTTTGCGTTGTGCTTGATCTTTAGCAGGTCTTGGGCGACGTGCTCCTGGTTTTCCTTGTGAACGACCGAATTTTTCTTCTTCAAGTTTTTGATTACCTTCTCTAGTTTGGCCTGGTAATACTTCACCGTTATAAATCCAAACTTTTACGCCTAAAATACCATAGGTAGTTAGGGCTTCAGCAGTTGCATAATCAATATCTGCTCTTAAAGTGTGTAGAGGAACTTGTCCTTCTGAATATCCTTCGCTTCTAGCCATTTCTGCTCCGCCTAAACGACCTGAAACTAATGTTTTAGCTCCTTTTGCGCCGGCTTTCATGGCTCTTTGAATTGAGATTTTTTGAACTCTTCTAAATGATGCTCTTTGTTCAAGTTGACGTGCAATTTGATCTGCTACAATTTGAGCGTTTCTTTCTGGACGTCTAATTTGAATGACATTTAATGTAACATCTTTGTCGGTTAATTTTTCTAGTTCATTAACAACTTTATCTTTTGTTTCAGCGTTAACACCTAATACTACACCAGGTTTAGCTGTGTGTAATCTAATTCTAACTTTATCTTTGTCTTTACCTTTTAGTCTTTCAATTTCAATGTGAGAAAGAGAAGCGTTACGGTAAGTTTTTGCAATATGATCTCTAATTAAATAGTCTTCTTTTACTAATAGTTTAACTTCTTTATTACTAGCATACCATTGGGCATCCCAGTTACGAATAATACCAAGTCTTAAACTAATTGGATTTACTTTTTGACCCATCTTTTCTCACCTTACTCTCTTTCTGCTACGATAACGGTAATGTGTGAAGTTCTTTTTTGAATGACATCCGCTGAGCCTTTAGCTCTTGGTAACATTCTTTTAAGTCTTACACCTTCGCCAACATAACATTCTTTAACATATAATTTTTCGACATTTAAGCTTAAATTATTTTCAGCATTAGCAATTGCGCTTTTTAATACCTTTAATATGATTGGTGAAGCACCTCTTGGAGTAAACATTAAGATTGCTTCCGCTTCTTTAGCGTCTTTACCTCTAATTAAGTCAATAACAAGTCTAGCTTTACGAGGGGTAATGCGAACTGTTTTAGCAGTAGCTTTGGCAACTGTTGGTTGTATATCTAACATGTTCATTCCTCCTAACGTCCAACTCTTTTATCGCTTTTTGAATGTCCGCGATAAGTTCTAGTTGGGGCAAACTCGCCAAGTTTATGACCTACCATATCTTCAGTAATGTAAACTGGAACGTGTTCTCTACCATTATGAATTGCTATAGTGTGTCCAACGAATTCAGGAAAAATCGTTGATCTTCTTGACCAAGTTTGGATCACTTTTTTCTGATTTAGTTTATTTTGTTCGCGCACTTTTTTTAATAAGTGTAAGTCACAAAATGGACCTTTTTTAACTGAACGTGACATATTTTTCCTTCCTCCTATTTGCTTGATCTACGACGTACGATTAAGTCTGTAGATGCTTTTTTAGCTTTTCTAGTTTTAACACCACGAGTTTTCTTACCCCATGGAGTCATTGGTGCTTTACGGCCGATTGGCGCTCTACCTTCACCACCACCATGAGGGTGGTCAACTGGGTTCATCGCTGAACCTCTTACGTGAGGTTTGATACCTTTATGTCTATTGCGACCGGCTTTACCAATTACAACTAATTCATGTGATTCATTTCCTACTTGTCCGATTGTTGCGCGGCAAGTATCTAAAAATTTGCGTACTTCTCCAGATTGAAGTCTAATTAAAACATAACGTTCTTCACGACCAAGTATTTGGGCTGATGTTCCAGCTGAACGGGCAACTTGTCCGCCTTTTCCTGGTTTTAATTCAATGTTATGAACAATTGAACCAACTGGAATGCTTTTTAGTGGTAATGCATAACCAACTTTAATATCAACTTTTTCACCTGATAAGACGGTATCTCCAACTTTTAAGCCTTGTGGATGTAAGATATATCTTTTTTCTCCATCTAGATAATGTAGTAAAGCAATATTTGCGCTACGATTTGGATCGTATTCGACGGTTGCTACTTTTGCTGGGATATCATCTTTATTTCTTTTAAAATCAATTACTCGATACTTTCTTTTAGCGCCGCCGCCGATATGGCGAACGGTTATAGATCCTTGGTTATTACGACCACCGGTTTTCTTTATTGGCTCAAGTAGTGATTTTTCAGGAGTTGTTGATGTTATTTCTTCATAAGTTAATACGCTCATGTGACGACGACCGTTAGTCGTGGCCTTGTATTTTTTAACTGCCATAGTTAAATCCTCCTATATCCTTTCACTTTAAATGCTGAACGCTTCAATTTTGTCGCCTTCAACTAATTTTACGACTGCTTTTTTATAACCAGCAGTATATCCTTCGTATTTACCCATTCTTTTCTTTCTAGGTAATACATTAATTGTTTTTACTGATAGAACAGTTACTTCAAAAACGTATTCAATAGCATTTTTGATTTCAATCTTATTAGCTCTTTTATCAACTTTAAATGTATATGAGTTGTTTGATTCTACTAATTGCATTGATTTTTCAGTAATAATTGGTTCTTTAATTATATCGTAATGTTTAATCATACTAATGCCTCCTCAAAATATTTGACCGCATCTTCTGTTAATACTAAATAGTTAGTATTTAAAACATCATAAACACTAACGTGGTTAGCTACATTGAGGCTAACCCCTGGAATATTTCTTGAACCTAAAATTAAGTTATCAGATAATTCCATGCCAACTACTAAAACTTTTCCTTCAACTTTTAAATTGTTTAAAACAGTGAAGAATTCTTTAGTTTTTGGAGCGCTTAGTTCTATTTTGTCAATTACAACTAATTGTTTGTTTAAAACTAATTGTGATAGTGATGAGCGGAAAGCTAATTTTGCTACTTTACGATTAGTTTTAACTTTGTAACTTCTAGGTGTTGGTCCAAAGATTACTCCGCCGCCACGCCAGTGACCAGCTCTAATTGTTCCTTGACGGGCACGACCAGTACCTTTTTGACGCCATGGCTTACGACCACCGCCGCTTACTTCACCACGTGTTTTAACCGCGTGTGTTCCTTGACGCATCGCTGCTCTTTGAGCTTTTACAACCTCATAGATTGATTCCATATGAGGTTCAATGCCAAAGACAGCTTCGTTTAAGTTTATTTTCTTTACTTCTTTACCTTCTTGGTTTAAAACTGTTACTTGCATGATTGCCTCCTATTTATGAACCTTGACAGCTGATTTAATCATGACTAAACCTTTGTTTGGTCCTGGAATTGATCCATGAATTAAAATCACTTGATTGTCCATATCAACTTTTACAATCTTTAAATTTTGGATTGTAGTTGTTTCATTTCCCATTTGTCCTGGTAGGTGTTTACCTTTAAGTTTTCCTTTAACTGAACCCATTGATCCTGGACCACGATGATATCTGGAACCGTGAGAAGCAAATCCCATTGCTTGATTCCATCTTTTGATATTTCCTTGGAATCCTTTTCCTTTGGAAATTCCAGTAACATCAATAATATCACCTTCAATAAATATATCAGGGCTTACTAAAGCTCCTACTTCTAACTCTGCTAATACGTTGTGCCCTTCTTTAAAGCGGATTTCTTTAACGAAGCGCTTAGGTGCTGTATTAGCCTTCGCAACATGCCCAGCAATTGGTTTGTTTGCTAAAGATTCGCGTTTTGATTCAAAACCTACTTGAGTTGCAACATAACCATCTTTTTCAACAGTTTTTTGTTGTAACACAACGTTGTCATGAACGTCAACGACGGTAACTGGAATTAAACGTCCTCTTTCATCGAAGATTTGAGTCATTCCTAGTTTTCTACCTAAGATTCCTTTACCCATTGTTTTACCTCTTTCTTTTCTTTTTTTTATAAATTATTTCTTTAATACGATGTCGACTCCAGCTGGAAGATCAATGTGCATTAATGCATCGATTGTTTTCGCATTTGGATTGACAATTTGAATCAAACGTTTGTGTGTGCGTCTTTCAAATTGTTCACGAGCGGTTTTATTAACGTGTGGTGAACGTAAGACTGTAAAAATTTCTTTTTTAGTTGGAAGTGGAATTGGTCCGTTTACGACCGCTCCTGTTCTAACTACACTGTCAACGATTTTCTTTGCAGATTGATCGATCAAACGATGATCGTATGATTTCAATCTAATTTTGATTACTTCATTTGCCATTTTAGTTTCTCCTTTCGCCTAATATCTTTGTATAGACTTGCTCCGTGGAAATTGTTTGACTGTAGACAACGGCTGTCCGTGTGCCAATAACCTTCCACATCATTGCCTATCGCGCTTAGCGTAAGCGCAGCGTTATTATTATATAATAATAAGATTTTAATTGCAACAATTTTAACTATTATAAATTATTTAATGTCTTTTAAACAGTACAAATCGCTTTGTTTAACGCTTATTTCTATTTAAAAACAAAATATTATATTAAGTTTTTTTAAAAATCGCGCATAATAAAAGCCGGTTTTTATAACACCGGCTATATCTTAAAATTTTAAAAGATCACTTTTTTTCTTTAGTTAAGTAGGCTGCTCCATATATTCCGGCTAATCCACCTAGTTTAGCTAATTCAATTGGCGTTTCTGCTAAATTGAAGCGCGCAATCCTTTTATATTCAAAAACAATCTTATCTAATAAATAACTACCCGCCTTAGCAATGCCACCACCAATTACAAATAGATCCGGGTCAATTATTACCGCTAAATTAGCAATTGCGGTTACTAAATTATTAATAAAATCATTTAATAACATTAAAGCTGCTGAGTCATTTTCTTTGGCGGCATCAATGATTTTTTTCACACTTAAATTATTTAAATCCAAAATAGAATCGGCATCCTTTAAGACTTCTTTCGCATAATTGATAAGACCAACTCCACCAGAGTGTGTTTCAAGACAGCCGCTTTGCCCACAACCACAAGGGCGGTTTTCTTGATTGCCAACTATTATGTGGCCAAGTTCCCCAGCACAACCATGCATACCTTCAATTATTTCGCCGTTAATAATAATTCCCCCACCTACTCCAGTCCCTAAAGTTAGAACAATAACATTTTTATGTTCATTACCCCTAATCTTATATTCACCATAAGCTGCTAAATTAGCATCATTGGCTAAAGTTATATTTGTTTTAGGTAAGAATTTTTGAAGTTCTTTAATCATATCGTATCCCTTGGGAAGATCGATATTAGGAGTTTTTAAAATCTTTTTTTCTTTTACTGGTCCCGGAATACTTATTCCTACTCCTAATAAGTTTTTAACCTTTAAGTTGTTAACTTTAAAATAATCAAAAATTGCTGTAGAAATACTTTCTGGTATTTTCGATTCTACATCTTTATTTGGCGTTGGATATTCCACACTATTTATCAAATTAATCTTTTCATCAAAAAAACCAACCACAATATTTGTTCCACCAATATCAACGCCACAATATATTTTCATCAACTTCACCTCGATTATTTTCATTCATTTATTAATTATATTATATCAATTATTACCAACTTTGTTAACCTTAAGAAGAAAATACATAAAATCTAATTATTCTTACATAGTTTGCGTGATATAATAAAGTTAGGAGATGGTATTTATGATTAATTTTAAAAATGATTATAGTGATATTGCACACCCAGATATTTTAAATGAATTATTATATTATAACGATCAACATTATTGCGGTTATGGTTTAGATTACCATAGTGACAAAGCTTCAAAACTTCTTCAAAAATTAACTAATACAACTAATGATGTCTTTTTTATAGTTGGAGGGACTCTAACAAATAAAGTTATAATCTCGCATTTATTAAGACCATATGAAGCGATCATTTCTTCTTCAATCGGTCATATTCATGTCCATGAAACAGGAGCGATTGAATCTTTAGGTTTAAAAATCATCACGATTGATAGCATTGATGGTAAATTAACACCAGAACTAATAAAAGCAGAAATTAGTTCTTATAATGATGAACATCGCGTAATCCCAAGATTAGTATATATTTCAAATGCAACCGAATCGGGTTTAATCTATAATAAAGCCGAGTTAAAGGCTCTATATGAGTTTTGTCAAAAAAATAACTTACTGTTATTTATCGACGGGGCTAGATTAGGAGTTGCTTTAACAAGCCGCGATAACGATTTAACATTAGAAGAGATTGCTAAATATACCGATGCCTTTTATATCGGTGGCGCAAAAAATGGCGCCTTGGCTGGAGAAGCGGTTATAATAAAAAATAAAAGCCTTCATGACAACTTCCGCTACTCAATGAAAAGGGCTGGAGCATTGCTTAGTAAAGGCTTTACACTTGGTATTCAGTTTAATGTTTTGTTTAAAAATAATTTATTTTTCGAGATTGCAAAAACCGCTAACGAAAGAATGGAATATTTAAAAGAAAAACTTTCAAAAAACAACATTGACTATCATAAAACCCAAACAAATATTTTATTTATAACCCTAGATAATGCCGTTGTAACGGCCTTAAAGACTAAATACTTGTTTGAAATTTGGGAATCTCAATTAACAACGAAAACGATTAGAATAATTACTTCTTATAAAACAAGCGAATCAGAAATTGATGAGTTAATCAATGATCTTTTAAATTACATCTAAAACTTGTTGTTATATACTTTAGACTTGTTTTTTTAAAAACCCACCTTATCCGCATCAACCGCTAAACCGGCAGAACCTCTTAAATTATCGATAATTTCGATATCGCTTTTTTGAATTGAAAAATCAAAAACTTCGAGGTTCTCTTCAATTCTTGTTGGGGTGGCTGATTTAGGTAACGGTAAAAAACCATGTTCAAGACTCCAACGAATTGCCAACTGGGCAATCGTTTTTTTATATTTTTCTGCCATTTTTTTCAAGTCCTCAACTTGAAAAATCCTACCTGTTCCTAACGGACTATAAGCTTCAGTTAAAATATTGTTTTTTTCATTTAGTTTAACTAATTCGGGCTGCAAATCACTAGGGTTAATATATATTTGATTGACAGCAGGGATAACTTTAGCGGTTTTAAATAAAGCTTTTAAATGGTGGATATTAAAATTTGAAACACCTAAAGCTCTTATTTTTCCTTCTTGATAGGCCTCTTCCATTGCTTGATATATTTCTTTATTTCTTTTTTCATAATTAGGTCTTGAGCCTATCGGGTTTGGCCAATGAATTAAATAAAGATCAATATAGTCAACTCCTAGCCGTTTTAAGCTACCTAAAATTGCTTTTTTCCCCTCTTCATATGTTAAATGAGAATTAGTTATTTTTGTTGTTAAAAATATTTCTTTGCGCGCTATCTTGCTATCCTTTATAGCTCTACCTACGCTTTCTTCATTACCATAACCTTCGGCGGTATCGATATGTCTATAACCTGTCTCTAAAGCTTTTTTTACTGCGTTATAGGTCTCGTCACCATTTTTTAATTGCCAAGTTCCAAACCCGATAACTGGAATCTTAACCCCATTATTAAGGGTATAACAAGCTTTCGGATCATTAAGGTTTGTGTTCTTTAAAAATTTCGATTTAAACATATTTTTTTCTTCTCCTTATTAAAAAAGGCGTTAATACGCCTTATTTTAAGCTATAGTTGAAGCATATTCTTCAAATGAAGTTATACCTTCTAAAACTAATGCTTTACAACTATCTTCTAGAAAATACATTCCAGCTTTTTTTAAAATCTTTTTCAATTCTTCCGGTGATCGTCTTTCCTTTGATAACATCGTTCTAATTTTATCATCTACTTCAAGTATTTCAAAAACCGCGGTTCTACCTTGATAACCAGTAAAGTTACAACTTTCACAACCAACTGGATGCATAATTGTCTTCTTCTCCGTTAGATTTAATAAATGCATTTCAGATTCGTTAGTTTCGTGTTCTTTTTTACATCTTGGACATAGTTTTCTAACTAATCTTTGGGCGATTGCCCCAATTAAGGCATCTCCAACTAAATAATGAGGTACTCCCATATCGACTAATCTATCAAAGCTACCAATCGCATCGTTGGTATGAAGAGTCGCTAACACAAGGTGACCAGTAATTGCCGCTCTAATCGCTATCTGAGCAGTTTCTTCGTCTCTAATCTCTCCAATCATAATAATGTTAGGGTCTTGTCGTAAGATTGATCTTAGCGCTGATGAAAATGTCAAGCTAGCTTTAGGGTTAACTTGTACTTGATTGATTCCTTGAATAACGTTTTCTACCGGATCTTCAACGGTTGTTACGTTAACTCCACCTCTATTAAGTTCCTTTAAAAACGTATATAGCGTAGTTGATTTACCACTTCCTGTAGGGCCAGTAACTAACAAAATGCCGTGTGGTTTAGTAATAATTTCTCTTAATTGGGCTTCTTGATGCGGTCTAGCTCCAAGATATTTAAGTCCTAAGGTTTGAGTAAAAATATCATAAATACGAACAACTAGTTTCTCACCATATATGGTTGGAATGGTTGAAACCCTAAAATCATAGTCATTGCCGTTAATAGCTTGTCTAATTTTACCATCTTGAGGAATTCTTCTTTCGGCAATATTTAAATTGGAAATAATTTTAAATCTCGCTAAAACCGATTGATAGACACTTTTAGAAATGGTGTTGTTTTCAATTAAAGCTCCATCGATTCTAAATCTTATTTTTACTAGATCTTCAAATGGTTCAATATGAATATCCGATGCTTGAGAAGAAACCGCTTCTCTTAAAATAGAGTCGGTTAATTGTACAGCTGGAGCATTGACTATTCTAAGTTCTTCTTCCTCTTCGAGTGTATTATTTTTATCGTTTTGAAGTCCTCTTAATACTTCAGATTGTTTTCTTTTTGTTTCTAGATTAACTAAAGATTTGTCCATCTGGTCGGTAGTAATTAATCCAATTTCAATCGGCTGTTCATAATAATGTTTAATACTTAAAGCCTCTTGAAAGGAACGAGGGTTATCAATAGCAACCGTTATTTTATCTGACTTATAAATCGGAATAACTCGGTTATCTTTCATATAGGCCATCGGTACTTCTTTTGAAACTTCTGGATCTAATGATAAAACATTAAAATCTAAAAATTGGATGTTAAAAAACATTGCTAAAAATCTTTGGGAAACAAGCGGATCGATACCACCAATTTTAACTAATTCAACATCAAATCTAGTTTTGTTTAGGATTGTTCTTTCTAAAACATCATTGGCGGTTTTTAAATCAATAACTCCTTGTTCAACATAAAATTTGGCTAAACGTTTATTTAATTGCATATTGACCTCCTATTTGATTAAATCCATAATTGACATCATCGGTAAGAATATGGCTAAAATAACTACTGCTACAACCCCACCAGCAAAAATAATTAGTATTGGTTCTAACGAAGCGGTCGCTTGTGTGATTGTTTTTTCTAATAAATCATCATAATAATCTGCCGTTTTTTCTAATACTACATCAAGTGATCCGGTTGATTCACCTACTAAAATCATCTCAATTAACATTTTAGGAAAAAACTTAATGTTATCAACCGACCTAGCAATTCTTTTACCTCTTTTTACTTCGTCGACTGCATAAGCAAACTTTTTTTCGAAATAAACATTGTCCATTAACTTACCAATTGTTTCGATCGCATCAATAACAAGCATACCACTACTAATTAAAACCCCTAACCCTCGAGCAAATCTCGAAGTAATTAAACTTTAATTAATCTTTTTAATTAATGGTATTTTTAATTTTAAATAGTCTTTTACATAGCGACCTGGTTTGGTTTTAAAAAACACCCATAAAACTATAATTGTTCCAACAATGGCGGCAATAATTTTTAAATAATTGGCTTGCATAAAGCCACTAATTAAAACAATAATTTTTGTCAGTATCGGTAATTCCCCCCCTAATTCAGAAAACATTTCATCAAACTGGGGAACAATGTAAACCGTTAAAAAGACAAATACTACTAAAATTAAAGCTAATAAAAACATTGGATATGTCATGGCGCCTTTTGCTTTTGCCTTAACTCTCATATCCCTTTCATAATAATCAGCCACTTTATTTAATACATAGGGTAAGTTTCCACTTACCTCACCGACATAAACCATGTTTTTGAAAAATGAGGGAAAGATTTTCGGATATTTTGCAAAAGAATCCGACAAATAATTTCCTTTTAATAAATCTTCATAAACACCTGTTAAAACTTTTTTAAAAGCGGTGGTAGTAACTTGAGCTCTTAAAGTGTCAATCGCATCATCAACTGATATACCCGCTGACACCATCACCGACAGTTGTCTAATAAAGGTAACAACATCTTGTTTTTTGATACCTCTGCTTAGTGAAAAGAAAGGATTAGTGCTACTTTCTTTAAGCTTCCTTCCTCTTATTAGTGTTAAGGATTGGCTTTTTAAAACACTCTGAAGATCTCTTAAATCATCAGCGGTTTCAACACCCCTAACGGTTTTGTTATCAAAAGTTTTTGCTTTATACTTAAACTGTGCCAATCTTATCACCTAACCTAACAAGCCTAAATACCAATTTATAATATATGATCCAAAAAATAGCGAGATTATCATGCCTAGTACCAAATATGGTCCAAAAGGAATTCCTTGCTTTTTTTCTCTTTTCCCAATTTTTAATAAAATAAGTTCGACTACTGCCCCAACAATTGATGAAAACAAAATAGTTAAGATGATATTTCCAACTCCTAAAAACAACCCGGCGGCTGTCATTAGTTTGACATCTCCCCATCCCATAGCTTCTTTTTTAAAAAGCAAGAAACCTAAAAGCCTAATCAAAAACAAAATTCCAAATCCAACAATAAAACCAATTAAATATCCTTCGATTGCGATTTTTCCTTCGCTAAAGTAAAGATAAATAGTATTACCTATTCCCAACAATAAAATAACACCAACACATAAATTAGGAATAATTTGAAAATCTATATCAATAAAAACAACTATAACACTAACAGTAAGAAAAATAATTGCAAATATTATCTCAACAGATATGCCAAATCTCAAATATGATCCTAAGTATAATAATCCCAATAACCCTTCAACTAAAGGATATCTAAATGAAATCTTTTGTTGACAATTTCTACATTTTCCTTTTAAAATCAAATAACTAATTATTGGTATGTTATCATACCACTTAATTTCAGTTTCACAATTCAAACATCTAGAGCGTGGCTTAATAATACTCATTTTTCTTGGAGTTCGATAAATAATTACATTGATAAAACTTCCGATTATTAGCCCTAAAACAAAAAAGCTAATTCCAAATACCCATGGCATATTTATTCACTCCACACATTCCAAACGAGAATTGTTAATTCTTCGTCGAAATTAACTAAAACATTAATCTTTTGTTTAACAAATTCTTGATAAATTTGATATTCATAAGTTTTTGTTTCATCATCATACTTGATTTCATAGTCTGTTTCTTTAATAGTAATTACAAAGTCAGCTTTTTCTAAAACCAAATCGTTTAAATGAACTATTACATTTTGAGCCACAACCTCTGCTTCAATTCTTTCTTTCATAAATTGATATTCTCTTTTTGAACGGTTGAATTTCAAATAAAAAAACGAAAAAGCCAAAATTGTTAACAAGGCAAGAGCAAACATTAAAACTGCTGTAATAAATAAGGCAGAACCACGGTTATTTTTCATCACGGTTCCCTCTTTATCCAATTACCAAAATCAATGTTTTTATCTAATTCAACGCCTTCTCTAATAATTTTTTTAATAATTAAACTTGCTTCATTGTCCTGATAACTATATTCATAATGAATTACATATTTTGATTCATTAAACAACACCCGATTAAAATCGCGATTATAATAAATAATTTGGTCACTATAATCTAAGCCTGAAAAATCTACTTCATATAATTCAAAATAATTACTTTCCCAATTTTCTGGATCGGCTAGGTAATACTCATGAATATTGTGTAGCGTATATTTTAAGTTATTCATTTCGTTTCTTCTACCCGCATAGCTAGTAATGGTAGCGTAAAGTCCGGTAATAGTTAAGCCTATAACCGACATAATAGCTAACGCCACTAAAACTTCGACTAGGGTAAAGCCTTTTTTCACTTTTCCACCCACATTTTAACAAAGAAACCTAGTTGAAATTCTTCAACATTATTTAAAGTATAAATTAAGACATCATCAATTTCTAATTCTTTTTCTAAAACTTCAAAATCATAATTATTTTTTAATTCTTCCCTATATTGGTTTCTTTTTTCGGCATCACCATTTAAAACCAAAACTATATTGTTAGTTTCTTTTCTTTCAAAAGCAAACAAATGTTTATTTCTTAATAATTCAATCCCACTAACAATTTCAGTTAGTTCTACTTGACTATAAAAAGAAACAGAGTCAATTAACTTAGATTGAAATAACAAAATAACATGTGTCACAAATTCATCTTGATAAACTACAAATGTATCGGTTTCATCTTCATCTTTATATTCAAAATATGAAGCAATTCCTTGCACCAGATTTGTATGTGAATCGACATAACGATTCATGGCATTAGCAACTTCTTCTAAGCTTTTTAAAAAACTTTTAGAAATTAAATCATAATAAAAAATAATTCCTCTTTCTCTACAACTTACTATTCTAATTACATCTTCATAATTATCAGAGCTAGTTTTAAAAAAGTCATTCAATTCTTTTTTAGCTAGATTTTTAGCTTTTCTAATACCTGATTTCGGTAAAATGGTATTAAACCTTAATAAATTAGGCGTGTCATAAATTATAACAATCCCATCTTTAACACCTTTTTCAATTTCACCTAAACCATTGTTTAGTTTTTCTGCAACAACTTGATAATCGGAAATCAACCCTTCTTCTAGTTGATATTTTTCTAAAGTATATTGAGTTTTACTAATTATTTTAAAATTTTTCTTTTCTTTTTTAATTAGATAGGCGATTTAAGTTGGTTGCGGTT
>LSQX01121170.1_pt2 | contig 16256 bp, 13 predicted proteins | sample 654561 | NCBI WGS metagenome assembly LSQX01 (sample SAMN04489861, study PRJNA283612) | anaerobic digester metagenome | isolation source: 4 biogas reactors fed with cattle manure at either 37C or 55C with and... | place: Denmark: Kongens Lyngby | collected 2014 | reverse complement strand
GCAGGTGTTGCAGTCATAAACACCTTCAGTCCGCCGGGTTTCACCGATCGATGTAAAGCTCGATGGAGCATGGCCGAACCGGCATAGGGGAAGGCATCTGCTTCATCTAGGACGGCGATGTCGAAGTAACTGTTGAAACGCAGGAGCTGGTGTGTTGTAGCTACCACCAGGGGACCCACGGTTTCAGACTGGCTGACACCTCCGTAAAGGGCAGTGACGGGAATCTGTGGAAAAGCCGCCTTTGCCCGCTCCGCAACTTCCACCACCACATCACGGCGGGGAACAGCAAATACCGCCTTGAGTCCAGCGGCCACGGCCAAAGCCAGCCCTTCAAACGCAATTTCCGTTTTTCCCGCACCGCAGACTGCCCAAATGAGGCAGGACTTTGTGGCCTCCTCCCTGGACATCTGCCGAAAAGAGTCGGATAACAAAAAACCAGGGGATCGCACAATAGCTACAGCTTCCTGCCTCCGCATCCTGCTGCCGGACTGCTCCCTGCCCGGGACATGTTCTCTGGCCGGGATCTGCTGTCTGCTGAGGACCTCCTGTTTGCCGGAAGGCAAATAGCCGTCAAGCCATGCATCTACATATCTCTTGAGCTCCACTGCCGCCTCAGACTGTGCCCTGGTGAGCTGAAAGTCCAGCCGGGGCTTAAGGCCAGGGATGGCCTCTCTGACTTCCGGCATTGCCTGCCGGATGCCGTAATACAGCTCCCGGCAGCTCCGGATCTCTCCGAGGCTGCGGCAAGCAAGGCAGACGACGCAGTTAGACCTTCCACACAATGGACAGTCGATTAGCTCAAACCTCTGTCTCTCTCCACAGCGGCCGCAGACGTAATAGTCCGCCAGGGGTGAAACAATCCCCGGCCGAATCTCAATTTTCCCCTCTAAGGCACATGCCTGGAGAAGATCCCTTAGGGGATACGCACTCAGTACACCCCGCTGCTCAAGAGTCGACCTGACCTCATCGTAGGATAATACCCGACCTTCAATCAGCCGGCCGATTGTTTCTACAAGCTCTAGGAACTCCGAAGATGTGTCTCCTGGAAGCCCAACTTCTGCTTCTATTTCCGTAAACTCAATCTCCCGCCAGTGTTCCAAGCCCTTCCGGCGGAAGTGTTTTCGGATGAGCTTCAGCCATGGCCTCGGCGCATTGGAAAAGTCCCGGTGACCCCTTCCTTTTCCAAAAGCTCCTACTCCTCCATGGGGCAAAGAGAAAGAGCCGGCAATTAACCGGATAAGGGACAGCGGGCTTCCCAGCGCGGGCCGGGAAAGCAAAGAGAATTCGTCGGTGCGTGAAAGCCCCTCGGTGCATGAGAGTCCGCCGGTGCATGTTGGACTGGAAAAATGGGTGAATGCTCGGAGGTTATACACACCGGTCTCTTCTTTGAGATTGGCAGCTATGGATGCTGCCAGGTCGATGGGCAGGGGTTGAGATGCGGCAAAGAGTCGAGTATACCCTTGGCCGGCTAGGAGTGAAATATCAAAGTAGGGATCGTGGGTAAAGCCGATGTAAGCTTGGTTTTCCTTTAGCGCCAGGTAAAGATAATATACTGCCATTATCCTTCGATGGGTCCTTGAAGGTCGCGGCTATAAAGGGCGATGGCTGGATCACTCTTGAAGCTAATGGATTCCGAAGTTAATGGACTCTACTGGAAGCCACCAGGGTGGGCCTAACGGGCCAAAAGACCGACAGGCCGAAGGACCGGCAGGCTGGGGCTGCCGGCGGGCCAGGGCTGAACCGCAAGCCCTATACTAGCTGGTCAGCCGCTCTACCAGCCCGGTGTAGCGCTCACTGCCTCTCACCTGCCGCACGTAAACCGCCAGGGCCCGCCTTTCTCCCACCAGAACTACTAAGCGCTTGGCCCTGGTAATGGCTGTATAGATCAAGTTCCGATTCATCAGAGAAGGCAGTGTCCAGGCCAAAGGCATGACAACAACTGGATACTCGCTTCCTTGACTTTTGTGGACCGAAATAGCATAGGAAAGCTCCAGCTGATCCCATTCACTCCGCTGATAAGCCACATAACGGATCCCTTCTGCATCGGCGAACTCCACAACCAAATGCTGGCCTTCCCGGTCCAGAGATACTATCCGGCCCATATCGCCGTTGAAGACTTGTTTATCATAGTCGTTTTCGGTCTGCATAACCTTATCTCCGACCCGGAATACATTGCCTCCAAAGCTCACTTCATCTTTCCCGGGCCTCGAAGGGTTTAGAGCTGCCTGTAGATGTTTATTCAGGACATCGGTCCCGGCCTTAGTTCTCCTCAAAGGGGACAGGACCTGGATATCCTCCATGGGATCTAAAGAGTAATGGGAGGGAAGCCGCTCTTTGACCAGATCTACGATAAGTCCCGGCAGATTGGCAGTTTCCTTTTCTTCTATCAAGAAGAAATCCCCTCGGGGCGAGTTTAACTTGGGAAACTCTCCCCGGTTGATCATGTGGGCATTGGCTACGATCAGGCTGGTCTCAGCCTGGCGGAATACTTCGGTTAAGCGGACACTGGGGATTACCCCGGAGGCCAGCATATCACTGAAGGGCTGGCCCGGCCCCACCGGAGGCAGCTGATCGGCATCTCCCACCATGATCAAGCGGGTATCGGGGGTAATAGCCTGCAGGAGATGGTAGAACAACCGCAGGTCCACCATGGAGACCTCATCCAAAATCACCGCGTCGGCCTTGAGGGGATTATCTGCATTGCGGCGAAAGTGCAAACTGCCGCCGCTATCGCCATCATAACCAAACTCCAGAAGGCGGTGGATAGTCTGGGCTTTCCTGCCGGTGGCCTCTGCCAGCCGCTTGGCAGCCCGGCCGGTAGGAGAAGCCAACAGGGTTTTCCAGCCCCAAGCATCAAACATTTCCAGGATCAGGCGGACGATGGTGGTCTTGCCTGTTCCAGGGCCCCCAGTAATGATCAAGAGGGGCTTCTCACAAGCTTGGAGCACAGCTTCTCGCTGCTGCCTGGCCAGCTTGATCCCGACCTTGTTTTCAATCTCGGTTAGCACCGGAAGCAGGTCCAGCTGGAGGGTGTCTTGGGCAGCGGCCATCTGAGCCCAATCCCGTAAGCGCCGGGCAACCTCCTGTTCAACAGCCTGCATAAATGGTAAGTATACTACCTCTTCTCCTCCCAGCAGCTCCATAGTGACGGTGCCGCTGTCGGCCAGGACCTTAAGCTCCCCCTGGATGAGCTCAGCTGGTAATTCCAGAATCTTTTCAGCCTCCTTAACCAGCTCGGCGACGGGCAAGAAAACATGCCCTGCCTCTATGGCCTGCTCCAGAGTATACTTGAGGCCGGCGCGAATCCGCTTGGGAGATTCCGGATCAATTCCCAGGTTGCCGGCAATCCGATCCGCGATGCGAAAACCAATGCCGGACACTTCATCAGCTAGACGGTAAGGATTTTCCTTTAAGACAGCGATGGCATCCTGACGGTACCGGCGGTAGATCCGGTTGGCATAGGCAGTGCTGATTCCCTGTCCCTGGAGGAAAACCATCACATTCTGAATCTCCTCCTGCTCTGCCAGGCCCTTCTGAATGGCTTGGGCCTTCACAGGACCGATCCCATCAACTTCCAAAAGCCGCTCAGGATGCTTTTGGATGATTTCTAGAGTCTCAAGGCCAAAGGCGGCTACCAATTTATCGGCAATGGCAGGCCCTACACCTTTGATCAGGCCCGAAGCCAAGTAGTTCTTAATTCCCTCGATGGTAGCCGGCATGATGGGCTCTGCTTCTTCAACCTGAAACTGCCGACCGTATTGGGGATGGGTTGTCCACTCCCCCCGCAGCCTAAAGCTCTCCCCAGGGTGGATAGATACGAACCTGCCGACAGCGGTGATGGGCTGCTTCTTCCCCTTCACCGCAAACCGGACAACTGTATAGAGATTTTCCTCATTGCGGAAGGTGATGCGCTCAACCGTCCCCTCCAAAGTCTCCAATTCCAACACACTACTCCCCCCGGATTTAGCAACTACCAGGATTGTTTCCGTATCGGCCTCATTAAGTCCTCCCTTTGGCTCCGGAGGCTGCACCTAGTCAGACCCACATCTCCGTCAATCCGGTATATCCCCCACCAAACCGGCAGCGATTGCCCATAGGGCGATCTGGGTTCTATCTTCCACCTTGATTTTCTTATATATATTGGTCACATGGTTTTTTACCGTATGCGGACTGATAAACAGCTGTTCAGCAATCTCCGCATTGGTCATACCGGTGGCGATCAGTGCCAAGACCTCTTTTTCCCGAGGGGTAAGCCCGGTGGGAAACCCGTGTCTGCTTTCTTTTTCCGACATAGGCTTACCATGTTCACCGGTTTGTACGTAATTACGCGGCTTCCCCATACGTAGTCCCCCGCCCCTCTTGCCACTTACTCCATCCTATTCAGAGGCGTAGGGATTGGTTCCCTGACGGACCACCAGCTGATCCCCTATTGCTGTGGCAGCGGCCGCTGCTGTACCTGCCGGTAGTTCCAAGACAGCAAAGACCTTTTTTCTCATGCTGGGTCCCCGGCGATTAGGTGGCATCCTGTCTATAATATGCACTACTCTGTACTGCCGGTCCAGGTAAAGGGCATCGAACTCAAACTTCATTCCGTAGCTGTGGATGGCCCAGCAGGGATAAAGGAGGAGGCCTTCCCCCTCTTTAAGGCCTGAGCGGCCCAAAAGGCCCTTGGCCCGGGTCCAAAAGGAAGCGGCTTCCTGCACCCGATCGCCCAAAACAACGCCACGGGTTTCATTGAGCACCGTTAACAGCTTAGCCATTCCGTTCCTCCTTGCGCATATTGTACCATGCTTCAGCGAATTTTACAAACATCTGTTCGCTAGATATCAGGCTGGAGACATCAGCTCCTATCTTGCTGCCGCCGCAGCAGCATCAGGAAGAATCGACAGCGAAATAACTAGAACAAAAATAAAGGTTGAATGGAAGGTATCTTCAAACTCAGCTTGAAGTTGTGACAGGTAACCGAGTCAGCATAGAAGCTTTGCATTCTCCTTTTCAAACCAGTCTTTAATTCTGAAAGCGAGGGGCAGACATGGATCCTTTAGGCGGTCAAAGACCTCTAAGAGAAGGCCTCAGAGAATCACTTGTGGATGTACTCAGCTATAGGAATAATAAGCCATTCAGTGACTTGGAGATAGCCCTTGGAACAGTGAGTTTCTTCCTGTGGCTGTTAGAGGGCATCTCCAAGAATGAGTACGAGGGTGTAGAGTACTTTGAGGCAGCAAACTATACAGCCAGAGCAACGGCGACGAGATTTGCCGACTCCCTCTACCATCCAGAAGTGTTGGAGGCTATCAGGGTACATATCCCAACCTTCAACCCCCACCGTGAAGTCGAACTAGCTTTAGTAAAGCTGTTTCCCGGCAACCCTGATTGGGAAGAATGGGAGTATTGCTTAACACGCTCACTGATTCTCATCACCCGGGAACTGGCGTACAAATACCTCGGTGTATTTGGGCCTACGCTATCAGACTATCTCGGAAATGCACCTATTGGAGACATACTAGATGAAGTCAAACTGATGCTGACAGAGCAATTAGGCGCTCGTTATGCCGACTACTTCATACCCGATGCCTAAATAGGCCCGGCAGCAGCTAACTAATGGTTTGTTGACTGCCCCTCTACAAATCCGGCAGTCCCGGCATGGCAACCGCCGAAAGGTTAACATCAATCATTGGGATGCCGGCATCCAGCTTCACCTGTAGGCCTCCGGGCGGGTCGGTGATAAAGACCGCACTTGCCGGCAGGTCCTTAATTTGCTTAACCACTACTCTATATATACCCGCCGGGATACCCTTGATCTGATAGTCCCCGGCACTGTCCACCTGGGTATCCCAGGTATCGGTACCGGCTATTCCCACCACGATACCCTGGGGAGCTGCCGGCTGTCCAGTTAGGTCATAATAGGCAACGTTTCCGGCAATGCTGGAAAGCCCGGCACCTCCCCCGCCCGAGGAACAGCCGGAGGCAGCAGCTGTCAGCACCATTAGGATTAGCCACCAGTGCCAAGGCCGCCGGGCCTTTTTCCTATCCTGTTTTTTCACCGACACTGCCCCCTTTCCCATTTAGCGGAGAATTGCCAGCCTTCCCTGGGCTTTGACAGTTTTGCCCCCACCCACCGGCCGCGCGGTTACCTGGTAGAAGTACAAGCCGTTGGCTGCAGTCCGGCCGCGGCCGTTACGACCATCCCACAGGAAGTAATGGCGCCCTGCAGGTTTGGTTCCTGCCGGAAGAACCCTGACCAGCCTCCCTGTCACATCGTAGATCCGGGCTTCCACCACCGCGGGCTGGTTGATGGTATACCCCAGCTTCAAAGGACCGCTCATATTCCAGGGGTTTGGATAGGGCAAAACACCCTGAAGGGACAGATTCCCTCCTTTAGAAACGGCTTGAATCTGGAGATGCTTAACCTCTCCCGGCGCCAGGGAGAATGAAATGCTGCCGAAGGAGGGCAAGAGCATTTCAGTTCCAGTACCCCGGGCACTGTTTTCCCCAGGCTCTGTTAGGGTTAGCTTCCAGGCCCCAGCATCCCAGTTGCCCACCCAGCTCAAGGTGACCTCCCCGGCATCGGAGGCAGCGGTGTTATTTTCAATGAAAATATCCCAGATCAGCGGTTCAGCCAGGGAGCGGTAATCCGCTGCCAGGGCTGTACCGGACAAAGCGGCAGCTGTTACGTTGTCCTGTCCCCGCCCAGCCTGTGCCTTTACAAACCCGTCACCGGCCCTAATTCCCCCCAGCCACAGAATCGGCCCTTCTGCAGGAGGCGGTTTTTCCAAATCGTATGACGGATCAAAACCCGGCTTGGCCCCCGGCGCTACCCCTAAATAGTTGTAGCGGTCCTGGCTCTCACCAGAAGCAGCAGATAACTGCAGGCTCCAGCTGACCCCAGGGCTTGTTCCACGGCCCATATCAATGCCCGCCGCTCCATACCCGCTGGAACCCTTTGCTCCCCACGGCCGTGCTCCGACCGGTGAAATAACAGAGCTCCCAATACCCTTAGCCGCACTCAAGAAGCCGTCATCTGCCGTGACAGCCTCAGGAGGGATTATGACCTGGAGCGGACGGCGGGCCAGGATCCAATAACCTGACCAGGGCTCTAAGGTGTTGGCAGGGATATATCCCCCTTCCCGGTAAGTCCAAAGGCTCCGGGACAGCCAGCCTTCCTTGACCGCTTCCTCCCAGGAAAGGGAACGCCCCTGATCGGCTGCAAACTTTACCTTCTCCCACTGGACAGGCTGCAAAAAGGGACAGCCGATCTGATTCCACCCCGGCTCCAGGGGAAACTGAAAACCCTTGCTGGGATCATAGGCCTTGCCGGTAACCGTTACCCTCTGGGGGATGTCGGGTTTCCACCAATAGCCCCGGTAGGGAGTCACCCGTTCCAGGCCTTGGCTGCTGTAAGTATAGCCGGGGGTGCCGTCTTCCAGGGAACCCCAGCGGGCCAGGGATGGACCAAAAATAACCGTTGGGTCATCATCAAAGGGCATCATGGGTACCGACACCATCTGGAGTCCTTGGGTGAATTGGTTGGACACGGTGATGTTATACAGAGGATCATATTCAATGACCGCGGTCACCCGACCGAAGACCGCCCCTGAAACGGTGTAGGCAATGGCTGTAATATCGTTATCGCCGAGCTTTAGGAGCACCGGCTCCAGGGTTTGAAACTCCCCTAGTTCCAGCGCCGTGGGATATGACTTACCGTTAACCGCAATCTCAACCTTTCCCACCTCATCGGCAAACGCCGCCCGGACAGTTCCCCGGATTACCTGGGAGGCGCTGTTGGTGGGGGTTACAACTTTTAAGTCTATCACCGGCTCGTAGAAGACAGTCCTAGTTTCCACTGCTTTGTTGCCGGCACCATCATAGGCGCTCACTTCTAAGATATTGGGGCCTTCCCTGAGCCTTGGAATCACAGCCTGCCAGTCTTCCCCGTCTAGGTCCGCTCTTACGTTTTCTCCTAGATCCCTTGCCCTGACCAAGACCATGCCCCCAACCAGGTTCTGATCCTGGACCCTGCCCTCTACACGGATAGAGTTATCGTGGAGCCTGTAATCCTGGCTGGGAAAGTCGATGTTTAGGGCCGGAGGAATGGTGTCGATAATCAACCTGGTCCGGGCGGTGTTGCTGAGCAGCCCCTTGATTTCAATATCCTCAGCTGTCATCTCGATCTGATATTCCCCATTGGCCAGCACCTCCCCGTTTTGAAGGCTCCCGTTCCAGCTCCAGGTATGCTGACCATCCCGCAGGAGCACCCCTTCCCGCCACTCCTGGCTCCACAGCACCTCACCCTTAGGCCCCATGAGTCCGTTGATGTCCCTAACCTGGGCATAGAGAGCCTTGACTGTCTCGGATAGACTGTAGGTAACAGCCAGCAGCGGTTTTGTCTGGTCTTCCCCGGCTGTCGGTGAAAAAGGGGGAAGGTTATTAATACTGACCACCGGCGCGGAAATATCATCGGCTGTGCCGCTGATGGGTTTTTGGGCAAAGGGAAGGTAATTAACCAGCCCAAGATAGGAGCGATCCCGCCGGTCCATGATATACGCTTCGATAACGGCAGGATTTACTGTATCCCACCAGTTGTGACTGGCATTAACATCACCGGCGTTATCCTCATTCCAGATATACCAAAAGACCTGCCCTGGCTGGGCTGTTATTTCCGGGTCATAGAAAAAGTTATTGTAGCTAATGCGGTCAGGTTTTCCCTCAATGAGATAAACAGCGTAATCATTGGGCTGGCGGATGCTGAAGTCGTTGTATTCGATGACATCCCCCCGGCCTCCGTCGATGACAATTCCAAAGGTGTTGCTCTTAACGGCATTGTGGGTCACGGCAGCTCCCTGAGATAGGAATGAGTAGATACCCCATGAGTTGCTGATGATAAAGTTCTTGGTGACGGTCCCCTGGGAGGTGTCTAGATAAATGCCGTAGTCGTTGCCGCTGGTAACATTCCTTTCTAGAAGGAAATTATCGGTCCGCTCCAGATGAATGCCGCTGAAATTGGCGCTGAAGCGGCTGTTCTTCACAATGGGGCTTCCTCCTGAGACGTATATACCCCGCTGAGCAAACTCTACTTCGGCATATTCCATGATCACTTTGCCGCCCCAATAGCCGTCAACCCAGATCCCGCCCCAATCTCCAATGCCTCCTTCTTCGAATAAGCCAAAATAGACAGGTTTATCCTGGGTTCCTTCTACTTTCAAAGTACCCAACACCCTGAGTACCCCCCGGTTAGTATATGGATGGGAGGTATGGTAGCGGCGAAACCGCACCTCAGTACCGGAAGCAATAGTCAAGGTAGCCCCAGGGGCAACAACGATGTCTCCACTGACTATGTAGGGACTCTTTTCCGGCACCCACCGAACATTGCCGCTGATCTTACCGGAAACTGTGGTGGCTGCCAGGACCGACGGAGATAGAGAAATCTGCAGGCAAAGCAACACGACAATCAAGAGCATTCCTAGGTGAACCGGGGCAGACTTTTTCCATGTGCTCAGCAAGTTTTTCATCATAGTTTCCACCAAGCTTCGCTCATCACAACCGTTGATCACAGACCCTTGAAGGCCTCTATCAGTTGAATCACCGCCGGCCCTAACAGGACGATAAACAAACTGGGAAAGATAAAGAACACCAAAGGAAACAGCATCTTGATGGGAGCCTTCATTGCCGCTTCCTCTGCCCGCTGGCGGCGGGAGCGGCGCATCTGCTGGGCCTGGACCCGAAGCACATTACCGATGCTTACCCCCAGCTGATCAGCCTGGACGATGGCGGTCACAAAACCGGAAAGCTCCTTAACCTCAGTCCTGTTTCCCAGATCCCTTAAGGCATCACGCCTGGGCTTTCCCATCCGGATCTCCTGAAGAACCCGCTGAAATTCCTCCGCCAAGGGCCCCGACTCCTTGGCAGTCACCCTGGCCAAGGCAGCATCGAAACCCAGGCCGGCTTCAACACTGACCGTAAGTAAATCTAAAAAAGAGGGCAGGCTTTTTTGGATGGCCCCTTGGCGGTTTTGAATCCGTCCTTTAAGCCAAAAATCCGGGATAAGCAGTCCAAAGCCGAAGCCGATCAGAGTAAACAGCGGTTGGCCGGCAGCCTTGGCCAAAAGGGAGCCTGTGGAAGTGCCAGCTATGATGACAACCAGGTAAAGGGCCAAGAACTGACCGGTCTCAAGCCCTCCCGGATTACCTGCCAACGTCAACTTGCGCCGCAGGGAATTGCGCCACCCGACCGGAGTAATCCTGATTATCCAGCGGCTCATCTCCGAAAGGAGCGGCTTAATCACCCGCTGCAGGAAGGGCTCCTCCGGCACTTGAGGCACTGAAGCCTCTTCTCCAAAAACCCTGCTGAGGCGCTCTTCCACCCGCTTCTTGGGCTCATAAATAGCCAAAGCCGCGAGATAAGCTGCTAGTGTTACACTTAAGGCAACTCCCGCCATCAAGAGAGCCAACATCTTTCCATCCCCTTACTCAAACATCGATCTTGATGATCTTCTGTATGGCCGCAACTCCCGCAAGCTGACCTAGAACCCCGATGGCCAGCATCACTCGGCCGATGGGGTGTGTGAGAAGCACATTTAAGTAGCTGGGATTGAGCACTCCAATAAAGGCGCCGATGGCTATAGGCAGCAGGGAGATGATCACACCAGAGATGCGGCCCTGGGCGGTGAGGGTCTTAATTTCCCCTTGGATCCTGACCCGCTCCCGGATGGTTTCTGCGATGGTATCCAGGATCTCGGCCAAGTTGCCCCCCACCTGTCTTTGAATAAGGACAGCTGTCACCATTAGGTCTAGATCCTCATTACCAGCCCGGCGGCCCATGGTAGTTAAGGCCGCTTCCACTGGGATCCCTAGGCTCATTTCCTGGAGAGCCCGCCGAAACTCCCGAGAGATAGGCGGTTCCATTTCCCGGGCCACCATCTCTAGGGACTGCAGAAAGCTGTGACTGGCCCGCAGGGAATTGGCCATCAGCACCAAGGAATCGGCGATCTGCCCACTGAGGGCTGCCATGGATGCCCTTTCCTTTCGGAGAAGATAAAGCTGCGGCAGGATCAGACCTATTAGGAGAAAGAGCAGTGTTTGCAGGAGATTACCCCGGCTAACGATAATGCCAAAAAGACCGCCAACCAGTCCCGTAAAGCCGTTAAACGCCAGAAACTCCCCTGCCTTTAGGGGGATGCCGGCCCGGTGGAGCCGAAGCTCCAGCTGTCCTCCGGAATCTAAAGCCATCAGTCTGCCCCAGCGTCCCTGCCATCTCTGCCAGAAACCTGCCGGTTCTTTTTCCTCCTGAAAGCCTGGAGCTCCACCGGCCGCAAGGGGGCTGTAGGCAGCCCGATCAAGGCGCCTTTGAATTCGGACTTCATCTAGCCTTAAGGAGAGAAATCCATAAGCCAGACCGGTTACCCCCACAAACGCAACTACTACCCAAAACATCGACCTGCCCCCTAAAAGCCGCCGAAAAGTTCAGGACTCAGCCAGATACCGGCGGCCTCAAACCGCTCCATGAACTTGGGCCTGATGCCGGTAGGATAGAACCTGCCCTGAATCTTGCCGTTTTCATTTACACCCTGCTGCTCAAAGGTGAAAATGTCCTGCAGGGTAATTACATCACCTTCCATCCCCTGCACCTCAGTGATCTGGACGATTTTCCTGCTGCCGTCCCGCAGGCGGCTGGTCTGGACGATTAAGTCAATGGCCGACGCGATTTGTTCTCTGATGGCCCTTACCGGTAGTTCCATGCCTGCCATCAGCACCATGGTCTCTAAACGGGACAGCATGTCCCTGGGTGTGTTAGCATGGCCGGTTGTCAAGGAGCCGTCATGGCCGGTGTTCATGGCCTGGAGCATATCCAAGGTTTCGCCGCCGCGGCATTCGCCGATCACCAGCCGATCAGGGCGCATGCGCAGGGCATTGCGCATCAGGTCGCGGATGGTCACCGCCCCCCGCCCTTCGATATTGGGTGGGCGCGATTCCAAGCGTACGACATGCGCCTGGGAAAGGCGCAATTCGGCCGAATCCTCGATGGTGATGATGCGATCCGTCTGCGGCAGAAACGAGCTGAGCACATTGAGGAAAGTTGTCTTACCCGAACCAGTGCCTCCGGCCACGATGATATTTTTACGCAGCAGCACGCAGAGCTGCAGGAACTCGGCCATCTGCGGCGCGATCGTGCCGAAGCGGATCAAATCCTCGATGACCAGCGGGCTCTTGGAAAACTTGCGGATGGTTAAGCAAGGGCCGCTTAAGGCCAGCGGGGCAATGATGGCGTTGACGCGCGAGCCATCCTTGAGACGCGCATCCACATAGGGCTGGCTCTCATCTATGCGCCGGCCAATGGGGGCCACGATACGCTCCATGATGGCCAAGACCGAACCATCATCCATGAAGACGCGGTCGGTCTGCAGCAGCTTGCCCTGTTTTTCCACATAGATTTGGTCATGCCGGTTAACCATTATTTCGGTGATTTCTTCATCGGCCAGCAAATCCTCCAATGGGCCCAGGCCCACGGCCTCATGGTAGATTTCGTTGATCAGCGTGCGGGGCTCAATCCAGCGCGGCAAACGGGCTTGAATATCTTGCACGATCTGTTCCAGGGTCTGCAAGGTGCGCTGATGCAGCTCCGCTTCCTGGATATGGGCGGCGGTCAGGCGCTTGATATCCAAGCGTTCCAGTAATTCTTCGTGAATCTGTTTTTTGATCTGTTGTTTCTGGGCTGCTTGCGGCGCCGCCTGATCTGGGGTCGGGAGGTCCTTGGGCGGGGCGCTCTGCGCCGCCGGGGCGGCCGCGCTGGTTGGCTGGGCTGCCGGAATCAAAGGGGCCTCGGCGGGGCTGGTATGAATGATAAAACTATGGGTTCCGATCCGGATTTGTTGCCCGGGCAATACGGCGCTGCGCCCGCAGACGCGTTGCTCATCAATGAAGGTGCCGGTTTGATGGCCGAGATCTTCAACCCAGAAACCATCGCGCCCGACCACCAAGATGGCATGGCGCCGCCCCACCTGGCTATCCTGCAGCACGATTTTATTGCCCTCTTCCGTGCCCAGCGGATAGACCCCGTAGACCAGGGCATGTCTTTCGGCGCTGCCGTTTGGTTGGCGGATTTCAAGTTTCATGCTGGGCCCCGCTAGCCGGATGGACTACAGATCTTGTTTATGGCGAATATGGCGTTGGCGAAACAGGTTCAACTCCGGCAATTTTTGATGGAGATGCTCGAAGTTGATCGAGGGCAGATCGGTCACAAAAGAGACATCTTCCGGGTTGCGCAGCGTCAAATGCAATCGTCCCTTGATGGATTGGGCAAAGATCATCAATTCCGCCTCGCGAGGTGTGACCTCGAAAGTGAGCGTGCTGTAGCTGGTGGGCGCGAAGCCGCTTTTGGTGGCCGCCGCGCTGCGGGCGAGCATTTGGCCGGTGGCCAGCACGGTGACATCCTGGAGGATCGTCAGAGTGACGGTTTCGGTGCCGCCGGCGTTATCCGCCGTCGGAAAGGAGAAGGTGCCGAGGATATCGACGCGGTCATTGGGTTTGATCATGCCGCTGACGGATGATACCGCATCCACGGAGATGGAAACGGCACGCATGTTGGGATTGATCATTTCGGCCAGGCCAACTTCGCCGGGCCGCAAGACATCCACATCGGACCACTGCAGGGGATCACCGCGCCGGATAGTGTAGCGCAGTTTTTTGCCGATGATTTCACGAACCGCTTCCGGGAGCACGGCGCGGTCGCCAACGGCGCTCTGAAAGACGAGGTTCTTGGCCAAGTCAGTGTTTTTTAGCACCGATCCAGCCGGCAAATCATTGGCCGCCACGACGACCATGATCTGGTGGCTGGCCGCCATGATTTTATTTTTTTCTTTCTGCAGGTAATGGCCGGTTAGCCAAAAAGCGCTCAGGCCGGCGAGGATGGCGATGATCAGCACCCATTTCTGTTTCATATTTCCATCTCCTTGGGGAGTCTCCCAGAATCGTCTTCCGACAGAGTTTATTTCATTTGGAGCCGCTTATGCAATAGCGTAATTGTGGACTCCGGCTCTGTGGCCGCTGCTTGAATCAGCAGGCAGCAGAGCTCCGGGCCTTTCTGAAATACTGCCCAGTGGGTATCTGACGGCGGCTGGGCCGAGGCCGAACCCAGCAGGCGTTGGTAACCAGCCTGGGCGAGCGCGCCTTCAAAGAAAGCACCGATGCGGGCCGGGCGTTCAGCGGCGCTGGCTATTTCCAGGCGGATAGCAGCGCTTTCATTTTCCACATAGATGTGGGGGCGGCTGCCGGCATAGACGGGCCACCTGGCTTGAGGATCTCTGGTGGGAGTTTGCGCCGCCCGCCGTACATCGCTCCAGGCTTGCGTGAGCATAAAGAGCAACGTCTGGCCTTCGGCGGCCGGGCTTAAAGCCAGGATGCGCAGGGCGCTTTCGGGGGTGCGGATCAAACACCAGCCCGCGTCGGCCGCAGGCGATAAATTGATTTGCGGATCGTAAGCTTCAAAAGCCTTGTGCAGTTGCGCCATGACCTGCGTCAACGGTTGAGCGCAGCCCATGATAGCCAGGTCTCCCCGGCTGCCGTTGATACGCACTTGGGCCTGATAGAGGCGCTGCCATTCAGGCGTGGATTCAAAGACGCTCCGGCCCATTCCCGGCGCCTGTCTCCAGAAGATCCTGCCCCAGGCCGCCCCGGCCAGCAAGAGGATCAGCAGGCCGATGATAGCGCGCCGCCAAGCGTGAGATCCATATTGTGGGGAGGCTCGTTTTTTGAACATGACCGTCGGGGCGCCTTTCATAGATATTTAATAAAGACCCTTGGTCCAGACCAGCCAGGCTTCACTTTCCACATTGATGGCTTCTTGATCTGCTATCAAAGCGCGGATGATCGAGAGCGTAGGGCATACTTCCTGGTTATGCCCTTGCACCAGGTAAAATTCGTCGATTTGCTGGGGCCTGGCCAGCCAGCTGGCCGGGGCGTTACCTGGCACGAAGCCGGCTAGTTGCTGGGGCTGCGCGGCCAGATCAATGGCGCGCGGCGCCTCGGGCGCATTCGTTGCCAAAACAGGTATATCATCCCGCGTATAAGGCTGGCCATCCGGCCCAGCGATCCAGGAATAGATATAGCGGCCCGCCGGCTGAGGCTGGGTTGCGGCCAGTGCCGCGCGCGCCGCCATGGCGCGCGCTTGGATCATGGTGCGCGTGTGCGCATTGCTCAGGCGGCCGATTTGGATCAAGCCCCCGATCAGCACCATGATGATCACCAGGCCCACGGCGAGCTCCACCATGGCTTGGCCGGAGCGGTCAATACCCAGGCGGCTCGCTGGCTGGGCGGCTGGCCTGCCTCTGATCGCACTGGGCCGGTTTTGGTGTTTTAGATTTAGCATAGTTTTAATGTCCGCGGCGGCGGCCACCGCCGGCCTGTGGCGGACCGCTGGCGGAGAACTCACAAGTATGCAGGCGCTCCCCGGCGGCATTGGTGGCCGCCAGCCAATGGATGCCTGTGGCGCGCCAGCTGGCTTGTTCCCAAAGACCTAATTGGCGACAATAAGGACAGCTGGCCTGCAGGCTTCCCGGACCGTTCTGCATGTATGCAGGCAAATGCAGCTCGATATGTTCGCGCCAAGCCAGATTATATGAGCCACCCGCTGGCGCTGAGGATGCATCCACGGGAATGAGGCGCACTTCATGAAAGGCCGGCAAGACCAGCGCATAGGAGTCGGGCCGCAGCGGCCCCTCCAGATAGCCGAAGGGTTTAGCGGCCGCTGTCCAGGTGATAAGGTTGCCGCCGGCCCCCGGCGTTAGCCTTTCGGCGGCGGCTTCAATGCGGATGGCGGCATCAGCGCCGGCATAATCATATTGTGGCCTGATGGCGGCTCGGGCCGGAAAAGGATCGGAGCCATCGCGGGCCATGCTCCTCCACGCCGTCCATTCTTCCGGCGCGTAGCTATACCAAGTGCTGGGCATAGCGGCCACGACCGGGGAGATGGGGCGGGTCTCAGGATGATCTGCGGCGCGGAGCTGGTTCATCTCCGCTAAGGTGTGCGCGCCGCCGGGGATCAGGATGGTCTGCGCGCTTAAGCCCAGGCCAAAAATTTCGCTGTTAATGGGCAGTTCGGGGTGCAGCACAGGAGGCAGGGCCGGCCAGTAATGATAATCGGTGTAGTTTTCCAGGAGGCTCATGGCGTGAAAGAAAAACCAGCACCAATCGTGCCCGGCCACGGCGTCATAAAAATCCGGGTCCAGCAGAAAATGACTGCCGGCATAATCCACATAGTAACGG
>LSQX01133443.1_pt1 | contig 16259 bp, 15 predicted proteins | sample 654561 | NCBI WGS metagenome assembly LSQX01 (sample SAMN04489861, study PRJNA283612) | anaerobic digester metagenome | isolation source: 4 biogas reactors fed with cattle manure at either 37C or 55C with and... | place: Denmark: Kongens Lyngby | collected 2014 | reverse complement strand
AAGTCCAAGGTGCTGATTCTGGATGGCAAGGACAATTTTTCCAAGCAGGGCCTGTTCACCCAGGGCTGGAAAGAGCTGTATGGCGACCGCATTGAGTGGGTCAGCCTGTCCAATGATGGCAAGGTGGTGCGTGTTGATGCTGCTCGTGGTGAAGTGGAAACCGAATTTGGTACCCGCCACAAAGCCGATGTACTGAACGTGATTCCGCCACAAAAAGCCGGCATCATCGCCGAACGTGCTGGCGTCACCAATGCCGGTGGCTGGGTACCGGTCAAGCCACAGACCTTTGAATCCGAGCTGGCCGAAGACATTTATGTCATTGGTGATGCCAGCATTGCCGCGCCCATGCCCAAATCCGGCTTCAGTGCCAACGCTCAGGGTAAAGTGGTTGCAGCGGCCATTGTTGCTTCATTGGCCGGTTTTGATCCGGTCAACCCGACCTGGTCCAACACCTGCTATAGCCTGGTCGGCCCTGATTACGGCATTACCGTTGCCGATGTGTACCGCGTTGAGGATAACGCACTGGTGGCAGCGCCCGGTGGTGGTGTCAGCCCGCTGGATGCCACACCGGCATTCCGCAAGGCCGAAGCCGACTATGCACACGGCTGGTACGAAGCTATCGCGCGGGATACCTGGGGAACCCGTTACTAGGAAGCTGTCCGGCTAATGTGATTAGCCGGCCAATACCTGCGGCTCAGGTACTGTAAGATTGCGCAGGTTATAGCCCGCCATGAGCCACCGCAAAGCCTTGGGTCTGAGCCTCAACTTTCCTGGTTTCAGTTAATTAATTAATCAGACAGGCCATTAAATGCCGGAGTTTGTCGAAAACCTGCTGGATGCCCCACATCAGTTGATGCTATGGGGCACTCTGCTGTTTGGCCTGCTGCTGGGTGCGCTTTTGCAGTGGAGCCGACTATGCCTGCTGCGTGGCCTGGTGCATGTGCGTCAGGGTAATAGCCTGAAGCTGAAGGCTTTTACTCTGGCCATGGCTGTTGCGATGCTGAGCAGCCAGTTGCTGGCCTGGTACAGCGGTGTTGATCTGGCCAACTCCATCTATGTGCAGGACAACCCGGCCCTGCCGGTCATCCTGCTCGGTGGGTTGCTGTTCGGTTGCGGCATGGCACTGGCTAATGCCTGTACCGGACGTAGTCTGATACTGACCGCTAGTGGCAACCTGCGCTCGCTGGTGTGTCTGTTAAGCCTGGCTATTGGTGCCGGGCTGGCATTGTCCGGCCTGCTGGCCGAGTTGCGTGTCGGGCTCGAAAACCTGACCCGCTTCAACCTGCCGGTTTCTCGTTTGCCGTTGTGGCTCGGGCTGCTATTGGCCACTGGACTGCTATTTTATGCCCTGAAGGGAAAATCCCTGTGGCAGTCAACCCCGGACCTGGTCGGCAGCCTGCTGGTAGGTGTACTGATTAGCGGCGGCTGGTGGCTAACCGGCGTGGTCGGTGCCGATGAATTTGAACCCGTGCCTTTGCTGTCCGTCAGCTTTGTCGCACCTGTATTTGAAACCCAGCAATATCTGCTGCTGTTTACCGGCAGCAAGCTGAGTTTTGGCATTGTGCTGGTGGCCGGCGTATTTGCCGGAGCCCTGTTGCGGGCACTGCTGGCCCGCGAGTTTGTCTGGGAGGCCTTTGACAGCCCGGGCCGCCTCAAGCGCAGCCTGACCGGTGGTTTATTGATGGGCGTGGGCGGAGTATTATCCCTCGGCTGCACCTACGGGCAGGCACTGAGCGGGCTTTCCACCATGGCCATTACCAGCCTGATTGCCATTGCCGGCATTCTGGCCGGTGCCTGGTGCACCCTTGCGTTACTGAAAAACTGAGGAAACGATCATGTCCCGACTGTTATTTGCCCTGCTATTGAGTGCTCCGCTGAGCCTGCTGGCTGCCGAGCCTGCAGACTTTGCCCCGGTTGCCGAGTTACTGGTCGGCAGCACGCCACAAACGGCCGGCCTCAAGCTGGACCTGCCCAGCGTGTCCGAAGACGGCTCCGCCGTGGCGGTCGGCATCCGGTTTGACGGCCAGCTGGCAGAAGGCGACCGTCTGGCCAGCCTGCACCTGTTTGCCACCGAAAACCCCAAACCGGAGCTGATCACCTTCCGCCTGCTGTCTGAACAGACCCTGCCGGACTTCAACACCCGCATCCGCCTGAACGAAAGCCAGCAGGTGATTGCGGTGGCCATCAGCGAGCAGGGCCATAGCTGGATCAGCGCCAAGGATGTGCGGGTGACCATCAGCGGCTGCCTGGTACGCGACCCGGATGCAGAGGTAATTACCGGCATGCAGAACCCCCGCATCGCACTGCCAAGACGCATCAAGGCTGGCGAGCCGGTCGAGTTGCGCACATTGATCAACCATCCGATGGAAACCGGCCTGCGTGAAGCCGCTGACGGCAGCCTGATTCCGCAAAATCTGATCCAGAACCTGCAACTGACCATCGACGAACAGCCCGCGCTGGAAGTGCAGTTTGCCAACGGCACTGCCGCCAATCCTTATGTACGCCTGCTGGTGCAGGGGCAGGGCAAGGAGCTGGGCTTTCGCTGGCAGGACCAGCAGGGTGCCGAGGTGGTAGAGAAGCGTCAGCTGCCGTTGTAGTTGGCGTAATCCAGATAAAACACATCCTTCAGGGTCTGCGTGATTTCTGTTTCAGCCAGATTGCGGGTTTCCAGGTCGCCCGTCGGGGTGCGAATACGCAGTTCATTACCCAGCAGCGCCAGCCGTGAACCATCGGCACCGGCGCGCGCCACAATGCGCTGATCCATAAAGGTTGAGTCCGGATGGGTGCTGGTGTACCAGTTGGCAACTTTCTGGTCACTGTCAGGCATGGGCAGGCCGTCAAACTCGTAGACATCCAGCCAGTGATTCTCCTGCCAGACCTGATGAAACCAGCGCCTGTCTTCGTATACCAGCCGACGGCGGTCGTGGGGCGCTTGCTGCTCCAGACCATCCTGCCAGCGCAGGGCAGCGGTCAGGGAAAAGCCGCCAAAGCCCACATCCGTCAGCCAGCTCTGGCCGTCCAGCTCCACCTTTAACAGCAGATGGGTTCGTCCCGGCAAATCGTCCCGATCCGGCGTGCGCAACCGCACCCGTGCACCCAGCGTCGAAACCTGATACCCCAGTTGTTGCAGCACCCACATAAACAGGCCGTTGTGCTCAAAGCAGTAACCACCCCGGCGGCGCAAAACCAGCTTGTCAAAAATGTTATCCAGCTCAAGACTGATGGGCTTGCCGGCCAGCACATCCAGATTCTCAAAGGCAATCGACTGCGCATGCGCCCGGGTCAGAGCATGCAGGTTATCTAGCGAAGGCTCTGTGCCTGAGCGATAACCGATACGGTTGAAATATTGATCAAGATTCATGGCTGATGCCCTCCGGGCTTCTGATTTGCCTCAGAAGCCAGTTTTTATGCGCTGGCAGGAATACAGGATGTTACTGATACAAGCCGCCCGCCGCCAGCGAACTAGCTGCTGCCGCCCAAAGCGGTGACAAAGCAGCAGTTGCCAAAGCATTTACCGCGCCGGTGAAAGTAGTAAAAGCTGCCATGGCTCCTTGACCTGGCATCAGGCCAAAGCCGGCACCCTATTGAATACCGGTTTTTATACCTCGCGGTTGCACCGTTGCCCGTTGCCCGTTGCCCGTCATTCTGCGCGAAGTCGCAGAATCCACAACCAGACCCTGCGACTACGCGCAGGGTGACGCAGAATAAGATGGCGTTGGGTGACGTGTAATCGACTGAATCCAGTACACGGTTTGTCAGGAGTTAAAAGCACAAAACCGGTCGTATCAGTTGAGACCTGGAGCGAGTCATAGAGATTGTAAAATCCCCCACCAAATGGATGAATATCCGCCACTTGGTGGAAGATATTCCATGTGTTTTTTGTCGTAATGCCGAGCAAGACAACTTTGAAACAGGTGTTGAAGTGGATTTTGTACTGGAAAATCACCGCCTTGCCACTGGCGAGCCTATGGGCCAATCCGGTTGCTAAACACCCATAAAACCAACAGCAGCCAGAAAACACCAAAACTGCGTGCTCAACCAGCGACAAATCAAGGTGCTGAACCGCTTGCTCGATAACGCCGGCAGCGAGTTCGACGAGGGCATTGCAACCCGTCATTACCAGGCCATTGCCCGCACCAGCAAAGCCACCGCCACCCGTGACCTGGCCGACCTGCTGGCTAAAGGCTGCCTGCAACAACTGCCCGGTGGCGGGCGCAGCACCCGTTACAGGGTTTCAGACTAGTGCCCCCACGCACCTTTGCTGACATTAAGTACAAGGCAACCGTTATACTGTTTCTCGTAAAAATTTCAGAGAGGCAGTCATGAAAACCATCGGTCTTATAGGTGGTATGAGCTGGGAATCCACCATTCCTTATTACTGCCAAATCAACGAAATCATCAAGCAACGTCTTGGTGGCCTACACTCGGCCAAGATCATTCTTTATAGCGTTGACTTCCATGAAATTGAACAACTTCAACGTACTGATGAATGGGACACTGCCGGCAAGTTGCTCGCCGCCTCAGCCTGTTCGCTGGAACAGGCTGGCGCTGATTTTTTGGTTCTCTGCACCAACACCATGCACAAGGTCGCTCCTGCTATCGAAGCAGCAGTAACCATTCCCCTGCTACATATCGTTGACACCACAGTCAATGCCATCAAACAGGCCGGATACTCGAAAGTCGGACTCATCGGTACCCGCTTTACCATGGAACAACCTTTTTACCGGGAGCGCCTGGCGCAACAACACGGACTGGAAACCTGTACACCGGATGCGCAAGACCGGGACATTATTCAACGCATCATTTTTGAAGAGCTGTGCCTTGGTATTCTGCGGCCCGAGTCCCGCCTTGCCTATCGTCACATAATGGAAAAACTGGTAGCCCGGGGAGCACAGGCCATCATTCTTGGCTGTATGGAAATTTCATTACAGGTAGACCAGACGGACAGCATCGTTGCACTCCTGGATACAACAACCCTTCACGCACAGGCCGCCGCCATGGAAGCTCTTAGCTGCTGAAGGACCCATATTGTTCAGCTACAGGGCACGACAACCTCTATAAACCACTCAGGCTGCATGGCGGCAAAGTCTTCGCGCACATTGCTGGGCAAGTAGCTGGCCGAATCCAGCACATAGGGTTGACCGTCAACGCGGACAAACACCGTCCAGTGCCAAAACTGGCGTCCTTCCACCTGATGATGCTTGATCGGCAGAAGCGCCAGATCGGGCAGGGCATCCCAGCACTCGAAAGAAGTCTCTTTCGCTGCCACCTGCACACCGGCCGCAGTCAACAAGCGACGCACATAGCCGGTATCCGACCACAGCGACTCATCTTCGGCGTAGATGCCCATGGCATTGGCGATGGTCTTCATTTCAGGATAGGTTGTACCTAAAAGGGTAGCGGCCGCGGCAATTCCACAGCCGGTTTTTTCTTGCTGAATGACAGGCTTGAGCATGAGTGGCCCCTAGGTAATCGAGTATCACAACGTATAGAACAGCAGGACTCCTTGCAAATATTCCACGTGGAACATTTAGGTTATTTAAGGTGCCCCTGCTTCATGTTAAAAATTTCACGCTTTGCTAACCGGTGCTGGCTTGGCATGATCTGTCGTACTTTCGCCCAGAATATTGGCCACCGCTGCTATACCGCAGCCGATGGCTTCTTCCTTTCTGCGCATCTAACGACTAGGCATCAACCAATACAGCAACCCGGCGGACAAAAGGCTACCCGTCAAGGCAATTGTGATATCTACTCCCGTTTCACTCCAGGGCAAGCCACCCACTAACCAGCCACCGGCTGACACGAACAGAAAAATAAGCAAAACAGCCAGCGTACACATAACAATAGCTGCAGCAACCAGACGCAAAACATCCCGCCAGCTACGGACTGTGAAAACTGGCGGGCGCTTTGTAGTCACAGAAAACTGCGCCATATAGTCCTCAACAGAGGGCATCGCCCTCAGCATGGCAATATCGCTGAGAGCTTCCTTCAGGTCCTCACCCTCCAGAACTGCCGCTGCCTGTGATTCCAGCTCATCCAGCTTAGCCTTCTGCATAGGCCACTTGCCTCTATTTGTACAAACGGGGCAAGGCGCTTTACTCCCGCGCCCCGCGCACGCCCTGGCTAATCTCCCGACACTGCGCCAGCACATCACGAATCGCCTGCTCCGGCGTTTGCGCGGCGTTGATTTTATCCACCAGTGCCGAGCCGACCACCACGCCGTCAGCCAGCCTTGCCACGTTCGCAGCATGTTCGGCGGTACGGATACCAAAGCCGATACACACCGGCAGGTCGCTATGGCGGCGCAGGCGGGCGTAAGCTTCGCTGACCTGATCCAGACTGGCGGTAGCACCACCCGTGACACCGGCCACCGAGACGTAGTAAATAAAACCGGAGCTGTCCTTGAGCACGGTGGGCAGGCGCACATCGTCCGTGGTCGGGGTGGTCAGGCGGATAAAGTCGATGCCGGCGGCCTGGGCGGGTTCGCACAGTTCTTCGTTGTGCTCGGCGGGCACGTCAACCACGATCAGGCCGTCCACACCGGCTTCTTTGGCATCGCGCACAAAACTGTCCACGCCGTAATGGAAGATCGGGTTGTAATAGCCCATCAGCACAATGGGGGTGTGATCGTTACCGGTACGGAACTCGCGCACCATTTGCAGGGTTTTGCGCAAGCTCATGCCGCTGCTCAGCGCACGCTGGTTGGCCAGCTGAATGGCCGGGCCATCGGCCATGGGGTCGGTAAAGGGCATGCCCATTTCGATCACGTCGGCACCGGCTTCCGGCAGACCGCGCAGGATGGTCAGGGCAGTGGCGTAATCCGGGTCGCCGGCGGTCAAAAAGGTCACCAGAGCGGCGCGGTTTTCGTCTTTCAGTTTGGCAAAACAGGCTTTAATGCGGCTCATTGCTGTGCTCCTTGTTGACCCAGATAGTGCATGACGCTGGCCATGTCCTTGTCACCACGGCCGGACAGGTTGACCACCATCAGGTGATCACGGGGCAGGGCAGGGGCACGCTTGATGACTTCGGCCAGCGCGTGGGATGACTCCAGCGCCGGAATGATGCCCTCCAGACGGCACAGCAGCTGGAAGGCTTCCAGCGCTTCGTCGTCGGTAATGGCTGTGTATTCCACCCGGCCCTCGTCATGCAGCCAGGCATGTTCTGGGCCAACACCCGGGTAATCCAGCCCGGCAGAAATTGAGTGGGCATCCTTGATCTGGCCGTCCTCATCCTGCAGCAAATAAGTCTTGTTGCCATGCAGCACGCCCGGCTCGCCACCGGTCAGGCTGGCCGCATGCTTGCCGCTGTCCACGCCCAGCCCGGCTGCTTCCACGCCGACAATCTGCACATTTTTGTCATCCAGAAACGGATGGAACAGGCCCATGGCGTTGGAGCCGCCACCGATGCAGGCAACCAGTGAATCCGGCAGGCGGCCTTCCTGTGCCTGCAACTGTTCGCGGGTTTCCTTGCCGATCACCGCCTGGAAATCACGCACCATGGCGGGGTAGGGGTGTGGGCCAGCCACCGTGCCGATCAGGTAGAAGGTGGTATCCACGTTGGTTACCCAGTCACGCAGCGCCTCGTTCATGGCATCCTTAAGCGTGCCGGTACCGGCTGTGACCGGGATCACCTTGGCCCCCAGCAGGTTCATGCGGAACACGTTGGCCTGCTGACGCTCGATGTCGGTGGTGCCCATGTAAACCACGCATTCAAGACCAAACCGCGCTGCCACCGTAGCCGTGGCCACGCCGTGCATGCCGGCGCCGGTTTCGGCGATGATGCGTTTTTTGCCCATGCGCCGCGCCAGCAGAATCTGGCCGATGCAGTTATTGATCTTGTGCGCGCCAGTGTGGTTCAGCTCTTCACGCTTAAGGTAAATCTTCGCCCCGCCCAGGTGTTCGGTCAGGCGCTCGGCAAAATACAGCGGGCTGGGACGGCCCACGTAATCACGCTGAAAGTAGGCCAGTTCACGCTGAAATTCCGCATCGCTTTTGGCTTCGTCGTAGGCTTCGCCCAGTTGCAGAATCAGCGGCATCAGCGTTTCAGCCACATAGCGGCCGCCAAAAATGCCAAACAGCCCACGCTCGTCGGGGGCGTTAAAGTAACTTTTCATTGTTGAGTCCTGTTTGAGTCAATGGCCGGATAATGCCGGAACCCTTTGCATAATAAAAGCGATAAATACGAACCCATCTGTTAGTATTTCTCACATGAAAGACATCGCTCAGTTACCTTCCCTGAATGCTCTCCGGGCTTTTGTCGCAGTGGCGAACGAAGGCAGTATCAATGCGGCCGCGCAGCAACTGCATGTAACCCATGGGGCGGTCAGCCGCCAGATCAAATTGCTGGAGGGCGAGCTGGGCACGTCCCTGCTGGAGAAACAGGGGCGCGGTATAAAACTCACACATGCAGGGCAACAGCTGTACCATGGTTGCCAGCCTGCCTTTCAGGCAATAGCTGACAGCTGCCGACAGCTCAGGCAACAGCAACAGGACAAACCCCTGGTACTGGCCTGTTCCGGCAGCATTCTGGCCCGCTGGCTGATCCCCCGCCTGCAACAGCTGCAACAGGCCCTGCCGGACCTGAACCTGCAACTGATTACCAGTGCCGGCGATGACAACCCGCAACAACAGGCCGATCTCAGCCTGACCTTTATCGATCACCCGCAAGCCGGCGAACGGCTGATCCCGCTGGAGCAGGAGCGCATCGGCCCGATTCTTGCTCCAGAACTGGTGCGGCAACTGGATTTGCACAACGTGCAACAGCTGGTCGGTCAGCCATTGCTCCATACCTACTCCCGCCAGCAAGCCTGGCCTGAATGGGCGCAACGCAACCACCTGAGTGCACAAGTGTTGAGCATGGGGCAAGGTTTTCCCCATTTATCACATTTGCTCGAGGCAGTCACCGCCGGCTTGGGAATCGGCATTGCACCGGAGCAGCTGATTCGTGCTGATTTACAGCACAATAGGTTATTGGCTCCGCTGGGATTTGTCAGCACCAGTGCCTGGTTATGCTTGCAAGTTCACAATCCGGCTCAGCGGCAACTAATTGAAAAACTGGTGCAACAGCTATCTTGTAAAGATCAAGCTCCGGTTTCCTGACTGGTTTGCGCTTTGGTGATTAGCTGAAATTCCATGCGAGGGGTCTTTGCATGACGAACGTTATACCTGCCGGGACAGGTATCAAAAAAATCTGAAAGTTTTTGTAAACCGTAATTTCTGGGATCGAAATCCGGTTTTAGTCGTTTAAGATAAGTTCCTACTTCACCTAGCCGGGCCCATCCCGAGTCATCCCGATAGTTTTGCCAAGCTTGGTGCATGAGTCGCCACAATTCGGTATTGGCGGGTACTTTGCTGTCACCGTTTTGCGAGGTCCCATCACCTTGGTCTCTTTGCTTTTCAAGGTTTTCAATAGCAATGAAATCGTTACAGGAATTCTTGAAAGCTCTGGGAGTGGTCATTTTGCCAACGCCAATCACCTGGATTTCTGACTCCCGCAATCGGGTTGCCAGGCTGGTGAAGTCGCTGTCACTGGACACTAAAGCAAATACATCAAAACGCTCGGAGTATAGTAAGTCCATTGCGTCAATAATCATCAGGGAATCGGTTGCATTTTTGCCTGTGGTATAAGCAAATTGCTGGCGGGGCTGGATGGCCAGCTCATTCAGTGGCTGTTTCCAGTTTTTCAAATAATCAGATGAAAAGTCGCCATAAGCACGCTTAACAATAATTTGTCCGTATGTGGAAAGCTCATCCATAATCAGGGACAGCATGGCATGCGGTGTGTTGTCAGAGTCAATCAGTACGGTAATTTTTCTGGTGTCAGTCATAAGGATCTTCCGGAACAAGGCTGCTTTGAGCGCGAAGGCAGCTTACACTGCAAGTCGGCAAATTGACCACAAACAGCTGCACCATCCTCAGTCATCACCTGTCAGCTGGCGGCAGGCCCATAAAAATTCTATAATAGCCAACAAATATCACATGACAACCAACGGAGGTTTGCCATGGAAATTTCCTCAAGCCTGATGAGCGCCGGCGTGCAAACCATCAAGGCCAGCCAGCAACAACTGGCCAGCACGGCGCAAACAGTCGCCAACGCAACCGTCAGCGATATGCCAATGCTGAACATCGCCGATCTGACCCAGCAACTAGTGCAGATGGATCAGGCCCAGCATCTGGCCATGGTCGGCGGCAAGATGGTCGAAGCGGCCAGCGAAAACATCGGTACCCTGATCAACACCATGAGCTGACCGGTTTCTGCTTGCCCATGCAAAACCCGCACTCCTGTGCGGGTTTTTTGTGTCTGCACCACAAATCTGCGCGCCATCTACCACCTTTGGCTAGAGCGCAAAAGCAGAAAATCCCTGCACGACGCTTGACAACATCCCCGCCGGGCCGTAACTTTCAAACGGTCGTTTGAGCGTTTTGCCACGGCAAACCGCCTTCCCTATTGCATGAATTCAAGAGCCCCGTATCCAGCCGGATAAAACGGCTCCAATAATAAAAGTCATCTCCAGAGGTCTGCACCATGCCAGAATATAAAGCCCCCTTGCGCGATATCCGTTTTGTCCGTGACGAACTGCTTGGCTATGCCGAGCACTACCAGAGCCTGCCCGGTTGCGAAGAGGCAACCCCGGACATGATTGACGCCATTCTGGAAGAGGGCGCCAAGTTCTGCGAAAACGTCATCGCACCGCTTAACCGTATCGGCGATACCGAAGGCTGTACCTGGTCGCCCGATGGCGTGACCACGCCGACCGGTTTTAAAGAAGCTTACGAGCAGTTTGTCGAAGGCGGCTGGCCAAGCTTGGCACACGATGAAGCCCATGGTGGTCAGGGCTTGCCTGAGTCGCTGGGTATGGCTGTGAGCGAAATGATCGGCCAGGCCAACTGGTCTTGGGGCATGTACCCCGGCTTATCACATGGCGCGATGAACACACTCAGCGCCCATGGTACCGAAGAGCAACAAGCCACTTATCTGACTAAGCTGGTATCTGGACAGTGGACCGGCACCATGTGCCTGACCGAACCCCATTGCGGTACCGACCTGGGCCTGCTGCGCACCAAGGCCGAGCCGCAAGCGGACGGCAGCTACAAGGTGAGCGGCACCAAGATTTTCATTTCTGCCGGCGAGCACGACATGGCAGAAAACATCGTACATATCGTACTGGCCCGCCTGCCGGACGCACCAGAAGGCACCAAGGGCATCTCCCTGTTTATCGTGCCCAAGTTCCTGCCCGATGCCAGTGGCGAAGTCGGCGAGCGCAACGGTGTTTCCTGTGGCTCGCTGGAGCACAAGATGGGCATTCACGGCAACTCCACTTGCGTGATGAACTTCGACAACGCCACCGGCTTTCTGATTGGCCCGCCCAACAAGGGTCTGAACTGCATGTTCACCTTTATGAACACCGCCCGCCTGGGTACCGCGCTGCAGGGCCTGGCCCATGCCGAAGTCGCCTTCCAGGGTGGCATCAGCTATGCCCGCGAGCGCCTGCAAATGCGTTCACTGACCGGCCCCAAAGCGCCAGACAAGGCTGCTGATCCTATTATCGTGCACCCGGATGTGCGTCGCATGCTGCTCACCACCAAAGCCTTTGCTGAAGGTAACCGCGCCATGCTGTATTACGCCGCCAAGCAGGTGGATATCGTGCAGCGCAGCACCGACGAAGAAGCCCGCGTACAGGCCGACACCCTGTTGGCGTTCCTGACCCCGATTGCCAAGGCGTTTATGACCGAAACCGGTTTTGAAGCCGCCAACCACGGCGTGCAGATCTACGGTGGCCACGGCTATATTTCCGAGTGGGGCATGGAGCAGAACGTGCGCGACAGCCGTATCTCCATGCTCTATGAGGGTACCACCGGCATTCAGGCGCTGGACCTGCTCGGCCGCAAGGTACTGATGACCCAGGGCGAATCGCTGAAAGCCTTCACCAAGGTGGTACACAAGTTCTGCAAGGCCAACGAAGAGAACGAAGCCATCAAGGAATTTGTCGCACCGCTGGCCGAGATCAACAAGGAATGGGGCGAGCTGACCATGAAGATCGGCATGGCCGCCATGAAGGATCGTGAAGAAGTAGGTGCCGCTGCCGTGGATTACTGCATGTACTCCGGCTACGCCTGCCTGGCCTACTTCTGGGCCGACATGGCACGGGTCGCTACCGAAAAACTGGCTGCCGGTACCGGCGAAGAGGCTTTCTACAAGGCCAAGTTGCAGACCGCCCGCTTCTACTTTGCCCGCATCCTGCCACGCACCCGTGCGCATGTGGCAGCCATGCTGTCCGGCGCGGACAACCTGATGGACATGGCGGAAGAGGATTTTACACTGGGCTATTGATGGATAGGCTGCGCTGGCTGTTCAAGTCAGTGCAGCCTTCCGGACAGGCGGGTGATGGTGGAGTAAAGCCTGCAACGCCAGGGATGGCGTTGCGGAGCCTACAGGGACGTACTTGCGGCGTCTTTACGTAATCATCATCCGCCTGTTGCCACAAAAAATGATTAGAAATTTCTTAACGAGTCTGAAAAAACACCATGCTGCACAATTATCTCGTTATACGCAGCGATTGCGGGGGTATTTTTGATTTGCCATTGCTTAGCGGCTGAATAATTAGATGAACATTTTATACACGGCCTACTAAGCGCTGGAGATGCATTTCGTTTTTTACTGTCAGTTGTACTGGTCATCTAAATTCCCCACAAAACCTTCAGAAGCTCGCCACAAAATATCCGAATATCTAGCTAGAACAAAAAGGAGCCACCAATGGCCGACTACCAAGCCCCGCTACGCGACATGAACTTTGTCCTCAATGAAGTCTTCCAGGCACCGCAGCTGTGGGCCAGCCTGCCGCAGCTGGCGGAAGCAGTTGACGTCGAAACTGCCAGTGCCATTCTGGAAGAGGCCGCCAAGGTCAACGCCGATGTTATTGCGCCCCTGAACCGCAATGCCGACGAGCAGGGCGCACAGTGGAACAATGGCGAAGTCACCACCGCTGACGGTTTCCGCGAAGCCTGGCAGACCTATGCCGAAGGCGGCTGGGTCGGGGTTGGCGGCGAGCCAGAATACGACGGCATGGGCATGCCCAAGATGCTCACCGCCCAGCTGGAAGAAATGGTCCACGCCGCCAACATCTCCTTTGGCCTGTTCCCGATGCTGACCGCCGGTGCCTGCCTGTCTTTGTATGCCCACGCCAGTGACGCGCTGAAGCAAAAATACCTGCCCAATATGTACAGTGGTCAATGGGCCGGTTCCATGTGCCTGACCGAGCCGCATGCAGGTACTGACCTTGGCATCATCCGCACCAAGGCTGAGCCCCAAAGTGACGGCAGCTTCAAAATCACCGGCACCAAGATTTTCATTACCGGCGGCGAACACGACCTGACCGAAAACATCATCCACCTGGTACTGGCCAAACTGCCCGATGCGCCTGCCGGTGCCCGTGGCATTTCACTGTTTCTGGTACCCAAGTTTCTGGTCAATGAAGACGGCAGTCTCGGCGAGCGCAATGGCGTTTCCTGCGGTTCGCTGGAGCACAAGATGGGCATCAAGGCCTCGCCCACCTGCGTGATGAACTTCGACAGCGCCACCGGCTACATCGTGGACGAGCCCAACAAGGGGCTGGCAGCAATGTTTACCATGATGAATTACGAGCGTCTGGGGGTCGGCATCCAGGGGCTGGGACTGGGCGAGCGCTCCTACCAGAGCGCCATCGAATATGCCCGTGAGCGCCTGCAAAGTCGTGCGCCAACCGGCGCCCAGCAGCCCGAAAAAGCCGCCGATCCGATCATCGTCCATCCCGATGTGCGCCGCATGCTGCTGACCATGAAGGCGTTGAATGAAGGCGGGCGGGCGTTTTCCACCTATGTCGCCAAACAGCTGGACCTGGCCAAGTACAGCGATGACGAAGCAACCCGGCAACAGGCCAGCGAGCTGGTCGCACTGCTGACACCGGTAGCCAAGGCTTTCATGACCGATATGGGGCTGGAAACCACGCTGCATGGCCAGATGGTATTTGGCGGTCACGGTTACATTCGTGAATGGGGCCAGGAGCAACTGGTGCGCGACTGCCGCATTACCCAGATTTATGAAGGCACCAATGGCATCCAGTCGCTGGATTTGGCCGGACGCAAACTGGTAGCCAACGGCGGAGCTTTCTACCGTCACTTCAGCCAGGAAGTACATGCGTTCATTGTGGCCAACCAGGAGCTACAAGAATTTACCGCGCCGCTGCAACAAGCCATGGAAAACCTCGATGCGCTCAGCCAGTGGCTGGTAGAGCAGGGCAAGGCCAATCCTAACGAGATCGGTGCCGCCTCGGTGGAATACCTGCACGTGTTCGGCTACACCGCCTATGCTTACATGTGGGCGCTGATGGCCAAAGCCGCACAGGGCAGGGAAGGCGAAGAGGATTTTTACGCCAGCAAGATGGGCACCGCACGCTTCTACTTTGCGCGTCTGCTACCACGTATCCACTCCCTCACTGCTAGCGTTCGTGCCGGCAGCGCCCCTCTCTACCTGCTGGACGAGAAACTGTTCTGATACCTGCTACACCCTGTAAATGCGAATTTATTCGCATAAATACCTGCCATATGCCCGGTTACACCGGGCATTGCCTAAATGGATTCGAACTTGCAGACCGGCGCTCCAGCCTCTCCACAGGTGCGGGTTTATTCGCACAAATAACAGTCCAAAGCAAAAAACATCAGTATCGTCTATAATGCCGGCCCAATAACAGCCGGATTGCGCCTGTCCCGTTCCGGCCTTTGCTTGCCGTCCGTGCCTGACAGCACCGCCCGGCCCACCCTGTTAACGGATGATGGATGCCTCTATGACTGAACTGAAAAACGATCGTTTTCTTCGCGCCCTGCTCAAGCAGCCGGTTGATGTCACACCCATCTGGATGATGCGCCAGGCCGGGCGCTACCTGCCCGAGTACCGCGCCACCCGCGCCAAGGCTGGTGGCTTCATGGACCTGTGCATGAACAAAGAACTGGCTTGCGAAGTCACCCTGCAGCCGCTCGAACGCTATCCGCTGGATGCCGCGATCCTGTTTTCAGACATCCTCACCATTCCCGACGCCATGGGGCTGGGCCTGTATTTTGAAACCGGCGAAGGCCCGCGTTTCAAAAAAATCGTAGACACGCCCGAGGCCATTGATGCCTTGCCGATTCCCGATCCGGTCCAGGACCTTGGCTATGTCATGGACGCAGTTGCGACCATCCGCCGCGAACTTAACGGTCGTGTACCGCTAATCGGCTTTGCCGGCAGTCCCTGGACTCTGGCCACCTATATGGTTGAAGGCGGCTCGTCCAAGGACTTCCGCAAGAGTAAAGCGTTCATGTACGACCAGCCGGAAGCCATGCACCGCCTGCTCGACAAGCTGGCGCAGTCGGTCACCAGCTACCTGAACCAGCAGATTCTGTCTGGTGCCCAGGCAGTACAGATTTTTGACAGCTGGGGTGGCAGCCTGTCCTCGGCGGCTTACCAGGAATTCTCCCTGGCCTACATGAAAAAAATCGTTGACGGTCTGATCCGTGAAAATGATGGCCGCCAAGTTCCTGTCATTCTGTTCACCAAGGGCGGCGGTTTGTGGCTTGAGTCCATGGCCGAAACCGGCGTTGAAGCGCTGGGCTTGGACTGGACTTGTGACATCGGCAGCGCCCGCGCCCGCGTTGGCGACAAGGTGGCCCTGCAGGGTAACATGGACCCCTCCGCGCTCTACGCCAGCCCGTCAGCCATCCGCAAGGAAGTCGAGCGCATTTTGGCCAGCTACGGCCATGGTACCGGCCATGTATTCAATCTGGGCCACGGCATCACGCCAGAGGTTAAACCAGAAAACGCCGGTGCCTTTATCGAAGCCGTACACGAACTCTCAGCCAAATATCATCAGTAACAGTAATTTCCAAAAATCAACTTAAGCAACGCTGAACAAACATGCCCGCAAGCTCAACACCCATGAGGAGGCAATGGATTGCCGTCATGCCGGGCATGAATATTCAATTTGCCCAGCCCCTTCTCAACCACCTCATGGCTAGAAGGCTGTTTAATCCGAACACTTGATTACAAACAAAAACAACTGATCTTTTATCCTTTGTAACACAACGACTTGAACAACCAAAGGAAAGCTCCACCATCGCTGTATTACAGCGCAAACTCCGTTGAGTTTGAACCTATAATGATCATCAATACATGATGAAACTTGAGTTTGTAGTCCTTTTTGAGTAGTTCTGCTCTGCCAACAGCACCCCCTGTGTGTCAACATAACCCTG
>LSQX01334619.1_pt1 | contig 16260 bp, 10 predicted proteins | sample 654561 | NCBI WGS metagenome assembly LSQX01 (sample SAMN04489861, study PRJNA283612) | anaerobic digester metagenome | isolation source: 4 biogas reactors fed with cattle manure at either 37C or 55C with and... | place: Denmark: Kongens Lyngby | collected 2014 | reverse complement strand
GCCAAATCCATCTGCCTGAACTTTGGGATTGCTGAAGACTATGGCGGCCTGACCAATATCCGCTTTGATGACACCAACCCCATCACGGAAGAAGTGGAATATGTGGAATCGATTCAGGAGGATATCCGCTGGCTCGGCTTTGATTGGGAGGACCGATTGTATTTTGCTTCGGACTATTTCGATGGGTTCTACGACGACGCCCTCCGCCTGATCAAACTGGGGAAAGCCTACGTGTGTGATCTTTCAGCGGAGGAACTGCGAGTAACACGCGGCACGTTGACGGAGCCTGGCGTGAACAGCCCCTTCCGGGAGCGAGCAGTTGAGGAAAACCTTGATCTCTTTGAGAGGATGAGGGCTGGAGAATTTCCCGATGGCGCCAAGACGCTGCGCGCCAAAATTGATATGAGCTCACCCAACCTGAACATGCGCGATCCGGTTCTCTATCGTATTTTGCACGCCCCACACCATCGCACCGGGGATAAATGGTGTATTTATCCCATGTATGATTATGCGCACTGCCTGTCGGATTCGATTGAACGCATCACCCATTCGATCTGCACCCTCGAATTTGAAGATCATCGTCCCCTGTATGATTGGATCCTCGATCAACTGGAAGTTTTTCATCCCCAGCAAATTGAATTTGCGCGTCTGAACCTGACCTACACTGTGATGAGCAAACGCAGGTTGCTTCGTCTGGTACAGGAAGGGTCTGTGAGCGGTTGGGATGACCCCCGCATGCCCACACTTTCGGGTTTGCGTCGCAGAGGTTACACGCCCGAAGCGATTCGCAATTTTGTGGATACGGTGGGTGTTGCCAAAGCCAACAGCACGATCGATGTGGAGCTCCTGGAGCATGTCTTGCGGGATGATCTGAATGAACGCGCAAAGCGTGTGATGGCGGTGGTGGAACCGCTGAAAGTGGTGATCGATAATTATCCTGAAGGCCAGGAAGAGAGTTTTGATGTGCCCTATTTCCCCGGAAGCCGTGAAGACAGCCCCACCCGGGCAGTGCCCTTCAGTCGGGAGATCTATATTGAGCGCTCTGATTTCATGGAGGACCCGCCCAAGAAGTTCTTCCGCCTGGCGCCGGGCGTTGAAGTGCGGCTGATGAACGCCTATTACATCACCTGTACCGGGGTCGTGAAAGACGAAGGGGGGAATGTCGTTGAGTTGCACGCCACATATGACCCTGAATCGCGCGGCGGAATGTCGCCCGATGGGCGCAAAGTGCGCGGGACGCTGCACTGGGTGAGCGCCAAACATGCTCTGACGGTTGAGTGCCGGCTGTATGACAACCTGTTCAAAGTTGCAGATCCCTTCGAAGTGCCGGAGGGCGGGAGCTTCAGTGATAACATCAACCCCGATTCGATGATCGTGGTCAGCGATGCGAAGGTGGAGCCCAGCCTGGCGAAGGCTGAGGCACGTGAGCCCTTCCAGTTCATGCGCCAGGGCTATTTCTGTGCTGATTCGGAGGATTCAAAGCCCGGCGCGCTGGTCTTCAACCGCACCATCTCCCTGGTGGATTCTTGGGCAAAGATGCATAAATAGGATGAGTTGACGGAATGCTAAATGAATTCAGAATATTGAGGTGAATAGAACGACCAGCATTTCTCGCCAACCCACCTTACAGCAGGTCATTCTCCATAATCAATGTGGTCTTTTTTTACAATTAAACCCTCACCCCAGTGTGAGTCATATACACCCGACCTAACATAACGATGAAAACTCGAATATGGCCAATCTGATACATTGTTCACCAGGCTGTGTTTGACCGGATTGTAATGGATGTAATCAAAATGGTTTTGATAATCATTTTCATCTCGAATGGTGTGCTCCCAAAAACGGCGTTGCCAGACAGTCGCTTCCTTTTTACGAATTCTTGATAAACTTCTTTGGTATTCCTCATCAAAAATGCGCAGGTAATTAATGGTAAACAATCGTTTAATCTCGCGAACCCGAAGAGAGAAATCCGAATCACAATCAGGAAGTGCGATTATCGTATGGATATGATCCGGTAAGATACAGATTGCTTCTGTCGTAAACGGGTTACGATTGGCAACAGCATGCCAGACATCATGCAGTATCCGACGAGCTTCAGGTCTTAAGAAAATGGGTGAACGCCCAAATGTGACAAAAGTAATAAAAACTGTTGCGCCCTGGATGTGTAAACGACGGTATTCAGGCATAACTCAATTTTACATGGAAAGATGTAGGGTGGGTTGGCGAGAAAAACAGGCGTGTTAATCCGCCTGATTGCCCTGACATCTTTTGACATTCCGCCAACCCACCCTACGAATATGGTATAATTTGGGTCTGATAAATTGGGGGGCCCGTAGCTCAGCGGCAGAGCAGGCGGCTCATAACCGCTTGGTCGCAGGTTCGAATCCTGCCGGGCCCACAATTTTGGTTTAAAGGTGGGGAATTAATTATCCAGAACTTTTTGGCTGTCTAGGATTATAAAAAATGTTGCGCACCTTGCTTTGCATGAGTGTATGACATGCAATATTTCACACGAACAATCCGCCGGAGAGTGTTTGTGCCGGTCTCCTGACCGGTGCTCACTGGTGAAGACACCCCACACGTGCTTTCGAACTCAGGGCAGGTAGCGGGAACTTGAGATATAAAAGAAGTGTCACGCGGGTTGCTTCATAAAAGTGTATGACCTATGATTATTGAACATAAATAATGGTTCTATTTACGCCGATCTATGGACTGACGCCCACTGGTCAAGTCACCAGCGAGATCAACAGAAAGACGCATTTAAAAGGAGAAATATATGGAACTTTCACCGGAAATTAGACGAGAACTGCTCAAAGCACAGCGGACGGAGATTACGGAATATCACGTCTATAAAAATATTGCCAAAACCCTCAAAAATGAAGAAAATCGCCGGATTGTGGAGGAAATAGGTGAGGATGAAAAGCGCCACTATGAAATCTGGAAAGGCTATACCGGCGAAGCTGTCAAGCCCAACCGCTTCCAGATCTGGCTGTATACAACCATCAGCAGGTTGTTTGGTTTCACCTTTGGCTTCAAATTGATGGAGTTGGGCGAAGAAAAAGCTCAGGTGAATTATCAAAAGATTGAAGACGCCATCCCTGAAGCGAAGGCTGTTATCGAGGATGAAAACACTCATGAAAACAAACTCCTGAGCATGCTGGATGAAGATGTGCTGCTCTACGCAGGATCGGTGGTTTTGGGCTTGAATGATGCCCTGGTCGAGCTAACCGGCACCCTGGCGGGGCTTACGCTTGCTTTTCATGATGTCAAGGTCATTGCCTTATCTGGTCTGATCACGGGGATTGCTGCGTCGCTCTCCATGGGTGCATCGGAATACATATCCACCAGTTCTGAGGACACTGAAAAACACCCTGTGCGGGCGGCAATTTATACCGGCGTGGCGTATATTATTACCGTTGCCCTGCTGATCCTGCCCTATCTGTTGTTGAATAACGAATATCTTGCCCTGGCCGTCACCCTGACGATCTCGGTTTTGATCATTGCTGTGTTCAATTTCTACATCTCGGTGGCGAAAGATGTACCCTTTGGTAAACGCTTCTTTGAAATGGCGGGTTTGAGTCTGGGCGTGGCAGCGATCAGCTTCCTGATCGGCTTTTTGATTAAGCAGTGGCTGGGCGTCGAGATTTAAAAATTTTGTCACGCATTTTATTTCACAAGCGTGAACGACTTGCAATTCTTCAACAAAAACAATCTGCGTGATTTTATTGGTCGCCTGATCGCCACTCACTGGTGAGGACACCCCTCACGTGCTTTCACGCTCAGGGCAGGCAGCGAAAACTTGAGATCTTTTTAATTTTCTAAAATATTTACATCACCCTGATTTATCTGGGATTTGCTCAGGCTCAGGACGTATGGCATATCTGGGCTTTGTCAGTTGCCTACTGTGTTTATAATGCAATCATCGGTTTATTGTTCTTTCCCACCTTATTAATTGCAGCAATGCTCATGTTCTTATGGCACCCCAAGGATCTTATTCGGGGCCAGGCTGGATTGTCTTAATTAATTTTCCTTCTCTCTCAACCCGGGTAAAGATACTGCAAGATTGTCTCTGTTATAAAGCTTCATGTGGTAGGATTATGCCCAGTCTATTAATGTGGAGTTACTTTTATGATCAACAAGAAAATTCTTGTCGCGGGCGGCACCTGCATTGATATCATCCCTGATCTTTCGTCAGTTCCAGAGGATAAATTTCTGGATCTGCTCCAACCGGGTAAATTAATCGATGCAAAGAGCTTCAGCGTAAGCACGGGCGGTGCCGTTGCGAATACCGGGTTAACTTTGGCAAGGTTGGGGGTTCCGGTCAGGATGATTGCAAAAGTGGGTGATGACCCCTTTGGTAAAATCATTCGGGATCTTCTCGCACGCGAAGTGCCCTATGCAAACGATGATCTGGTGATCGATTCTAATAATTCAACCAGCTGTTCTGTTATTTTAAATCCCCCTGGGTTTGATCGCACCTTTATCCATTCAAATGGGGCGAATGAACGCTTTTATGCTTCCGATATTCCCCTGAAAACGCTCCAATGGGCAGATTTACTCCAGTTTGGTTACCCATCCATGATTAAATCAGTTTACCGGGCTGAAGGCGCTGAACTTGTTCTGATTTTGCGGAAAGCCCGCCGGGCGGGGTTGAGCACATCCGTCGACTTTACACTGCCCGATCCCACCACCCCCGCAGGAGAAGTTGATTGGCCGCTCGTTCTGGCGAATGCGCTTCCCCTGGTTGATGTGTTTGTGCCCAGTGTTGAAGAGCTTATTTTTATGCTTGATCGTGAAACTTACGATCAGATGAACAATGATCCAACAGCCTCCTTCATCGAGCTGGTGACGCCTGAGCTGTGTGATGAGTTGAGTGAACAGATACTGAGCCATGGTGTCAAGATTGCGCTGATCAAGCTTGGGGAACGGGGGCTGTATCTGCGCACAGCGGCGCCGGATGCCTGGAAAAAAGTTGGACGGGGACTTGATGGATTATCAGCGGAGTGGTACAGCCGGGAACTGTGGGCGCCCGCCTTTTCGGTGGAAGTGCACACCACCAACGGTGCAGGTGATGCCGCCGTTGCTGGTTTCCTTTCCAGTCTTATCCAGGGTGTGGATCCGATTACGGCGTTGCAAATATCCGCTGCTGTGGGTGCCTTCAGGGTGGAAGGTAGGGGGCAGGCGGGAGACCTTCCTGAGTGGGAAAAAGTCCATGAACGCGTGAAGGCAGGGTGGCAAACCTTGCCGCTTGACCTGCCATCGGATGATTGGGAAAAAGACCCGACCAATGACATTTGGCATCGAAAATGAACACTAGTCGCATGACCGTATTAAAACCAGCGCAAACAGCACATGTTATTTCCTGAACTGCTCCCCGCCACTTTTTTAAAAAGGATGAACCGGTTTACAGCCGTGGTTGACCTATCATCCGGAGAAAGGACTTCAGCGTACGTGCCCACCACCGGACGCCTGACAGGTGTGCTGCGCCCGGGCGGACGGATCTGGTTGGAACCTGCCACGAATCAACAGCGTAAGCTGCGTTATACGCTTGTCCTGGCTGAACTGGAACAGGGCGGTTTTTGTTCCGTAAATGCGACTCTGGCGAACCAGCTCTTTGAAGAAGCACTTTTGAACCAGCGTCTGGAAGCGTTTCCCTGCGATGAGATTCGACGAGAAGTCACTTACAAGGGTAGCCGGTTTGATTTCAGGCTTGCTGAGCAAGATCAGGTTTGCTGGGTGGAGATCAAATCAGTCACATGTGTTCAGGAGGGGGTGGGTTTATTCCCCGACGCACCTACTTCTCGCGGGCAAAAACACCTGCGGGAGCTTGCTGAACTGGCAGCGCTGGGAGATCGTGCGAGTGTGGTGTTTGTTGCCCAAAGAGCGGATGCAACCCGTTTCAAGCCTCATGAAACAATTGATCCTGAATTTACCGAAGTCCTCCGTCAGGCACACGCGCAGAGGGTTGAAATCCATGCCTACCGTTGTGACGTAACATTGGAAGGGATCGAGATTGCAGATGAGATCCCTGTTGAGCTTTGGATGTGACTTGTAACGCTATGATAAAAGAATAATTACAAAATATTACAGAAAGCAAACAGTTTCGACCCCTTCTTAACAAAACCTTTAACAAATTACATGTACAGCCAAAACACAATTAGGTAAAATATTCAAGCTATTTTTCCATTTCTATTTACAGCTGAGGAGAATGTGTTGAATGAAAATTTTGTTAATTGGCGGAACAGGTCTGATCAGCACGGCAATTAGCCAGCAGTTGATTGCCGAAGGGCATGACCTGACCCTTTATAATCGAGGTGAAACCGAACCTCGCCTCCCGAAAGCATATCGTGCTATTAAAGGTGATCGAAATAACCTAAAGAACTTTGAGAGGCAGATGTCGGAATTGGGCAATTTTGACGCGGTGATCGACATGATCTGTTTTCATCCAAAACAGGCTGAAAGTGACATCCGTGCCTTTAAGGGGCGGATTGGGCAGCTGATTTTTTGCAGCACCGTGGATGTTTATACCAAGCCGCCAGCCACCTTTCCGGTTGTTGAATCCCACGAGCGCAAATCCTGTACGGATTATGGACGTGACAAAGCAAAATGCGAAGACCTCTTTCTGTCTGCACAGGATGAAGCCGGTTTTCCGGTGACGATCATTCGTCCTGCCAGCACCTATGGCGAGGGCGGTACGATCATCCATAGCCTGGGATGGGAAACGTATTTCCTGGATAGAATCAAGAAGGGATTGCCGATTATTGTTCATGGTGACGGCGAGGCGCTGTGGGTTTCCTGTCATGTGGATGATGTGGGCCGCACCTTCGTGAACGCGATTGGCAACCAAAAAGCCTACGGCAAAGCCTATCATGTGACCGGCGATCAGTGGCAAACATGGAATCAATACCATCAACGCCTGGCTGAAGCCATTGAAGCTCCTGAGCCAAATCTGGTTCACATCCCGGCTGATTTTCTGGTTCGTGCATTACCAGAAGAAGCGACGATCACCTATTTAAATTTTCAGTACACCAACATTTTTGATAACAGCGCCGCGAAATCGGATCTTGGTTTCGAGCAGACTATTGATTGGAAAACTGGCGCCAAACGCACCTATGGTTGGCTTGTTGAACAGAATCGGATCGACGATTGGAGAGGTTTTCCGCTCTATGATCGCGTTATCGAGGGATACAAAAAGCAGGCTCATGAACTGCTTGTCAGTTTATCCAACTTAAATAAAAGAAGGAATTAAGTTACTGCTTGCCGGCTGAAATTTATGAAATCCAGGGGATAACGAACCAGCGTTTCTGGTAAGCTTAATCGTCCCGTGAGGTCAGGTCGCAAGACGCTCTCTTAGCGCGAACAAAGTGGGCGCCACGCCCGCTGTGAATCCGTGATAAACTTTGCACCGTATGGATAGAAAAGCGCTGCACACCCTTGAATACCACAAAATCGTTCGCCAACTGGTGACTTACACTGATTTCAGTGCATCGGCAGAGCTGGCGGAGGGTTTGCGCCCCACGTCCGAGCTTCACGAAGCACGCTTACGCCAGAGGGCGACGCGCGAAGCACGCCATCTGCTTAGTTATCATTCCGATCTTTCTATGGAGAATGCGACCGATATTCGCCCGATGGTTGGAATGGCGAGCCGGGAGGGCATCCTCGAACCAGGGGATTTCCTGGCTGTAAAAAACACGCTGATCCTGTCGCGCAACCTGAAGCGCATTTTGGATGAAATGATCTCAGACACACCGCACCTGTCTGGTTTGGCGGAGGATTTGCCGGACGGCTTAGGTCTGGTGGATCAGATCAGCAAAACGATTTCTGACCGGGGCGAAGTGATGGACTCAGCATCTGAGAAGCTTACAGAGATCCGGCGGGACATGAAAATCACCTATGAACGGATGATGTCCCGCATGCAAAAGTACATCACTGACCCTGCCACTGTTCGTATGCTGCAGGAACCGATCATCACGCAACGCAGCGGTAGAAATGTACTTCCCTTAAGGGCGGAATTTAAGGGCAGAATCAAAGCTGTGATCCACGATCAGTCCTCATCCGGGGCGACCTTATTCATTGAGCCCCTTGCGGTGGTGGAGTGGAACAACCAGTATCGTGAATTGGAACTGGCAGAGCGGGACGAGATCCGTCGGATACTGGCGGCGCTCAGCCGGATGGTTGCGATTCATGCGGATGAGTTGAACCGGATGATCGAGGCGATTGCCGAACTTGACCTGGCTTTGATGTGCGCTCGCTACGCTGAGGATTTGAATGCATCTGAACCCGAACTGCTCCCTTTTCGACAGGAAGAGGAAAATCATCCGGGCAGCACCCTTCGTTTGCTTCATGCTCGCCATCCCCTGCTGGACCCCGAACAGGTTGTGCCGATCGATGTGGATTTGGATCGCAGCACCTATGCCCTGGTGATTACCGGTCCGAATACAGGCGGCAAAACCGTGACACTTAAAACCATTGGCTTGCTGGTTCTGATGGCGCAATCCGGCTTGCAGATACCCGTCCAACCAGGATCGTCGCTCTCTATTTTTAAGAAGGTATTTGCGGATATCGGCGATGAGCAATCCATAGAACAATCTTTATCAACCTTCTCAGGGCATGTCACAAATATCGTGAGCATCCTGAAACAGGCTGACTCACAGACGCTGGTTCTCTTAGATGAGTTGGGGGCGGGGACAGACCCGCTGGAGGGATCTGCCCTGGCGCGGGCGGTGATGGGTCATTTGCTTGAACACAAGATTACGTGTATGATCGCGACCCACTACCCTGAGCTGAAAGCTTATGCCCATAATACTCCGGGCATCCGGAATGCCAGTGTTGAGTTTGACCTGCATACGCTCAAGCCTACCTATCATCTGATGATCGGGTTGCCGGGGCGTTCGAACGCTCTCGCTATTGCGGAGCGGTTGGGCTTACCCGAGAGCATTATCCAGGCGGCTCGAGCAGAGATTGACCCTACGGATCTGCGCGCTGAAGATTTGCTGGACGAGATCCATCGACAGCGTGAATTGGAGCAGCAGGCGCGCATCGCTACTCAGGCTGCTCAGTTGGAAGCCGAAACATTGCGAGATGAACTTGCGCAGAGATTGGATCAAATTGAGGATGAACGCTATGCCCTGCTTGAGCAATCCCGGCAGGTGGCTGAATCTTCGTTAACTGTGTTGCAAGATGAAATTGAATCATTACGAAACAAGCTGGCAAAAGCCCGGCAACCTTTGGATATCGTGGATGAGGTGAAAGAAATTGCTTCTGTTCTGGTGGAGGAAGTTACCGAACCCATCCTGCGCAAAGCACCTGCACGACAGGTGCGCTCTCCGAAGGGTCCTTTGCGCCTGGGAGAAAAAGTACATTTGCGTTCGATCGATCAGGACGGCATTCTGACCGGGATCGGCGAAGATGAACTTGAGGTTCAGGTTGGCATGCTACGGGTGAGGGCGCGCCGGTTGGATGTGGTTCGCAAAGCTGAATTTGTCGAAGAAACCCAGGAAAAGAAAACCAGTGCGCCTAAAAGTGGAATTACCCTGCCTGTAATTCAGAATTCGCCTGGCGTAGAGCTGGATATACGCGGCCAACGTGTGGATGAAGGGTTGGATGCGCTGGAACGTTATATCGAAAGGGCTTATCTGGTTGGTTTGCCTTTTGTTCGTATCATTCATGGAAAGGGAACCGGTCGGCTGCGCGATTCAGTTCGAACAGCGTTGACCGGGAATCCCCACATTCGAAGCTTCGAGAGTGGTGGACAGTCTGAGGGTGGTGAAGGCGTCACCGTTGTGCATTTAAAGACAGGTTAATTATAAAAAGAACCGATAGCACCCGTCTCCCCATTTCCCTTTGGCAATATCGGTTCTTTTGCACCTGGTCCCCTAATCCAAGTGCCCAGGTGCGAAGCAAACTTCAATGTAAAAGAGTGTATCACAGAACCGTTACCAAAACGTAGACAAAATTTACAGAACATCAACGAGTGCTTCCCAAGCAGGTCTTATTTTATCGAAGGATGTTTTTATAGGTTCTGTTTGTGCGTGCTTTTCCATATTATCAATTAACGATTTCCACATCAGCTGGTATTCAGGTGGGATAGCCTGAGATTGTGCCTGGCATAACTGACTTTGCAAGGATAAAGCATTCAGTCTAAGCCAAACATGCTCTGTTTCCTCACACTCAATAAGAATTTCTCTGATAAGTTGATCTGCTGATGAAAGTTTTTTCTCCGCAAGTTTGACACTTGCTTTCCCCATTTTCGAAATGAGCATTTCAAAGTACAGGCCGTTTTCTTTGGCAATCTCAAAAGCGTGGGCGAAATTTTGTTCAGCTGAAACCAGGTCGCCGGTAAAGAGGTCGCATTTTCCAGCCATACTCAGTGCAGACGAATAAAGGTGTCTCACCCCAAGGGTTTGGGTGGTAACAAAAACTTGTTCTATCCTATCTCTTGCTTCTGAAAGTTGGCCCAATCCAGCCAGCAAGTGAGCAAGGCGAATTTCGTTATGCAAACGACGGGGTGAATTTTTTAAATATCCAGATCTAATTTTTGCCATCCTGTAGTACTGGGATGCTTTTAATGGTTCATTGAGGACATGAAAAATATCACCGAGCAGTGAATTCGCATCCATCATGGTGTAGCTGGTGGCATTCTTTTGACCTGATATTTTGGCTTCGGTAGCTAAGGCGAACGCTGCATCCAGGTCACCTTTGATAAATTTAATCTTTCCACAAAGAATGAGCAATGTTTCGTAAAAGAATTCGTTGTTGAACGCCCGGGCTTTTTTCATGCCCTCCAATGCGAATTTTTCACAATCTGAATACTGACCTGATAAAAAATATGCATGAGATAATATGAAATAGGCACTGACCTGATTAATTGGGCTGAAGCTGGATAAATCATTGCTGAGAATGATATCGGCGTAATCAAGGGCTTTGAACAGCTCTCCTCTGGCAATGTGAGTCATACCGAGCAAAAGGTTAACATATAAAACAAAAGTCTCTTTTTCGGGCGGGTTCTCCGTAAGAAAATTTGTGAGAGATCGAGCTTTTCGTGCACATTCAATTGTTTCTTCAAACATGTTCATCCAGCAAAAAAAATGACCCTGGCGAATGATCGCATGTATCAAACTCTTCCGTGCATCGGTACGTTCCAGATTCTTAATCGCATCTGCTATATACTCAAGGCTCAATTCAAAATTAAACTGCATGAAGCAGACATTAGCCAGAGCCATCTTCGAAACACCGATCAGTAGTGGGTCGCGATATTTTTCTCCGAGAAACTGTAATTTAAGCGCCACTTGTTCAAGCATATCTCTCTGGTTGGCTTGATAAGCGAGTTCACTCCATTGTCTGTAGAGCCTGAAAATATCATTAATTGAGAAAAAATCATCAGGCGCGCTTTGGACAAGGTCTTCCGCCTGTTGATAGATTTCCACTGCATCTTCCATAGCGCTTTGTTCCCAGGCATAGTCAGCTGCCTGTAATAACCAGCGAAAGGCTTTTGACACATCATTGCCCGCTAAATAATGCTGTGCGATGGCTGAAGCCCTGATTAAAGGCTCGGGTTCGGATTCTAAATATTCAGCAACCTGGCGATGGATCAGTTGGATTCGTGATGGTGATGCCTCAGTAAGCACAACTTCTCGCATCTTTTCGTAAGTAAATTGAATGTGGTTGTGGTGGTGATTGTTGCTTTGAGGGGATTGGAGCATACCAGCCCGAATCAGGGTATCGATCACTTCAGTTTCAGACGACGATTCCATGGGGGCGATCTTAGCCAATACATTTGGAGAAAAAGAATTTCCCAGAATTGCAGCGCATAACAGGGTATGCCGCGCCCGATCATCAAGCCGGTTCAGACGTTCACGAAAGATTGCACGGATGCTTTCAGGAAGCGGCAAGCTGTCGTTATTGGAAACATCTTTATTGCCATCGGAAAATCCCTGAATTGTATGAATGATTTCAAGCGTAAGCAGGGGATTTCCATTTGTTTCTTTGACAAGCTGTGCAAGCATCGGGGGAGTAGGAAGGGTTCCCCAAACTTCTTTGACAAGCAATCCCAGTTCAGCAGGAAATAAGCCCTCAAGCATGATCTGATGAACCGAGAAATCACGGTAAAGCTGCCCTAATAACGAATCCAGATTAAGACTGTTTTCTTCTGGACGGTATGCAATAATTAATAAGCCATATTCACTGAAAAACTTCTGAGACACAATATAGGTGATAAGTTGAGCGGTTTGCTTATCCACCCAATGGGCATTATCCAGCAAAAAAATCATTCGACCATACCTTTGCGAGGTTAACCGCAGAAGGTGAAGAATGGCATTGAATAAGGCTTGCGTTTCCACTTCAGATTGGACAAGTTGGATATCATCTCTGATGTCAACCAGTTCGGGAATGAGAAGACTTAATTGTTTTGCCCATACAGGATCAAGTGCACGCCAGGCATCCTCCGTTATGTGTTGACGAAGGGCATAGATGATAGGAGAGAAAGGCATTGCGTTTTCCATATCCAGCGCCGGAGCGACGAACAAGGATGGCGTTACGTCCAGCGTTTGGAACAATTCCTGAACCAGCCGTGTTTTCCCACTTCCCAACTCACCACGAAGAACAACCAGTCCCCCTTTTCGATAATAATTATGCAATTTATCAAGCTCCGCTTGGCGCCCAATTAAATTCACCTGGATTGTCGGGGCGGAAGGCCATTTTCTTTGGTTCTGATCTCTAATTGGGATGGCCAGGATCTGAGAATACTTGCATTTTGCAAGAATGGCTTCCGGCAAAGGGGTATTGAACTCCTTTTCGTAGACTGCTTCCAGCATGTCGCAGTATTCGACAAAATCCTGATGCTGCCCAAGTCTGAGTAACAGATCAAGGATTGTCAGGTGGAGTTCAGTGCTCAATAGGTCCAGTGACGCAAGCTGTAAATATAAATCTAAAGATTCCTCAAGCTTGCCAGATAAGTTGTAATGGTCCGCAAGTCTTTTGAGGAGGAAACGGCGAAAATAACCCAATTTCCATTGACGGTTCTGGCGCCAATTCTCAAATTCAGGGTATATGGAAAGGTCGTCTCCTTCGATGAAGGTGTCTCCTTGCCACATCGCCAGCACTTCCTGAATTTGATTAACCATTTGATGGGGCAATGCGATATTTTCCTGGAAGGTGGATAAAGTGTGGTGCAGATTGAGAAACTGATATTCAAACTCAAAGACATCAATCTGTAAAATATTTGCTCTGATCCACACCTGGTCGAGTTCGGTGACGATCCAATCGGGATCGGGAAGTTGTTTTCGCAGTCGGGAAAGGGCTGTGCGCAGTGCACCGCGCTGGTCAAGTCCGTCTTTGTTGGACCAAAAAAGGTCAATCAGGGTGCTTCGACTGATTGGTCGATTCTCGACCGCGAGAAAGTACAGGATAGCACGTTCAACGCGCCGTTTCAACCTCAGTGGCTGACCTTGATAAAGCATTTCGACAGGTCCCAAAAGGTTGAGCGTTAATGACGAGGTTTCCATGATCAGTTAATCATACCTTCATTTTGAGTTGCATTATCCAGAAATTTTACATCGGTGAAGGGTAAACAAAAAGGCTCACCAGGGTGATGATGAGCCCGAACGTCGGTTATGGTGCCGAAGGTGGGAATCGAACCCACATACCCGTAGGTACACGATTTTGAGTCGTGCGCGTCTGCCTGTTCCGCCACTTCGGCAAAGTCTATCATTATTTTACACCGTTATGATAAGGAAGGTCAAGACGATAAAAAGTGGTATTTTTAGTCAGCGAAACTGTCATTCCCAGATAGACCTGGAGGAATGAAAATTATGATGGATAATCAATTTTTTCCTTGATTTACAAATCGGTCGTCTCAATTCTTCCTTTTAACCCTCACACAGCTTATTAATAATCGAGTAAAATGTTAACAATATGCACATCCTGCTGATCCATCAGGCTTTTGCGTCTTTGGACGAACCAGGCGGCACACGACACCACGAGCTGGCAAGGCATCTCAGTCAGAAAGGCCATCGGGTCACCATCATCGCCAGCCCTGTCAGTTATCTCACCGGTGAAAGTCAAATCAAGCAGAACAGGAAGCAGATCGACGATAAAGGCGTGACCATCATCCGTGCCTATACCCTGCCGGCATTGCATCGATCCTTTGTGTGGCGGGTGTTCAGTTTTCTGAGCTTTATGGTCTCATCCTTTATCTACGGCTTGATGGTTCGAAAGGTAGATCTGGTTTGGGGCACAACGCCCCCCATTTTTCAGGCTCCCACAGCCTGGCTCCTGGCAAGGTTAAAAGGAAAGCCCTTTTTACTTGAAGTGCGCGATCTGTGGCCGGCCTTTGCTGTGGCTGTTGGCGTATTGAAAAATAAAACCCTGATCAGGCTTTCTGAATGGCTTGAAAGATTTCTGTACCGCCATGCTGATCAGGTGATGGTCAATTCGCCTGGCTTTGTTGAACACGTTGAAGCTCGAGGGGCGAGGGACGTTGTTCTGATTCCGAATGGCGCTGACCCAGCCATGTTTGACCCGCAAGACCGGGGATTGGCGTTTAGAAAAACAAATGGACTGGAGAATTCCTTCATTGTCCTGTATGCTGGCGCCCACGGCATGTCCAACGATCTTGGCGTTGTGTTGGATGCGGCAGCTCTTTTACAATCAGATCCGTTCATACGGATTGTTATGCTGGGTTCGGGTAAGGAAAAAGCACACCTTCAGCAACAGGCTGCGGAGCGCAACCTGGGAAACATTACCTTTCTCACCCCGCTGCCAAAAATGGAAATGGGCCACGCCCTGGCTGCTACGGATGCCTGCCTGGCGATCCTCAAGCCCATAGAAATGTATCAAACGACCTACCCGAACAAAGTTTTTGATTATATGGCTGCGGGACGAGCGGTGATCCTGGTGATTGATGGCGTCATCAGACAGGTTGTTACTCAGGCGGAAGCGGGCGTTTTCGTCCCACCTGGCGACGCACAGGCACTCGCAAATGCCATCAGGAATCTTGCTGCCCATCCAGACGAATGTCGGCAGATGGGCATGAATGGCAGAAGCTTGATCGTGTCACAATTTTCTCGTGTGGAATTAGCGGACAGGTTTACCGCGCTCCTGGAATCACTATGGAGGAAAAATGTCAGAAAAAATTTTAGTAGTTGATGATGAAATATCTTTGCAAGAAACCCTGGCATATAATTTGAAGAAACAGGGATATGATGTCAAGACGATCGGGGATGGCGCAGAAGCCATCGAACTCGCGCGTGAATGGTCGCCCGAATTGATCATTTTGGATGTGATGCTGCCCGGTCTTGATGGGTTTGAAATCTGCAGAATTTTACGTCAGGAAATGACCACACCCATTTTGATGCTCACTGCTCGTGATGATGAAATTGATCGGGTGGTCGGGCTCGAAGTTGGTGCGGATGATTATCTGGCGAAACCCTTCAGCATGCGTGAGCTTATTGCAAGGGTGAAGGCGCTGTTGCGAAGAGTCCGCCTGATTCGAGAAGAAGCGGCAATCAGCGAGGGCGAAGACGGCAAGCCAAAAGCAGAGGTATTGGAATTCGACAACCTGATCCTTGATATGGTCCGTCATGAAATTAAAATCAACGACAGAGTTGTTGCATTCAAACCCAAAGAATATGAATTGCTCACTTTCTTTGCACAACATCAGGGACAGGTCCTTTCTCGAGAAATGATCCTCGAGAGGGTTTGGGGATGGGATTTTATCGGTGACAGTCGCACCGTGGATGTGCATGTGCGCTGGCTGCGTGAGAAGATTGAACAAAACCCTGCCAATCCCCGACGGATCATCACCGTGAGGGGTGCCGGTTATCGTTTCGAAGGCTAATCAATGCTGCAAGGCGTATCCCGGCGGCGGGTTTTCACTTATCTGATTCTGCTGGCAATTTTGTTGGCAGCGATTTCTGCGTTTTATGGAAACCGAATTCGGCTAAATGAAATGGCGGAGAGGGAGGCGTCTCACGGAGATTATTACGCCGATCTTCATTGGCTGCTCTGGTTCATCCCTGCTCTTGTCGTGATCAATGGCTTGATCATCTGGCTTTTCACATACATTATAAAAGACCGCTTGCGACAGCAAATCGAAATGCTGACTATTGCGACTGAACAAATGAGTATGGGAAATTTCAGGCATCTTGAGTTCCCCCCGACTGATGATCCGGTTAATAATCTATCGCATCGTTTGCAGGTGATGGCAGAGCAAATTGGAAATCAAATCGCCGCACTCACCAGCGAACGCACGATGCTGACCGC
>LSQX01251437.1_pt1 | contig 16264 bp, 12 predicted proteins | sample 654561 | NCBI WGS metagenome assembly LSQX01 (sample SAMN04489861, study PRJNA283612) | anaerobic digester metagenome | isolation source: 4 biogas reactors fed with cattle manure at either 37C or 55C with and... | place: Denmark: Kongens Lyngby | collected 2014 | reverse complement strand
GCGAGGCAGTTATTACACCGGGCTTTAACCTTTCTTCCAAGTATATTATCCATACTGCAGGCCCAATATATCGTGACGGTTCCAGGGGCGAAGAAAAGCTTCTTCGTTCCTGCTACTTAAATTCATTGAAACTTGCTTTAGAGAACAATTGCAAAAGCATAGCATTCCCGCTCATTTCCAGCGGGATTTACGGATATCCGAAAGCAGAAGCACTTCGAATAGCTGCCGCTGCCATTCAGGATTTTCTTGTCGATCATGATATGGACATTTTCCTTGTTGTGTTTGACAAAAAGGCCTTCGTTGTAAGTGAAAAATTACTTGGCGATGTTGAAGCGTTTATTGATGAAATTTATGTAGAAGACTATGAGGATTCCTCACCCCTTCAAGAAATAACTGTTTATGAAGCTGATGCAGTGCCTGCCGGGGGCATTGATAAATTGGTAGGCAACCTGGATGAATCATTTTCTCAAACACTATTGCGCTTAATTAAAGCCAGGGGCATGACGGAAGTTGAAGTTTACAAGCGGGCCAATATTGACCGCAAACTATTTTCCAAGATACGCAGCAGTAAAAATTATATGCCGAGCAAACGTACGGCTATAGCCTTTGCATTGGCTCTTGAGCTGACCCTTGACGAAACCAATGATTTATTGAGCCGGGCCGGCTATACCCTGTCACACAGTCAGATGTTCGATGTAATAATAATGTATTTTATCGTAAACGGAAAATATAACATTTTTGAGATAAATGAAATTTTATTTAAGTACGATCAGCCCTTACTGGGGGGATGATCGCAAAAGACTTTATTAAACTGCCATAATATTTAAAATGTCGCTTTTCGAGCGACCTTTTGCCCTTTGGTGAATGCTATCCTAAAGTTACAATAAAACTTTAGGAGGTAAAATCCATGAAAAAAGGGTTAACAGAGCTGGTTTTTATTTTAGACAGAAGCGGCTCTATGGCAGGCCTTGAAACAGACACCATAGGAGGCTTTAATGCGATGCTCAAAAAGCAAAAGTCTGTTGAGGGAGAATGCCGCATTACAACAGTGCTGTTTAGTAATGATTATGAACTGCTGCACGATCGAATTGATATTAGGGCTGTGAGCAGCATATCTCATAAGGAATATTTCGTTGGAGGCTCAACCGCATTGATTGACGCTATAGGAAGAACTATTCATAAAATTGAAAAGGTGCAGAGGCAGACAGCCGAGGATTACCGCGCTGAAAATGTGATGTTCGTCATCATTACAGACGGCCAGGAAAACTCCAGCTATGAATATTCAGCAGAACAAGTAAAACAGATGATTGAATATCAGAAGACTAAAAATGGATGGGAGTTTATTTTTCTTGGTGCAAATATAGATGCGGTTGAGACAGCAGGACACTTTGGTATTTCAGCTAATAGGGCTCAAAACTTTCATGCTGACAGCAACGGAGTTGAGATTAATTTTCGGGTAATGAGTGATATGGTTACTGAGTTTCGCGAGAGCTCAACAATACCGGAGGACTGGAATAAAGAGATCCAGAAGGATTATAAGGGGCGGAGGTAAGCTTTGTCAGGTACAAAAAACATATAAATAAAAGCAGCCGGCATTGCGTGGCTGACTGGCAGATGATATAATCATGTACACAAATCGGTCGGACATCTTTAAACAATATTGGGAGAAGTGAAGATGGAAGATAGAGTTTATGATTTACTTGAAAAATTGTATATTGAGATGCAAAAAGGATTTGTTGAAATTCGCGGAGAAGTAAACGAAGTCCGTGGAGAAGTAAATGAACTCCACGGAAATGTAAATGAAATTCGCGGAAATGTAAATGAAATTCGCGGTGAAATAAAAGAAGTTTGGGAAGAAATAAAAGAAGTCCGCGAAGAAATGAATAAGAAATTTGTTAATCTGGAAAACAAGCTGGATATTAATCTAAAAGCCCTGTACGATGGATATCAACAGAATACAGAATCCATTAATCGTTTGGAAACAAAAGTGGCTGACTTAAGTAAAAAGATTGACAAGCATGACATCGAGATCAAGGTTATTAAAAACGCTTGATTAACTTTTGCTCAGTATTCAAGCAAGTACATTTGAAATATTTCAAGCTTAGGCACGTTAAATTCTATAAATCCTTGTTCTTCTTTAAAGGTTACTTCTGTTTCATCCGGTACATGAAGTATCCTTCTGATATTTTTATCATTTCGAACCCTTACTTTTGAATTATATACAGGTATGTTCGGAAGCTGTTGCTGGAAATTTAAGAGGTTCAGCACCAAACGGTTATTCTGAGGCTGATCATACATAGTAATTTCGACACATTTTGGGGCGTCAGAGTAAATGGAAAAAGGTTCTTTTGAAACAGCTTTTATCAAATTTATAAAAACTTCTGTTTGGTCATCCTTTCTAAGCCTTTCAATGCTTCCGGCACTGTAAATCACTTTGCCTCTTCCAATTTCTCGAAGAATAACAGCCGGATAATCAGTATGTTTTCCGGGAGGGTCGCTTATTGCCGATGCAAATTTTGTAGTGTCTTTAGGATGAACCAAAGGCAAGGTTATTTTTGCAAGCACTTTTGAATCGTCTGCAGTTTTTACAAGCATTTGAGAAAGATTAACCGTTAATGGATGTTCCATAGAATAATGCATTAAAAGACTTTCGGATTTTTCGCACGGACGGATGTATGTTATTTCTTCACTGGTTTCGCCAACATATTCTAAATCCAGTAATTCTTTTATCATTTTATTTTTCTTGCCATTTTCGTCATATAATCCGGTATGCCCGCTTGCATAAATACATCCGCCTTTTCTTACAAAGTCTATAAATTCATCTATTTCTTCTTCATTAAGCACATATAGGTCCGGAAGAATCAGTATTTTATATTTTTCCAGTTTTTTAAGATCATAACGTGTTAAAATCTCAAAAGGAATATGCCTTTCTATAAGGTTTAAGGCCGCACCTTTTGCTGCTGTCATGTGTGGTGTTTCATCCCATAAGTCTTTAAGTTTTTGACCATTGTCTTTCGGATCCATTATTGACTCAAGATTTGTATAAATACCTATATCAGAACAGAAGTCAACATCATTTTCCAGGTATTTTTCATATTGCTTTTCAATATCAAATATCTTTTTCATGCGTTTATATACCATGGGATTTAAAGTTCCTGACGGATCTATGGCATCTATAAATCCATATCTTCCATTATTCATAAGGCAGGAAAACATTAGAATTTGAAGTTTTTCTTCTGATTTCATTATTGTATGCTCGTTTAACGCCGGTTCCATTACTGAACCCAGGAACTCAAAGGGCTTATTTGCTGTAACACTGTTAAACAGCTTGCATTCAAAGGAGTGTTGAAGACGGCTTGTATTAAAATCCCCGCCTATAAATTCACCTTTACGGTAGAATTCAAGGCTTTGTCCCAGAATTCTCATAGGGTAGTAGGATGAATTGCACATCACGGTTATATCCGGCTTAATGCCTTTTGCCGTATTAATGATTGAATCAAAGAATTCTTCCACCCATTCTTCACGTTTGCGTAAAAATTTTAACCAATCAGGGTTTTCCCAGTCTATGACGGTAGGTATATTAAGACCCGTCTCTTTTTTAAACCTTTCCCGGCAATGAGGGCAAGTACACATGGTGCGCCATAAAATCATATCAACCCATAAACCTAAAAAATCATATCCCTCACAAAGTTCTGTCACAAGTTTCAATACATATTCTTTGTACGGCGAATTCATGCAGCAAACTCCATACCGTCCTGGCTTATTGAACATGTATTCAGCAGACCCCAGTCCTTCCGGGGAAATGCACCTCCAGTCAGGGTAATTATCATATGCCCATTTTGACCAGATATTTATATAAACAATAACATTAATTCCTGCATCACGAAGTCCTGTAGTAAGCTCTATTAATATGTCTCTGCCGTTTAAGCCTTCATGCATATGCCCCGTCTTTGTGGGCCAATTACAGATCCCGACGCAGGAGTTGGCATAAACATAGGCTGTATCCACGTCTGCAAGTTTCAGCATTTCTATGTATTTCTGTGAGTCAAACTTTTTAAAAAAATCTTTATTCCAATCAGGTATATGCATATCGATAAGATTGCGTCTGAAACTGTTTTTATACCACTTTTCAGCCATTGTAATTGTCCTTTCTCAGCCAGATGGGGTTAGTTATGAGCAAACGTTTGCTATAAGCGCATTTTATCAATTCAAGTAAATGTTGTCAATTGTGCGTAATTTACATATGTTTGTGTAATAATCAGCTGTAATGTTTGATTTCGGCTGATCTGTTTTGTATCAGTGCTTTATCGGCAACATTTAACAATTTAATAAATGTCTCTTAAAATTGATAAAATTGATTTAAAATAATGATCATGGTAAAATCTAAAATCAAACGTTTGCTTATAAAAATACTACCAGGAGAAAGAACTACAATGCGAGTAGGTATAACGACCATTGCAAAAATGCTCAATCTGTCACCGTCCACTGTATCCCGTGTTATTAACGGCAAAGGCAATTTCAGCGAAGAGACCAGAAAAAAAGTGATGGATGCAGTAAAGGAAATGAATTATATCCCCAACAGCATAGCCAGAAAGCTGCAGCAAAAAGAAACTAAGGTTATCGGCGTGATCATACCCGACATTACTGAGACTTTTTTTGCCAGCGTTATAAAAGGAATTGAAGAAGTTTTATCAGAAAAAGGATACAGCATTTTCTTATGCAATACAAATGAGAACGCAGATAAAGAAAGGAAATATGTCGATCTGCTTTATGAAAACAGAGTGGATGGTATAATTGTGGCAACTGTTCGTAATAATATTGCATCAGACGATATACTTTTTAATGGTAATATTCCTTTTATTTTTATTGATAATACTCCAAACGAGGGTAATCAGTTTAACAGCGTAACTACAGATAATTTTCTGGCAGGAAAAATGGCAGCTGACTATTTAATTTCGAAAGGCCACACAAAGATTGCAGCTATTATGGGAAAGCAGGATGAAACTACCGGCAGAAAGCGTTTTGAAGGCTTTTTAAAAGGCCTTGAAGAAAATAGTATAAGCAAAGATGAAAGTCTTTACAAATTTTGTGATTTTAAAGAAGCTTCAGGCTGCAGGGCTATGGAAGAATTAATTGAGCAGAAAGGATTCACAGCTGTTTTTATAGCCAGCAGCAAGATGGTATATGGCGCGCTTTGGGCTGTAAAAAAAGCCGGGTTAGTCGTTCCGGATGATATTTCGATAATTGGCTTTGATATTATTGACAAATATCAGGTTATATCACCGGGTATAACATCTGTAATTCAGCTTGAAGACGAGATTGGAAAATCCTCTGCAAAACTGTTAATTGAAAAAATTAAAAACAAAGAAGATAAGCTGTATCATCAGCTTTACATGGAGCCTAAAATTATTGAGAGAGAGTCTGTAAAAAATATAATGTAACGGGAAGTTAAAAATATTTTAGCTCCCGTTACATTAAACACTTCTTAAATGGTTCAGGCAATCCTTCTGTTCCTGTGTATATTCACCTGAGACGGGAAGAGTGTCACCAACTGTTCCGGCATAACCGTTATATCTCGGAGCAATGCCAATCATAACAAGCTCACCGGCTTTCATAATTTTATTGGTAGCAGTCGGCACAACAGCGTTTGATCTTTCTCCGGAACCGACTATCGTGCTGTAAGCAAATGAATTTGCGCCTTTCATCCTGCATATTGCTTCACCGGCGGCGGCAACTTCATATTCGTATCTGTCCGGGGCAATAGCTTTACGCATTTCATCATAAGCTAAATCTGTGAGCCTTGTAGCTATCTGAATATTTTCTCTTTCCCAGTCTGATTTTATGGCACGAAGATTTTCATATTCTTCCGTTATATCCACAATTTCTATGCCCTTAAAACCTTCTGCCAGATCAACATAAACCTTATGAGGAATTGTTGTTGTTCCAACTAATCCAAGCCGTTTAATAACCGTCCCTCCTGCTGACAGTTCATTATAAAGCTGATCAAAATTTATGATTTCAGCATTTGGGTATTCTTCATCAGGAACCATAAAAACAGGGAAGCATCTGGTGTTTTTAACGGCAGATGACATTTTGGCAAAAGGCTCGCTTTCCGGGCCGNNTTGTAATAATACATTATATACCCTCCCCAAATGAATTCGATTTTGCAGGAAATGAGAAATGAATTATCAGCAAGGCAAACGTTTGCCTAAATTTATATCAGTATAAATTACATTAAAAGGTTTGTCAAGGCATTACCTCTTAAAGTCAGCTTTATTTTTACTAAAAATAAGCATATTCCAGCTATAAGCTGAATATACCGGCAAATAGAATATTAATAGCATATATATGTCTGTATGGCGTCGTTTGTCCGGTTTCTTATGAGCTCAGCCAAAGGAGGAGGGGAATCAGCTATGCGGAAATGGCTTTGGTTCTTAATTATAATTCTGGTAATTGCTGCAGCTTCTGTGCTGACAGTGACGGTTGTTATACCGCTAATAAAATACAACCGTGCTTCAGCAGCCCTGAATGAAGGAAGGTATGAAGAGGCTATCGCTGCTTTTGCTGAACTGGGTGATTACAAAGGCAGTACAGACAAGCTGCTGGAATCCCGTTATAAAGCTGCTGAGGTTAAGCTTAATAATGGTTTGTATGAACAAGCTATGCAGGATTTTTTAGAGCTCGGATCGTACCTGGACAGCTCTGAGCTATATCGTGAAGCCAGATATCGCTGGGGCACAGCACTTATAGATGAAAAGAAACACAGGGATGCGCTGGAATTGTTCAAATTGGATATGGAGTATCCCGGTGTGGAGGATGAAATCAGGAAAATATACGGACAGACAGCTGAAATCGGAAAAAAGGATGTAGCATATGATGCAGCTGTGCTGCTGAGGGACTTTAAAGCAATAGCAGATTTAAATCTCCAGGTCATTGCCGCGGGCCGTAATCATGTGGTTGCACTGCGCAGAGACGGCACGGTTGTGGCAGCCGGAAATAATGACAAGGGCCAGTGTAATGTACAGGACTGGACTGATATCATTGCAGTTGCCGCCGGGTTTGAATATACTGTAGGACTTCGGTCGGACGGCACAATTGTGGCCGTTGGATCTAACAATAACGGTCAATGCAATGTACAGGACTGGACTGACATAGTAGAAATATATGCAGGGAATACAGCCACAGATACTATTGGAGTGAAATCTGACGGCACCATTGCAGCCGCAGGCAGACTGGGGGGAATGGACTACATAAATCTGATCCCCGGAAAAACGGAAAGTATGTTAAAGGTCATTCCGGGATTCAGAGGTATCATTGTGTTACTTAAGGAAGGTAATATCAAGTACATAGAGATGGCAGGTAATATGGAGGATCTTGATTACTTTATCGGGCTCACAGACGCGGCAATAGGCACCGGGCATGCTGTCGGGCTCCGTTTTGACGGCACAGTGGTGTCGGCCGGAAGAAGTTTGGCTGGTCAGGATGATGTAAAGGACTGGACCAATATAATTGCTGTTGCAGCCTCCAACAGCAATACCGCCGGTTTAAGAAGTGACGGCACAGTATTGGTAGCGGGAGACAACAAAAAAGGGCAGAAAGAAGCGAAAAAGTGGGAGGATGTTGTATCAGTGTCAGTAGGACCCGGTTACATTGTCGGACTGAAGATGGATGGAACAGTTGCCGCTGTAGGAAGAATTACTGGCACCGAGCAGGGAGACGAGAACGAAAAAGTACTTGAGGAAATTGCCTCATGGCAGGGGATCGGGCCGACTTTTTCCAAATAATAGTTATAAGGTTTTGTTTGTTAAAGTTTTCCGAGTGAGAAGCAAAAAGAAACTGTGTTAATACAGCATTAATATGTTATAATAAACCAATTTGATTATTAAATAAACATATCATGGAGTCAGTATGTTAAAGATAAATTTTCCCGATGAAGTTCCTGAAAACATTAAAATGCCCTATGTGATCATTGTTTCCAGATACAAAGGCAGATGGGTTTTTGTGCAGCATAAAGATCGCAGTACTTATGAAATGCCGGCCGGTCATATTGAACCGGGGGAAGACATTACTTCTGCTGCAAAAAGAGAGCTGTATGAAGAAACCGGGGCTGCAGACTTCTCACTCTCCTTTGTATCCGCTTACACCGTCACTGCAGGCGGCAGTACTTCAGGCGGATACTTATATTTTGCTGAAATCCATGCCTTGTCCGATCTTCCTGATTCAGAAATAGGAAGAGTTGCCCTCTTTACCGAGCTGCCTGATAAGCTTACATATCCTGATATTCAACCTCATTTGTTTGAATATGTCAGGAAACGATTGATACTATAAATACCTGACATTTTGCTTAAAGCTTATTTAAAAAATATGAGGAATTTAAATATATTTTGTTGTGAGCGGCAGTTTTGGGGTATCTATTATATAACACATCTCTTACAGGCAGCTGGATTGCATGAAAGATAAATTAATATAAGGAGGCAGTTTTATGGATAACAAGAAAATAAATGATGGAAGAGATCAAAGCCCTAAAAAGCCTTTAACTTCGGTTAGCGGTCGTCCGATTGCAGATAACGAGAATATAAAAACAGCCGGAAAACGGGGCGGGGCCATGCTGGAAGACACATGGTATCTTGAAAAGATGAGTCATTTCAACCGTGAAGTAATTCCTGAACGCCGAATGCATGCAAAGGGGTCAGGAGCATTTGGAACCTTTTCTGTAACCCACGACATTACCAAGTACACAAAAGCCGATCTGTTCTCTGAAATTGGGAAGCAAACCGATATTTTTATCAGATTTTCCACTGTGGCAGGTGAGAGGGGCGCAGCAGACGCAGAACGTGATATTCGCGGATTTGCAATAAAGTTTTATACCAATGAAGGAAACTGGGATCTTGTAGGTAACAATACACCAGTCTTTTTCTTCCGTGATCCTTTGCTGTTCCCTGATCTGAACCATGCTGTTAAGCGGGATCCGCGCACCAATATGCGTTCACCGCAAAACTACTGGGATTTCTGGACCATGCTTCCGGAGGCGCTTCACCAGGTAACAATTACCATGAGCGACCGGGGTATTCCCAAAAGTTACCGTCATATGCACGGATTTGGTTCTCATACCTACTCAATGATAAACAAGGATAATGAACGTGTTTGGGTGAAGTTTCATTTTATAACCCAGCAGGGCATTGAGAATCTGACGGATGAAGAGGCAGCTCAGATTATTGCCTATGATCGTGAATCTCATCAGAGAGATTTATATGAAGCCATTGAACGCGGTGACTATCCCAGATGGACCATGTGTATTCAGGTGATGACCGAGGAACAGGCAAGGAATCATCCGGATAACCCCTTTGATCTTACTAAGGTCTGGTATCATGCAGACTATCCTTTGATAGAAGTAGGCTATATTGAACTGAATCGTAACCCCGAGAACTATTTTGCGGATGTGGAACAGGCTGCTTTTAATCCTGCAAACATTGTTCCGGGAATAGGATATTCTCCCGACCGTATGCTGCAGGGCAGGCTGTTTGCCTATGGGGATGCCCAGCGTTACCGTCTGGGTGTCAACCATCATCAGATACCGGTAAATCGTCCGAAGGTTGAAACTAATCACTTCCATCGGGACGGCTTAATGCGGGTGGACGGCAATTTCGGCAGTCTGGTCCATTATAATCCCAACTCATATAATATGTGGAGGGATCAAAACGAGTTAAGGGAACCTGCTTATGACGGCGGAGGTCCGGCTGATAACTATGACTTCCGTGAAGACGATGACAATTATTACGAGCAGCCCGGTAAGCTCTTCCGGCTGATGACGGATGAGGAAAAGCAGAGGCTGTTTGAGAATACTGCCCGTGATATGCGCGGTACAACAGAGCTGGTTAAAAAGCGGCATATACGCCATTGTTATCTGGCAGACCCGGCTTACGGTGAAGGAGTGGCCAAAGCCCTTGGCATTGATATCAGCACTGTGGATATGAATGATACATACGGAGCCCGCGCTTAAACGGTTTTAATCCTTAATTATGAATATTGCCCCTGGATTGAGGTAGTAAACTAAAGCCCCAAAACTGCTCTTTGGGGCTTTAGTTTGTAGATTAATGAATCATCCTTTCCAGTTTTTTCAGATGTTCTTTATCTGTACGAAGGATCTTGTCAACCATTTCCCTGCTGTCAGAATCTAAATCGCCTTTAATGATTTGTTCTACCAAAGCGATGCCTTTGTTTTCTCCGTCGTAAAGCTCCTTTAGGATGCTCTTTTTATCCTGCAGCTTACTCTCTATTTTCAGCTTGGCCCTGGACATCATTCCTGCCATACCTGTGGATTCTTCGGGTATTCCGCCTAAAGAAGTAATCCGATCTGCCAGTTCAGCGGCATGATTCTTATGATCCTGCAAAATACTGTCTATTTGTTTTCGGGTATCTTCTGTCAATGAAGGCATTACGCATTCATAGCTGTGTATTGCCATATGTTCGCCTCGCAGCAGCTCATTTAAGGTTTTTACATTCGGTTCATCCATTAAAACATCTCCTTTCATTTTCTGAGCTTATTACTAGCATTTCCGGGATTTTATAAAACTTTCGTCCCCCAAACTTTCTTTAATTTCTACAGATTTTATGCTTTACGGGCATATATGAAATCGGGAGGTATGTAAGATTCTTTGATTATTACGGTTTTGCCGTAGTTCTTGTCGTAAACTTTTTATTTCTGTTCTTCCTGGATTGACAAATAATTTGGACAAGCTTTGCTATAATGGCATCACTTGCATAAAAAGCCTATATTTTATATTCAGGTGGTGTTAATGTATGATTCATAAGGACGTTCTACTGCCCTTCAGCTGGTGGATGAACCGAAGCAAGGCTGAGAAAAAGCAATTGCCTAATGCAATTCGCTTTTTAATACAGGAACTGTTAACAGTTCTTGCCTGTTTTTTGATTGGACGGGCTGTATTATTCGATCGAATCTCGCCGTTTGGTATAGCGCTTTATGCCGCCCTGCTTTCAAAAAGAAAAGGAGGAATGCCTGCTTTCCTGGCGGTAACTGCAGGAATGATCAGCCTGCAGTTTGAACCACGAACAGGAGGAGCTTTTTTGGCCATGCTTATGGTTACCGGAATCTGGAGCCTTTTTGGAAACAAATCTCCCGGATGGTCCATATTTAAGACTGCCGCATCGGTTTTTTTAAGCCTTCTGGCATCCAATACCTTAGTTAACTTTTTGAGCGGATATCTGGCCTATGAGATGCTGATGGGCATATTGGAAAGCTTTATAGGCTTTGTCATGGTATTTATTTTTACCCGGACTGTAAATGTCATTTGGGAACAAAAGAAAAGGCAGGTTCTTTCAGGTGAGGAGATCATATGCCTATGCATTTTCTTTTCCCTGCTCATTATTGGTTTCTGGGATATTAATATACTTAGTTTTTCAGTCCGGAACATTTTCACCATACTGCTTATTCTGATAGCTGCTCATGCAGGCGGAGCAGGCCTGGGTGCTGCGATAGGCATAACTGCAGGTTTTATGCTTTCCCTGGCTTCGGCGCCTGATCCTGCATTAATGGGGAATCTGGCGGTCTGCGGCCTGCTTGCAGGAACATTTAAGGAGTTGGGAAAACCCGGCACAAGTGTTGCGTTTTTTCTGGCCAATATCATAATGAATTATTATATTAATCGTTCCACCTATATAATTCTCCCATTCGGTGAAATTGCCGGAGCTGTGCTTGTCTTTGCATTAATTCCTCAGTCGGCAGTAAGTTATTTAAAGCAATTCTCATATACCGGTGTGCTGCGCAGCGAAGAACAGCAGCATTACGGAAAGAGGGTACAGGAATTGACAGTTGGCAGGCTTCAGGAATTTGCCCAGGTGTTCAAGCATTTATCGAAAGTGTTTGGCAGGCTGTCAAACCGCAGTACTCTGGCCAGACAAGAGGCATTGTCCAATCTCTTTGATATGGTGGAAATACAGATCTGCAAAAGCTGTCCTTTAAGCAGAAGCTGCTGGGACAGGGACTTTACCCAAACCTATACAGGAATAATGGAGATGCTGTCCATATATGAAGAAAAGGGCGGGATTGAAAGAAAAGACATCCCGGGCAGTTTTGCAAAGCGCTGTTTAAATGCTCAAAATCTTCCTGATAACCTGAACCTGATATTTCATACATACCGCAATAATTTGAAGTGGCAGCTTAGAACCAATGACTTCAGGCAATTGGTGGCAGACCAATTGGAGGGTGTAGGACAGGTAGTGACTGAGCTGGCAGCAGAACTTGACATGGACATAAGGTTCCGCACCGGTATGGAAGACACTATTCGATTAGAACTTGACAAAAACGGTGTTCTGGTAAAAGAAGTACTGGTACTCGAAAAACCAGGCGGCAAAACTGAGGTCAGCATCCATAAGCCGGCGTGCGGAGGCAATCGGGAGTGTTTGAAGGTAATAGAACCCATTATCAGCAAGGTAATGGGCAAACCTATGAGCCGCCAGTTCAGAGAATGCATAAGGGCCGGCAAGCCGGTTTGCACTCTGCATCTTTCGGAAAGCAGGCAGTTTGAAATTGTTACCGGCGTAGAGAGACAGCCAAAAAAAGACAGCACTATATGCGGGGATTGTTATTCATTTGCAACAGTAAAGGACGGAAAGTTTATGCTGGCTTTAAGCGACGGAATGGGGTCCGGTGCCAGGGCTGCTGAGGAAAGCAGTGCGGTGATTTCTCTCCTGGAAAATTTTCTGGAGGCAGGTTTTGATCAGAGCATTGCCATAAAAACCATTAACTCTATTCTTATGCTTCGTTCGAGAGAAGAGATGTATGCGACCGCTGATCTTTGCATCCTGGATCTGGTGGAAGGCAGCGCGGAATTTATTAAAATCGGCGGCGTATCAAGCTTTATCCGGCGCAGGGATAAGGTGGATATTATCAGGCAGCCTGCACTTCCCATGGGTATTTTGGAAGATGTTCAGCTGGAAACCATTACTATGCCGATCCAGGATGAAGATATGATAATAATGGTCACAGACGGAGTTCTGGATGCATTTTCTGCTGCCGGAGACGGTGAACAGGCTTTGGCCGCGTTTATACAAACCCTTGAAACTGTAAATCCTCAGGAACTGTCGGAGCTGATTATGGAGGAAGCCCTGTTCCATCTTGACGGTGAGGCAAAAGACGATATGACGGTCATGACAGGAAGGGTTTGGAAACCGTATTGATTTTACCGATTGGGACAATGCCGGTCGGCATGCGATATGTTGCCGGCATATTATTCCGGGTATATGATGTATAAAAAGTCTGTGTTATTGTATAGCAATAATACCGGCTTTTTTTGTGCAAAAAATCAGATTTGCTCAGTGCATCAGTTTATGGGTTGAAATAAGCATACGAAAGGTCTACAATGATATCACAGTTTTTGTCTTTTGATGATTAATGGATAAATAAAGGAAGTTCAGGGGAAAAGCTAATGATTGAAAAGGTCGTTCAGACAATTACAAAGTATCAGATGCTCTCCCGACGCGACAAGGTAATTGTGGGTTTCTCAGGCGGAGCTGATTCCGTAGCTCTTTTACACGTACTGAAAGAGCTGAAGCCAAGGTTTGAAATTGAATTGTTTGCAGTGCACATAAACCATGGAATACGCGGACAAGCTGCTGATGAAGATGCGGATTTTGCACGGGGATTGTGTAAGAAGTGGGGAATTCCCTTTTTTGAAAAGAAGGTTAACATACCTTCTCTGGCAAAATCCAAAGGTCTCAGTGAGGAGGAGGCGGGGCGGCTGGTCCGCTATGATTTTTTTCAGCATGTGTCGGAAAGGGTAGGAGGCAATAAAATTGCCACCGGCCATCACAAAAATGATCAGGCGGAAACCATTTTGCTTAACCTGATTCGCGGCACAGGCATGCAGGGGTTGACAGGAATACCTCCTGTGGACCAACGACGTCTGATTCGTCCTTTAATAGAGGTAACAAGACAGGAAATAACGGACTATCTCAGACGCCATAATCTGTCATACCGGGAGGATGCCAGCAATGAGGATATCGTATACACCCGGAACCGGATACGAAATCAGTTAATGCCTTATCTTGCCAGAGAGTTTAATCCCGATATTGTGGAAAGTCTGACCAGGATGGCAGATATACTAAGAGAAGAAGAAAACTTCCTTGCGGATTATGTTAAAAAAGTTTATCATAATAAAGTCCATATATTTAAAGACTTAATTAAGATTAATCTTCAGGATTTTACTGATTTGCATACAGCTGTTCAAAAACGGTTGATACGCAGTATCATATTGCAGCTGAGGGGCAGTCTTACAAATGTAGCCAACCACCATGTTGAAGCTGTGTTGGAGCTGGCCGAAGGGGGAAGAACGGGTTCTGAAACCGGCATTCCCGGAACGGCTTGGGGCGAGCCCAGGCTGGAAGTGGAAGTGAGTTATGGCTTTCTGATTTTCCGGAAGGAAAATAAGGAGAAGAAAAACACGGATATTGATTTTATGGAGCCGCTTTCAATCCCGGGGAAAGTGTCAATAAAAGCTCTCGGCCAGACAATAAGAGCTGAGAAATGGGACAGAAATTGGGGTTTGGCGCATTCGCCTGAGTGTATATATATTAACGCGGACAGAATCAAGGGCGGTTTATGGCTGCGCTTTAGAAGGGACGGAGACAGGTTTAAGCCATTTGGTATGTCCGGCACCAAGAAACTGAAAGACTTTTTTATAGACCGAAAGGTACCGGCGGCCAGGCGTATGCAAATCCCCTTATTGGTAGACGAGGAATCCATTATCTGGGTAGTTGGTTTTCAGATAAGCGAAGATTATAAAATAACAGATGCTACTGAAAATATTGTAAGAATATACATAGAGAATCAAAATTCATAATGGAGGAAAAGCATGTTAACTAACAATGTAGAAAGGATTCTGATTGACGAAGAAAAGCTTATGAACCGGATAAGGGAGATGGGCAGACAGATTACGGAGGACTACAGGGGTAAGGATCTTGTGCTGATCTGCATTTTAAAAGGTGCAGTTATCTTTGCTTCTGATTTGGCCCGGGAGATTAAGCTGCCATTGGCGATGGATTTTATGGCAGTTTCAAGTTATGGTTCATCAACCAAGTCCTCGGGCGTAGTACGAATTCTGAAGGATCTGGATCAGGAGATTGAAGGCAGGCATGTTCTCATTGTTGAGGATATTGTGGATTCAGGATTGACCTTGCACTATCTGACCGAAAACCTGATGACCAGGAAGCCTGCCTCACTTAAAATCTGTACTTGTCTGGACAAGCCTGAACGAAGGGTTACTCCGGTTAAAATAGATTATGTAGGTTTTAATATTCCCGATGAATTTGTTATAGGATACGGCCTGGATTATGCAGAGGAATACAGAAACCTTCCTTTCATTGGAGTTTTGTCTAAAGACGCTTATAAAAAATAACTGTTTATTAACTTTGCTTTTACATCTGTTATATGATAAAATTATATAATATTGGTAACCTATAGGAAGGAGGGCTGGGACTTGAGGAGATTCTTAAGGGGTCCGGGCTTTTATTTGATACTTTTGATAATAATTATTCTCGTTGTAGCCTTGTCTGATGTAGGAGGGCTGCATGAGAGATTGCCATATCCTAAACTTTTGGAGGAAATACGTGAGGGCAAGATTACCCACCTCATGACAACCGATAGGACTATAGTAGGGCTTAGGAAAGGGTCATCCATTCCGGTGGAAAGTTTTCCCCAGAAATACGACTTTGAATCCTATGCACCTCATAGTACGATTTTTGAAAGAGATGTAAGAATTATTGAAGCGGAGCGTTTGGGTTTAGATCCGGATGAGATTACTTCAGATCAGTTTCGCTTCGAATGGGATCCCCAACCTGTTCCTGAAACACCATGGTGGATCAGCTTTCTGCCATTTATTTTTATGATTGCCATCGTGGTTATTTTCTGGTTTATATTCATGCAGCAGGCTCAGGGAGGCGGAAATAAGGTAATGTCCTTTGGCAAGAGCCGTGCACGCCTGCATCAGGATGATAAAAACAAGGTAACATTTGATAATGTTGCCGGTGCAGATGAGGAAAAAGATGAATTAAAAGAAATAGTAGAGTTTTTGAAGAATCCAAGAAAATTCATCGAGCTGGGTGCTCGAATTCCAAAAGGGGTTCTGCTGGTAGGTCCTCCGGGAACCGGTAAGACCCTGCTGGCGAAGGCGGACGCCGGTGAGAGCGGTGTCCCCTTCTTCAAGATGAGCGGCGCCGACTTCGTCGAGCTGTTCGTCGGAGACGGGGC
>LSQX01173379.1_pt3 | contig 16266 bp, 10 predicted proteins | sample 654561 | NCBI WGS metagenome assembly LSQX01 (sample SAMN04489861, study PRJNA283612) | anaerobic digester metagenome | isolation source: 4 biogas reactors fed with cattle manure at either 37C or 55C with and... | place: Denmark: Kongens Lyngby | collected 2014 | reverse complement strand
GGCTGGCATGCGCCACGGTAGAGATGAGCCACTGTCGGCAGCGTATACCACGCGCGCGTATCGGCCTTGTTGATCGCCGTGGCTACCGCCGTTGCCAGAAAGATCGCAGCCTGAACGCCATCGTTGCCGGCATTACGCGCAGCTTCCTGCGCGACGATACGCGTCGTCGCACGTGTGACGTTGCGCACCACGACGCCGGGCATCTTCTCTTTGAGATCGCGGTACGCCAGCGACTGGACCGAGAGCGCCAATGCACTCAAGCCACACGAGCGTCCGTTCTCCATAACCTCAACTGCCATCGGTATGTGGGCCGGATCCTGATAGAACGGGAAGTCCACCGAGACCACCGCCGATCCGATCGGCAGCGGCACTTTCATCGAGTGTCGTTGCGGCACAAAGCCCTCCTCCACGATCACAACCAATTCGGTGGGCGCACGCGCCAACGCGGCGGCATCGGTGCCGGCTTGCGCCGCTAACGTCTTGAACGCCTCGAAATCCTGTGTTCGCAGTGTCCGCAGAAAATCCTTCTGGACATACGGGTTGCCGGGGATCAGTTCCCACGCCTTGCGGTAGGCGAGCGCGGCGTTGGCTTGGTCTTTGTCCTCCTCGAGCAGGAGGCCGGAGAGGTACCACGCCAGGCCGTTCTCATACGAGCTGCGCGTCATCTCGATCACCGGTGCCATTTCCTGCATACGGCCCTCGACCACGCCCATGCTGTTGGCAGACTGACCGGAAGCCGCCTGCACCCGCGCCTCTTCAACCTCCTTGCCGTACTTCTCAGCAATCTGGTCCTGCGCAAAAACCGCACGCCGCGCTTCGACCGTGGCCGCATCGCGTTGCCCGAGGAACAGGTGGTTGAGCATTTGATACTGGAGCGCGTGGATAAACTCATAAGCCGGCAGGTGGTAGGGCCGCGTACGGTCATCCGTAATCGTACCGGCCATCACCGTTGCACCAGCATCACCCAACTTGAATACAGGGCCGCTTTCGGTCTCCTCGATCACGGTGTCGATCGCTGCGGCGAAGTTGGTTGAGCTCCCCAGAAAATCGCCCGAGAGCATCCGCACGCGCCCCGTCTCGACAAACCCCAGTTCCCGGCTGTAGGTGCTATGCTTGAGCTTCTCAGACCATGCCAGCGCGACGGGGTCGTTACCCGCGCGCAGACCGGAGAGCGCCCGGTCCACGCCGGGGTTGGTCGAGACACAACCGACCGTCGCGAGCAACGCAACCAAGCAGAACCCGAGCCACATATAGTCGGTTGAGCGTTGAGCGTTCACGTTGACCCCTCTTGGGTGTAGGCGTTACTGAACGGCATTTTGCTGGATGTTGATCGCGTCGCCACGGTTGCCGACATCACGCCAGGCCGCCGTGTCGAAATTGACCTTGATACCTTTGCGCATCACCGCCTCGGCATAGCCGATGGCCACCGCCGCACGGAAACCCTCCAGCGAACGATAGCGCTGTAAGCCAGCATCTGACAGTTCCAACGCCACGCGGAAGGTCGCGCCGGGTTGGATGTTGACCGTCTGCTGCCACGGCTGCATCCACTGGCGCGTTACGCGCATCTGATGCAAGCCCGGTGTCGCCTTGAAAGTCCCGGGGGACGAGCCTACCGTTGCACCGTCGATCTCCACCGTCACGCCGCCAACCAGCCGCCGCATTTCGTCGAGCAATTCGTTCGGTGCACGCACGCCGCTCTCAAGACCCTGGATCAGCTCATCGACGGTCGTGGAGACGCTGAACTCGACCATCGTCGTGTCGGCAGCCGGACCGCGACGCCACGTCGGCGCCTTCTGGGCGATCTCTTCGCCGGTCGCGGTCGCCCACTGGTCAAACAGGTCGTTGTAGTAATTGAGGGCGTCGCCGCCGTCGGTATACTGTCCGGGCACCGGCAACTTGTTGGTCCAGTTGGAACCGTAGACCGACGATCCCTGCGCCGCCTCGTTGACTTTGGTGCTCATGCGTAGCGTGAAGACGGTCACCTGCCGGTCGCCAGCGGTCCGAGCGGTATGGCTGGCACCGATGATCGACACCAGCATGACGTAGTCGCATCCCAGCATCTGCGCGACGCGCACGGTCGAGCCGCCGGTGAAGATGCCTTCGACCAGACCAGAACGCTCTTCGGCCGTTGTGATCTTGAAGCGGTTGAAGCCGTCCACGATCTCTGCCTTGTCCAGCACGATCAGACCCGCACCGGCCAGTTCAGCCGAAATGCGGTCGCGCACGCCATCCACCTCGTCATCCATGCCCGCCACGCGTGTCTGGTTCTTGACGAAGATCGCGATCTTGGGGTTGACCGGTTGCGGCCGTGGTGCGAGCACCGCTCGCTTCGCCACATCCGCTTCGACGGCCACGACATCCAAGCCGGGATTGGCCTCCTGCACCCTGGCCTCGAACGCCTTCAGTTCAGCCGAGGAATTGGGATCCAATTTTTCGGCCTCGGGCAACACCTGCGCCCGCGTTCCTGCGGCAGCACAGAGAATCAGCGCCAGACATACAGCCCAGCGTACACTTTTTTTCACAGCCATGGGGTATCCTCCGGTTTTAGAAGTAGCAATTGATGATCGGCAGGAAAGGGACGTCCTTGTTCTGGATCACATTGACCACGCCGATCTGAAAACCGATCATTTCGCGCGCGATGTTGATCACGCCGATCTGGCAGCCCTTAATAAAGTCTGAGCCGTTGAAAAAGCCGATCTGCAGCGCCTGCGCCGTGGATTGCGGGTTCGCCGCGCCGTAATTGACCGCTCCGATCTGCCAGCCGTCATAAGAGCCGGAGACATAGTTCACCGGCGCAATCTGGAGCCCCAACCCATCGCCGTCCACGATGTTAGCAAGCAGCGCCACCTGCAAGCCGTTGCCGTGTCCCCGCGCCCGGCCGACCGTGCTGATATCGAAGCCGTCGAAATTCTGGCACTCGCCATAGATCGCGTTGATCCGCAGTCCGCCGACATCGAAGTTGCTAGACGGCACCTGCAGCGGCGTCACGATGCTGAACATAAAGGGCGTGTACGGATACACGGAGGTGTCTACATCCGCTGTGGGTGCGGCCGCCGCCGTAGCCGCAGACGAAGACGAAGACGAAGACCTGATCAACGTTGACGTCTGTTGCGCTAACGCCGCGCCACCGACCGTGATCCCTAACATCCATACAATGAACTGTTTTTTCATTCTGTGACCTCCTTTTATGTCCGGCATGCGGCCCTCGCCGCTCATGCCAAACCCCATCGTTTGATAGTGAGAATAGTGTACGTGAAAACAACCGCAGATTCAATTCAGAAAGTGATAGGTTCAGAAGTGATAGGTAAGAGGTCATAAATGAGAGGCAAATAGGTGCAAACGTATTGCCTCTTACCTCTTACATATTACCTTTTACATATTACCTCTTCCCTGTTTGCCGCTAAATCGCTACCATGCCACGGTGTAATTTAAGGAAGAAGCATGAAACGAGTTTTGAGTATGTTGATGGCTGGCGTTCTGTGTTTGGCCGTTCAGGCCGCACCGGTCGTAGTGATCCATGGAAACACGGCGGTACCCGCCGGTGAGCGGCGTTTCGCGGCGTCGCTGGCACGCCACGTTGAGCGCTGGTACCGCGAGGCGGGGGGCGAGGCGACGTTTTCCGATGATACCGACCTTGCCAAAGCTCTGGCGGGCAAGCGCGTCGCCGTGCTGGTCTATCTGGCGCAGCCGAACACCGCGCAGATGGCGGCGCTGACGGCGCATGTACAACGCGGCGGCAAACTGATCGTCTGCTACTCATCATCCCCCGCCCTGGCCGCGCTCATGGGCATGCAGACGGTCGGCTACCAAAAAGGCTCTACCGATGGCCGCTGGTCGCTGATGCGCTTCACGGATGCACGCCCGCGCGGCGTCCCGGAGTCAATCCTGCAAACCTCGCAAAACCTCTTTCTGGTCCAACCGCTCCCCGGCCGCTCGCATGTGCTGGCGTGGTGGCACGATCGTCAAGGACGCCAGACCTCTGAACCCGCATGGCTCGCCTCGCCCGGCGGTTACTGGATGACCCACGTGCTGCTGGCAGACGGCGATGCCGAAGCCAAAGGACGCCTGCTGCTGGCGCTCGCCGCGACCCACGACCCCTCGCTTTGGCAACCGGCGGCATCCAGCGTGTTGCGTCAGGCGCGTCTGATCGGCGGCGGACCCAATACGTTGCTTCAACGCGCCATGAATCTGCCCGACCTGACGCGGCGCACACGCGCGATCACGGCTACGCAGTCGATGCAGTACGCCGAGGCGGTGGCCCGTCAACGGCTCGCCGCCGGCCAAGGTTATGAGGCTTGGCTCGCCGCGAATGAACTCAAGTCGCGGATGTACGAGGTGTACGGGCTTTTGCAGGCTCCGCGCCACGGCGAGATCCGCGCGGTCTGGGATCACTCCGGCATGGGGCTCTATCCCGGCGATTGGCCGCGAACCTGCCAGTTGCTGAAAGATGCGGGCATCACCGACCTCTACGTCAATGTCGCGGGAGCGGCTTTTGCCCACTACGCCAGCGCCGTGCTGCCGCGTTCGCGCGTCTTCGACGAACAAGGCGACCAACTGGCCGCTTGCCTCGCAGCCGCCCGGCCGCTGGGGCTGCGGGTACACGCCTGGCTGCTCTGCTTCTCGACCGAGGGCGCCACTCAGGACCGCCTCGCGATCTTCGCCAAGCGCGGCTGGGTACTGACCCAGCCTGACGGCTCGCCGCGCCCCTGGCTCGACCCCGCCGTACCCGAAGTCCGCGCCTACCTCGATGCGGCCGTGCGCGAATTGGCGGTAAAATATGCGACCCACGGCGTACACCTCGACTTTGTACGCTATCCGGACTTTGCATCGAGCCTCGGTCCGACCGTCAAGACGCGCTTCGAGCGGGCAACCGGCCGCCGCGCCGCCGATTGGCCCGAGGATGTCAAAAGCGGTCCGCTGCGCCAGCTCTTCATCCGTTGGCGCGCCGAGCAGGTCTCTGACTTTGTGCAGACTGCGCGCAAGACAGTCCGGCGCGGCGCGCCGGGCAAGCTCGTGACGGCTGCGGTCTTCGGCAAGTATCCCTCCTGCCTCGACGCCGTGGGACAAGACTGGGAGTCTTGGATCAACATCGGGCTGGTGGACTACGTGACGCCGATGAACTACACCGAGGATATGACCAAGTTCAACGAGTGGCTCGGCCAACAGACACGTACGCGGCAGCAAGCCCTCAAGGTGGTGCCCGGCATCGGTGTGACCGCCGCCGAAAGCCGGTTGGACGCGGCGCAGGTCATCGACCAGATTCAAGCCGCGCGCCGCGCGGAGTGTCCCGGCTTCGCGCTCTTCGACCTCGACACCACACTGCGTCAAGACATCCTGCCTATCCTGCGCATGGGCGTTACTGCGCCTAAATAAGTAATCAGTTTGCGACGAACTGGATGATGCGCGCGGCGTGCCCTCCGGCGCGCGTTTCGCCTGATACCCGCAACGTCAGAGTGTGTGCGCCTTCTGCGGCGTCCACTGTGAACATCACCGTGCGCGGATAGTGCAGCCCTTTGCTGTAGGCGTGGTACAGTTCAACCTGCCGGAAGGGGCCGCCGTCGATACTCGCCTCGACGATGCCTGCGTCGGGGCCGGCCACGACATACGCGCCTACCGCGCGCCCTTCGAACGTCAGCGTGAGTTCCGCGCCGGGCGTTTCGGCACACAGCNNATCGGCAGCGCCGTGAAGCGTGCGCGCTTGCTGCCCGGAATCGATTGCCAATCCGGCACGCCCAACGTCCATCCCTGCTTCACCTTCGCCGTCGCCGGATCGATGAAACGTCCTGCGGCGTAGTTCAGCGGATCAAGCGGCGTCAATGGCACTGGGCGCGGCGTTTTCGCAACCTCTTTGGGCAGAGATGCGGACCATGCGCGGTTGAAGAGTTCATCAATCATGCGGGCACAGAGGGTGTTGCCCTGTAGCGACGGATGCACGCCCCCGTACTGCTGCCAAGTCAGCGTACCGGTCGTGATTCGCGTCGCAACCTCTTTGGCCAAGTGGATGGTGGGCACCGCGTACGCCTCAGCCACCGCTGTATGCGCCGCGACCGTCAACGGCGTTTCACCTTTCTGCAGCGTGCTCAACATGCCTTCGTTGAGAAAGAAGGTCATCACGATATCCATGTCGGGGTACGCCTGCCGCGCGTGGCGGATGATCCCCTCCATACCGCGGATACATGCGTCGCGCGTATGGTGCGCGTCCTGATCGTCATTCACCGCGAACTCCACGAAGAGCAGATCGACCGGCCCCTGCCCGAGCACATCGGTGCCGAGGCGGAACGCGCCGGTGGTCGAGCAGGTCGAGGAGATACCGGCGTCGATAAACTTAAACACGGTCTTCGGGAAACGGCGTTGCAAGATTTCGCAGACCAGCGGCCGGTAGCCGTTCATCTCGGTGATCGAGCCGCCCAGAAACGCCACGGTGCCCCGACCCTCGCGCTCAAAGGCGATGCGCGCGTTCCGAAAGTCACCGCGCAAATGAACGTTGTCGCCGAACTCCGCCGCCGTTGCACAGGCCGTGCTCAACACTGCCGCCGCACACATCCCCAAACGCTTTACCATCTGAAACATCGCTTTCATGTCTCCTCCTGCCGCATATCGTAACAAGCGCGACAAGATGCGGCAAGGTCGGCGATGCGCTGTAACCCATCGACAGGGAGGCGTGGGCATGGTACTCTCATGCGGTGTTTGGATCATACTGACCGGCCATCCGGGAGAGGGGGAGAATGAAAAATTGGACTTTGGGAGTCGTTTTGCTGATCGCCTGCGGCGCTATGGCCGCACCGAAACAAATTTCTGGCATCTACCCGCACCTCACGATGTATAACAATGAGGGCGAGTGCGGTACCGGGGCGGTCGTGCCATGGGCTGACCGGCTGTGGGTCATCACGTATGGCCCGCATAGCCCGCTGGGCTCCAGCGATAAACTGTATGAGATCACTCCCGCTCTGGAACAGATCATCCGTCCCGAAAGCGTGGGCGGCACCCACGCGAACCGCATGATCCATCTAGAGAGCCAGCAACTCAACCTCGGCTCCTACTTCATCGACAAGGAGCGCAACGTGCGCGTGATCGCGCCGCGAGCGATGCCGGGACGCCTGACCGGTAGCGCGCGCCATCTGAGCGACCCGGTCAACAAGCTCTACATCGCCACGATGGAGGAGGGGCTTTACACCGTCGATGTCCGCACCCTTGCCGTTGAAGAGCACATCAAGGACGGCAACGGGCAACCGCGTGTCGGCAAGGGCATCGACTCCAAGCTACCGGGCTATCATGGCAAGGGTCTCTACTCCGGCCAAGGTTTTCTGGTCTACGCCAACAATGGCACGCAAGGCAAAGATGCCATGGCGCGGCCCGACATCCCGGCCGGTGCATTGGGCGTCTGGCAGGGCGAGGGCGACTGGAAGCTTGTCCGCGAGAACCAGTTCACCGAAGTCTCCGGCCCCGGTGGCATTACCGGCAACCCCAATCCCGACACCGATCCGATCTGGTCGATGGGCTGGGACTACCGCTCGCTGATCCTGGTGCTGTTGGAGAACCGTCAGTGGTACGCCTACCGCTTGCCGAAGGGCAGCCACTCCTATGACGGCGCGCACGGCTGGAACACCGAGTGGCCGCGCATCCGCGAGATCGGCGAAAAGGATCTGCTGGCGACCATGCATGGCACCTTCTGGCGCTTCCCGGCCACCTTCTCGCGCCAACGTTCCGCAGGCATCGCCCCGCGCTCCAATTATCTCAAAGTGATCGGTGACTTCGCGCGCTGGAACGACCGCGTGGTCTTCGGGTGCGATGATTCGGCGCAAAAAGAATTCATGAACGTCCGCCCCTTCAAATCGGCGCGCGGCGCTCCGGTGCAATCCAACTCCAACCTCTGGTTTGTCGATCCCGCGCGGATCGACCGCCTCGGGCCGGCCATCGGCCGCGGTTCGGTCTGGCTGCGCGACACGCTCGCCGCCGGTCAGGTGAGTGATCCGTTTCTCTTCGACGGTTACGACTATCGCATGTTGACCTTCTGCCACGCCAATCCCGAACCGGTGACCTTCACGCTGGAGATCGACCGCGCGGGCAACGGGAGTTGGGAGAAGTTGCGCAGCTTCACGGTCGACCGTGCGCTCATTCATCTGCCGACCGATGCCGAACGTGGCGCTTGGGTGCGGGTGCGCGTCGATGTCGCCGTCAAATCGGCCACCGTACACTTCCACTACCGCAACAAAGACCCGCGTGGTCCGGCCAACGCGCCGATCTTTGACGCTCTCGCCAAGGTCGGCGAAACGTCGCGCACACGCGGCGTGATCCGCAGCAACCGCACCGTGCTGAGCATGCTCGATGATGGTCGCTACTATGAGTTGAACAACCGTTTGGAACTCACCGCGACCGAATCGACGACAGGCGCGACACTGGTCGCCGAGGGTGCGCAGCCCGAGAGCGGTATCCGTTTCGATGACGCCTCCCTGATCGTCGTTGAAGATGGTAAAACCTATCGTCTGCCCAAAAACCCTGCCTATGCGCTACCGCCCGCGTCGGCACCGCAAGACACGCAACGGCCGACCCTTGAGGCGCTGTTGCCACGGAGTCTGGCAAAAGGTGCCGCGGCCACGGCCAGCTCGGTTCATCAAGCCTATCAAGCGGCCTTTGCCGTCGACGGCGTGTTCGACGACGATTCGCGCTGGATCGGCGTCGGTCCCGGCAGTTGGCTCGCGCTCGACCTAGGTGCGCCCAAGACGTTCCGCAGTGTCTTCGTGGCTACCGGCTGGAAGCGTGAAACGATCTACGCTGTGCGCGATTTCGATGTGCAGGTCAAACGCGGCACGACTTGGCAGACTCTGCCCGGCGGTGAGATCCGTGGCAACGCCGCTACGGTTGTCGGCGTGCGTCTGACTGAACCAGTGACCGCGCAAGAGGTACGTGTGCTTATCAAGGACGCAGGATATACGCGTATCTATGAGGTCGCACTTTTCGAAGATCAGCCCGAGTTGCGTGACACTGACGCCTCGCGTCTGACCCACGCTCGCGTCTGTCGCGAGGTTGCGACTGAGCGCGACCTCTTCAACATTCACGGCACCTTCTACGAACTGCCGGCCCGTAATGCGCAGGGGTTCGCCAAGATCCGTCCGATCGCGACGCACAATCTCGCGATCCACGACTACGCCTCGCACTTCGGCATGCTCTTCCTCACCGGTCTCCGCGATACGCAAGCCGGCGAACGTGTCTTGGCCAGCGCCGATGGAAAGAGTGCCGTCTGGGCCGGCGTGGTCGACGACTTGTGGCAACTGGGCAAGCCGCGCGGTGAGGGCGGTGTGTGGGCGCGTACCGCCGTGAAGGCGGGTGTCCCTTCTGATCCCTATCTGATGACCGGCTACGACCAGAAGAGTGTGCGCTTGCTGAGTACTGCCGATGCCCGCATCACGTTGGAGATCGACATCGACGGCACGGCACTGTGGGTACCTTACCAAACTTTCACGCTCAAGGCCGATGAAGCGCAGACCCACCGTTTCCCGGAGGGCTTCTCCGCTTACTGGGTACGCGCCGTCAGTTCATCCGACACCACGGCTACCGTACTGTTCTCTTACGAATAAATGCCATAAACACCAAACACAAGGAGACTCTTGCAAAACCCCTCGTGACATGGGCGTCTCGCCCATGAAACACGGGCAAGATGCCCGTGCCACACCTGCAAACAAAGGGTTTTACAAGAGTCTTACAAGGTCAACTATGAACGCTTCTCTTACACGTGCCTGTTTTATCATCGCCGCCGCATACGCCGCTACTGCTGCGCCGCTCGCCATTCCCAATGCGGGTTTCGAAGAGACTGAGAAGCCGGCTTGGACCCTTGCCGATGGCGGTATGAGTGTCATCACGGAAGCGGCGGCACGAACGGGCATACGCGGTCTGCGCGTCACGGACACCTCCGACAAAAAGGGCAGCAACTGCCGTTCCGCCCCGGTGCCGATCACCGCCGGCAAAACCTACGCGCTCTCCTTTTGGGGACGTGTGCTGGAAGGCGACGGCGCGGTCGGCGTCTACATACAGTTCGCTGACACGGATAGGCGCGTTCTCACCTCGCCCTCGCGCTACGGCGAGATCATCCAGGCCATTCAGGGCGACAAGGGCGAGTGGCATGCTTTCACGCTCTGCGGACGTGCGCCGCCCGAGTCGGCGATGATGTGGGTCTGGGTGCACAGCTTCGTCGCCTCTCGCGGAATAGCCGACGTGGACGATTTTGCGCTCACCGAGTTGAGCGAGGCCGAGGCAGAGAAGATGCGTATCGAATCCCTGCGTACATCGCGGAGCGGTTTCCCGCCGCCCGATCCTGCGCGCGTCGCGCAGATCGCCGCTTGGCTCGCGCCCGCGCCGCACGGTCTGGGACGTCCTGCCACCGATCGCGAGGCATGGGATCGTTTGGCCGCATTGCCCGAAGCGGCCGCGCTGTTGCGTGAAGCGGAAAAGATCATGAACACGCCGCCGCCGGAGTTGCCCGACGAGCTTTACCTTGATTTCACCAACACCGGCAACCGCCGCAACTACGAACGGCCCTACGGTCAGCGTTCACAGCGTATCAGCACCTTGTTGCTGGCCGAGTGTCTGGAGAACAAGGGACGCTTTCTGCCGGCGCTTGAACGTGATGTGCTCGCAGTCTGCAACGAGCGAAGTTGGACCATGCCAGCGCATGATAGCAGCCTCAGCAATTTCAACGGCACGCGCCTGACCATTGACCTCGGTTCTTCCGCACGCGGCTGGCTGCTCGCCGAAGTGGATGCGTGGCTCGGTCACCGCCTCACGCCCGACGTGCGTACGCGGTTGCGCGACGAGGTTCGTCGGCGCGTGTTGGCGCCCTATCTGGACGTGGTGCGCAACGGCAACATCAACGGCAACTGGTGGATGCGCTGTGACAACAACTGGAATGCGGTCTGCTCCGCCGGTGTGGTTTGCTGTGCCTTGGCGTTGCTGGAGCCGCGCGAAGAACGCGCTTTGGTGCTGGCCGCCATGGAGTTCTCCAACCCCTTCTTCATCAGCGGTTTTACCGACGACGGCTATTGCAGCGAAGGCATGGGATATTGGAACTACGGGTTCGGCCATTACGTGATGATGGGGCTTGCCGTGCGTGCGGCTACTGGTGGTCGGCTTGATATTTTCACCGACGAGAAGCTGCCGCGCATCGCCGCGTATGCCAAGGGTTATCAGATTCAGTCGGGCCGCTCACCTTGGTTCGCGGACGGTGGCGGTGCGCCGAGTCCCGGTGTCTGGGCGCTGCTCCGGCAGGTCTTTCCCGAGGCCGTGCCGACCGACGTCCCTATGCCCGCGCTGCTGAAGGGCGACCACGCCACCATCGGGCTGCGGGCTTTCGGACAGGAGCCGCCGTGGACCGCTGTCGAGGATCGCCTGCCGATCCGTACCTACTTCCAAGACGCGCAAGTCCTGATTACGCGCTCCGGTGGCGCGACCAACGAGGTGCCGTTCGGTGCGGCCGTCAAGGGCGGGCACAACGCCGAACATCACAACCACAACGACCTCGGCTCGTATGTCGTGGTACTCGACGGCGTCGAGATGTTGGGCGATCCCGGCGGTGAGACCTACACGCGCCGGACCTTCAGCCGCGAGCGGTATGTCAGCCCGATGCTGAACTCGTACGGTCACCCCGTGCCGGTGGTGGCGGGTCAACTCCAAGTGACCGGTCGACGCGCCGCCGCGCGTGTGCTGGAGACCGCATTCAGCGACACACGCGACCGCATCGAACTCGACATTGCGGCGGCATACGACGTGCCCGCGCTGACCGCGTTGAAACGAAACTTCACGCATGACCGGACAGCGCGCGTGATCGAGATCAGCGACGAGGTTCGTTTCACGACGCCGCAGACATTCAGCGTGCCGCTCGTCACCTATCGCGATGTGACGCGTAAAGACGACACCACGCTGCATTTCCACGACAAAAAGCGTTGTGTCGAGGTGAAGATCGCTACCGAGGGCGGAACTTGGAAGTTGGAAGACGAGCAGCTTGAGAACCCCGGCAAGGCCTCGCCGCGCCGTCTGGCCGTGACCTTCGCCGCGCCTGTAACCTCTGCCCGCGTACGTATCACCATCACCCCCGTAGTCGGATTCAAACCCTAGACAACGAATGAAAAAACGTGCACCACTCAAACTCTCTTTTGACTACATGGACACTGCTGAGCGGCGTGTCCTCTCGCTCGAAGATGACGGCTTGTTTTGTCTGCCCGTCATCGGTTTTGACAATTACCGCAAAAAATGGCAACAGGCCGCGCTTCATGTCCATGAAGAGTGTCTTGAGATAACCTTATGTCTGCGCGGCGACTTGGAGTTTGAGACCCGGAGCAAGACCTATCCGTTCAAACCCGGGAGCATCTTTGTTTCGGGGCCGAAGGACGTCCACCGCTTGAAGTCCTACCCCAAAGGCATGAGCAAGTACTGGCTCCTGTTCCGCATTCCGGGGCCGGATTGCCGACTTCTCGAATTGCCGCAAAAGGAGGCCCGGTCACTTGTTCATGATTTGACGCATCTCCCGAACCGTCTTTTCGCCGGGACAGATGAAGTCCAGCGTCTTTTCAAGAAACTGTTCCAGCAATACGACACGCTGCCGGCCAAGACACCGGATCGGTCGTTGCGTCTGCGGTCAACGGCCCTGTCGCTTCTACTGGCGATCGTGGACGCGGCGTCTTCCCCGCCGCGCGAACGCCCCGAGGTACGGCTAGAGCGGATCATCGCGGAAATGCGCGCGCATCCCGAACGCTCATATCCGATTGATGTTCTTGCCGAAAAGGCCGCCCTCTCGCCAAACAGCCTTCTTACGCGCTTCAAACGTCTCACGGGGTCGCCGCCTCATGCGTTCCTGATCGCGCAACGCATTGCTCGCGCCAAGGAGATGCTGGCCGAAGATAAACCGATCTCCCTCATTGCGGATCAACTCGGCTTTTCATCCCCGCAACACTTTTCCAGCCTGTTCAAAGAGATCACCGGGCATACACCTTCTAAATGGCGGATGTACAGAAAATCACCGAAGTGATATTTAATCCCTCGGCTTGCCTTTGTCGATTTATACTTGTGCCCTAATTACGTCGTGTTCTGTTTGTAAACTCACAACCGAAAGGAGACAGAAGATGAAACATCAAAAGCAGTCGTTAAGTTTCATTACAATCGGACTCGCGAGCATTTGCACGATGCTGGCCGGAGGTGTCGTCGCATCGCTGCCGACACCGATGGCGTGGTTCACGATGGCCGAAGTCGAAGGGGCAGGAACCGTTATCGACGCATCCGGGAACGGGCGCAATCTCACCTTAGGGGCGAACGTGCAGATTGTCGACACCGAGCGGCACGGCAAGGCACTCAAATTCAGCGGCACGACGGCTGACTGGGCGCGGTTCTCCTGCCCCGCAGTCACGAACACCACGATTTCGTTCTGGCTCAACCGCGATGCGCAGGACAGTTCAATCACCAATGCCTCCGGCACCGAGTTGAACACGATTCCCTATTTTCTCAATACCGGCTATTCGGGGTTCGGTATCAACTACGGAAGGAACACCGAAAACATATCGTTTATCAATCAAGCTAACAGTCCGCAGAGTAATTTTTTGGCTTTCGATGTATTGGCCAGATTGGCTTGGCACCATGTGGCGATTATCGTTGAACACATAGGGACGGACACAGTGAGCGGTTTCGAGATCCTGAAGTGTACCTCTTGTCGCGACGGATATTTTTACAAAAGTATCGTCTGGACGAACAATGCGGCGATGCGGACAGGTACCCAGACCGCCACGATCGGTAACAGCGGTGCCGGCGGTAATCGCCCGATCTCTGGTCTGATGGCCGACATCCGTTTTTACGATCAGGCACTGACCCCCGCCCAAGTTGTGCAGGTTGCCTCAGAGGGCGGCGGTGCTGGCGCGCCCGAGCTGGTCATGCACTGGCCCTTCGACGAGATGACCGCGAATGAGGACGGCACATTCACGACTCCCGAGGCCACCGGCAGCGGTGCCACCATGACGTTGGGGGAGAACATGACGCTCGTCGACGACGGGGTCATCGGCAAGGCTCTGTGTTTCAGGGGCACGAGCGGTCTCGGCGGCAGGGCGACGTCGATCGATCGTCCGGTCTACGAATATACGGCCACATGCTGGGTGCGGCGTTCGAGTCAGGCTCATCTGTACGACGCACTGGTCGATAAGCCCTATCCGCGTCTTTTTGACAGCTTCACCTCTTCGGGTGGTGGCGGTTACTGCATTTTTGAAGATCTCGCCGATAACGGCAAGGGCTTTTCCCTGATGCCGGCCGGGGCGGGCACCACGTTTAAGGCCGTACTTGGCACGCGCTCTCCGATGTCGATGTGTGGAGTCACTTGGCCATGGTGACGCGTTACATCACGGAGGGCGCTGACGCAGGCAAGGGCATCATCGATTTTTACGTGAACGGGGAGCCGGTCCATTCATACGATCTCCAGGCTGTGTTCAATCTGGTGCCAGTGCAGGCAGGTCGGGTATTCTGGGTTGGCAATGCAAACAGCGGGTACGATGGCAACCGTTATTTCTGTGGCGAGTTTGACGATTTTCGCATCTACGATGGCGCGCTATCGTCCAACGAGGTTAGGCGCATCTCCCGTGGACTGGCGGCGATTTCCGCCGGATCGGACTTCACCGTCACCGGAGACTCGGCGGTTCTGGCCGGTACGGTCGGCAATCAAGCCGAGGGCACGTTGCGCAAGGGGTACGCCGGTACGACGGCATGGTCGCTCGTTTCGGCACCTGAGGGCGGGGAGGGTGCTGTCATCCTCCAGCCGGAAGCCGCGCTCACGTCTGTCACGTTGCCAGTCGCGGGAGAGTACGTCTTCCGCCTCACGATTTCCGACCTTGGTGCCTCGATGTCGGATGACGTCACGGTGACCCGCGTCGTCGAGGATACCGCCAACACAGCACCGACCGTTTCGCTGGCGGCGATGGCGGCGATGGCGGCGGTCACGCTGCCGGCGCCTCTGGAGCTTACGGCGACCGTCTCCGACGATGGCAGGCCGGCACCAGCGGCGCTCCGCACGCGCTGGACCAAAAAGTCAGGCCCCGGCGGTGTGTGGTTCGAGCCTGCGGACGCCGTGTCGACCAAGGCGTATTTCTCGGTCGGCGGCACGTATGTCCTCACCTGTTGCGCGGATGACGGACAGGCGCAGACGGCCTCCGACGTGACGGCGACGGTGGCGGACGCTGCGGACGGTGACACGCTCACGAACGGCCTGACGCGTTGCTGGACGCTGGAGGGGCATGCCCTGCCGTTCGGTACGGATGCGGTGACGGGCACGCCGATAAGCAGTGCCCCGGACTATGTGACACGTGTCTATCTGCCGGGCAGGCTCGGAAACGGCATCCGCTGCATGGGCGCACACCTCTCTTACTTCAACACCGGACTATCCTTTGCGGAGACCAAGGATCCGGCCATGACCCAAAACTGGTGGCCTGTGGAGCAGTACCAGACCATCAGCGCGTGGATTAAGATCGACTCCACAGACACCAACGAGGTGTTGGGTGCAAACATCCTCATGCAGCCGTATACGCTCGGCATCCGCTACAACGAAACAGGTACGTCCGCGCAGACGGGCGGCTTCTGCATTCATCAGCAGGGTGCCCTTGATACGGGCGGGATTAACATCGGTTGGGCACGGTATTTCTATCCCGCGCCGACGGTGAGTCCTGTCGATCGTTGGATGCACATCTGCGCTGTCGTCGACCGTCGTGAGGGGGAGGACATGGAGATGTGGTATGACGGTGTCAAGCAGACGCGGCTGAACACGGGTTCTGCTCGCGGTCGTGTAAATGGCAACAAAATCCTGCTTGGTGGACATGACAAGGCGGACGGAAACGACTACAACGGGTGCTGGACGAACTCCGTTTCCGGCGGGTTCTACAGCCGCACCTTTCCCGGCGTGATCGACGAGGTGCGCATCTGGACGCGCAAGTTGTCGGAGGGTGAAATCCGCTATCTGGCGGCGAACCCGGTGATCGACCCCAATCGTGCGCCGACGATTGACGTGCCGGATGTGCCGCCACGGATGGTGGAGAAGCGCGTTACGGCGGTAGCGGCGGCTGTGTTTGATGATGCATTGCCCACAGGTAGTGTGCTGACGTATGCGTGGAGTGTACTTTCGGACAATGCGTCCGATGCTGTCTTCGGCGACGCGTCGGTGCGCGAGACGACCTTCACCGCGTACGCGGCCGGTACATACAAGCTCCAGCTTGTTGTTTCGGACGGCGAGCGGACAACCTATTCGCGGATCTG
>LSQX01307143.1_pt2 | contig 16272 bp, 11 predicted proteins | sample 654561 | NCBI WGS metagenome assembly LSQX01 (sample SAMN04489861, study PRJNA283612) | anaerobic digester metagenome | isolation source: 4 biogas reactors fed with cattle manure at either 37C or 55C with and... | place: Denmark: Kongens Lyngby | collected 2014 | reverse complement strand
CTGGCGGCAACCGCCACGACCACGGCCAGAGCAAAGCCGACGACAAGAACGATCCAGCGCGGCGAGACATCGTAGTATGGCACTTGAATCTGCGTGGTGTAGAAGCGGGTTATGAGGATGCCCAGGTAGTAGCCCAGTCCCGCGCCGAGGCCACCGCCCAGGACCCCCATGGCCACGGCATACAGGAGATAGTGAAGTCCCACAGTCGCTTTCGAGAAACCGACGGCACGCAAGAACCCGATTTGCCCCTGCTGCTCGTGCACCATGCGGCCCAGGGTGTTGTAGGCACTGAGACTCGCAATGGTAAGGAAGAGAAGGGGGAAGAAGATCGCCAGGTTCTGTAGCCCGAGGAGGTCCAGGCGTAGGAGCTCCACGCTCGGTTGCTCCTCCTGGGGGACAGCAGTCTCCGCGCCGTAGGGCTCAAGCAGCCTCTCCGCCAGCCGCACCGCACTCCGGCGATTCCCGCCAGGGGCCATCGTGACGCCGATATCGTTCACTGCACCGGCCGTGCCGAAAAGCTCATCCACTACCCCCTCGCGGATCCAGACGACTGCGAACGTACTCTCGCTAGGGTAGGGAGCCTCCCGCCCGCGCACCACAAAGATGTACTCCGGGCTTTGCACGATGCCAACGATGCGGAAGCCCAGGGGGTCGTCCTGCACCACCAGATTCAACGTGTCACCGGGGCGATAGCCGTGGTATTCGGCGAAGCCAGCCTCCAGCAGCAATTCGCGCTGCAGCCCGGTCCCAGGGGCAGCACCAGCGGCCAACTTCAGGGAGTTCACGCGAGGCCACCCGGACTCGGGCAGGCTGAGGATACGTCCGGTGACTTTCCGCCCGCGCTGCGTGGGCAGGCGTATCTCCACTTCCCGGATCGTGCGCCCCTCTACCTCGCGCACGCCAGGAAGGCGGCGTAGCCTGGTGACAACCTGAGCGGGAGCGCTCTGTACAGGCACCGTGAAGTCTGCCAGGCGCAACCGCCGATAGGAAGTCGCGTAGGATTGCTCGAGATTGAGGTATAGAGAATAGGAGGCGACGAAGAGCGCGATGCCTACCAGGAGCAGGAGGACGATCCCCGCGAACATGAAGGGCGAGGAACGCAGGTCACGAAGCAGTTTCAGGTGCAACTTAGACATGGTCTGGGACCCGGCACGCGTACCGGGGCGGACGGGTTACCAGCGCACTTCGTCAGGCGAGATGGGGTGGGGTTGTTCCTCGACCTCCACGATCTCTCCACTACGCATCCGCAGCACGCGGTCGGCAATGCCCGCCAACACGCTGTTGTGCGTAACCACAATAGTCGTGGTACCACTCTGACGCGACAGATCGGTGAGGACAGTCAGCACGCGGATGCCAGTCTCAAAGTCCAGGTTTCCGGTGGGCTCATCGGCCAGGAGCAGCGCAGGGCGCTTCACCATGGCCCGGGCGATGGCAACCCGCTGCTGCTCGCCCCCGGAGAGCTCGCTGGGGAAGTGATTGGCCCGGTCACCCAACCCCACGGTGTCAAGTGTTTCCAGGGCGTCTAAGGGTTCGTCCACCAGATCCGCCACCAGTTGCACATTCTCCAGGGCCGTGAGGGTGGGCACGAGATTGAAGAACTGGAAGACGAAACCCACCCGGTACCGTCGGTAAGAGGTCAGCTCGGCGTCCGCCATCTGCGCCAGATCTTCACCTCGGAACAGGAGACGCCCAGCGGTGGGTGTGTCAATGCCACCAACGAGATTGAGCAGAGTCGTCTTACCCGAACCGCTGGGACCGAGCACCATGAGGAACTCACCCGAGCGCACAGCGAAGGTGCTGGGCTTCAAGGCGGGGACGGTGACGGCGCCCATCACATAGCTCTTGGCGACGCCCTCCAGCTGCAACAGAACCTGGTCCGGGGAGGGGCTCATCGTCTCACCCGTACGCGCACGCCGTCAGATAGCTGGTCGAGATTGCCCACTGCCACCACGTCACCCTCCGTCAGTCCGGAGAGCACCTGGCTGTGGGTGAAGTTGGACTGCCCGAGTTCGACAGGACGCAGCCAGGCCTGGCCGTCTTGTACCATGTAGACTTGGTCTTCCTCCCCCTCGTGAAGGATTGCATCGTTGGGGACGAGCAAGGCGGGAGCGCCTACCGGCAGCGAGCCGGTGACGTTCACCTCCAGCCCGGGGCGCAATGGTATGGTGGACTGCAGTACCTTCACATGGGTGCGAATGACTTTCGCGCGTACGCGCCCCACCGCCTTGGGTTCAGCGACCTCAGACACCCGGACAACCACACCCCCCGCGCTTCGGCCGGGATAGGCGTCAAGAGATATGGTGACGCGCTGGCCCACGGCAACCGCGGCCACGTCTCCGGCGTCCACCTCGGCGACCACCCAGACCTCGGCCAGGCTGGCGAGTGAATAGAGGGGCTCATAGGGATTGGCCACCTCCCCGACTTCGAGGTGCTTGCGGGAGACCACGCCAGTCAGGGGGCTGCGGACGGAGGCATGACTGAGTTGTGCCCGTGCGGCGTCCAGGGCGGCACGCGCGCGGGCAGCAGCGGCCTGGGCCGCGGCGATCTCTTCATGCCGGGCGCGAATCAGAGTCTGGGTGGCTTCGGCCTGCCGCAGGGCTGCCTCCGCAGCCTGCACCTGCGCCCGGGCGGGCGCAATATCTTCCTCACGGGGACCAGCCTCCAGGCGGCGCAAAGCCTGGCGCTCGGCCTCCAACTTGGCGGCCGCGGTGTCGGCGGCGGCCTGGGCGCTGTCGCGGTGCTGGCGGCTTATGGCCCCCGCGGCCAGCAATTGTTCCGCCCGCTCGTACTCAAGCTGGGCGGCGGCGACCTGTATCCGGGCTCCCTCGACAACAGCGCGCTGAGCGGCCATGTCCTCCTCGCGGGCTCCAACGGACACCTGCGCGAGCCTAGCGCGGGCCGCCTGTAGACCGGCGCGGGCCTCCTCAATCCGGGCACGGTACTGCTGGGCCTCGCTGGCGGCGGTGCGCTGGAGGGCCGCGACCTGGGCCTGGGCCGCGGTAAGGGCGGCTTGTCGCTCCTGCACGGCCGCGCGCAGGTCGGCGGTGTCCAGCCGCGCCAGCACCTGTCCACGCGTCACCGTATCGCCTTCCTGAGCGTAGAGAGCCGTAACGCGAGCGGTGAGGACGGAGGCGACGTCGGAGACGGTGCCCTCCACCACCCCGGTGGTGGAGAGATCAAGCGGGAGAACGCCCCGGTAAACGGTGGCTGTGGTCACGCGCTGGCCTTGCCGAGGCACCGCCAACCAGAACACCGCCAGCACGAGAACCACCAGAACGAGGCCCCACCAGAGGGGGATTCGGCGTGCCTTGTGTTGCGTCGCCATCACACCACCCTTCCAGCGCGAGCGCAGAGCAGCCGCGGCCGGTCGCTTGTGTCGTGGTGGACTGAGCCTGCCTGCGGCACGCGCTCGCGCGCGGGAACCAGCTTTTGCCGAAGGCGTACCATTCCGGACGTTCAGTATGAAGTCTATCGCGCGACGGGTCAAGGGGCGCGGAGGTGCCATCCAATCTGTCCGCGCAAGCAGGCATGGCTGTCTTGGGGACGACAGGTGCAGGCGTTGGCAGGAGACGACTGCTTTCTCCGCTCCGCCAGGACTACGCCTTAGGGTTGGGCCAGTCTCACCAGAATCCAGTTCCGGGAAAGACAGGCTAGGAGAACCTCAACGCGTAGAGATCCGCATCCTTAAGCTGAAAGCGCAACCGGATAGGCTGACTCGTGAGGGCCGAAACATCGGAGCCCGCTTCCCAGGCGACCGGCGCGTCCAATCTGTCACCATATATGGGGGGCATGTCGTCCGACGTGAACCCGGGAACGGGTTGGCCGTCCGCATGCTGAATCTCCACGGCTACCGACCCGACGGCAGAGGTCGAGAAGTTGAGGCGCAACTCCGCGCCCGTGAAGGTGAAGGGCCTGGTGAGCATCTCGCCACCCTGGTGAGCGGCATTTACGCTGGCGAATCCCCAAGGACGAATACTCAGGCGCCTCAGTCGGTTATCCGGCCAACCGTAGTGCTCACTGGCATACATTGACCACTCAGTCTCGCTTAAGGGCAGGATGCCAACAGCCGGGGTGTTGTTACGATGGGTCCAGTTACGCTGATCTAGGCCCGCACGGAGCCAGGCTTCAGGGAAGGGGCGGTCCCAGTGGACGCCGTCGCGGCTGGACATCATCACGGCATCGGTCATTCCCGCCATGCCCGGTACACCCTCGCCCGGGTACACCATCTCGCTGAGGTCCTCCACGGGCGTCTCGCGCTTGGCAACGTAGCGCATGGGGAAGGAGAGGAGGATATGCTCGGCGCCGGGCACCAACACGGTAGCGTTAGTGTAGAACTCCTCGACCGGGGCATCCGGGTCGTACTGGTGCGGGACCGGAGCGGTCCAGTGGAGGAAATCGTCCGAGAGGCAGCTTTGTATAGCCCGTCCGCGCCCGGCCTCAAAGAAGCGACTAAACAGGCGGTACTTGCCGATGACGCCGTCCCAGAGTGCGACGTTGGCGCTGTCGAAGGCGCCGGGCACAGCCAGCGGCTCCTCCTGGGCCAGACGCCAGTGAAAACCATCGCCGGAATAGAAAGCGTACAGATTGTCCTTGCCGATACCGCCGACCGCCTTGAATCGTCTATCAGGATCAGTGTCGGGGTTCAGGTCGCGGAAGGGGATGAAGTTATGGGCCTGGAGGCCCTGCCAGATGACATTATTCCTGGCCCCATCACCCAGGTCATAGAGGCCGAGTTCCGGCCGGGTGAAATGAATCCCATCGTCGCTGATCGCCACGTTGGCGCTCTGACCTGGTGAGAGATCCCCCTGGCTCTTTCCCAGAGGAAAATGCCCGCGGTAGTACAGCAGGTACCGGCCCTCACTCTCAATCAGCACCGAATACACACCGCTGCAAGCGTTTTCGATGGGGCCCTCCACCTGGAATACGACCTCCTGACGTTGGGGCGGGTGCATTTTCAGGCGGGCAGTGCCGGTCAGGTCCTGGATCAGGTAGTGGTCTACGAACAACTCACGGCGCGAGGCAAGGTCGAGCGTGTTCATGGTGATCTTCCCTTCTTGTCATCAGTGCACTCTGAGAGACTGTGGCGGAAGTCATCTCCAGCGAAGGCTACTCCGGAGCCGGCGCGGGGGGCAGGTCCACCTGCAGGAGACGAATGGCATTCTCCCGCGCGACCTTCTGGAACACCGCCTCACTGATTTTGCCGCTGTTGCGCAGCTCCAGGAGAAAGTCCACCAGGGGGGTGGGCGTGTCGGGCGCGCAGATGTCGGTGCCGAACAGGAGCCGGTCCTGGAACTCATTGAGAAACTGGACGGCGTACTCCGGGTCGCGCTTGAGAGCATTGCAGCCACTCCCCGCCGAGAGGTCGCCGTACAGGTTCTCGTACTGGCGGAAGAGTTTCGGCACGACGCCTTCTTCCGCGAGAGGACAGGAGGGATACGCGTAGCGGTCGGCGGGCTTCTCCAGCCGCCCTATCTCGGCCCAGAAGGCCGGCGAATGGGCCAGGAAACTGAGTTTGGGGAAACGCTGTAGACTGCATTCGAGCTGGGGCAGACCGGGATCGTCGTACAGTCCATAGAGCCCGCCGATCTGGGGCGCAAGGTGAAAGGTGAGAGGTAGTCCGACGCGCTCCGTGTGGCGGAAGAGATTCTGCACCAGGGGGTGGAGAAAGGGCAGGTTAGCCACCACCTCGCCCACGCCCTTGCAACCCTGGTCCCGGTAGAAGGAGAGCAGATCGCCGAGAGGCGCGTCCACGGAGTTGGTCATGGCCCGGGGGTCAACGCAACAGAAGGGGATGAACCGATCCGGGTACCGCGCAGCCACCTGGAGAATCTCTCCGTTGGACTGCGGCTCGATGAAGCACTCGGGACTGACGATGGGGAGCAGGGCGGCTGCTTCGACGCCAATCGCAGCATAGCGTTCCAGGAGCTGCTCCGGGGTAGCCAAAACGGGCTTCCCATTTCGAGGCGCCAGGGGCACGGCGCTGCCATGGACGTGGATGTCTATGAACATGGGCAAGGTCTCCTTCCTAGCGTCCAATTCTCGCCCCTCAGGTTGCAGCGCCGGGCGCCATTCCTAAGCAGCGATGAGATCACCGCCCCACCTGGAACGCAGCGTCCACCTTGCGGAGGATGGCCACGAGATCCGCTACGTCCTCATCCTGCCACAGCTCCGAGATCGTGGTGAAGAAGAGCAGGTCGTTCGTGGCGAGCATGTTGGGACAAGGGTAGTCGCGGTTCCGGTCACCGTGGTAGTCGGGGCTGGCCCAAGGATAGCCGCTCCGGCCGAAGACCCGGCGCTCGCGGAACCAGTCCATCAGGTGCGGCATCGCGCCACCGTAGTTGGGCGCCAGTCCCGGCATGCCTTCGGCGGCCAGCGCCTCCAGAAACTCATCCTTCGGGCATGAACAGCGCTCCGCGAAGAAGCGGAAGTCCAGGAACCAGTGGCTGCACTCGGTCCCCGCGGGCGGGGGCAGAAGACTGACCGTGGTGAGGTCACAGGTCTGTTCGCGAAGCTGAGCCACAATCTCCCGCCGACGAGCCAGCAGTGAGGGCAGACGCCGCAACGCAATCCGCCCAAAGGCGGCGGAGAGGTCGTTGCCGTTCAGATTGAGACTGGCCATGCAGTTGGTGGAGCCGGGGGGCAGGTTGAAGGGCTTGCCCCGGTCGGCGGCGCGGCGGGCCTGCCAGTACAACTCCTCCCCCTGGCAGATGATCATCCCGCCTTGCGGGCCGGAGGCGTGGTGTTTGCCGTACATGGTGGAGACCGCGCCGTATGTACCGAAGGTCCCCACCATTCGGCCGTTGATGGTCGCGCCGTGCGCCTGGGCGCAGTCCTCAATGACGGGGAGACCGCGCTCCTCCGCCAGTTTCATGATGCCGGGCATGTCCACCGGCTCCCCGTGGATATGCGAGATGACAAGAGCGCTGGTCAGGGGGGTGAGGCGTTCGGCCACCTGCTCAGGCCCCACGTTGTAGCGGCCGGGCGCAACGTCGGCAGGTACGGGGATCAGGTTGAGCAGCGGAATGGGCATCATGCCGCCGGGGTCGGTCATGCAACTGACGACAACCTCCGTGAAAGGCTCCAGCTCCAGGGCGCGTAAGGCGATCCACACGGCGGTGGTGCCGGAGCTGACGTGGTCGGCATAAGGCACGCCGGTATACGCGGCAAACTCGCGGCAGTACGCCTCTTCCTGTTCCCCCTGGTAGGTGAAGGTCTCACCCGCGGCAAGCATAGCGTTGGCGAGGCCGTTGAACTCAGCCAGTTCCTCAGCGGTGAGCCAGGGACGGGAAGGCCAGGGGGCCTCCCGAACGGGGTCTCCACCTTTGACCGCAAGACGATGTGCAGCGGACATGCGATATCACTCCTTACGAGACAGCAGGACCCGTGACCATCGTTTCGAAGAGTAGAGTTCCCGGTCGCCTGGGGGCTGCCCTCCCACTCAAGCTCCCTGGCAACGAAAACCGCCGCCCTTCGATGGAGTTGTGTAGTCCCATCCCCTTCTCCCCCACGCCTTTCTCTACCTGGCCGTGCCCAGCCGCGGCGGCAGGCTCAGTATCGGGGGGGACGCGTGCACACCACAATCCGCTGCCAGGAAGGGCAAACTACCGTCCCGGGCGGCCTGACAGGCGCGGAGAAGTTGGGCATCCTCGTGCTGCAGCAGAACTGGTCTCCGACGTGTTGCGCCTGCAGACGTGGGGACCCCTACCACGGGCCAGGCTTGAAGACGAACACCGTGCTTCTCCATTTCAATTGGCCGGCGCGTTTCAGTGCGCGGAGGCAGCGCCGGGCGTGGGCACCAGTTCCGCCGGCATGGCGGCATAGCCCCAGCCGGAAGTACAGCGCAGCCGGGCCTCGATGAGGCCCTCCTCGAGAGGGCCGAGGGGCATGGCGACGGTCTGTCCGGCCGGCGCTGCCCGCAGCGTCAGTGTTCTCGATTCCGGCAGACCCGGCGCAGTGACGCTCAGCTCGCAACGACCTGCGTTGCGCACCTGGAAACGTAATTCATGGTCCGCCTCGGAGAGGGCTGACGGCAGACGCATCGACCACACTAACTCGATTGGCTCCTCCTCGGGAGGTAGCCAGCCCAGACACGGGGTGGTAGCCTTACCCCAAGGATTGCTGAACTCTGTACAAGTCATGTACGAGACCTGGCCCGGGCTCTCGCACTGCGCACACAGGTAGCGCGGATGGAAGACCTCGGTAGCAGTTGGCTCTCCGTCCAGAAGACTCTCCACCACCCGTCCAGCCTCGAAGGTCACCTGCCGCACGGCACGGTTCCGTACCGCTAGGATGTCCTTGCCGCCGTAACTCCACCACCGATCGAGGTGCGCGTGTCCGTGCAAGAACGCCACGATCTTGCTGTGGCTCAGTACCAGATTTCGCAGGAAGTCTCTCTCGTGCACCTGGCAGGTATCGTAGACGATACCCACGGGCAGGAAGTGGTGGTGAGCGACCAGCACTACAGGTCGGTCGGCAGCGGCCACCTGGGACTCCAACCACTGCATCTGCTCCGTCCCTAGCCACCAGTTGCAGGTGTCCAGGCAGAGAAACAGCATGCCCCCCGCCTCAAAAGCATGGTAGGCGGGCGTCACGTCCAGCAGCAGCACAATGTGCGACTGTACTTCCGCTGGGACCCGATGCCAGGCCGTCTGCTTCGGCAGGTACACTGCGGTGTTCTCAACCTTCTCCCAGATCATCGGCTTCCATTCGGTCATACCCATACGGTCCACCGGGGAATGAGCCTCAAGCTGGATCGCCATCTCCGGAGCGCAGACCTGGCGCGCGTGCCGAGCCCAGGCGCCGTTGTCGTGATTGCCCCGGACGAGGATGAAGGGAACGCGCAGAGTTCTGGCCCACCTGATCGCGGCGGCGTATTCTTCGTTTGTTCCCCAGTTGACCCAGTCACCCATGCCGAGGATCAGATCTGTAGGCGGAAGGATCAGGTCACTTCCATCATATCCACCGTCGGGGTCAAGGTGCGTGTCCCCCACCATGGTGACCCTGAATCGCGAGCTCTGCATTGACTCCGTCTCCTTTCCTCGACAGCAGCAGATGCTATCCCGCAACCTGCCTGCCGTCAAGAAGCGGAGATCATGAGAACCGCGTGTGGGAGGAATCCAAGCTCCCTGGCAGGAATGGACACCCACCGTCCCCGCAGGGAAGCGGAGAAAGGAAGAGGACGATGCTGGAAGGGCGAGTCGCGTTGGTCACGGGATCCTCTCAGGGTCTGGGGCGCATCATCGCTCACACCCTCGCCCGAGCGGGTGCGCAAGTGGTGGTCAATTGCCGGAGCCACCCCGAGAAGGCCGAAGCTGTGGTGGAGGAGATTGCGCGTCAGGGCGGGCAGGCGCAGGCCTACTGCTGTGACGTTGCCGACGAGGGCGCTGTGAGGGCGATGTTCGAGGCCCTGGCTCCGGTGGACATCCTGGTCAACAATGCACGCCTGGACCCTTACTTCCGCTCACCGGAGGACAGCGACGGCGAATGGTTCAACCGCGTACTGAACGTCAATCTCACCAGCGCTTACCTCTGCTCCTTGGCCTTCTTTGAGCAGGCGAAGCCACGGGGATGGGGACGGATCGTCAACATCTCCAGCGTCCGCTCGTTCATACCAGCGGAGATGAACATGATCGCCTATGGAGTCTCCAAGCTGGGCATGCACGGCCTGACCCGGGCCTTTGCCGACAACGGCGCCCCCTTTGGGATCACGGCCAACACCGTCGCGCCAGGCATGGTTATAACTGAGAACATTGACCGACGCTTGACCCCAGAGATGAAAGAGCGCGAATGCGCTCGCATCCCCCTGCGTCGCGCCGGTACCAGCGAGGAAATTGCCGACGCGGTGCTCTTCGTCGTAAACAATGGATACGTCACCGGCGAGACCATCAATATCAACGGGGGCATGTACTACGCTCCCTAGCCCCGAGGTTCATCCATGAAGAACCAGCTTCCCGAAGACATCTTCCTGTTTGGCGCGAATTTCCCGCCCTACGCACGCGAAACGGACTGGCCCAAGGAGGAATGGGACCAGGACCTGGCCACGATGCGGGAGCTCCACTTCAACACCATCCGAGTCTTCGCGCCCTGGGACCGGATTGAGATGGAGGAGGGAGTCTTCAAGTACGACAAGCAGGACTACCTTTTCGACCTGGCCGGGCGGCACGGCATCAAAGTGATTCTGAATTTCGGGGGTCTCTTCGGCAGTCTGTGCGGTGTGTACCCGCCACGGTATCTACTGGACAGTCACCGCTGTCAGGTGCGCATGGGATCGCCCTATGCCCCTTCTGCAGCAGTCACAGCCCAATACTCGATCTGTCCGGAGGATCCTCTCTATCGGGAGAAGGCGTTCCAGTTCATGGAGCGCACCGTCCGGCGCTACGCGGAACGTGAGGGACTCCTGGCCTGGGCTATCTGGAACGAACCCGCGATGCCTTTCTGCTACTGCCCGCACACCCTGGCCCGCTTCCGGGATTTCTTGCGGGACAAGTACCAAACAGTGGAGAATCTGAACGGGGCGTGGGGCACCGCCTTCCCCGTGAACTTCCGCCGCTGGGAAGACATACCCTTCTCCTCGGGCTCTCTGAGGATGCATTACGACTGGGAGCGCTTCAACCAGTCACGGTTGTATCGTGCCATGGGGGATATTACCGCCCTGGTTGAACGTTGCGATCCCCAAAAGCGCCCCACGACTTCTAATATCGTCTATCATCTCGCCGCGTTGGAAGGCCCCATGGCTTCACCGAAGTATGGCCTGGACCTGGGACGTGCCGGACAGAGCATGACCATCATGGGCCTCTCCTGCTACACTACGGAGCACCGCTACGATCCCGGTCCGGGTTATCTCACGGCCTACAAGCTCAGCCGGCTACGCAGCGCCTCGCAAGACGATCAGCGCCGCACTCTGGTTCTCGAGACCGGCGCCGGCCCCAATATCCGGCAGTTGACCCTTGCTCAGCGCTTGCAGACCTTTTGGCATCTGATCGCGCATAACGCGAAATCCATCTTGCTCTGGAATTACCGCAGCCGCCTCAGCGATAACCAAGTGGCCCTGTTCAACTTGATGCGCTGGGACGGCTCAGTCTCGCGCCGGGGAGCCTGCATGGGCGAGTTCTCCGCTCTGCTCCAGCGGCACGCCCGCCTGCTCAACCATGTCTATCCCGAACGCCAGGCAGCGCTCCTGACTCTCGAGGAGCAACAGATCCAGCGCGAGGCCATGTGCGGAGACTACTCTGGAGAAACCTATACGGAGGTCCATGATTCCCGCGTCGGCGCGTACAAACTGCTCTGGGATCTGCAGATTCCCGCCGATTGCCTGGCGGAGAACAACCTGGAAGAGATGTCGCAATACCGCCTGTTGCTCCTGCCGATGGTGGAGAATATGACGCCAGAGGTGGCGGAGCGTCTGCGCCGTTTTGTCGAGGAGGGCGGCACGCTCATCGCCGAGAGTCCCTTAGCCTACCGAGACGGTGAAGGCCTCTTGCAGTACTCTGCCCCCGCCTTTGGGTTGGAGAAAGTCTTCGGCTGCCGCACTCGCGACCGCGAATCTCGTGAGACCGCGCCTCCGATTCTCTGCCCGGAGGGCGAGGCTTCAGTCTATCGTTTCTGGAGCGAATACGAGCTCCTGGGAGGCGAAGCGCTAGCCCGCTACGCCGATGGAGAGGCCGCGGTCGTGCGACACCGATACGGAAAGGGAACAGCGATCGTGGCGGGGACCGAGGTGTTCCGTCAGTACGTGCGCGATTCGCAGCCGCCCATCGCCGCGCTCCTGCGTGAGGCGGTGCTGGCCTCCGGCGCGCAGCCGACCGCGACCGTCAGCGGCGACAGTGAGGGCATCGAGGTCGCCCGGCTCAGCGGGGAGGGAGGGCTGCTCTATATTGTGCTCAATCACGATGATTGCGAGCACCGAATACGGCTGCAGCTCCGCGAAGGGGAGGGGCCCTGGTTGGAGTTGCAGAGCGAGCGGACTTTCGACCTCTCAGAGGAACTCGCCCTGGAGGGCAAGCAAGTTCTAGCCCTTACCACGCTCCCGTAAAGGCACAGGGCAGAACAGTCGTAAGAAGTCTGCCCACACAAGAGGAGAGGCAATAATGAAGATCAACTGGTTACTCCAAGGTAGCTTCCTGTTTGAGTCAGGAGGGTATCGTTTGCTGGTGGATCCTTATATCAGCACAATTGTCGAGGACCAGCAAGGTGCCACTCGCCTGGCCCCACCTCCCCTGACGGCGGAAGAACTGGCCCCGGATGCCATCTACCTGACGCACGATCATCTCGACCACCTGGACCCGGTGGGCCTGCCGGAAATACTCCACCATCACCCAGCAGCCCGCGTGTATGGTCCCGTTAGCATTCAGCGCAAGTTTGAGGAGCTAGGCTTTGATACGGCCCCTCTGCAGGTCCTCGCGGTCGGGGATCGCCTGACTCTCGGCCCTTTCCGTCTTACCGTCCTCCCCGCCCTGCACAGCGACGCTGACGCCACCGGCCTGCTGCTGGAGGTGGAGGGTCTGCTCATCTACCTCAGCGGGGACAGCGAGTTCTCCGAGGATTTGCCCGCGCAAGTTCTCGAAGCCTGTGGTGGCCAGCCTCCTGACTACGCCCTGCTCTGCATCAATGGGCGCTGGGGCAACATGTCCGCGGAGGAGGCCGTCCGCGTGGCCCAGACGCTTCAGGTCACCACCGCGATTCCCATGCACTACGGTCTCTTCGTTGAGAACACAGCGGATCCAGAACCCTTCGTGAAGGCCTGCCAGGAGGCAGGGCTGCAGGCCCGTACTCTGCCGCCTGGAGAGTGGGTGGACTTCCCCGCCCATGTCGCCAGCCTCCTGCCCGCGGGGAAGCAGTGGAAGCTGGTGTGGAGAGACGAGTTCGACGGAGACACCCTCGACCCGTCGAAGTGGGGCTTCCGCCTGCACATGATGCAGCAGCGTCACCATACCTTCTCGGAGGAGGGCGCGGTTCTGGACGGCCAAGGGAATCTGCTGCTCACCTTGCACGAGAAGGACGGTCAGTTCTACTCGCCGCATCTGCAGACCGGCTCGAACTTCCTCGACCGTCCCGGCCCGTCCTACGGCAAGTTTCACTGGCCGATCGCGCCGATCGAGGTCCCGCGCTTCGTGCACAAGTACGGGTACTATGAAATCCGCTGCAAACTGCCTACCCAGCCCGGATGGTGGGCGGCTTTCTGGCTGCAGTCCCCGACCATCGGCGCCACCCTCGACCCCGCTCAGTCCGGCGTCGAGGTGGACATCATGGAGAACTTCACCCGCGATGGGATCGTGTCACACAATAACCATTGGAACGGGTACGGAGGCACCACCCAGAGTCTGGGATCCGGAGAACGCCAATTGGAGGAGACGCCCGACGGCTTCCATGTCTTCGGCCTCGACTGGAGCCCCGAGGCCTACGTGTACTACATTGACGGCCAGGAGTCCTGGCGCGTGGAGGCGCCCATTTCGCACTGCGAGCAGTTCATCCTGGTTTCCACCGAGTGCATGGGCTACCGGGCGGGGGACTCGCCAGATCCGCTTCTGCTGGAGGCCGTCCTTCCCGACTACTTCATCGTGGACTATGTCCGCGTCTTTGATGAGGTACGCTAGCTTTGCCTGCCAAGGAGTCACCTATGCGCGTTACTGCCGTCCGCACCTTCATCTGCAACTGCTACCGCACGAACTGGGTGTTCGTTAAGGTAGAGACCGATAGCGGCCTTCATGGTTGGGGCGAGGCCACGCTGGAGCACCGCGAGCAGACGGTGGCTCAGGCGGTGCGGGAACTAGAGCGCTACCTAGTCGGCCAAGACCCGCATAACATCGAGAAGTTCTTCCATGACAACTACCGTGACGCGTACTGGCGAGGAGGTCCTGTGCTGATGAGCGCGCTGGCGGGGGTGGAGATCGCGCTGTGGGATATCAAAGGCAAGGACCTCGGAGTGCCCGTCTACCAGCTTCTGGGAGGCAAGTGCCGGGATCGCATCCCCTGCTACGCCAACGGCTGGTTCGCCCCTGCCAAGACGCCGGCGGAGTTCGCCGCCAAGGCGCGAGACACCGTCGCGGCAGGGTACCGGGGCCTGAAGTGGGACCCGTTTGGCTCTGCCTGGCAGAATATCACCAAGCAGGAACTCCAGCAGGCGTATGACTGCATACAGGCTGTGGTGGAGGCCGTGGGGGCCGAGATTGACATCCTGATCGAGGGTCATGGCCGCTTCAATATCCCTACTGCGGTGCGCATCGGCAGAATGCTAGAGGACTTCGATATCTTCTGGTTCGAGGAACCGATCCCGCCGGACAATCTAGAGGGGCTGGCGGAAGTTAAGCGGCGCATTCGTGTGCCCCTCGCGGCCGGGGAGCGGCTCTATAGCCGCTACGACTACCGGGACTTCTTCCGCCTGGGGTGCGCTGACTACGTGCAGCCCGACGTGTCCCACGCCGGGGGCATCGCTGAGGTGCGCAAGATCGGCGCCATGGCTGAGGCCTACCATCTGCCCTGCTGTCCGCACAACCCCATCGGGCCGGTCGCGAATGCCGCCGGGCTCCAGCTAGCCGCCTGCATGCCCAACTTCACCGTTCTGGAGACCATGAGCACCGACGTGCCACACCGCCGTGAGGTCTCCACGGAGAGCGTGCAGATAGCGGAGGGCGAGATGCTGATCCCGGACCGTCCCGGCCTGGGGGTAGAGATCATCGAAGAGGCCCTGGCCGCGCACCCATACCAGCCCGCGAACCTACGGCACTACAACGGGAGGCTGACTGAAATCCGCCCGTCGGACGCCGAGGCCCTGGGCAGTCAACCGGAGTAGCTCCTCCGAGGAGCGCGTATATTGACAGACCGCGCCTGCATCTGGTCTGCAACGCCCATCTCGATCCCGTATGGGTCTGGGAGTGGGAAGAAGGCACCGCCGAAACGCTCGCCCGCTGCAGCAGCTTGTGGAGCGCCAACCGTCCGGCGATTCTGTGGGCTCTACAGGCCCCCGAAGTACCGGAGAAACTCCTCCTCGGCCTCCACTGTGCCGATGAGTACAAGGTCCATATCCGCACCCAGGACGGTGTCTGGTGGCGGGGACAGCACTATCTTTCCGTCATGCATGAGAGCGACAATGCTGCATCCGGTGCGGGAACGCACAGCGCTGTGGGCAATGCTAGGCCCGACCAGAGCCGGTGGGGTGGGTACCCGAATCAGGTTGAGGCCCTGGGCGACCATCAATACGTCGCTACGGCTGAGATAGTTGAAGATGGTGGCCGCGCCCAGGGAGGCATAGGACATGACGAACTCTGCGCCGGCGCGATGCATCGAGTCCACGTTGCGTTCATGGGTTGCCCGGCACACGATCTGCGCGTCGGGGCGCAGGCGGCGGCAGTAGATGGTCAGGTAGATGTTCGTGTCGTCGTCCTGCGTGGTGATGATGACCGTGAGGGCCTGCATCAGGCCCGCGCGCTGCAACGCTGACAATTCAGAAGCGTCGCCCAGCACATAGTGCTCGTCATCAGGGGCGCAACTGGCAGGGTCGCGCTCCAGGATCCGATAGGGCACACCGCGCTGTCTGAGCATGGTCGCCGCCGCCTGGCCAACTCGCCCGCCGCCGATAACCAGCACCAGGCCATCACGAAGGGCTTCACGGTCGTGCATCAGATCTGCAGCGAGGGCGGCCATCTCGTTCTCGGCCCCTACAAGAATGGCGACGGTGTTCTCGCGCAGCACATCATCGGCACGCGGCGCGCGGAAGTGCCCACGATCCCAGAGACCGGCGATGGTTACTCCGTATCGCTCACGCAGCGCCGAATCCCGGATAGTCACGCCGGCGAGCGGTGTATGATTGACGCTCACCTCAGCGATGCATAGTTCCCCGAAGCGCCCTATCGTGTGGAGCACGGCATCGGTGCCGGCCGCCCGTCGCGCCAGCGCATGCCCCAGCATCTCGGCCAAGTCCAGCACGTGGTTGGCGCCAGCCAGTTCGAGGATGTCAGCGGAGGGCGCCCGGTTGATCACCGCAACCACCGAGACGGCCTCTGATACCTCACGTACTGTGAAGGCCACGTTGGTGTTGACTTCATCACTTCCAGTGGCCACAACCATGGCAGCGTTCTCGACGCGCGCACAGTGGTAAATCTCGGGGCTGTCCGGGACGCCGACCATGACGTGGTAGCCCTGATCGTGGAGCTCCAGCGCCTCAGCCGCCGTCGGCGCCAGCATCACGTAAGGAACATCGTACTGCACTAACTTGGTAAGTAACGCCTCAGCAACAGGTTCGCGAGCCGTGAAGATGACGTGCCCGTGAGTGTTCGG
>LSQX01310760.1_pt1 | contig 16273 bp, 14 predicted proteins | sample 654561 | NCBI WGS metagenome assembly LSQX01 (sample SAMN04489861, study PRJNA283612) | anaerobic digester metagenome | isolation source: 4 biogas reactors fed with cattle manure at either 37C or 55C with and... | place: Denmark: Kongens Lyngby | collected 2014 | reverse complement strand
GTATATGCTAAAGCTGCATGGTGATCATTTCGAATGTCTGCCACTAAGATTCCGATAAGTTTAGTCGCTTTATTAATCAGCCCCCGAGCATTTTGATCTGGAACATAATCATATTCTTTTAAAAGTTTTTGTATCTTTTCTCTAGTTTCAGGTTTGATATTAGGTTTATTATTAATCACCCGAGAAACCGTACTGGCTGACACCCCAGCTTTTTTTGCAATATCATATATAGTAATCACTTTAGTCACATCCAACTTTCTTTTATATTTTTTAAATTTATGCAATCGATTAAAGAAAGTATAGCTTTAGCAAAGTTTAAAGTCAATTTGCGTGAATCTTTAATTAAGATTAGATTGGGGAGGATATTTCTTGGTGCCTATTTTAAATTCTATAAATACCCCTTCTTGTCTATTAACAAAAAAAGGAATATGCTTAACCTAAGAATTTCACTTAAAATGAAATCAATATTTAAAAGGAAGGGATCTTATGCTAAGTAAAAACTTAATTGATGCCATCAACGATCAAATCAACTATGAGCTACTCTCATCCTATCTTTATCTGTCCATGACGGCTTATTGTGAAGACAATGATTTCCCCGGTGCTGCAAATTTCTATCGGATTCAGGCTAAAGAAGAAGTTGACCACGCCATGAAGTTTTATGATTATCTAATAGAAAGAGATGCTAGGGTGGTGCTAAAAGGATTTGAAGATCCCCAAGTAGAATTTGATGGATACAAAGATACTTTTGAAAAATCGCTTGAACACGAGAAATCTGTAACTAGTCGAATCTACACCTTAATGGATATTGCCATGGAAGAAAGAGAGCATGCCACCATAAGTTTTCTTAAATGGTATGTAGACGAGCAGGTAGAAGAGGAAAGCAATTTCAATGCGATTTTAGGAAAAATAAAAAGAGCAGAACTAAATCCAGCTGCCCTATATATGTTAGATGATGAGCTTTTAGCTAGAGTCTACATTCCTGCCCCCGCTGAGTAAATTAATCTACGACCACTTAGAGTATCCATATTAGCGTATGGATGCTCTTTTTTTGTTAATTAGTACCGTAAAGCCCTTATTCTACTGATGTTCATGATTTCTTCATTACTCTTAACATTGATATCTGTTTTCATAACCCTTATAATTTAAGTGGTGTAGTCATTAATTTATAAGAGCTATAAAATTATATTGGGAACTCATCATCATGTTATTTCGAAAGTATAATTAATTAAATAAATACATCCCATCAAGGAGGGAATCACCCATGACAACATTTCAAAAAAACGGAAAAGTCTATCTAATCTTAGGCAATGGTCCTGCGGGTCATTTTGCTGCTGGAGAAATTCGCAAGAAAGATTCAGAAGGTAAAATTATTATTGTCGGTAGAGAGCGAGAGAGAACCTATCTTCGCACACAGTTAGCGGAGTGTTTTAGTGAAGAGTTACCAGAAGATAAATTTTATATGGTTAAAGAAGAATGGTATGAGAAAAATGAAGTAGAACAAATCTTATCTCTTGAAGCCACCTCTATTAATAAGGAAGACAAAACTGTAGCCTTCAAAGATGGTCGGGAAATTAGCTATGATAAGCTCATCATCGCCACTGGAAGTTATAACTTTATACCGCCATTGGACCTGGAAATTAAGAAAGCAGATAAAGTAGTTGATGTGGTGAAAGTGGACCGAGGTAATTTCCGAAACTATGACGGTCTCTTTAGCATTAGAGAGCATGATGACACCATAGCCCTCCAAAAAAGAATGAAGGATACGAAATCAGCGGTCGTAATCGGTGGAGGTCTATTAGGGCTTGAGGCTGCCTGGTCTCTAAAACAAAATGGAATTGACGTTACTGTGGTAGAATTCTTTAATCGACTGCTTCCACGACAATTAGATGAAGAGTCATCAGAAGTGCTTAAAGAGATGGCCATAGCGTCAGGAGTTAAATTGATCTTAGAAGACTCTGTAGAAGCTGCCACCATGGCTGAAAATGCAAGTGGCCATGAGGAACTTCAAAGTGTACGGTTAAAGAACGGAGAAACCATCGATTGCCAAGTTCTACTTTTTAGCGTAGGAGTTAGGTCAAGAGCTGAGCTAGCCAGAGATGCTGGCATAGAGGTTAAAAAAGGTATCATCGTTAACACAAAAATGGAAACCAGTGTACCTGACATTTACGCCTGCGGAGACGTGGCAGAAATTAATAACTTCGTTTATGGCACTTGGCCTTCTGCACTCACCATGGGAAGAATTGCCGGAACTAATGCCACTGGAGGAGATATGGTCTTCCCTCCTATGGTTCTATCCACCATGTTCACTTCAATGAATGCAAAAGTTTTCTCTGCGGGTAATGTAGATTTTTGTGATCCTCACCTAGACATCCTAGAACATAAGAGTGTTCAAAAGGGAGAGTTTAAAAAACTATTCTTCCTCAACAATACTTTAGTGGCGGGTATTCTATTAGGTGATACTAAAAAATCCACTAGAATCGTTAAAGGGATCGAAAAAGGATATACTGAAGAAGAAGCTCTTAAAGCCGATATTCTCTAAATACATAGGTTAAATAATTAAACACCATGATGGTCAGCAAGATTTTGCTTTTCATCATGGTGTTTTCACTTATCTGTTTATATAAAGTTTTAATTTTATCTGATTTTACTTTAACCCCACCAAGACTTCACTGATCTGCCACAGCTTCTTTTGTAGGGATCTATTGTATGACTGTTTACTAGACTCAATGGGTTTCATTTGATAATAATATTTCCCACTAATCCCTTCAAGCTCTTTGGCTGTGGCTAAATACATGGAAGTGGAAGCCCCTTTTTCAGGGGTCTGGAAAAATGGTTTAAGTTTTTTTGTGACAAACTTTCCAAAACCAGTATCACGATTTATTCCCATACTAGAGGCCACCGCGCCAGGGTGGAGAGCATTCACGGTGATATTTTCATTTTTTAATCGATGGGATAATTCATAAGCAAATAATAAATTCGCCAACTTAGATTGGCTGTAGGCTTTGATCATATTAAAAGATTTTTTTAGTTGCAAATCTTCAAAATGAATTTTTCCTGCTTTATGAGCTCCTGATGAGACTACCACGATTCTAGCCGACTTGGATTTTTTTATTAAATCTAAAAGAAGGTTCGTTAAGAGGAAATGGCCTAAATGATTTACCCCAAACTGCAGCTCAAATCCATCTTTTGTTTCTTCTCTTTTTGGCAAAGTAACCCCAGCATTATTAACCAGGATATCTAAAACATCATACCTGTCATGAAATTCTTTAGAGAAGCTTCTGATGCTCTCAAAAGATCCCAAATCACAAAGCATAAGATCCACTTGATCATTATGGCTTAATTTCTTAACCTCTTTTAAAGCTTCTTCTCCTCGCTCTTTACTTCTGCAAAGCATCACAACTCTGGCTCCTTTTTTAGCCAATCCTATGGCTGTCCAAAGTCCCGTTCCGGAGTTAGCTCCGGTGACTAATGCGGTTTTACCTAGCATACTCATATCCAATTTCTCCACAATTATTCCTCCCTAAATTTGATATGTATAAGACTCTATTTACTAAAAGTTTCATTACTTCCCTACAATTAAAATAATTGTAATCTAAAGAAAATCCATTAGAAAACCTGCCAATCCTCCTAGGATAATTAGTACGGCTGAATTCATCTTGAATTTAAAAAGTAGGAATAACGAAGCTAGAAAGATTAACCCGTACAATGGACTTCCTAAAGATGCCATGGCTAGTTTTAGCGTCACCGCTGCCATCAAACCTAGCGAAGCTGCATTGACTCCATCTAAAGCACCTCCCACAAGCTTAGAGGATCTTAATCTTGGAATTAAGGGCCGAATAAGCCAGACTAAAAGAAAAGAAGGCAAGAATATTCCCATGGTGGATACTATGGCTCCAGGTACTCCAAGGATTAAATACCCTACAAAAGTAGCGGTGGTGAACACCGGCCCTGGGGTTAGCTGCCCTATAGCCACTGCATCAATAAGTTGAGAAGAAGTAATTAAACCCAGCTTATCTACAAATTCACTCTCTAAAAAAGCAAGTAGCACATAGCCACTACCATAAAGCACAGACCCTATTTTTAAAAAGGATAAAAATAATCCACTCAAACTAATATTCTTAGAGGCTTTTTCTGTCAGGGATAAGCTTAGCGCCATCAACGCATAGGGATAAAAAACTTTTGTTTTGATTTTAAAGATTCTTTCCCTATTCTTTATCCCCATCATGATTAGTCCAGCCACAAAAAGAAGAAGAATTTCATTGATCCCCAGAAAAGACCCTAAAGCCACCATGGCGGCTAAAATAAAGGGCACCGGTCCTTTAAACACGGTTTTTGAAAGTCTTAGAAGGGCTTGGAAGACAATGGCAATCATAACTGGTTTAATGCCATTTAGAATTCCTTCCACCTTTGGTAGTGTTCCATAAGCCCCATAAAGATAGGCAAATCCTAGCACCATGCCCATGGCAGGGAGAATAAAAGATACTCCTGCAATAAAAAGTCCTTTAACACCACCTCTCTCATAGCCTAGGTGGATGGCCATCTCCGTAGAATTAGGTCCAGGAATTAGATTTGTTGCCCCCATCAAATCGATGAACTTCTCTCGGGTTATCCATTTTCTTTTTTCAATAATTTCATCGTCCATCATAGCCAAGTGAGCAGCAGGCCCACCAAAAGCTAGAACACCTAATTTAGCAAAAACCTTGAAAATTTCCTTATGCCGACTTTTCTGTTCCATCTTACTTAATTCTTTAAAATCTTTGTCCACTTCTCTCACCTCACATAAACTTATATTCTACCATCATACCAGTTCAGATGGGCACCGTCACATTTATCCCCATGAAGTTTTTGTTAATCCACAGCTTTGAATTCTAAACCTATAAAAAATAGGTCAAGAAAAGGGATTCCTTAGAATCCCCCATGTCAGTATTATTTAGTTTCTTAATTTCACTATTATTCTAGTTCAAATCCTTCTTCAAGCCAACAAGAAATTTTACCAGGCTCTGCCATGACGTCTCCGTAGCCTTCCTCATCAATGGTAACTTTCTCTTCCACATATCCTAAAGCATCAACGTAGATTCTGCCTGCTTGATTTTCCCCAAAGAACATTCTGATAGATCTCTTTTCTTTAATGGAAACCACCACAGCTAACTTACCTGGATGTTCTTCCGTTCCATGACGGAGCCAACCGATTAAATACTGTTCGTTGAAATAATCATCTTGGTCTCCATAGGCGTATTTCATTCGAATTAAAGCTAAAGGATCAATCATTTCCCTTTTCGATTCGATATTGTAATCCCCGTTAATTCCATAGTAATCTCCATAGAAAAGGCAAGGATAACCATCTTGACGAAGGAGGATAATCCCGTAGGCAATCTCCTTAAACCAATCATCAATGGTGGATTCTAAAGCTTGACCTGGCTGAGAATCATGATTATCCACAAAAGTTACGCTCATAGGTGGATTCTCACTGGTGATAGTATTTTCAAAAATCTCTCTAAGATCAAATCCATCACTGTTTTGAGCAGCTTCATAAAATTTAAAATGCAAAGATACGTCAAATAGATCCATCTGATACTTGGTTACTTGCATATACCTTTCTTTAATATCCATATTAGCATCCCAGTATTCTCCTAAAAGATAGAAATCATCTCCATGGGTCTCATGAAGGTAATTCGTAAACTCTTCCATAAAAGATGCATCAATATGCTTCACGGCGTCAAAACGGAGTCCATCTAATTTTAGTTCTTTAATAAACCAGTCAGACCAAGCAAAGATTTCTTCTCTAACGTCTGGATGGGCGTGGTCAATATCGGCAAACATAAGGTAATCAAAGTTACCCTTGGAATCTGACACTCCCCAACTCCATCCTTTGTTCTCTCCAACAATTTTAAAGATTCCTGTTTCTTCATTTTTACTATCATAATCTACCCCAGTAAAATGGGTATGATTCCACTTAAAGGCTGAGTACTGGTCTCCTCGACCAGGAAAGTCAAACTTTGTCCAGGCTTTAATCTCTCTAGGTTCTTCAATTTCTTGTCTTCGGTCATTAGGATCTACCTTTACTGCCATGAACTCTTCTTCTTCATCGGCCGCGGCTTTATGATTAATCACCACATCCGCGTAAACTTGCATACCCTCATTATGGATAGCATCAATTAATTCATGGAGTTCTTCTTTTGTTCCATACTTTGTTCGTACAGAACCTTTTTGATCAAATTCTCCCAGATCATACAAATCGTAAATACCATAGCCCACATCATTGGTCCCCGTCGCTTTCGTTACAGGGGGCAACCATATGGCCGACACTCCTACTCTTTTTAAATCGGGTAGTTTTTTAATCATATCTTTATAATAATTTCCATCATCAGGCAAATACCATTCAAATCCTTGAAATAATATTCCATTAATCATTTAAACACCTCTTCTTCTATTATTTTCTTTTGTCATGAATCTATTATACACACTTTTCTAACTATTTCACTCTAAAGGTCTGAGGAGCTTTTCTATAAATTAAGATTATAGCTATCCCTGCATAGATAAATGCAGCAATAATCAATACCGGTAAAAACCACAGAGCCGGCGCATCTATTTGAAGTGAGACATACGCTAAGAAGTACATAAACCAATTTACAAAGTTATAAAAAGGATTTTTTACCTCCATACTGGATGTATAGGGTTGGAAAATATAATACATAAAGAGGTAATGAATGGTATAAAACACAGTAAGAGCCACTAGCATTACACCCACAGGAAGTATACTTAGATAATCTCCAGTGCCTGATACAAATACAGCAATGAATAACCCTAACATAATTAATCCTGTGGGAACAAAATTACTTAACAGTAGAGTTCTAAATCGTACGCCAAACATCTTAAGTAAATTAGCAGGTTTACGATAAAATCCATATTTCAACATCGACAAATCGCAATTGTAAAAGAACGCTTTGATTTGACGAGTAGAATTACAAAGAAGATATATGAGAAAAATGAAGATATTATAGTTGTCCGTCAGAGATAAGGTCATCTCTTTTGCCACATTTTCGTCTATAAAGAAATCGATGATAAAGATTAAAGCAAAAACAGCAATCACAATTATGGACTTCATTAAGATGGGATTTCTAAAAATCTTCCGATGTCTTTGGATAAAGATTCCATGGAGGTAAGTAAACCCTTCTTTGTCTTTAAGTGTTCTCCCTTTTGTTTTATCAACTTGATAATCCTTCTCTTCCATTTTAACATCAAGAAAATTCGCTTCACTTCTTACATTCTCCACATTAGTCATTTTCTCTAAACTAATGGATGTTCTTATGGCTTCACCATAGACCTTATAGTTCTTTAGATAGATCACTCCAAGAATAAACATTACCCCAAATAAAACTAGGGCTATGGGATGAAACAGATACGGTTTTATATTGAAATCTATGAGGAGGAAATATCCTAAGTACCCTAAACCTACCACTATGGAGTAGGCCACAATGGTAAGCACAGGATGTTCTTCTAATATAAATGTGGATTTCTTGAAGATGGCTAACCATAAACTTTCCGATAAAACGGCCACTGCAGTCACCATGAAAGCAAATAAAATGGATTCAGGTAAGCTATTATCCATAACCCAGACTAGTAAGCTAAAGGCTAAAAGTCTACCCAGCAATTTAAATCCTTCGTTTTTAATTAGATCAGCAAAGGCATATTCTTTGGGATTCATTCTCATTTGCTTAACTAAAATAAACTTTTGACGGTTGTTTTCCAGGGTGGTAGACCGAACTAATCTTAACCCTAGAAAAAGAAATAGGAGAAGAATCATGGTATTTCCAATCTCTCCCTCTTCTAAGAATAGTCTTGGTCCAAAAACAAAGATTAAGGTTAAAAACACGGCTTTAAATGCACTGGATAAAATACCATAGATAAAGGCAAAGTAGCCCAGAATATTCTTTATCTTTAAGAATCCATAACTGGTATTTTTAAAGAGTTTTTTAATAAGTGGAATTCTTTTTAAAAAATAGATAAATCCATTGATGGAGATGGACATCTCCACTTTCATAATTGTAACAATCGTTTGAAACATGCGATACCTCCTTTAAATTTGCAACAGGTTAATCAGTTGATTTGGCCTGTCTTTTTTATGTCTGTTAAGGCTCTTGCCTATAGATTAGTTATGGTCTTCAATCCTAGACTACATTTTCTTCTGGATTCCCCTGTACCGTATCCCCTAATCTTGCCATAATCTCATCTTCAAATTTAGGATCGTGTAACATCTCATGATCAAGTAAAGTTAGTTTCCCGTCATGGAGAATAACAATCTCATCGCATAAATCTAAAGCTAATTGAAGAATATGGGTGGAAAAGATAATAATATGATCTTTTCTAAGTTCTCGAAGAATCTTCTTAAATTCAAGAGCCACCACTACATCTAATGAAGTTAGAGGTTCATCCAATAAAATAACTGGTGGTTTTGCAATTAGAAATAGGAGCATTTGCACTTTATTTTTCATTCCATGAGAATATCCCTTAATGATTCTGTGACGATCTTCTTCATTTATTTTGACTAAATCAAAGTATTCGTTAATGTCTTTCATATGAGTTAGTCGTTCTTTATTAATATCCATGAAGAACTTAATAAACTCATATCCCGTTAAAAAATCTGGGAGTATGGGAGATGAGTATACATAGGCTAAATCATCGGCTACTAGAGGCCGATTTTCTCCATCTATCTCGATATAGACTTCCCCACTATCTTCTTTTACTTCATCAGCCAGAATATTAAATAGGGTGGTTTTCCCCGCTCCATTACGGCCCAGCAAGGCGTATATTTTGCCCTTTTCCCACTCAAAGCTAACATTTTTAAGAACCTCCACCTGATCAAATGATTTTTCAATGTTTTGTAGTTTTAATTTCATGACTATCTCCTTTAGTGATTATTTTAACTTCTTTATAAGTTATATTATACCACATTAAGCAATTATTACTATCTCTTTTTGTTCTATTTGTAAATGTTTAATTACAGGATACTTTTTTCACATACTAATACCCATATCATGATAACCCTAATAAATACTAGATACAATAAGCTTATCGTCATGTTCACGCAATATTAAAAGAGATATTCTTCTGTAAATACCAACAAATCATGACTAGGTAAAGAATACTTTGTGACGATATGATTTCTTTACAATTCATTTTAGAATTGGTAATATCTTTCCTTTATGATATGAGCATAGTCATATTATCAATATTATATAAAGGAGTGATTTTTAATGAATGACTTTACAGATCAATTATCAAGAAGTTTACCAGACATCCTAATGGGAATTGTTTTTCTTGTCATAGCCTTGGTTCTAGGTTACGTAGTCAAAACCTTAATTGTTAAGGGAACTCGTAGACTTAAACTTGGACGTAAGTTAGGAGACAATGCAGAGGATGCTCGCAATATTACAGAGCTTCTTGGAAAACTCGGATTTATTATTACCGTTCTATTTTTCCTACCAGGAATTTTTGATCGATTTGGGCTAAGTACCATCTCTGATCCATTAACCGGTATGGTAAGCACCTTCTTTGGATTTATTCCGAGACTCATTGGAGCCGGACTTCTACTTTTCTTTGGATTTGTAGTAGCAAAGGTAGTGCAACAACTCTTTAAAGCTTTCCTACAACGAATGAGAGTAGATCGACTTAAAGAAAAAATGGGCATGGAAGGAAGAAGACCAACAGATGAAACTCCAACTTTATCCATTGCCGATCTCGGTGGAAAAATTCTTTATGTAGTAGTTCTTATTCCCTTCATCATTGCTGCTCTAGAAATTCTTAATATCAGAACTATTACAGAGCCTGCCATTGCAATGTTAAACAATATCACCGCTATTATTCCTCAATTGATTGCTGCTGGAGTCCTAATTTTACTAGGAGTCTTCATCGCAAAACTAATTGGAGACTTAGTAGAGAATTTAATTGATGGATTTGGATTATCAAGACGAGTGGCTGACGCCATGGATGAACCTAAAATAACTCGATTTAATCTAGCAAAAACTACTGGTGTAATTGTAAAAGCATTAATCATCTTGTTCTTCACAGTTCAAGCGTTTGAGCTTATCGGACTTAGTATCTTTAGAACAGTCGGTGCTGCAATTATTGCTTACTTACCTCTTGTTCTTAGTGCGATTATCATCTTATTTGGTGGTTATGTGCTGGGATCCATGGCTAAAAAATTCATTGTGAATACCTTGCCTGAAGCAAGATTTGCTGGGGTCATTGTTAAATCTACCATCATCGCTCTATCTGTTCTTATCGCCTTATCTAACTTAGGCATTGGAACTTTATTTATTCAAATCTTGTTTATTGCTATCGTAGCAGCAGGAGCCGTTGCTTTTGCCATATCATTTGGAATTGGCGGACGAGGCTTTGCAGCTAATATGCTAAAGAAACTTGAAGATAAAATGGATGATAGTAAAGACAAAATGAAAGACGTAAAAGATAAAGTGGAGAGAGAAGATAAGAAGGATAAAGTGAAAGATCAAGCCGAAAAACTTAATCCTAATGTAACACCTCCTCACCAAGTTGTTAAAAATGATGGGCCTGTGGTTAAAGATCTAAATATTGAGACCACTACCACACCTCCTATTACGAAAAACAATGAGGACATGTAGAATTTAAGACATTTTAATACTCCCATAAATATAAAGACCCCCTTGGTTTAAGCATCTGATTTGCTTTTCCCAAGGGGGTCTTGACTTATGAAATTCTAAGTTGCTTTATATCTTTAGTCATAATCTCTTCTTTCAAATTTAATCCATTTTGAGTCAATTAAAATTAAATCAAAGTACCAGGTTCTAGAACAATAGAAAAAGGAGAGACTGCAATTATTTCATCTCTCCTTTAATGATAAATATTTTATATTCCTAATACCATTGTTGCCAAGGTGAAGTAAATCAGAAGTGAAGTCGCATCCACTATGGTGGTGATTAAGGGAGCTGCCATAATGGCAGGATCCGCTTTAATGATTTTAGCAAAGAATGGGAGTAAAGCCCCTACAATCTTAGCTACCATAACCGTTAATAGGATTGAGATGGATACTACAAAAACCATTAAAGGCTTATCACTATAAGTAAACATAAGTCGAATGAAGGTAATAACCGCTAAGAAGGTTCCGGCAATCATTGAAACTTGAAATTCTTTAAAAAGAACTTTCCAAGCATCTTTTAGCCTAATTTCATTTAGCACCATACCACGAATAACTAAGGTACTACTTTGGGATCCTGAATTTCCTCCTGTGTCCGTTAACATGGGAATGAAGGTCACAAGTACGGGTAAGACCAAAAAAGCATCTTCATATCGTGCTAGGATGGATCCTGTAATAATCCCTGAAAGCATCAAAAGAGTTAGCCATCCCATACGGTTTCTGGCCAGTCGCCAAGCGGAAGTCTTTAAGTAAGGCTTCTCTGAAGGCAAAGTACCAGACATTAAGGAAAAGTCTTCTGTATCTCTATCTAAAATAACATCCATGATGTCATCTACCGTAACAATACCAACAAGCCGATTCTCTGAGTCTAAAATAGGCAAGGTCATAAAATTATATTTACCAAACAGATAGGATACTTCTTCTTCATCTGCATGGGTATGGGCACTAATCACCACAGATTCCATTAAATCAGAAACAATTTCATCATCCTTCGCCAGTAGAAGATCTTTCAGGGATAATACTCCTTCTAGAACTCTCTTCTCATCGATGACATATAGACTGTAAAGAGTCTCACTGTCATGACCATTTTGCCTTAAATTATTGATGGCATCAATGACTCGAGTTTCTCTCTTAAGGCTGACGTATTCTGAGGTCATAATACTTCCTGCAGAATCTTCAGGGTACTGCAGGAAAACATTAATGGTATTTCGGTCTACCGGATTAGCTCTCTCCAGAACTCTAGCCACCACATTGGCAGGGAGCTCTTCAATCATATCCACCAAGTCGTCCACAAACATCTCATTAAGAAGGTGATCAATTTCTTTGTCCGTAATTTTAGCGACAAAGATTTCTTTCATCTCGCTATCAAACTCAGAGAATACTTCCACAGACATGTCTTTAGGCAGTAGCCTCATAGCTACTATGGCATAATCATCTGATAGATCTGCAATAAAATCTGCAATATCCATGACGTTTTCTTCTTGAATTTCTCTTCGAAAAGAGATGAAATCTCGCTCTTCAAGTAATAAGCGAAGACGCTTAAATATATCTTCAGTTTTCATAAGTTTCATCCCCTCCTTTTATACCTACCTCTCATTATAGCCATTAACCATAGGCTTTTCTAGTATTTGAGTGGATTTCTTTTATCTCAGGATTTCCATCTAAAGAAATCATTAGGCATTATTCTATTCTGCTTGGCTTATTTTCTTAGCTTAACCTCTATACATCTCCTTACTTCTACATGAAATTTACAGCACCACCACTGACTCTTGTTCTCAAAAATATAATACAAAACTACAAGAATTTATCTTATAATTAATAGGTACCTTACATATCAAATAAAGGAGTTGATTTCTTATGATTATTAAAATTCTTGGCTCAGGATGCAAGAATTGTGCCAAACTCGAAAAAAATACAGAAGATGCATTAAAAACTTCTGGCATCGAAGCTACCATTGAAAAAGTGACTGATTTTAAAGACATTGCCAACTATGGGGTTATGACCACTCCAGGTTTGGTTATTAATGATGTTGTGGTTTCTCAAGGTAAAGTCCTTAAGGAAAATGAAATTGTTAAACTCTTAGAGCACCATGCGTCTTAAATCTTAATCAATAAAGTACCCTGCATCAATTATTTTTTAATTGATGCAGGGCTCTTTTTCTCTAAGGAATATGATGTGTTTGGCCTATTTATTTATTTTAAATTCATTTGAAATACTTATTTTCTCTGTTTTCTCAGCTGGCCGTTCTGGATCAGTGTAATAGATTTTATATGCTCTGAAAACACCAGAACCTTCTTCCTCCCAATTACTCAGTTCTATATTCTGCTCAAATTCTACATTGGGTTCAAGTTCTAAGCCTTCATCAGCAAAAGCTGCTTTTTCAATGAGTCTATACCAAAAACCATCAATTTTCTTTTCTAAATATAAGTTATGTCCATAATCAATACTCACATCGCTCTTGTTTGAAAAGGTTGAGGTTATTATTCCATCATCCTGTGCTTTTGCTAAAAGGATAACATCTTGGCTAATCTTAGAAGGGTCATTTTCGATTTTTGACTTAAGATATATTTCTTCACTTCCATCAACTGATTCTGTTAGAGGGCCAGAGTTTTCTATAGTTGAATTTGACTTCTCATCTCTGCTATTTAGGGAACAACCTACGACTAGCATTAAAGAGCATAGAGTCACTAATAAAACTTTAGTTTTCATAAATTACCTCCACCTTTTATTTTCTTTTTTGATATGTCAGAGATTTTAATCTTACTTTGATTAGCTTTTCTTGTAGATATTATAATCAATATCTTAGCCTATAGCTATTATTTTTATACTAAGATTGAGTAAATAATAGTATAAAAATAACAAAAAAGCCTAGAGACATTACGCCTCTAAGCTTATACAGTATGTAAAAATATGTTAACTATAAGAGTTATCGGTCTTTTATCAAATCTACTAACTCTGTCCTTGAGAGCCCTAACTGTTTTGCCATGGCAGCTAGGGTTCCCGAAGGGATGATATCAATATCTTTATGGTAGTGAAAGGTTATAACGTGGGCTTTTCCAGTTAGCATGCCTACGTATCTGTTTTGCTTTTTCCCTTTGGGGACAAAGTAGTTATTCTTCGTTAAAAACCTTTTAAATTGTCCCTGAGTCACTACATCAGCCATTGGTCAGAATCTCTCTAATTTTTTCATCATCTTCAAGGTTTAGCAAGATGCTGCCAATAAAGAATTGCTGTATGCCATCGAAGATGCCAGAGAATAGCTCAATATTTTCATTGTAGTCCTCAGCAAATGATTTGGCTTCTTCTACCATCATGTCGATGGCCTCTTTTTTAGACGCCCCCTCACCATAGATTTGTGGAACGATTTTATTATAAGCAGTATAAACTTTTAGATCCTCATCGAATTCAATGATGTTGATGCTCTCAATTAAATTAAGCATGCTCTCAAAAATCTTTTGGTTGACCATATAGCTGGCTTCATGCGTATTCTTGTTGACCATCTTAGGGATAAGACCATTCTTAACTGTGTTCTGAATCTCTGAAATTTTTGCACGTGTTTCAGATGCACCGTAGATTAAATTTATCGCAGTCATGTTATCATCTCCATTTTATTTGTCAGTGTATCACACTTGTACTTCTTGTACAAGGTGTACAATTCAATATAGTTGTGATTTTTTTCTTACTACTTAATTGTATTATTAAATTCTACCCCTAAATTCAATGAGATAGAAGTAAGTTAACCAAATGGATAAATGGAAGTAAGTATATGTATGCAAATAAAGGATTGTAGGCAATTGAAGCTCAAATTGACTATTGGATTAATTATAAAGAGAATTTACCGGAAGAACTTACAAAGAATACAGAAGTGAAAATGATAGAGACTACCAAATGGACGATGGCAACTTAAATGTGGACACAATGATTTCACTATGGATACCATTAAGATTTATTCTTGTGCGTATTACCACTATACATTCTTATCCACTCCAAAGCTGTGCCCGATTTCTAATTTTATGTTTATCACATCATTAAGACTTGGATTAGAGGCAAGATAGTCTTGCACCACTTCAAGCTTGAGGTTCTTATAATACTTTGGGTAGACTTGGCCTCCCTCGATTCCCGATGCCCAAAAGTCTTATAGTTTCTTAACCACTACTTAACTGTTTATTCGCCTGCCCTTAGCTTATTCGAGATAATGACAATGCTTATTTCTCCTTTAAGGTACTTTTCTACGTACTCAATTTTCACCGAACTGTTGACTTTACTTTTTCCATAATAAAACTCCTATCTAAGTCTTCTTGAAATTTTTGTTATTTCAAGAAGACTTAGATAGGAGCACATCAGAATCTCTCTAGGTTTATCGTTTAATTTTATCCCATTTAATATATATGCTTCTAGGTAATATTAGGAATATTTATTGTTTAGTCTTTTCTATAGATACATATGGTTAGGATTTGATCCACATAATTAATTGTCCCGCCATCAACCAAAATCCCTACCATTTCTAATTCTTGGTGACCATGGTCTTCCCCCACCAGTGCCCAGTAGTATTCTTCTAGTTCTTCTTGGCGGGGAGCATTCAAAATATATTCTAAATTCTTTAGTCTTTCTAGTGGAGGATTCTCACTATAGCCTGATACCGTAACTTCTCCATGATTTTTCGCCAATTTAAAATTAATATTGATATCACACATATTGATATTTTCACAAAATATCACCAGCTCATTCATGATTCTCATTAATTTCTCTCTTTTATGCTTCATATCGATTCTCCCTCTTAAATGCCTCTAATACCGGCACCATCACTGCTGCAACTATACCACAGGAAAAGCCATTATTATAGAGGTTTAGCCCTCCATGCAAGTATCCTGTGGTCATCACTAGAGAACTGTGGAGAAACCCTGCCACAATTCCAGCGAAAGTTCCATAAGTCCCTGCAATTGGTGCTAATGCAGTACCAAATAGAGCCGCTGCCAGGTAAGCAACGCCATCTGCCTCTCCTATATTTAGGAGAGATGAAAGATACACTCCTAGCATTATGGGTAAAATATTTTTGGGTTGCTTACCAAAAGCACCAAATCCCATGACGGTGATAATACCCCCAATAACAATACCGCTGAGTTCACCCCCTACAATCAGCACATAGAGGGTGGTAATTAAACCTAAAGCCCCCATATTCACTAAGGTAATTCCAAAACCGTCTTTAGTGACAAAATCTGTAACAAGACGTCCTGAACTTTTTAGGATTTCATCGTAATTTCTAAAGCTTCTTTCATTAAAAAGCCATCCAAATATGATCATGGATAAGAACATAAGCCCAAAATAAAGAGATAGAACTTGATTATTCCCTTCTGATAGAACTAAGGTAGCTTTCGTATCCAACCCAAAACTTCTAAGTAATGCCATGGATAAAGACCCTAAAATACCTGCGGTAAATCCTACATTATAGAGATTAAATCCTTGGTGAAACATAACAAAGTGATTGGCGATGGGAATGATCACAAGACCTATTAACACTCCAGCTATAATTCCTAAGAATATTCCCAGATAAGGATTCAAGTTAAACCCAAAACTTATTTGACTGGTTAGAGGACTTAGAGC
>LSQX01200546.1_pt1 | contig 16275 bp, 14 predicted proteins | sample 654561 | NCBI WGS metagenome assembly LSQX01 (sample SAMN04489861, study PRJNA283612) | anaerobic digester metagenome | isolation source: 4 biogas reactors fed with cattle manure at either 37C or 55C with and... | place: Denmark: Kongens Lyngby | collected 2014 | reverse complement strand
TCCGGCTCGTTCCCTGATCCCTCCCCTCGTTCGGCCGCCACACGCCGCAGCACGAAGGGGAGGATGCCCGGCAAACCTCCACCGTGCCCTTTCCCTGCAACCGGGCGCGGCCCCCAAAAAAGGCCGCGAAGATCAACGGCCCGGGCCGGAAGCCGGGAGGGAGAGAGGGGGGAACGGGGATCAGGGACGGAACCTGCCGCCCGTTTTCCCGGTTTCCGCATCCTGCGGCAGGAGCGGCCCCGGGATCCCGTCAGATTCCTGGTAATACTTCACGTATTTTTTAAGGAGCAGGCGCATCCGCTCGTCGCTGCCGGGGGAGGGATCCGAGATCTCGGCGGAAAACTCCTCCAGGATCTGTTTCAGCACCTCGGGCGCGTAGTGGGTCACGTTCCGGGCGACAAAGATCTTTTCGTGACGGCTGGCGAGCGTCCCCTCCTCCGCCGTCAGGATCTCCTCGAACAGCTTCTCGCCCGGCCTCCGCTCGGTGATCCGGATTTCGATGTCCTTGTAGGGCTCCATCCCGTGGATGCGGATCAGCTCCTCGGCGATGTCCAGGATCTTCACCGGTTTGCCCATATCGAGCACGAAGACCTCCCCGCCGTTGCCCAGGATGGAAGCCTGGAGCACGAGCGACACCGCCTCCGGGATGGTCATGAAGTAGCGCCTCATGTCCGGGTGGGTGACCGTGAGCGGCCCGCCGTATTTCAGCTGCTCGAGGAAGAGGGGCAGGACGCTGCCGCGGCTGCCGAGGACGTTGCCGAACCTCACCGACAGGAAGCGGGTCGAGGGGACCGCGGCGGGGTGCCGCCGGGCCGGGTCGTCGGGGACGAGGGCCATCTTTCCCAGGGCGCTGTCGTTCAGGGCGCCGCAGATGTGCTCCGCCATCCTTTTGGTGGCCCCCATCACGCTGGTCGGACGCACCGCCTTGTCCGACGAGATCATCACGAATTTCTCGACGCCGTGCGCCTGGGCCGCGCTCGCCAGGTTGTACGTGCCGAACACGTTCACCTTGACCGCTTCCTTGGGGTTGAACTCCATCATGGGCACGTGCTTGTAGGCGGCGGCGTGAAAGACGATCTCGGGGCGGTACTGCTCGAAGACCTCCCGCAGCCGGGCCTGGTCGCGGATATCGCCCGTGATGTAGACCACGCTGTCCACCAGGTGCGGAAACATCCGCCGCAGCCTGAGCCCGAGGTTGTGCAGTTCCGTTTCGTCGACGTCGAACAGGAGGACGCGTTCCGGGTCGAAGGCGCAGGCCTGCAGCACGATCTCCGAGCCGATGGAGCCTCCCGCCCCGGTCACCAGGATCGTCCGCGCCCGGAGGAAGGCGCGGATCCCCTTGTAATCGACGGAGACGGTCTGCCGCCCCACCAGGTCCTCGATGCTGATGCTCTCCAGGGTCCGCATGTTGATGTCCGGACGGCTGAAGTCGTAGATGCGCGGGACGATCTTGATGTTCTTGACCTCGGCCCGCGTCGCCATGTCGTACAGCCGCCGGAGCGTCTTGTGGTTCAGTCGCGGGATCGCGATGATCACCGCCTGGGCCTTGTAGCGCTGCACCATGTCCGGGAGCGTGTCGATGGTCCCCAGCACCTTGACGCCGTGGATGTAATTTCCCACGAGGTCCTTGTTGTCGTCGAGAAACCCGACCGGCAGGAAGCGGTTGTAGTTGGTGCGCATCAGGTCGCGGAGCAGCATTTCCCCGGTGTTGCCCGCACCCACGATCAGCGTGTTCGGGCTTTTCGCGGCCGCCCCCCGCTTGCGGATCACCTCGAGATAGATCCGCTTGGAAATCCTGAGCGCGCCGATGAGCCCGAAACTGATGATCCCGTCGATGAAGAAGATGCGCTTGGAAACGCCCGTGATCGGCATTTCAGGGAACACGCCGTTCGGCAGGCTCAGCACGACGAGCAGGAGCTCCGAAAAAAGGATCGCCCAGAAGAGGTTGATCAGGTCGGAGATCCCGACGAAGCGCCAGGTGATGCGGTACGCCCTGAAAACGAACATGCCGAGCAACTTGACCGCAAACACGAACCCGACAAGACGTCGAAAATACTCCCAGTACGGAGCCGTCGGGCTGCAGTTGAAATGGGTCACGAGCGCCAGGAAGAGGGAGAGGCAGATGAGGACGCTATCCGCCGCTAAAAAGAAGACGGACCGCTTGAGCGGCGTGGCAAAAACCAGTCTTCGCATCTGTGCAGATTCCCTCGATGGCATATGGCGCCGGGCTGCCGGCTACCCCGATATATTCATTCCGATGGCCCGGATTTTCAACCACATACTGCAATGAATACCGCCGGATCGCGCCGCCCGTCAGACGCTTCCCACCCGGCGCGCGGGGTTGCCCAGGTAATAGGAACCGTCCCCGCACCCCTTGTAGACGGCCGCAAGCGGGGCGATCCGGTTGCGGCTCCCGATCCGGCTGAGGGGCAGCAGGACGGCGCCCGCGCCCAGCTGGTTGCCGTCCCCCACCCTCACTCCTCCCAGGACCTGGGAATGGGGCCCGAAAAAGTTGTAATCGCCGATGACGGCGTCATGGCCCACCGGGACGAACCCGTTGAATACGTTGGCATTCCCGATCCTGCTCTGGGTGGAGACCGTGCAGAACGGGGCGAAGATGTTCCCCTCGCCCATCTGCGCGTATGGGTACACGATGCAGGAAGGGTCGATCAGGTTCACCAGCGGGACCTTTTTCCTTTTCAGGTCCTCGTAGATGAGCACACGGATCTCCGGGGCCGCCGCGCCGATGACGGCGTAATCCCCCTCGCCGAAGTCGAACTCCTCCATCTCCCCCTTGAATGCGCCCTGGTAATCCCGGTAGTCGTTGGTGCGACCGTAGCCGTTGTGCCCCAGGATCCCGCCCAGGCGGAGATCCGGATCCCTTGCCGCCATCCGCTCGATGTAAGTGCAGCATTCCCGGGCGAAACAGTTCCCACCCACGACAAAGACTCTCCGCATCAGAGGTGCCCCCCGTCGAGGATGTAGTTCTGCCCGGTGATCCACTTCGCCTCGTCCGACAGGAGAAAGACGGCCAGGGCGGCCACGTCGTCCACGGTCCCGAATCCCAGCGGGTACAGGTGCGACCGGTCGTTGCGCATCCCCTCCACCGCCGCGGTCATCGGGGTCAGGATGTCACCCGGGGAGATGGCGTTGACCCGGACGCCGGAAGCGGCCACCTCCCGGGAGATGGAGCGCACCGACGCGATGAGCGCCGCCTTGGACCCCGCGTAGAACGACATCCCCTTGTCAGCCAGGTGAGCCGCGATGGAGGCGATGAAGACCAGGGAGGTGCCCCGCCCCACGTTGTGGCGCCGGTCGAGGAGGCCCTTGGCCAGCATCAGGGGAGCGAAATAGTTTATATCAAATATCCTTTTGCCGTTCTCGTATTTCAGAATCTGCAGCGGCCGGATCTCGGAGATCCCGGCGCACGAGACCATCCCGTGGAACTTCCCGTACTTTTCCTTCAGCCCCTTCACGTATTGCGGCAACAGTTCGATATCCGCGGCCAGGTCCCTGATTTCCGGATGTATCCGCTCGGGACAACCGCATTCCTGCGCCAGCTCCCCGAGGCGGTCGGCGTCCCGGCCGATGGCGACGACGCGGGCGCCCAGGCCGCAGAGGCGCAGAGCGATCCCCTTCCCGATGCCGGAACTCGCGCCCGTGACAAGGTAAAGCCGCTCACCTGCGGGCGCCGTCATGATGCAATCCCCGCCTTGCGGGCGACATCGGCCACCGTCTTCATGGTCGTGAAGTCCTCGAACGTCGCCTGGACGCCGAAATCGGAATCCAGGAACGCAACCGTGGCCATCCGGGCGAGCGAATCCCACTCGTCGAGGTCCTCAAGCACCGTGTCCATCCCGAGCGGATCCTCCGCCTGCAGGACATCCTGAAATTTTTCCAGAAATTCTTCATGCGTCATCGTTGATCCCCCAAGAAATAACGAATCCATGCTTCCAACTGCTCCGCACGCCCCGGAAGACCCTCGGGCGTCGGGTAGAGCCCGATCCCCCCGTTATGGCACCCCTCCAGGCCCACGATGGCCGACCCCCAGGAGAGCCCCACCCCGAACGCCGACAGCAGGCAGCGGCCGAGCGGGGGCCGCTCCCCCCGCTGGTCGCACAGGACGGTGGCCACCGAGGTGGTGGAATTGTTGCCGTACCGGGAAAACGTCTCCCAGGAGGTCTTCTCCCTGGGGATCCCGGTCTTGGCCACGATCGTTTCCACGATCTGCTTGTTGGCCTGGTGCAGCGCGAAGAAGTCGATCTCGTCCATCCCCTTCCCGGCGAAGGCCAGCAGTTCGCGGATGTTCCCGGGAACCACCTCCATCGTGAAGTTGAAGATGTCCATGCCGCGGATGATGCCGTCCCACGGGTGCCAGACGTTGCCGGCCGCGTCCTGCACCTCGACGTCGCACATGTCCTTTCGGATCGGCAGGCGGCGCCCCCCGGCGGGGACGACGATCTTGTCCCACCCCGCACCCCGTGCCCCCAGGGCGAACCAGGCGGGGTTGTCCCCCGGTTCGTGCTCGAGCAGGGTGGCCGAGGCGGCGTCGCCGAAGAGCGGAGCGTAGAGCCGGTTCCTGAGGTCCGCGTGGGTGCTGGCGGAGTCTCTGGCCACGAGGAGTACCCGCGTCGAAGCGCCCGAGGCGATGAGGGAATGGGCGAGCCAGAGGCCGTAGACATACCCGGAGCAACCGAGCCCCACGTCGAACACGGCGCATTCCTCGCCGAGTCCCAGGCGGTCGTGCAGGAGGTAGGAAGAAGCCGGGAAGAAATAGTCGGGGCTCTGGTTGACCAGGATGAGGGCGTCGATCCCCCCCCTGTCGGTCCCGAGCTCTCCGAGCAGGTCCGCCGCCGCCTTTTCACACAGGTCCACCACCGTGACCCCTTCGGGAAGGACCGGACGGCGCCCGAAACCCACCATCTTCTTCGCCCGCTCGAGCTGCCGGACGCTGTTGCCGAAATATTCGATCTCGTCGTCGATGTCGATAAACCGGTCGGGAACGATCGTCTTGATCCCCCGGATCCGGACATGGTTAAAGATCGCTTTGGCCATCGGAGCCCTCCGGACGGCATACCCTCGGTTCCAGGATCGTCACGCCATCGAAGTCCAGGAGGCACGCGCCCCAGGACAGACCTATGCCGAACCCCTGCAGGACCATGCGCGCCCGCTTCCCTTCGAGGGCCTCGGAGAGCTCGTTGCAGATGGTGAACGGTATGGAGGCGGAACTCTGGTTGCCGAATTCCGAAAAAGTCCTCCGCGGCGCCTTGGCGAGCGGGATGCCCGCCTTCTTCACGATCGTTTCGATGATGTAGCGGTTGGCCTGGTGGAAAACGAAAAAATCAACCCCGTCCGCCGGACAACCGGAATATTCCAGGATATCCCGGAGCAGCGGGGGCTGCTCGGTGAGGGTGAAGTTGAACACCTCGAAGCCGTTCATGTAGAAATCGTCCCTGCAGCGCACGTTCCCCTTCTCGTCGACGATCTCCCTCCGGGTCTCCTCCGAAGAAGGGCAGCGGTAGGCGCCCGCCTGCTGCCACATGGTCTCCAGCCCGCTGCCGTCCGAATAGAGGCAGAACCAGGAGGGGCTCTCCCCGTCGCAGCGCTCGACGACGGTGGCGCAGCCGGCGTCCCCGAACACCGGGGCATCCGCCCGGTTGCGGACATCGATGATGCGGCTCAGGGTGTCGCCGGTCAGCACCAGGATCCTCCGGAATCCCTGCTCCGCCAGCATGAAGGCCAGGAACAGCCCCTTGACGTACCCCGAACAGCCGTAGACCAGGTCGAAGGCGATGCACGACCTCGGCAACGACAGCGCCCGGTGCAGAACATGGGCGTTCCCGGGCATGCAGTAATCGGGGGTCTGGGTGACGAAAACGACAGCGTCGAAATCGGCCGCCTCCAGGGCGCATCGGTCCATGAGCTCCCGCGCCGCCTGGAGACAGAGGTCGGCGGAGGTGACCGTCCCGTCGACCACCCAGCGGCGGTCGAAGCCGATCGTCCGTTTCAGGCGCTCGAGCTGTTCCCGGCTTTCGTAGTAACCGGCCTCGTCGTCGATGGAAATTTCCCTGCCGCCGTAGGCGGAGGAAACGGCCGTGACCTTCGCGTGCCGGAACGTTACCCTTTTGCCCACTGGCGCACCTCTATCTCGAGACCCTCCAAGTCGACCTTCTCCGGGACGGCCCAGGACACTTGGCCTTCCCCGGCCTCGAGCGGGTCCCCGGTCAGGCCGCGGAGCCAGCCGAGCGCCGGCCCGTTGCGTTCCCCCTTGCGGTACCCGATCAGCGCCTCCCCCCGCGTCCCCAGCCGGGCGGCGGCCAGGCGCATCATCTCGGAAAGCATGACGTCCTCGAGATTTCTTCCCAGGGCGCGGCAGCTGACCACCAGTTCCTCGCACACAAGCCGCTCCCCCTCGGCGCGCGCCGCCACGAAGGCGATCATCCCGCTGTCGGAGAGAAGGTCGGACATGCACGCGGTGACCACGCAGCCGTCCGGCGCCTGCATCAGGCGCCGAACCTCCGTCTCCGTATACCGGCGGTACCCCAGGATGAACTGGTTGGTCTTGCCGGAGAGCTCGGCGACCCGGGCGATGCGGGCTTCTTCGTCCACCGCGAATGCCAGCTTGATCTGCAGCCGGGCGAAATAGTCCCTGGGGGCCAGGGTTTCGACAAGCGCCTTCCGCTCCCGGTTGGCCCGGATATCGGCCGCCCGGACCGCGTCCTCGGACGACTTCCTGAGCTTCAGCAGGCCCGGGTAATACCGCAGCCTCCGCAACGTGTCGGCGGGGTTCCGCGCCAGCAGGGTCCGCACCCCCAGGCCCGAGATCTCGACATTCTGGATTTCGGCGGGGTTGTCGTCGACGAAGAGCATGGCGTCGGCGCCGATGTTCAGCTCCGACGCCAGCTCCGCCAGGTTTTCGGCCTTCGGATTCCAGTTGATCCGCACGGCGGCGAAATCGTCCCACCCCAGGACGAAATCGGGGCGCCCGGCGAAAAGCCCCCGGACGTCCTCCTCCTCGTTGCGGGAAGCGAGACAAAGAAGGAACCCCTCCTCATTGAGCGCCCGGATATGCCGCTGCAGCTCCGCGTGCGCCGCCGTCAACCGGACCCCTTCCGGGCCGTCCTCCCCCAGGACCCCCTCGTAGAGCGTCTGGTCCAGGTCGAGCACCACGGCCTTCAGCGCCGGGCGCAGCACGGCGGGCATGAGACGCAGTCCGAGCGCGCGGGCCACCTCGAGGCAGGCCCGGCCCGACAGCCGGGTGCCGGTGACCGCTTCCCGCCCGCGGTCGTAGACTTCGCCCCCGCCGGGGGGGACCAGCGCCTCCACCGCAAAATCCCACAGGTCCGGGATCTCCCAGGTCCCGCGCCGACCGGCGCCGCCGGCGACCAGCAGGAGGATCGGCGCCGGGCTCCGCGCCCGCAGCGCAGCGGCGCGCTCCCCGAGCCACTCCATCAGGTCGAACTCCCGGTAACGCTCGGCGTCGACCCACATCAGGTTCAGGTCGGCCTCGAAAACATTCTGAAAACCGAAGGCGTCGTCGTAGCCGCCGAACTCGCATTCGGCCCTGAGGCCGGAAAAACCGAGAAAGGGGTCGAGTACGGAAGCCACCGTTTCGAAAGCGTGGTTGCGGTAAACGGCGACCCGCACGACTTCCGCCTCCGGGTCCGGGGCCTGCCGCAACAGTTCCAGCCGCTTCAATTCCTCGGCAAACAGGTGACTCGTCATTCCCTTCATTCCCGCCCACCATCCTCGAGCCGGGCCACGATGCGGGCCATGCTCGTCAGTTTCGGGATCTCCTCCGGCTCGAACGAAACCCCGGTCTCCTCCTCCACCGTCAGGATGATCTCGATGTGTTTCATGGAGTCCCAGTTCTTTTCACTCTGCATGGAGCAATCCTCCCCGGGGGCGATCTCCCTTCCGAGGAGGGTCGACAATATTTCCGCAACCTTTTCCCGCATATTCCGCTCTCCGGATGTCATGAACGGGGCCGGCCGGCCCCCGTGATGACCCCGACGATCCGCTCGAGGTCCGTAAGCCGGAGCTGGGCCCCGGAGGGGAGGCAGAGCCCCCGCTCGAAGATGCGCTCCCCGGCGCCGGTGCCGCGGAAACGGCAATCCCGGTAGGCGGGCTGCAGGTGCATCGGCTTCCACACCGGCCGCGATTCGATGTTCTCCCGTTCAAGCGCCAGCCTGATCCCCTCCCGGTCCACGCCGAACCGGTCGGCATCGACCAGGATGGCGGTGAGCCAGCAGTTCGATTTCCCGTAGGGGGCCTCCGGCATGAACTCGATTCCCGGAAGCCCCCCGAGCGCTTCGCGGTAATACCGGTTCACCTCCCGCTTCTTACGGACCTTCTCCTCGAGCCGCTCCAGCTGTCCCCGCCCGATGGCGGCCAGGATGTTGCTCAACCGGTAGTTGTAGCCCACCTCCACGTGCTGGTAGTGGGCCACAGGCTCGCGCGCCTGCGTGGCCAAGTGCCGCGCCCTGGCTACGAACGACGCCTCGTTGGAGACCAGCATCCCACCACCCGAGGTGGTGATGATCTTGTTCCCGTTGAAGGAGAGCACGCCCATGGCGCCGAAGCCCCCCGCGGGGGTGCCCCCCATTTCCGCCCCCAGCGCCTCGGCCGCGTCCTCCACCACCGGGATGCCGTACCGCGCCGCGATCGCAAGGATCGCGGTGTAATCGGCGCACTGCCCGTAGAGGTCGACGGGCAGGATCGCCCGGGGCATGGACCGCCCCGCGCGCTCCCGTGCGCTCAGTTCCTCCTCGAGCAGCCCGGGATCCATGTTCCAGGTCGAGGGGTCGGCGTCGATCAGCACGGGGTGCGCGCCGCAGTACTTCACCGCGTTGACCGTGGCCGCGAAGGTCAGATCGGAGCAGATCACCTCGTCCCCGGGGCCGACCCCGAGGACCAGCAGGGCCAGGTGCAGCCCGGCGGTGCCGCTCGAGAGCGCCACGGCGTGCCCCACGTCCAGTTTCCGGCACATTTCCTGTTCAAAGAGCTCAACATCGGGCCCCATGGTCGTGATCCAGTTCGAATCGAAGGCCGCGAGCATCAACTCCTTCTCCCGCCCGTCCAGGTGGGGGGGAGACAGGTAGATGCGTTGGTTTCCGGAAGTCGGGCTCATAAGCTGCTCTCATCGTAACATGCAAGGGGAAAAAACAGTGTGCGCGCAATCACACTCCGTCATCCCGGAGGCTCCATCGCGGAGGGGCTGGATCCCATGAACTCCGGCATGGTCGCAAACCCCTCCTGCTGGATCCCGTCGCGCCTGACGGTCTTCCAGATCGTCATCAACAGGATCTTCGCATCGAGCGCGAGCGACCGGTTGTCCACGTACCACACGTCGAGCCACAGCCGCTCCTCCCAGCTGATGGCGTTGCGGCCGTTCACCTGCGCCCACCCCGTCAACCCCGGTTTCACCTCGTGCCGGCGCGCCTGCTCCGGCGAATAGCGCGGCAGGTACTTCATGAGCAGCGGCCGCGGCCCCACCCAGCTCATCTCCCCCTTGAGGATGTTCCAGAGTTCCGGCAGCTCGTCGAGGCTGGTGCTGCGCAGAAACCGCCCGAACCTAGTCAGCCGCTCCCGGTCGGGCAGGAGCCCGCCGTCGGGTTTCCGGGCATCGGTCATGGTGCGGAACTTGAGCAGGGCAAAGGGCCGCCCGTGCAGCCCCGGTCTCTCCTGGCGGAAAAAGACCGGCCGTCCAAGAAAGATGCGGCACAGAATCATCAATACCAGAAAGACCGGCGACAGGATCACCAGGGCCGGAATCACCAGGACGAGATCGAGTATCCGCTTCTTCAACCGCACACCCTGCCTCACTTCGGTCCAATATCCTATCAGATATTTCGCTTTAGACAGGAAGCCAAACGCGTGGCTATGATCGGCACATCATATTGGACGAGAATAAGCCTGCGTCCGTTTTTGCCAAATTCCCTGCGTTGCTCCACCGAATGGAGTAACTGCATCAGATTATCTATCCATTGGGATTTTGTCTCCGCAGCCAATCCCACCTCAGCCTGCGCAAGCACCAAGCCATTCATCCCTACGGGAGATACCACCACAGGAATCCCGCAAGCCATATATTGGAGCATCTTATAGCTGCATTTCCCCCTACACCATTCATCATCGCTAAGAGGCATGATCCCGACCGTCATTTCCTGTATACTTTCGACCTCAATTTCCGCAGACCATGGAATATACTCCAACCTCTCCCTTAAAATACCCCCAAAACTTGGCTCCCTATCAGCGACAACTCGGAAATACACATGAGGCTCCCTTTTCATAATGCTTTCAAGGGCAGTTTCAATTTCTCTCAGATACTTGAAATTTCCACTCGTACCAATCCAGCCGATGATCATTCTTCGATCGATATCACTGCTTTCTTCTCTAGGCCTGAAACGCGTCGCATCCACTGCGGTAGGTATTACTTCAATGTTATTATTCCAGCGGCAGAAGGTTTCTGCCAGAAAATCATTTCCACACACGACTAAGTCCGACCATCGCGCTAACCTGGCCGCAGTTACTCCATTCCTTCTCAGGAAAATGGCGTCGTCAACATCCAATATCCGAGGATGCTTTGTAAGGCATTCCAATGTTGAGAGTGTTGAAAGCAATTCCCGCTGAAGTATGACAGCATCGTACCTGTAGGTATCAATTACGTAGGGGATTCGTTCGACAAGCGCAGCAAAACCCCATATCGGTCGCAACTTCCTATTTGCCGGAGGCACCGCCGCAACATGCGGCATCTTCTCATCCAGATCAATGCCATTATTTTTCAAACTTGGGATTAGTTGTCGTACGCGAAAACGCGCGGATGGAGCCTTCTCACCGCCTGTAAGCGCTGCAACCCTTATTCTTCTTTCTTCCATCAAACAATTTCCATCTTAGCCCAGATCATCACAAAAAAGCGAAGATTCCGTATTATTGCACCTTCTTTGTAGAAAAATACGGTTGAGTGCTCCACCCATAATTATGGAGTAAAGCAATAAGGAAAAGAGCGTCGATTTATAATAATAGGCAAAAAAAGAAATAAGCAGGCCAAACAAAAATATTCCGTTTAGAAGCTGCATGACCCATGCGCCCCTCGCACGTGCCCTTACATAAATCGCCGTTGACACCATTCCTAAACAGAAACAGCAAAAGATCATTCCGATCCAACCCCAATCCCAGAAGACCTCCCCGATCAGCGTATACACATTGATGACACCGGAACCGATATTCACCATCGGAAAGTATTCTACTACTCTCGCAGAACTCAGCCCTATGCCCTGTGGCCCCAGAATCTTCCAAATCATTTCCATGGCAACTTGACCAACATTCTGGACATCTGGTGGGTTTGCCATTATTTCAGTCATCCCATGTAACGGTCCGACCACATAGATATAGGGCTTCTCCAAAAATGAAAGCCAGTCAGGGAATTTGGACCCCGGTATTTGGCCGCCAACAAAGATGTCGATAAAGCGGTCGTAAAGCACCATAAATCCAATCAAAATGACGCTAAGGTAAGCCATGTGACGGAATCGGATAGTATTGGGACGCACGGCGTTAAAGACCAGAAATGCGGCGCACAACCCGATAACCAAATACATTTTAATTCCCATCAGCGCCAAGGCCAGCATTTGCAGCAAAAGCACCAGCAGCGACAGGAATGATATCCGCCCCCTTGCATTCCACAACAGAACGAAGGTTGGCGGCACAAGGGCTCCGAAAACCTTCAAATATCCCGTATGAAACGGCATAATGATATCAGCGCCGCTATTTTGCAACATCCAGAGCTGGGTAACCCACCCCTTTGACATCAGAACAAATACATAGTAACTCCAACTGCCAATACCCAGAAAAGCCGTAAGATAGTAAAAAGCGGCAATAGCCCTTGCATCCCCTCCTCCTTGGGATGCTTTTGTAATCGAGGGCAACATTGTCCATGTCGAATCACCCATGGCGGATACCACCATGACCCCGCAAATAAATGATACAAACGCCACCGCCATAAGAGCATAGGCTTCGACAGTCAGCGGAACCATTGAAAGAAGATTGAGCTGGGCCAAGGACAGCGCCACCAGATTTACTCCCAGAAACAGCCCGAGCGGCGCGAAATAATCGCCGTACAAAAGCCACGATAACTTGAACCCCGCATACGCCAGCACAATAGAAAACAAAAAACATAACAGGTCTATCATCGCCATCACTTACAATCCATTTGCCGATCATGATGATAGGCAAGGCAACCCACCGCTATTGCAGCCAGCCAGAGAAACTTGCACTTCGATTGCCAAGCTATTTTCCACTGGCGAAGCACACAGCTGCCGTGGAGAAAGGGAAAAGGAGCATATTTAGCCGTCGAATGGTCGAACCCGGCAGGATCAGACCCCATCCATCCAATGCACTCATTTAGGCGATTACAATAATATAACCAACGTGGCAATGAGTGCCTTGCTGGACCATTCAATATTTGTACAGTAATTTGCCCCCCCCCATCACGTGCTGCGGAGTAATAGATCAAGAACGGTTCATCGACAAATTCCTTAGCACAAGACATCGGCATTCCAAACCAATGATTCAGGTATATAAATGCAGCTTGGTATTTTGGAAAAAGGATCTGCTGCAATATATCCGTCCTATAAAACCCCCACTTATCGCCTCGTATCTTGTACCAGTGACACATCGCAAGCTTATTCGCGCTCATAACATTCTTCGGAAATGATCACTCACTACCATCCAGCATCATCTTCGCAAAGGCATGAAATCTCAGAAAACTGATCGCGCTTGTGATAGGCAATATTGTCCCAATGATGCGCCAAACGCATGAGCGCAAATTGGCCCATGAATCATCTGAATCCACGGGCAAAAATAAATTGCCGCATATATGTTAACGGCCTTAAGGTATTACCTGCATATCTCGAGCAGATTTAAAAACACGCACGATTGCATTTCTTTCCGATTCATCAAAAAGATATTTCCAGACAGAGCAAGCCAACAGGCCAAGCAGGCAGCAAAACAATAGAATCTGCACCGCCACGGGAAGCTCTCCTGATAAAACTTTCACCCCCCCCGATATTGCCGCAAACGCAGTCATCCCAAATCCCGCAAATATGACTCTGTTATCTGAAAACAAGCCTGCAGGCCAATGGTAAATCTTTGCAGCGGCCCAAAATTGCAATACGGTATCCATCAATATGCGGATTGTCCAGGCAATAGCTGCTCCGGCAATTCCCCAATAATTCACCATAAACCACGCCAGTGCCGCATATATCGGAAATTCTACAAGACGGCATTTGGTGGGGATATCGGGACGACCGCAACCAGTGAGAAGGACATCCGATATTCTTCCAAGAGAATTGATCAGGGCACTGACGACGAGTATCCTTAATACAAACGAACTCTCTCTCGCAAACTCACTGCCCAGCCAGATCTGCAAAATCTCGTGCGCGAACACCCCGATTACAACAACTATCGGCCCCAACCCCAAGAGAACATATTTGACCGAACGAGCAAATAGCACGCCCATCCTGCGCCTATCCTTTACGCCCTCTAATGCACTGAAGGCTGGAAACAGTGTCGTAGCCAAACTGCCCGGCACGACACCCATGCGCGCCACAACTTCATAGGGGGCTGAGTAGTAGGCGACATAGCGCATGGACATGAGCGACCCTATCAGGAGCCGGTCCAATCCAAGCAGAATAGGGTTCATAATATTATTACCTACCGCAATCCATCCCCCATAGGCAAAGAGACGCGGGAGCAAGTCACGCGAAAAGTAGAAGCGTTTCAGGGCGGGCATCAGTCGAAAACTGATGTATACAAATGCACACAACGCTCCGATCCTAGCAACAAATATCAAGAATACGATCCCAGGCAGACCGAATCCAATAATGAGGCCAAACACGGGAAGAAGGAAAGTGAGTATGCCCAAAGGAACATTCACAGCATTGACCAAATCAAATCGTTGTTGAGCTTCCAAGACGCCACTGAAAGAACCCGCCACCATTACCACGGGGAGTGCAAAGGCTACGGTATGGAGGCTCCTTCTGGCCTCGACGATATATTGGGGGGAAATCTTTAATGCGTATTCGACAATATATGGGGCAGACAGAATCAAGACTATTGCCCCGAAAACACCGAAAATAATCTGAACAATAACCGCCGTCCATACAATGGGCGGGGCATCTCCGATTTTTCCTTTACCCAGTGTCTCTGCAACATATTTGGTAGTTGCTCGGCCCATTCCCAGGTTGAAGATTCCGAAATATCCCAGAACCACCCATATCATTGATATGAGTCCAAATCGTTCGGTTCCCAGTCCGCGAATAATAAATGGCGTCGCAAGAAAACCCACGACAAAGGGAAGCAGGTGACTCGAAAAGTTAATGATTGTATTCCGGGCCAGAAGCCGACTATTCAATTGGATCATTCACTTCGCTTTCTATCTGAATGCAATCTAGGGTGGTCTTTCAGAAGCCCCTCAGCATTGATAGCACCAGCTTTTTGGCTCCCGGAAATCCAATATCCGCCAACAAAAGCGTCAAGGTTTAGTCGAGAAACGCAAAGAATGCTTCAGGGCAGCCAGTTTCCGTGCGCGCACCGGATCCTCGGCAGCATGAAGGAAGAGGGCGAGGATAACCCCGAGCAATGCGCCCAGAATGACTCCAAGCACTAGGTACATGGCCCGCCAGGGTGCGGAACGTCTTTCGGGTGGGACGGCCCGGTCAACCACCTGGATCAACGGAGCTTCCTGGGCCTCGTCGATTCTTGCCGCCTCGAATTGTCTGGCCAGCACTTCATAAAGGGCCTCATGATACCTGACATCCCTCAGTCTGCGGGCATATTCCAAACCAGCCGCCGGCATCCTGCTTGTGGGGATGAAGGGGTCCCCCTTACTCTGCTTGGAAGTACTTTCTTCCAGTTGCCGAAGCTGGTCGCGAAGTGCTTTCAGTTCGACCTCCTGCCGCTGAACCAGGGGGTTCTGAACGGTCGCTCCCGCCTTCAGGCGCTGCATGTTCACTTCACGGCTGAAAATCTCTGCCCGTATCCGCGCCATAGAATCGATCATCGCTTCCACTTGACTGTCGACCTGAATGACCCCCCCTTTTTCCTGCATCTCCTTGAGCGCGAATTCCGCCTGGGCCAGAAGCTCCTTCTCTACAGTCAGCTGCTGCTCGAAAAAGAGGCGGCGTTGCGCAGATTCGGTCACAGCAAGCCGGCTGTTCTGCAGTTGCAACTGCTCCACATATGCATTGGCCAGATCGGCCGCGCGCTCGGGGCTGCGGTCTTCAACCGAGATGTGAATCAAGGAATAAGTTGAGGCATCCACCCGGGTCGATTTGCTTAGTCGCTTTCTCGCGCCTGCGAGATCTTTCTCGGCGTAAACCTCCATTAGCCCAAATTTCTTGATCAGATTGTCGGCGACCGTACGACTCTTCAGGATACCCACATAGGGGTCGGACGGATTCTTGATTCCCTGGCTTTGTCCCGTGAGCCCTCCAAAGCTGCTCAACTGCCCCAGCAAAGCAGCAGAAGAAGAGGACTGCTGGGGGGGCATGATAACAGACTTGGCCGTATAAGTAGGCGGCGTTAGAAAGGCCAGGATTACTGCCAGCACGGCACCCGCCACGGTTGCCGCCAGGATCAAAAACTTTCTTTCGCCAATCGCTATCAGGAAGTCCAGCGCACTCATCATCCTGAAGGCATCACCCTGTCTTGATATGTTCGCATTAGAACCGGGACGCTCCCCGGAGTTACCTTCGTTTGCCAATAGCGTACCCCTTATCTCAGCACGTTGATCGCAGCGGCGCCCAGCCCGAACTGGGCGATGACTTCGGACCAGCTGCGCAGCTTGGTGAGGAACGTGGTCTTGAACAGGTGCTCGGGGATGATGACGGAGTCCCCGGGGTTCAGGCGCTTCTTGTCAAAACCCGAGGTGCTCCGCCGCGGGATGACGCTCCCGTCGGCCTGCAGGATGTAGACGCGGTCCTCGTCGGCGTTGCGGGTGAACCCTCCCGCCTGGGCGATGTACTCCCTGACCGGGCGCTTTTTGGCGAAGACCAGGGCGTTCGGGTTGTAGACGGCGCCCATGACGTTGACTGTCGCGGGGAGCGCCGGAACGATGAAGCGGTCGCCGTCCTCCAGGGTCATGTGGGCGATCTGGGAAAAGTCGTTGCTCCCCGGTTCGAGGCTGAGCACGATCCGGCCCGTGGGCTGGACCAAGCGCAGCCGCTCCACCATCTCCCTCTGGCTCCTGATCTCCGCCTCCAGCATCTGCGCCTGGCCGGG
>LSQX01054735.1_pt1 | contig 16275 bp, 13 predicted proteins | sample 654561 | NCBI WGS metagenome assembly LSQX01 (sample SAMN04489861, study PRJNA283612) | anaerobic digester metagenome | isolation source: 4 biogas reactors fed with cattle manure at either 37C or 55C with and... | place: Denmark: Kongens Lyngby | collected 2014 | reverse complement strand
TCGAATCTCTTATCGTCCACCACAGCAAATACCGCTATAGATGCGTGCGTATCCATGGCGGTATCGTTATTTTCCGGGAAATTATAGGTAATCGTGATCAAGCTATCATCTACATTTAAAGTTAGATGTTTAGGCAGGTGACTAGCGTGACAAAATCCATGTCGGTTGTCCATATACCGTATAATGTTTGTACTTTAGAAAATTTATCAAAACGATATAAGAATTCAAGTTATACATTCATGTCAAAGTAGCATTTATGCAACAGTAAACTCATCCCGTAAGTTAAATGTTTTCATAGAAAGAGGGTTGCTATGATCGTCATCAAAGGCAAATACAATACGGCAAAAGTATTTGTCGATGAAATCGAAGAAGGTGCGAGACTACAAATTCAAACAATGCTCGATCAACCCTTTGTTGAAAATAGCAAAATCAGAGTTATGCCTGATGTTCATGCAGGAGCTGGCTCGACGATCGGTACAACGATGACCATTCGAGATAGAGTCGTGCCAAATCTCGTTGGTGTCGATATTGGCTGTGGGATGTTGACGAGCAAAATTAAAGTGAAAAAGATCGATTTTTCAACATTAGATACCGTCATTCACAGCAAGATACCTTCCGGATTTTCCATTCGAAACAAAGTTCATGAATACGTCAAATATGTTGATGTCAATAGACTGAAAATAAGAAGAAATGGAAAAAATGATAAAAAACTCAACATCAAACGGGCAGAAAGATCAATAGGCACACTAGGCGGCGGGAATCACTTTATTGAAATCAATCAAGATGAGGATAACAATATCTATCTCGTCATTCATACCGGATCTAGGAACATTGGGAATCAAGTAGCTTCTCTCTATCAGAGAGAAGCTATGAAAATGACACCGTATCAACCTAAAAGCCTCGCTTATTTAGAAGGCGAAAAATTCAATGACTATCTCCATGACATGAAGATTATGCAAGAATATGCTGAGTATAATAGATTGGCCATACGGGATATCATCGTTGCAAGTATGGGATGGGAAGTCATCAATGAATTCACGACCATTCATAATTATGTTGATCTGAAAAGCATGATTTTGCGAAAAGGCGCAGTATCAGCACAAAAGGGCGAGAAAATTTTGATTCCCTTGAATATGCGTGACGGATCGCTAATCGCTGTTGGAAAAGGTAATCCGGATTGGAATTTTTCAGCACCACACGGAGCTGGGAGAGTGCTATCAAGGACAGAGGCGAAGAGAGTGCTCTCACTAGATAATTTCAAAAAATCGATGAAACACGTCTATACAACATCGATTAACAAACAGACCATCGATGAGGCACCTGAAGCCTATAAAGACAAGAGCATCGTCATAGACAACATCCATGAAACGGCGGAAATCATCGCTCACCTTAAACCTTTATACAACTTTAAGGGTTAATTTCTGTAATCAGGTCGGCAAAAGACCGTTCATCGGACAAAAAAAGCAATGAGTGACGTTCGGCTGTCATTCTTCAAGACCTGCGATTTTCCGCCGCATGACATCGAGACATAATCGAAAATCAACAATCTTCGGGTTGCATAGCGACAGTAAAATACGCCCTCTTGAGGACAACGAACACAATCGACTCTTCAATCAACATTTGTTGCTTCATACGCCGCACGGCTGTGGGCAATGATCTTATTGGCAGTCTCGCGCCCGTCGATTTGTAAAATGTCAGTTTTGATGTTCTCTAAATCTTTATAAACCTCAAAAAAATGCATAATTTCGTTATAAACATGGTCCGGCAAATCCGTTAGATTTTGATAAGAACGCATTTGAGGATCATCAAAAGGTACGGCAATGATTTTTTCATCAATGTCTTCATCGTCCGTCATTTTGATTGCGCCAATTGGATAGCAACGCACCATGCAAAGTGGAGTCAAACTCTCAGAACACAGTACCAGAACATCTAAAGGGTCGCCGTCATCCGACTTAGTCTGTGGGATAAATCCGTAATTTTGGGGATAGTGCGTTGACGTGTAAAGAATGCGATCAAGTCGTAACAGACCGGTTTGAGGGTCCACCTCATACTTCTGTTTGCTGCCCTTCGGAATTTCAATAACTGCAAGAAAATCATCCGGCTGAATCTTGTCCTTAGGCAAATTATTCCAAGGATTCATGAAAACCTCCCAAAATCGTTAATATTCATGTATATGCACGCGACCTTGTGAACGAGTTTCACCTCATAGGAGGTGGCATCCAACCAGCGAAAATTCATCAGTCGCGAACAGTCCATAGCATATTAGAATCTATCCATAGCATATCCGATCGACATAACCCTCGCCAATGGGCAAAACGACTAATCACAAATGAACATAAGACCAATCAGAAATAAGCATATGATCCTCTTGAAAACAAATGTGCTCAACCGTACTACCGGACTATCAGAAGGTTGGCGATTTATCTAGGAATACTCTAGCACAATTACTTTTAGGAATACTTTATCACAACTAGTTTTAGGAATAATTTAGCACAACTAACTCAACTAACTACCGTAAGAATGATCAATAGAGGCAGGGAAATTTCCTTTTTATAGAACAAAAAACTATTCTTAACCCCATGCGACCTACCCGCTAACTTCAAGAAAAAGACACCTCAATATTACCGACAAAACTCTCTCACCTAAAAACTACACAATTATTCAAAATAACTTGAAAAATTGTACAGCGGAGGGGAAGAGAGTGGTGATTTGATGGATATTTAAATTACAAATGAGTTTTTTATAGGAAAAATGGCGTATAGAATGTTAATGGACAGGATAATTTGGCAGTTTTTAAAGGGAAATATGCAATAACGGCGCGATGAATATAATCTTTTTCTGTTGTTTTTTATTCGAGGGTTAGGGGATATGGTTTAAGTTTCTTGAGTTAATACTAACGAATGGTTGGGGTGCTTTATCAGTCGCTTCCAAGCAGCAATATAGATTTTGTACATTTTTTTAACGCCTGAGAATTGGGGGACTTCTCGGCGTTGGATTTTCTGAAAACGCGAGCGGATTTGAAGTCCCTTTTTTTGCAAAAGATCACGTAGCGCTACGAAACTCTCAAAAAATTTTCGTGCACGGATGTGAATACGTTTTCCTATCCGGTGTGAAAGTTGGCGTGCCAAAGTAAGAAAGGCTTTTAGATTAACAAGTTGTGAATAGGACACCGAGACAACTTGGTAGCCTTCTGATTCAAGATGAGCTGTCCGTATTTCATCTTTTAATACTGCTGAAGCACTACTATGGTATTCTTCGCTGTCGTATTCGATGTCAAGTTTACATGACGGGACATAAAGATCGGCATAATATATTTTTCTACCCTCATCCAAAATGATTCTTTCGTTAAATGTAATTTCTTTAAATCCGCAACCTCCTAATGCATTAGGTAAACGTAGAAACATGTATAGCAGCGTTTCCATGGGAGAGCGCGAGTTGTTGTCGAGATAGCGAATTGCTCGAAGTGCTTTCCTGCGGCCGCGGTGTCCTCGAAGTTCTACTGCACAGGTGTGGAGTTCTTCGACAGTACATCGCGGCCGATTTCCTTCGCGATAGGAACAGATTTGAAGTCCAAGGTAAATTAGCTCGTGAATACTGTATTCGTGAGCGACTTGAAGAAAAACTAGAGGAAGTGTACAGACTTTGCCTGATACGTATTTTTCGGCGCCAGGAATACTACAGGTGTGTATGATTGCTCGATCGGGGCGATAGATGGGCATGTCTGTGAAAATGACATACTCTTCGTCGAAAATCATATTTGCCGGCTCGATGTTATTTCGGAGCGATGGTACGCCCCAGTAATCAAGCGCAGGTTTGCCGCAAAGATATTTTTTGATGTAGTTACTCATACCTAAAAGTCTATGGAGAGTTTTTAATATAAGAATAGGAAATTTCTGCCTTTAACATGCAATAACCGTCAATTTGTCGAAACGAATTTTGACAAAGTCGATTTAGTGAAATTATATTGTCGAAGATAATTATGTTGGGGGCGATCGTCATAAAGGAATTTATTGTGATCTTGATGATTTTCATAATCCCATGATTCACGCGAAGCCCTAATTTACGCGAAGTCATGATTTATGAGAAGCTCTATTAGATAACATTAAGAGTTAATATGTATAAATTGATTGACGAAAACATGTGGCGACGTTGAATTTCATTACTTTTGTTCAATCTTGTTTCAATCTTATCTCTAAAGAATTGCGCTATACTTTTTTAATAATGTGAAAGTAATGGAAAGGCGATGGACGGCAAAATGATCAAGAAAAAAATCAAAAAGCAACATACTAAACGGAAAATTTTCCGTCAACAGGTTCAACGCGAGTTAAAGGAAAATCGAAGTTCTTTTATCGTTTTTATGGTTCTTCGTTTGCTGGTGGTTGTTGCTGCGGTTCGTCAACTTATGTTGCGGAACTATGAAGGTTTTTTTCTTTGCTGTTTAACGATTTTGCTTCTATACCTTCCCAGCATGGTGCAGGTCAGGTTTAATTGTGATATTCCGCCATCATTAGAAATCATTATTTTTATTTTCATTTTTGCAGCAGAGATCTTAGGTGAAATTAACGCATTCTTTATTCGAATTCCTTTCTGGGACGATATTTTACACACGATTTCAGGCTTTTTGAATGCTGCGATTGGGCTGTCGCTCGTCCTCATGCTGAATAATCGAAGAAAATTTCAATTTCACTTATCTCCGATATTTGTTGCACTGTTTTCATTCTGTTTTTCGATGACAATTAGTGTGCTCTGGGAGTTTTATGAATATGCATTTGACATGATTTTTCATACCGATATGCAAAAGGATACAGTTATTCAGGCTATTTATAGTACAAGATTAGATCCGACAATGACCAACACGGTGATCTCTATTTCAGACATCAGAGAAACCGTGGTCAACGGGCAACGATTAAATATCGAAGGTTATTTGGATATTGGGTTGATCGATACGATGATGGATTTATTTGTCAATATGGTCGGTGCTATCGTCTTTTCCATAATGGGCTTTTTTTACGCAAAAAGTGAGGGCAAAGAACAAAGGTCGATCGAAAAATTGATGCTGTGGCTTAAGTCAGCAGAAAAGAAGCAGAATGAAGGGTGTAATGAATGCAGATAAAATGTAACTTTTTTGAATTAACAATTCTGGAGGTGGCCATATTGGACGAAATTAAGGAAAAATGAGCTTTACACCATCGTATTTATGTATTATTTTCTGTATAATGTAAAAGCAAATCTTTAAACACTAAAAAGCCGCAGACGGTTTTTGTCAGCTTTAGAAGGAGGGAAACATGAATAAAAGATTAGAGGATTGGTTTGGAGTAACTTCCAAGAAAAATGCACGCATGAACGTCGCGATAGGAACGCTCGCCGGAATCCTTCTCGGCGCAGCAGGTGGATTGCTACTTGCACCTCAGTCGGGTAAAGAAACGCGCGATCAGATCTCAGATGCGGCAGTGCATGGCGTCGATAAGGCGCGTGAGAAAGTTCGTGAGGCAGCCGAGTACCTGAAGGAGCAAAAAGAAATATTTGCTAAGAAAATCAAAGAAGGCAAAGAGGACGTTGAGGATGCATCGTGTGGGTGCGATGAGGAAGAAGCAGAATGCTGCGATTGTGACGAGGATGATGCAGAGGGCTGTGAGTGTGGTGATGAAGATGCTGAAGTAGAGGATGATGCGAAGTCAGCTGATTCGAAATAATTGAAGTAGGAGTGATCGCCATGTATTTTGTAATGGAAGTCATGATCCCGCTTTCATCGTTGCTTTATGTCCTGCTTGCTCTTGTCGGTGCAGTGGCTTTGGTTGCACTTGCGGTACTGCTATTTCAATTAGTCGGCATCGCTAGCCGTTTGAAGAAAAGTTTGGACGACATATCGCCTGATGTGACTAAAACTGTCAAAACACTTCCAGGTGTGATGGAAAAAGTTGACGGTGTTCTTGATGATGTCCAGACGGTGACTGATTCCGCTAAAGAGTCGATACCGGAAATTCTGCATGACGCATCCGGTATTACCGGCGCTGTGGAGACGACGGTCGGATCGATAGGTGATGCTGCCTCCGGTATCGCTGATCGTATCTCGCGACGGAAAGCTCAGGAAAAAAAGGATGAAGAGTGTTCTTTTGACCTTGCACAAGTGGCACGTATCGCCGGCCAGGTAGTCGCTTTAATCGGAGTTCTTCGCGACTTGAAGCAAGAGCACGAAGCAAAAGAAGCAGAGCGAGAGAAGGAAGCACGTGCACGAGAACGCAGGAAGAAAAAGGAAGAGACGAGCGAGAAAGCATAAATGAGACGGAAACTTTTCGTATCTCAGACGCTATTCTGCTTTATGAAGCATAGTGTTTGGAAGCCGAGGTTTATCTCAGAAAAAATTTCGTTACGCATATTTCTTGCATAAAATTCAATTGTCCCGAATCCTTTCGAGGTTTCGGGACATTTTTTGAAAAGTTATAATGCTCTAGACGTTAATTCGAGGATTGAGGTGAAGGAAAGTCTAAAATCTTACCTTTGTGAAAGAACCAATCGTTAAGGCAACCTTTCCTAATAAATGGTATCTTTAGTGGAGATCAAAAGGAAGCATGTGAGCATCTCTTTTGATTCTAAGGAAAATACAGTAGATTGAGGACACAAGGGTTCCTTTGGAGGTTTTGGGAGCTTGTGGCATAATCGGGTCTGATTAATCGAGTATGGATGAAATCACAGGATCTTGAGATAATTGTTGGGTCGTGAGAAACTCCTTTGACCCACTGTGATTCGCAGGAGCTTGGTTCGCCGGGATGCCAGTGTAGATCCACTAAGACGCGAAAGCTCGCGGTGCTTTTGAGGTGAAAAAAGGTGATCCTAAGTTTGTCGTAGGATCCGGAGGAGACCAGTTAATATGGCAACGAAGTATGTTTTTGTAACGGGCGGCGTGGTGTCAGGCCTTGGCAAGGGAATTACAGCAGCGGCGCTTGGCCGCTTGCTCAAGGCTCGCGGCCTTTCGGTGCGCAACCAGAAATTTGATCCCTATATTAACGTCGATCCAGCGCTGATGAGTCCGTTACAACATGGCGAAATCTTTGTGACGGAAGACGGTGCCGAAACCGATCTTGATGTCGGCCATTACGAACGATTCACGGATATCAATCTCACCGGCGAAAGCGATATTACTTCCGGTCGAGTGTACCTTAATGTCATCAATCGCGAGCGTTCCGGAGGTTATAATGGCGGCACGGTTCAGGTCGTGCCCCATATCATTAACGAAATACAAGATCATATTTATCAAGTTTCTGAAGACAATACAGTCGATGTAGTGATATCAGAAATCGGCGGTACAGTTGGCGATATTGAAGGATTGCCGTTTATTGAAGCGATCCGTCAGTTTAGCTATGAGGTGGGACGCGAGAACTGTCTCTTTATTCATGTCACACTCCTCCCTTATGTGCGCACGCCGGGTGAGTTAAAAACGAAACCGACACAGCATAGTGTACAACGACTGCTATCATCCGGTATTCAACCTGATATTCTTGTGTGCCGAACTGAGTATCCATTGGATGAAGGTGTCCGTCGCAAGTTAGCACTTTATTGTAATGTTCGCATTGACTCGGTCTTTGAGAACTTAGATTGTGAATCCGTATACGAATTGCCTCTTAGATTTGAGAAAGCCGGATTTGCAAAGAGGATCTGTGATCGCCTCAATCTTCCTCAAGCGGAGCCTGATTTGAGTGATTGGAAGATGATCGTAGATAAGGCTAAGGCACCGCGTCGCAAAATCAATATTGCTCTTGTGGGAAAGTACACAGTAATGCAAGACGCCTATTATAGTCTCACTGAAGCCCTTGAACATGCCGGCATTCAGCTGGGTGCTGAAGCGGTGATCGACTGGATCCCGAGCGAGGATCTGGAAAATATCTCGCCGGATGAAGTTGATGCACGCCTTAAGGAAGCGGACGGAGTACTTGTGCCTGGAGGTTTCGGTTCGCGTGGCATGGAAGGCATGATCGCTGCAAGTCGAAGTGCGCGTGAACGGAGTATTCCTTTTTTAGGAATAGGTTTAGGCATGCAGATGGGTGTTGTGGATATTGCACGTGAACTAGCCGGCTTAATTAGAGCTCACTCAGACGAATCGGAAAAGGATGATATTCAGGATGTTTTTTACTACGCGGATTTATCGGAGGAGATGATTCAAAACATCGATTCAATACCTTTTTGTGATAGGCCGATGCGGCGCGGTTCTTACCCAATGATTTTGGATGAGGGATCAATTCTTCGCTCGATTTACGGGAAGGAGCAGACAGCCGAACGTCACCATCATCGGCGCGAATTCAACCCGGCTTATGCGGCAGCCATCGCGTCGACCGGACTTCGTTTTTCAGGAATGTCGCCGGACGGCCGGCTTGTTGAGGCAATCGAACTGCCGAATCATCCCTTTTATGTTGGATTGCTGGCACATCCTGAGTTTAAGTCGCGTCCGACACGCCCGCATCCAGTTGTTTTAGCATTCATGAAAAAAGCGATTGAACAAAAAGAGATTCGATTGCTTCAAAACAAGGTTGACAATCGATCCGAATAAACAAGAGCGATCGATCAAATGAAGATTTCTTTTATATAAGGATGGGCGAGTTCTCGTTGTGAGCGTGTACGGTCGAGGTTTTCTTGTGAGCGAGTATGGGCGAATTCTCGTGATGATCGAGTTCTCGTTATGTCTTTAGGCTTTGGAAGAGATGTTAATTTTATAAAAGTATAAAGGATAATAGACAACTGATTGAAAGGGAATAAGTATGGCTCATTATTTACCGGATCTTTCTCGAACGTTTAGCGAATATTTGCTTGTGCCGAACCTTACAACGCGAGAATGTATACCTGATCGTGTTTCGCTTGTGACTCCGCTGGTCCGTTATCGAAAGGCGGACGAAGAATGTCCTCTCAACTTGAATATTCCTATGGTATCAGCCATTATGCAGTCGGTATCCGGGGATCGTATGGCTATCGCGCTTGCTCGTCAGGGCGGGCTTTCATTTATCTACGGATCACAGTCAATCGAAAGTCAGTGTGCGATGGTGAGTAAGGTTAAAAAATACAAAGCTGGATTTGTACCCAGTGACAGCAACCTTCCGCCCAATGCTTCTCTTGAAGATATTTTGCGACTTAAGAAAAAAACGGGTCACTCTACTGTACCAATCACGGAAGATGGCACGGCAAATGGTAAGCTTGTTGGCATTGTCACCAGCCGGGATTACCGAGTATCCAGACTTTCTCCTGATACACCGGTACGTTCCTTTATGACCCCGATTGATGAGATTGTTTACGGTCAGGAAGGCATCACGTTGAGCGAAGCCAATGACATTATTTGGGATCATAAGCTGAACCAGTTGCCTATCTTGGATCGTGATGGTCATCTCGTTTCCCTCGTTTTCCGAAAAGACTACGATCAACATAAAGAAAATCCGAATGAAATGCTCGATTCGCATAAACGCTTGCTGGTAGGTGCCGGGATCAATACGCGTGACTACATGGAGCGCGTTCCGTCATTACTTGATGCGGGATGTGACGTGCTCTGTATCGATTCGTCCGACGGATTTTCGGACTGGCAGAAGGACACTATTGAGTGGGTTCGCAAGACTTATGGCGATGATCTTCCGCTTGGAGCGGGCAATGTTGTCGACCGCGAAGGTTTTCGTTTTCTAGCAGAAGCGGGCGCCTCATTTATCAAAGTGGGTATTGGTGGCGGGTCGATCTGTATTACGCGTGAACAGAAGGGAATTGGACGTGGGCAGGCGTCGGCTGTCATTGCTGTTGCGGCAGCGCGCGACGAATGGTTTGAAGAAACGGGTATCTATGTCCCGATCTGTTCAGATGGCGGTCTCGTTTACGATTATCATATGTCGATTGCGCTCGCGATGGGCGCTGACTTTTTGATGCTGGGACGTTATTTCGCCCGTTTCGATGAAAGTCCGACGCGTCGAGTGCTCTTTAACGGCACCTACGTCAAAGAATATTGGGGAGAGGGCTCCAACCGCGCTCGCAACTGGCAGCGCTACGCTGACGGAGGAGATCAAGTTGGTATGGCCTTTGAGGAGGGCGTCGATTCTTATGTGCCTTATGCAGGAAAACTGGTGGACAATGTCGCGGTGACGTTGGCAAAAATACGAGCCACCATGTGTGCTTGCGGTGCAATTAATCTCGATGAATTTCAAAGCAAAGCTCGCCTTACTGTGGTGTCACCGACGAGCATCGTAGAAGGTGGTGCGCACGACGTGATCCGTAAGGAAAGTGAGCCGTAAACTGACAAATGCACATAATGCATCACAGGATCGCGGATCTTTTATTGAAAAGACTTGATCTTTGCAGGTAATACTAAGAAGAAGGATTGTCAAGCGCCAAGTCGATTTGCTTAAATTGATCTTTTCCAGCAATTCTTAAGGTATTTTCTCGAATACTTTGTCAATTGCTATTACTTTCATTGTGACTTGGCGTTGTGCTTTCCACGTAAACATGATTTGCTGCGGCCATTACTAGCTAAAATTCTCGAAGATCGTTCGTGTAAAACTTCACATCTCATGTTATAGTGTCCTCTGGCGCTGTATGAGCGTAAGACAGTTTATGAAAATACTAAATATATGAAGGAACGTACAATATGGCTGAAAAAGTATATGAGATTACGTTAGGCAAAATCCGTGAGCTCCAAGAGGAACTTGAACGACGCAAAACGAAGACTGCAGCAGAGATTTCTGAACGTCTGAAAGAGGCGCGCGCACTGGGTGATCTATCAGAGAATGCCGAGTATGATGCCGCTAAAGAAGCACAAGCGAATAATGAAGTTGCGATTATGGAAATCGAAGCGATTTTGAAGAACGCGAAGGTCATTGATGCGAAAGATATTAGTCGCACGCGTGTTTCGCTTGGCGGAAAGGTTGCGCTCCGATGTGAGGATACAGGCGAAGAATACGAATATATGCTTGTTTCAGAGAAAGAAGAAGACATTTTTAAAAACAAAGTGTCGAGCGATTCTCCGATAGGCCAAGCGTTGTTGGGACGTAAAAAAGGTGACCAGATTGAAGTTACGGCTCCAGCCGGTATTTTTAAATATACCATTTTAAAAATTTCGAAGACGGACGAGATCGATTAAGTGTCAGTTTAGGGATAAACGCTAATAAGAAAGTCATGGAATACTATGTCAAAGAATGATGCAGATACACCGGTAGAGGATCTTCCGGAACAGATGCAATTCAGACGCGATAAGTTGGATGCGTTAAGAGAGGCCGGCGATAGCCCATATTGTATTACTACATGTAAGGTGACTGCCCACGCGAAAGACATCGTGGACGATTTTGAGCGATTTGTGGATCAGGAGGTCACTGTTGCCGGTCGATTGATGGCACGGCGCGGGATGGGCAAGGTTTCTTTCGCTGATCTTTCTGACAGGACAGGTACAATTCAGATTTTTAGCAAACAGGATCAGTTGGGCAAGGTATCTTATGATGCTTGGAAAGGACTCGATGTCGGCGATCTTGTAGCGGTAAAAGGACAAGTCTTTAAAACGCGCACCGGAGAGATTTCCATTCGAAATAACGAGTGGCAACTCCACGCAAAAGCGCTTCGCCCACTCCCTGAAAAATTCCACGGTTTGCGCGATACCGACATGCGTTACCGCAAACGTTATCTCGATCTTATGACGAATACGGATGTTCGGACGACTTTTATTGATCGGAGCCGAATCATTCGTTGTATCCGTAAAATGTTGGACGACCTCGGTTTTCTTGAAGTTGAAACACCGATTTTGAATACGATTCCCGGTGGTGCGGCGGCGCGTCCATTTATCACACATCACCAAGCGCTTGATCTTCATCTTTATCTGCGTATTTCTCCCGAATTGTATCTGAAGCGTTTGATTGTTGGCGGGCTGGAGCGTGTTTATGAGATCGGCCGCAATTTCCGCAATGAAGGCATGAGCACGAAGCACAATCCGGAATTCACGATGATGGAGCTCTACCAGGCGTATACGGATTATCACGGCATGATGGAGATTACGGAAAAACTGGTCAGTGAGGCTTGTTTTTGTGTCAATGGAACATTGTCAATTACATATCAGGGTACACCGCTTTCACTCGAACCGCCTTTTAAACGGATCACCATGATAGAGGCTGTAAAACAAGAGATCGGGATAGACTTTGCCTCGTTTATGGGCTCGGATGTGGAAGCAAGAAACCATACTAAAGAGTTGGAGCTCAAGAGCAACTCTCCGCTAGTTCGGTGGGGCGACATTCTTAATGCCTGCTTTGAAACATACGTAGAAGACAAAATAACGCAACCGACTTTTGTGGTCGACTATCCGATTGAGGTCTCGCCACTTGCCAAAATAAAACCCGGAACGGATGGACATCTTACCGAGCGCTTTGAGCTCTTCATTGACGGTCGCGAATACGGGAATGCCTATACCGAACTAAACGATCCCGACGATCAGCGACGCCGATTCGAACATCAGCGATCAATGCGCGAAGCCGGTGATGAAGAGGCGCAATTACCGGATGAGGATTTTGTTGAGGCCCTTGAATACGGCATGCCGCCAACGGGCGGTCTTGGTATCGGTATTGACCGCCTCGTCATGCTGTTGACCGACAGTCCTTCCATCCGCGATGTTTTGCTCTTTCCCACGATGAAGCCGTTGGGGGAATAAATATTGATACATTGGCTTTTAGGGGTGAAACTGTTGATGATACCTCAGTTTTACCTCTGCAGAAAATCGATTTATCACTAAAGAGAACCGAAGGACATGCATCTTCAAGTCCAAGGAAGTCTTTTTTGGTCTTTTTAACACACTGTTTTGTCCTAGTAGAAATCATGAGATTTATTTCAATTGCGATAGAACGTGCGCGAGGTAGCATGCTTCATGGAAGAATTAAGTTTGCTTAGTAAACCCTTTTATTTACATTAGCATTATCATTCAGCATCGGTTCTTTATGTTTTAAGTCTTGCTTTCCAGAGGTTTATTGAAACAATCACCATCATCGCTGCTAAAACGACTGATCCGATAAGTTGCCCGATAGCTGCGGCAGGGATGGGCTCCATCGGCCAAGGTTCTATGAAGGCGGCAAGGCAAGCTCTGAAAACCCAGACCACCGTTAAAAATGTGTTGAACACAATGGTCTCTCGGTTTAGTGAAAATGCACTTTTACCCAATATAATCAGAACGAGACTGATGCCGAACAATAAGGCTGAAAAACAGTAGTTCGTATAATCAATTCCAACGATAAGGTTTTCATACTGCATTGGAAGATAGTCATACCACTTAAACATGGTCGGGACAAAGAAGTGCCAAAGACCAACCAGCATGCTTATTGCTAAGCTAATATAGTACAAGATTTTTACTGTTTTTCTCATAGAGAATCCTCTGTTTAGATCATCTTGATAGCTCTGAGGTGCGTTAAATTATTGATGTTTGTTGTGTCAGAATTTCCCTAATCAGCTCGCGATGCACTCAAATTAAACAACGTAAGTGTAACAGATCTTTTTTAACAGGTGACTAATAATAGCTTGCGAAAGAGAGATTTAACAATAATTTTACAGGGTCTTTGCGGACATTTTCGTGCAGTTGCGTGGCAAAATTCTCTGATAATTAAACTATTGCTTGGAGTAGAGGTCTGACGATATACATTTTCTTCAATGTCGGTATATTTTAAATTTTACTGCCTAGTCCATTTTGCATATTGCTCTCCCAATTATAGGTTGTCATGTGCCTTATTATTGTTACGCAGAATGTTAGATTAAATTAGTCGGATTGTTTGTCTCACAGTCCAGTGTGTTTTTTATTACGCTTTGAACGCATTTTGAACGCATCATTATCTAGTTTGTTTTGAATTCACCTACTGGGACTGTTGTGCTTGTAAGGTGGTGTTTACATGTTGTTTACCCTATTGCATGTTAGTTTGCACAGTCTGCATCGAGCAGGTGCTCTTTTCATGTATAATGTATCGGGATTGCCGAGTTGACGTCTCATTATTTAACGATATTCAACCAGAAAGGATGCTTAGATGAACGGTTATTTCGTACTTCCTCATGCTAAAAATGAGCCGATCCAAGACTATTCACCGGGTACGCCTGCGCGCGTTGCTCTAAAGGCTGAACTTGAGCGCCAGTCAAATATTACGGTCGATATTCCTCTGATCATTGGCGGCAAGAGGATTGAGACGGGGCACGTAAACAACGTGGTGATGCCCCATAATCATGGACATGTGCTCGCGCGAGTACAGCAGGCCGGCGAAAAAGAACTTAAGATGGCCGTAGAAGCGGCTATGGAGGCGAAAGCATCTTGGGCTGCGATGCCGCTGGAGCATCGTCAAGCGATTTATCTAAAAGCTGCGGAGTTGCTTTCAGGTCCATGGCGTTCTGTCATCAATGCGGCGACGATGCTTGGCCAAAGTAAGACTGCCTATCAAGCGGAAATTGATTCAGCCTGCGAACTGTGTGATTTTTTCCGTTTCGATGTGGCTTGTGCTGATGAAATTTATCGCATTCAACCTGATAGTGCAAAAGGTGTTTGGAATCGCACGGAATACCGTCCGCTTGACGGATTCGTATTGGCGATTACACCGTTTAACTTTACGTCTATTGCGGGGAATTTGCCTGCTGCGCCGGCATTGATGGGCAATGTCGTCGTATGGAAACCTGCAAGCACGGCGGTTCTTTCGAGTTATTACATTTATGAGTTGCTGAATGAGGCGGGTCTGCCTCCGGGTGTGATCAATTTTGTTCCATCTTCCGGTCGTGACGTCAGTAAGTATGTGGTGAGCGATCCGCGCCTCGGTGGTTTTCATTTCACCGGATCGACTGCGACGTTTAATGCCATTTGGCAGCAAATCGGATCTAACATCGGATCGTATCATCAGTATCCTCGCCTTATCGGCGAGACGGGTGGCAAAGATTTTGTATTCGCACATAAGTCGGCGGATGTCCCGTCGCTTGTCGCAGCGCTTGCTCGCGGTGCGTTCGAATATCAGGGGCAAAAATGCTCCGCAGCATCGCGCGCTTATATTCCTAAGAGTCTCTGGCCTGAAGTAAAAGAGCTTTTACTAAAAGAAATTGACGAGCTTAAAGTAGGCAATCCCGCTGATTTTACGACATTTATGGGCGCCGTGATCGATCAGAATGCCTTCGACACGATCAAGGGGTATATCGATGACGCACATGCGTCGGATGACGCGGAGGTTCTCTGTGGCCATTATGACGATAGTAAAGGCTACTTCATCTTTCCGACCGTCATTGAAGCAAAAGATCCGCATTATCCCAGCATGGTTGAAGAAATATTTGGACCTGTTCTGACGGTCTATCCTTATGATGATGATCAGCTGGATGAGACACTTGAACTTTGTGATACGACGTCACCTTATGCTTTAACCGGTGCTGTGTTCGCCCAAGACCGTGAAGCCTTGATCAAGATGGAGCGGAAACTTAGCGGAGCAGCCGGAAACTTTTACATCAATGATAAACCGACGGGAGCCGTTGTCGGACAACAGCCGTTCGGTGGTTCACGTGCATCCGGCACAAACGATAAGGCAGGTTCTATTTTTAACATGATTCGTTGGACAAGTCCGCGTGTAATCAAAGAAACATTTGTGCCTTCTAAGGACATCGCGTATCCATATATGAAAGAAGATGGCAACGCCTGAACTTTGTTTTTTTCATGAAGAATGATGGCGACGCACAATGCTCTTCACCGGAATGTCAAGTCGATAGTGATATCTTGTCTTGCTCTCCGGTGATAGGTGCGCCAAAAAAGAAAGAGGTTTTTGTGGACGATCAACGGATCGAGAGTCATCCGATCTTACAATTTGAAAAAGGCGCGGTACTGTCATTCACATTTGACGGACGCCCGATGGTGGGAAGAGAAGGTGACACGGTTGCCTCGGCTCTCTTCGCAAACGGTGTTCAAGTGTTTGGCCGTCATTTTAAGACGAAACGCGCGCGCGGATTTTATTGTGCGATCGGCAACTGCAGTTCGTGTTTGATGGTTGTAAACGGAAAATCCAATATCCGAACATGCACGACGTATCTTGAAGAGGGGATGGTCGTTGAGACGCAAGAAGACCGTGGGAACTTGCCAAGAAATAAGATGGTTGGTCAAGTAGTCGAAATGCCGAAAGGGGAGCCAGATGATGTATGAAACCGATGTTGTCGTCATCGGCGGCGGACCGGCAGGCCTCATGGCGTCAAATGCAGCTGCCGAGGCAGGGGCATCGGTGCTTCTGATCGAACGTTTCGCACAACTTGGCGGTCAGCTTATCAAGCAAACACACAAATTTTTCGGAT
>LSQX01004834.1_pt1 | contig 16275 bp, 21 predicted proteins | sample 654561 | NCBI WGS metagenome assembly LSQX01 (sample SAMN04489861, study PRJNA283612) | anaerobic digester metagenome | isolation source: 4 biogas reactors fed with cattle manure at either 37C or 55C with and... | place: Denmark: Kongens Lyngby | collected 2014 | reverse complement strand
TGGGACGGGAGCTGGAGCCGTTCGATATCTGGTACAACGGTTTCAATGGTGGGGAAGGGATTCCCGAGGAGCAGCTGACAGCTCTCACCTCACGTAAGTATCCCGATGCAGCGGCTCTGGAAAATGATCTGCCCAATATCCTGGTGAAGCTGGGCTGGAACCCTGAGAAAGCAAGGGAAATCACCTCGCTGATCACCGTAGATGCCTCACGCGGTGCAGGCCATGCCTGGGGTGCGGCCATGCGGAACGATCTCTCCCGCCTCCGTACCCGTATCGGTGAGGGAGGGATGGACTACAAGGGGTACAATATCGCCGTGCATGAGTTTGGACACAATGTGGAGCAGACCATCACCATGAACGATGTGGATTACTACCTGCTGAATGGCGTGCCCAACACCTCTTTCACCGAGGCGTTGGCGTTCCTTTTCCAGAAACGTGATCTGGAATTGCTGGGCCTGAAGGACAGCAATCCCGATGAGGCACATTGGCTCGCCCTCAGCAGCTTCTGGTCCGCCTATGAGATTATGGGTGTCTCGCTGGTCGATATACAGGTATGGGAATGGCTCTACGCCCATCCCGAAGCCACGGCGGTGCAGCTGAAAGAGGCGGTGATCGCCATCACCGGAGAGGTTTGGAACAGTTATTATGCCGGCGTGCTGGGCGGTAAGGATGAGACGCTGCTCGGCATCTATTCCCACATGATCGATTATCCGCTCTACCTGCCTAACTACCCAATGGGGCACCTGATCGATTTCCAGATTGAGCAGCAGGTGAAGGGGAAGAAACTGGCGGAGGAGATCGACCGGATGTACACACAAGGGAGCATCATCCCCCAGCTATGGATGCAACATGCCGTGGGGGCACCCATCTCCATCGACCCGTTGCTGGCCGCAACAGAGGAGGCCCTGGGAGCGTTGAAGCAATAAATGGTTGCGGGATTGCACTTTTTTCATGGAAAAAGTGTAATTTTGTAGCCTGAACAGGAAAGATGCCGGAGTGGTCGATCGGGGCGGTCTCGAAAACCGTTGTACTCTCACGGGTACCAAGGGTTCGAATCCCTTTCTTTCCGCAATTGTCGTAACTTACACTATCTCAGTCATCGCCAGATAATTGGTCCGGTCGGAGTAGATAAACAGGAGTGAACCTCCCTTGATGGTGTCAATAATGGGCTTTGCCAGCTCCCTGGGGAGCGCGGGACAGCCATGGCTTCGTCCCAGTCGTCCGGCAGAGCGGATGACCTGCTCGCTGCAGTAGTCGGCACCGTGAATCACGATGGCGCGCGATCTAGCCTCGTCGTTAATACCTTTTTCCAGCCCGTCCAGCAACAGTGAATAGCCATTACCACCCTGGTAGGTGCCGTCTGTGCGGTAAAAACCCAGCGAGCTCTGGTGTGAACCGTTCCGGTTGGAGAACGATGTGGCGTAGTTATCCCCGCTTTTTTGTCCGTGAGCGACATAGGAAACATAGAGCACCTCTTTACGGGCAATATCCAGCACATACATCCGCTTCTCGGTGGAGGGAAGGCTGAAGTCAATCACCGTGAGGATGGAATTATTGTTGTTTAACTTTTTATAACCGGTGAAGGCTGCTTTAAAAGCATCGTATTGAATCAATTCGTTCAGTTCCATCTCTTCGTATAGGAGATCACAAGCGTCGACAGTGAACGCCGCTATAGAAATCTCACGTGGCGGATATCCGCCTCCAATAGGGAAGGAGAGGTTCCAGAAGATGAGGAAAAAAAGGGATATGATGAGGGTGCGCATAGATATATTCAGCAATTATTTTCCAAATATACCTTTTTTTCTGATACCGTTGTCAGTCAATTACCACCACGAGTGACTCTTTAACAGTTGCCCGGTCGAAAATGAATTTTGAGTGCGATGATGCGTTCCGCACACACATGTGCGACCGGGGAGTGGTTCCCAGCGAGGGACTGTATTCAATGATACTCTTTCTCGGCAACTGTACGGGCACGCCATGCACGTAGGCACCATTGGTGAAGCGTGATGCATAGGGGGCATATCCTGCAATCTGGGAGGTGCCGTCGCGGACATAGTACATCTTCTCTTTCTTCTCCTGCAGTGCAAAGATGCCGGTAGGTGTTTCCTGTGCGTGCGGTGGTTTGTGCACGCCTGTAGTGGCGGGGTTCATGCTGAGGATATACCATGCATCTTCTCTTTTCTCGAGGAGGGTGATATGCTGATGGGTGACGTCAACCACGACAGCCTTATTGAAGCGGATGGTGTCGCCCCACGGTTTCAGATAGCGGTTCGGCACCAGGTACTCCCCTTCAAAAGAGACACCCTGCACCCTCACCATTTCGGTGGTATCACTATCCGGGATCTTCACCAGCCACCCGTCCCTGCCATATCGTAAAAGCTCTTCTTCCCTCTCACCATTGTAGAGGGGCACCGATTGATATCGTTCAACGCCGAACTCATCTGAGACCCGTTTATAGTCGTTGCGAACAAATCCTCCGATGGTTGGTGCCTCCCCGTTCTGGTTCTTGTAATTGCTCAACAATCCCCAGTTACCTCCGTCTGCAACAGCATTTTCTATTTGGGCAATCTTCTCTTTGATCTTCTCCCATTGAAAATGGCGGACGGTATCTTTGTAGGGGTACTCATCATCGAGCGTATACTGTTCATACTCCAGCTCTTTTTTCAACTGGATATCTGCTCCTCTCCAGACTCTTTTTTCTCGTCCGGGAGGGATGGAATCGATCACCTCCATCGAACTGTCCGTTTCGAGGCTGTCACCGCTGTCACCGGGCTTGCATCCTGTTTGAAATATCAGCAGGAATATGATAAGGGTAGTAAGTATGTATTGATATCCCGGGCGCGTCATTGATATTTTAGTTTGTGAGTGGGTTTGGATTATCGTGAAAGGTTTCCCATTCAGGGATTGTTGTAAACTAGAACGGGATTTCGTGTAGAATGTTCATTTATCGGCATGGGGTAGCCTATGTCATAAGAGAATATGACATATTTGTTTAAGACACCTAGCAATGTGAATGAAGATGCCTGGTGTTGAAAGCTTTTTTTTACCGAATCTCCCCCATGGTGACCAGGCCGGTAAAGAGATCGTAGGCAGCCTGGAGATAGCTCTGCCGGGCCAGCTGTGCCTTCAGCTGCTCGCTGAGCAGCTCCTGTTGCAGGATATATCCCTTCTTGTACTGCAGCTGCGCCGCCTGGAGGTTCTGCTCGCTCATTGTGAGATTCTCTTCACTGAGGCGGTAGCTCTCCCGCTGCACCGCGAGCTGTGATCTCTCCTGCAGCCGTTCCTTCTCCTGTCTGTTGTGTATCTCCTGCAGGGTTGCTGCTTCCATCCGTTGCTGCAGCCTCAGCCGCGACACCTCTTTGGCGGTGCTGAGTGACTGGCTGATAGGTATCTTCAGCGAGAGCCCGAGATAGCTGTTGCCGCGCCAGTAACGGTCGTTGAGGAGTCGCAGTTCATTGTTGTAGTAGTTGGTGCCCAGATAGCCGTTGAGCGAGAGTGTGGGAGCGTACTTCCATTCTGCCGACCGGGTGCGCAGGGCCGCCAGCGACACCATCTCACTTTGTTTCATCACCTCGAGTTCTTTCCCGGTCACAACTGCTGATGCGTGCTGTTCCATCTTACTGAGCAGGGTGGGAATATCCTCCTCCAGCTGCAGTGCCGTCACGGTACGGGGTGTGACCTCAGCACCCGCGAGGAAGAGCAGGTTGGCACCGGCATCCGCTGCAATCTTATCAGCCCTGAGGCAGTTCGCCACCGATTCATTGTAGGCCTTCTGCGCCTCATTCTTCTCCACCAGGGAGAGCTGTTCTTTTTTGTAGAGATCGCCTGCGTTGCTCAGCAGCAGGGCATAATAGGTCGTATCCTGCACGCAGGAGCGGAGCTGCTCTCCGGCAATCACACGCTCGGCATAGGCGAGGGCGACCTGCTCCCGCAGCTCCTTCTCCGAGATCATCTCATCATATTGCTGCATCTTCAGCTGCTGCTTCTGCTCGCCCACGCGGTTCACCTTCTCCGGGCTGAAGAGGTCGTAGCTGAGGTTGAGGCCTGCCGATGCGTTCCAGGTGGTATTGAACCGGAGGTACATCAGCTCGCCATCCGATGCATCGGGATCGAAGAGATGGGCCGGCACCGGGGTGGAGGGGATGATCAGGTTGCGACGCAGATCGCCCGACGCATAGATATCGGGCAGGTGCCGCAGACGGGCTTCATCGAGCCGTATCTCCGCCTCACCCACCATCAGCTTCTGCCTGATCTGTTCCGGCGCATGCTCCAGCGCATAGGCGATGGTCTCTTCCAGTGTCAGCCTTTCGGTGTTCAGCTCCTGCGCCGGCAGGAGCAGGGTGATTGACAGCAACAGCAAAAAGGTTATTGATCTCTTCATACTTTCACATTTTATCGGAATACGGATGAGGGTTCCACCTTCCTCAGTTTGTTGATGGAGAAATAGGAGCTGCCCACCGAGATGAGCAGTGTCATCAGAAAGAGGAAGGTGAGGAGGGGCGGCGAGAGGCTGATGATCAATCCCGCCTTGGCCATTCCTATCTTGGAGATGACCAGCAGCAGGAGCGACACCATGAAGCCGGTCACGGCGTAGATCAGCGACTGGGCGATCACCAGGCGGGTGATGTAGCGCCCCGGGGCGCCGATCGCCTTGAGTGTACCGTAATCCTTAATCCGGTCGTAGGTGGCTGAGTACATGGTGAGGCCGATGATGAAGAAGCCGCTGATGATGCCAAAGATGACCAGCGTGGCGAAGCTCATGCCCATGTTATTGGCGGTCATTACGTTGACGATGGTGCCGGTGCGCAGCTCCTCCGCCGGCCATGCCTTCAGGTCGGGTGCTGCCTGGTTGATGCGTCTGACCACCGGCCCGATCATCACCGGATCGCGTACGGTGACGATGATGCCGCTCACCATCGTCTCCGACAGTCCCGAATAATAGCGGGCCTTGTCGAGGGTGGTGTAGAGCAGCGGGGCGTTGAACCCCTTCGCATGGCGGGTGGTGACGCCCACCATGGCTGCCTTGCCGTTGATCTCGAAGCGGGTGCCCGGCTGCACCTCATAGCGCAGTGCCTTGTTGTCGTAAAAGTCGGTCGACACGATCTCCGGTGCTGCCAGGTCATGCAACGAGCCGCTCTCTATCAGACCTTCACGCGGTCCTGCCGCCATGGCGGGGAAGGCGGAGCCGATGACCATGGCGGGAGCATCCTTGCCATTGGGGAACTTGACCGTGACGGGTGTGATCACAAAGCCGTGGGTGTCGTCCACCCCTTCGATGCTGCGCAGCTGGTTGATCCACCGCACGTCGAAGGGTGTGAGCTGGTTGGCGTTATCTGTCTGCTTGTTCACCACGAACACCTGCGCGTATGCCGGGTTGGCATTGCTCACCAGTCCCCCGATCAGGTTGGCCAGGTAGAAGAACATGCCCAGCTCGATGCCGATCAGGTAGATGCTGATGATGATGGCGGTGAGGATGCCCATGCTCTTGGACTTTTCGAAACGGACAAACTTGTAGGCAGTTGGGAACATGTAATATCAGTTTAAGTCTACCCTGCACTCCACTTTAGACTCGATGAAGAGCGTGCGCGGCACCTCGTCGAGCGACACCTCTATTTCCCGTATGCGGCGGTCTTCCAGATCACTGCCGCTGTCGGAGAAGAGCGACTTGCGTTTCAGGTCGGGTGATAAATGTGTGATCCTGCCGGTGGCAGCAACGTTGCTATCACCCGGTAGGTGGATGGTGCAGCGCTGACCCACCTCCAGCCTGTCGGCAAACAGCTCATCGATTTCGGCGGTCACCATCAGCGGACGCCCGGGGGCGATGCGGCCATAAGGCTGATGCATTGTTACCGCCTCCCCAACGCGGGAGGTGAGGGTGAGCAAAGTACCCCCGGAAGGGGCACGGAAAGAGCGTTGCGACAGGTCGTTCTCACGGGCTGCCCGTGCTGTCTGCATCTCCAGCAGGCGGGACTGCTGCAGGCGGTAGTCGTTCTCCACTTTCTTCAACTGTTCTGCACCCTGGTCCAGGTCGTTCTGCAGGCGGCGCACCTCCTCACCCGTGACGGCGCCCACTGTCAGCAGCTCACGCGCATCACCATGGCGTCGCCGCAGATCATCCAGTGCGATACGCTCCTGCTCCAGTGCCAGTCGTGCCGACTCCACCTGCAGCTGCTGCGTGGCGATGCCGGCTTCGCTCTCCTGCAGCGAGAGGGTCTCCTCATTTTTCTCCAGTACCAGGATCAGGTCACCTGCAGCAACTTTATCACCTGCATTAAAGAAGCGCTCCTCCACGATGCCGGAGGCGGGAGCGGCCAGCTCCACCACGCCCCCCTGTGGTATCACCTTGCCGATCCCCACCACCTGTGTGACGGCGAGGGGCTCTGCTGCGGGCGCAGTGCTTTCTTTCCCGTTGCCGCAGGCCGTCAGGAGCAGTATGGCCGACAGCCAGCCGATCTGTTGTTTCATCTGTATACGTATCATCGTTCAATATCTGATTTCCATTTCAATGGGTCCATGCCGGTATGCTAAGATTAAAACTCCTCTTCAATGGTAGTGTCACTGATCATCCCCTCGGAGACGTAGATGGTGCGGTCGGCATACTTCTTCAACCGCACATCGTGGGTCACCACGATCACGGCCCTGTTGTCGAGGGAGAGCTGACTCAGCATCTCCATCACCATCCTGGCGCTGTTGTGGTCGAGCGAGGCGGTGGGCTCATCGCAGAGAATCAGCTGGGGGTCGGTGATCAGCGAGCGGGCAATGGCGATGCGCTGCTGCTGACCGCCGCTCAGGTTACGCGGCAGGTTGTGGATCCTGTCTTCCATGCCGAAGGTGCGGACCAGCTCCAGCGCCTGTTTTCGGGCATCACGACGACTCACCCCCTGCAGCAGCAGCGGGTGCATCACATTCTCCAGCGCGTTGAGGGGTGCCAGCAGGTTGAATCCCTGGAAGACGAAACCTATCTGCCGCAGGCGCAGTTGCGCCAGCTTCTGTTCCGGGAGATCGTTCACACGGGTGTCTCCCACCCAGACCTTTCCCATGGTGGGGTAGATCACGCACCCCAGGAGTGAGAGCAGGGTGGTCTTGCCCGAGCCGGAGGGCCCGACAATCAGGGTGATCTCACCCTTCCTGAACTCGGTGGTGGTGGGCTGCAGTGCGACGATGGTCGACTCACCCGTCTTGTACTCCTTGCCGGCTGCCTCGAGCCGTGCCGCGATTTCGGTCATATGCTTTTCGTTACAGCAAAAGAACAGATTTTAATGCACATTTGCAAACAAATCTATTCCATTTTCCGGATCCGGACATCGATGCCGCTCTCTTTGAGCTTTTCTTTGATCGGCTTCACGTCGGTTTCACCGAAGTGGTAGGGGTAGAGCACTTTTGGGGAGAACATCTTCGCAGCATGTACCGCCTGCTCCACGGTCATGGTATAAGGTTGGTTGACCGGGAGGAAGGCGATATCGATCTCTTTCAGTTCACTCATCTCCGGGATGTCTTCTGTATCGCCGGCAATGTAGATGCGGAGTCCGTCGATGGTGAGGATATAGCCGTTGTCGCGGTGACGGGGGTGGTACTGCTCCCGTCCCGGGGTGGTATTGTATGCGGGGACGGCATCCAGACTGATTGCATCGGTCAGCTGCAACCGCTCGCCGTTGCGGATCTCTTCGCCCTTGCTCAGGATCTCACGGGAGGAGGGGTTGAGTATCAACCTTGTATTTTCTTTCGTCAGTGCATCGATTGCCTTGGCGTCGAGGTGGTCGCCATGCTCATGGGTCACCAGGATGAGATCGGCCTTCGGAAAGGTACTGTAGTCGGCAAACATGGTCACCGGGTCCACCTGGATCTGCCGGCCCTCGAAGGTGATCAACAGTGATCCATGCTTGATAAAGGTGATGGTCACCTCCTTGCCGTTGTCGGTGCGGAAAGTGTCTTTTTCGTAGTCACCTGCCATGAGCAGATGAGTAAAAAATAGCATCATTGTAAGAAATAAAATTGTTGATTTCATTGTGCTTGATCTTTAAATGAATAATCCGGTCTCTGTTATTGAAAAACAAGGAGTGGCGGCAACTTGTTCAAAGGAGCACCTCCTGTTATCGGGTAGAAACAGAATCATGCACATCTTTTCTTGCACGAAGGATTTCCCGCTTTCCCGGGGGGCCTGGGAGGCGCTCCACGGTGAAGCCGGCGGACTGGAGCATCCTTCGCACCGCTCCCTTGGCACAGTAAGTGGTGAGAATGGCATTGTCACGGCTACAGGAAAAAAGTCCGTTGAAGATCTCCTGCCTCCACATCTCCGGCTGTTTCTCCGGGGCAAAGGCATCGTAGAAGATCAGATCAACCTTTTCCTCCGGCGGAGTAACAGGCAGGTCGCGGAGATCCATTTTCATTTTTTTCAACCAGAAGAGGGGAGATATCTGCACCCACTCCTCCCATGCGGCAGTATGAAGCTTTTCGAAGGAGACTCTCTGTGTGGGATCGATGATCTCACTGAAATTGAGTGATGCGGCGTTTGAGACAGAAACGGGATAAAGCTCGAGGGTGGTATAATGAATCTTCTTCTGCAATTTCTCCGCCTCAAGTAAAGCAAGGAAAGCATTCAGCCCGGTACCGAATCCTATCTCCAGCAGATTGATTTCAGCTTTATTGCAATGACGGAGCCCTGCATCGATGTAGACATGCATTGACTCCTGTACAGCCCCGTGCGTGGAGTGATAGTGTTCATCCATCTCCGGCACATAGAGTGTATGTGACCCGTCGTCTGTTGTTTCTATAATGGTTCTCATTGTTTTATGGTGGAACAAAATTAGGAAATCTTTGTTTACTATTTCCATCGATAGGCTAAAATTCGTACTTTTGTGTCTCAATTACAATCTATGCAAAAATATCTGTCCATTCTTTCTCTCTCTCTTCTCCTGCTTGCATGCAACTCAGCGACGAAAAACAAAGATGCAGCTCAGGAGAGAGTGGTGACGGTGACCATCGAGCCGCAACGCTTCTTCCTGGAGCTGCTTGCGGGTGATGAATACAGCATCAACACGCTGGTGCCTCCAGGTACGAGCCCCGAGACCTATGAGCCGTCACCATCGGTAATGATAGAGATGGGTAAAAGCGATATCTACTTCAGGGTGGGTGAGCTGGGGTTCGAGAAGGTGTGGAGCAGCCGGCTGGAGCAGAACAATCCGGATGTCGCCATCGTCGACTGTTCGGCCGGGATTGACCTGATGGAGGGTGAGCTGCACAGACATGACCATGATCATGCTGATCAAGCCGGTGACGGTCATTCCCACACCGCTTTGGATCCCCATGTCTGGACATCACCCGGAGCAATGAGCGTCTTCACGAAAAATATGCTGGAAGCGCTTGTAAAAGCTGATCCCGTTAATGAGCCGCTTTATCGTTCCAATTATGAAATACTCACGCATAGGATCAACGTCACCGACAGCACAATCCGTGCGTTGCTGCAGGATGCATCCACCGATGCTTTTATTATTTTTCATCCCGCACTGGGTTATTTTGCCCGTGATTACGGGTTACATCAATACAGTATTGAGTTTGAAGGGAAGAATCCTTCTCCTTCCCAGATCAGGGAGCTGATAGACCTCGCCAGGAAAGAGAAGATCAACACGGTCTTTATTCAGCGCGGTTTCGATGCGAAGAATGCGGAGGTGATTGCCAAAGAGATCGATGCTGAGCTGTTTGAGATTGACCCGATGAGCTACAAGTGGGATGAGGAGTTAATTAAAATCGCAACAATTTTATCACGCCATAAGGATGAGTAAGCTGATTGAGATAGCGAACCTGAATGTAGGGTACGAGAACAAACCCAATGTGCTGAAGGATGTTTCCCTCACCATCTACAACGATGACTTTCTGGGTGTGATTGGCCCCAACGGAGGAGGGAAGACCACGCTCCTAAGATCCATACTGGGACTGATCAGGCCCGAGTCCGGAACGATCAACTTCTTCGAGGAGGAGCAGCCGGTCTCCTCCATCAACATAGGCTATCTGCCGCAGATCAATCAGATTGATAAAAAATTCCCCATCTCCGTCTCGGAGGTGATCCTGTCGGGGCTTACACTGCAGAAGCAGCTCTTCAGAAGATATTCGGCAGCTGATAAAGAGAAGGTGAGAGATGTATCCGGACGGCTCGGTATCACCGAACTACTGCCGCGGGCCATTGGTGAACTGTCGGGTGGTCAGTTGCAGCGGGTACTGCTGGGGAGAGCAATTATCGACAACCCCAGGCTGATTATTCTGGACGAGCCGAGCACATACGTGGACAAGCTTTTCGAAACCAATTTCTATAAGCTGCTGGGTGATATCAATAAAGAGATAGCCATCATGCTGGTATCGCATGATGTGGGCACCATCATCTCGCTGGTGAAGAATGTCGCCTGCGTGAACCAAGGACTGCACTACCATTCGGGCACCAACGTGTCTCAGGAGTGGCTCACCTCGGCCTATGAATCATGCCCCATTGAGATATTGGGTCACGGATCGCTTCCGCACCGTGTGCTGATGCAGCATGATCATCTGGAAAATGAGCCTCATAACCACGATTAATATATGGGTGATGCACTTCTGATTGTGCTGGCAGTGCTTCTGCTTATTGCAGGGGCGGTGGGTAGTGTTGCTCCGGTAATTCCCGGTGTGCCGCTGAGCTGGGGCGGCCTGTTGCTGCTGAAGTTCATTCCCTCCACACAGGATGATATCTCCTGGCTGACCATTGTCATCCTGGGAATAGTTGCTATCGTGATCACTGTTCTCGATAATATCCTTCCCGTGTGGGGCACCAAAAAAATGGGGGGTAACAAAAAGGTGGTATGGGGGGCAACCATCGGACTGCTGTTTGGTTTCTTCCTCGGACCGTGGGGCATTATCTTCGGACCTTTTGTTGGTGCCTTCGCCGGCGGCCTCCTTTCGGGAACAAAGTTCCTCCATGCTGCGAAGCATGCTACCGGTGCCTTCCTTGGTTATATTACGGGGTTGGTGCTCAAACTGATAACAGTGGGGTTGATCATCTTCTTTTTTGTGCTGGCGGTGTTGTGATGTTCGTTCAGATGGTAGAACAGCATAACAGCTTGTTGATGATTGATTACTTATAGAAACCTGTGCTGTTCACCGGGCAGCGGCATACGGCATACCTCTCTTTTACCGAACCACCTGTACCTGTTCCGGGCGACGAAGGCATACGCTGCATGTGTTACTCTCCGGGGAAGTGCTCTGAGCAGCCGGGAGATGCAGGTATAACCTCTCAGGTATTTAGAAATGCCAATCACGGCATCCATCCCTTCAAGCAATTCATCCTCATCGATAAAGATAAGCGCATTCAAATCGCTCTCCTCTCTTCCCTGTCGCGCCAAAAGCTCCTTCCCTTTCACGCTTTGCTGAGGCGTAAAACGAAACAGACCCTCCTTGTCCCGTTTCAGGATGAAATTGACGGTGGCGTTGCAGAAGTTGCACACCCCGTCGAACAGTATGATTTTCAAAATTTTGCGTAATGAGGGTGTCACATTTTGTGAGACCCTCAATGGATAGGTTATTGCTGTTTGATCAGATATTCGGCAATCTGCACCGCGTTCAGCGCTGCTCCCTTACGGATCTGATCTGATACAGACCAGAAACTCAGTCCCTTATCGTTGGTCAGGTCCTTGCGGATACGACCCACGTAGACCGGGTCTTTTCCGCTGAGGTCAAGCGGCATGGGGTACTCTTTCTTCTCCGGGTTATCAATCACTACCACACCCTCAGCCTTGCTGAACGCTTCACGTGCCTCCTCCAGTGACAGGGGAAGCTCGGTCTCCAGCCAGATGGCTTCAGAATGGGCGCGCATCACCGGTACTCTGACGCAGGTAGCACTCACCTCTATGTCGGAGTGCATGATCTTTCGCGTCTCGTGGTACATCTTCATCTCTTCCTTCGTGTAGCCGTTGTCGGTGAAAACATCTACCTGGGGAATCAGGTTGTAAGCCAGCTGATAGGCGAACCTGGAGACCGTGGGCTCCTCACCCCTGATCAGTTGCCCGTGCTGCTCTTCCAGCTCCTGCATGGCGGCGGCACCTGCTCCCGATGCGGCCTGATAGGTAGCTACATGTACTTTCTTTATGTGGGTGATATCTTCAATCGCCTTCAGTGTTACCACCAGCTGTGCGGTGGTACAGTTGGGGTTGGCAATAATGTTGCGCGGGCGGTTCAATGCATCCTCTGCATTCACCTCCGGCACAACAAGGGGTACATCATCATCCATGCGGAACGCACTGGAATTATCAATCATGATGGCTCCGTGTCTGGTGATGGTGTCAGCAAACTCAACAGAGGTGCTGCCGCCCGCCGAAACGAACGCGATGTTGACTCCCCTGAAGTCGTCGTTATGCTGCAGCTCTTTAACGGTGATCTCTTCGCCTTTGAATATGTATGATGTTCCCGCACTCCTTGATGAACCGAATAATACCAGTTCATCGAGGGGGAAGTTTCTCTCTTCCAGCACGCGGAGCAACTCCTGACCTACCGCTCCGCTGGTACCTACAATAGCTATTTTCATAATATGCTCGTTACAGTTTGCGTAAATGATTTTTCTAATTGAATCACAAAGGTATAAAAAAGAGAACAAATGCAACAAACTGCAACTGTTAAAGGGTAAAAATTTATCTGATTGCGATTTTTTTGGTGATTTCCCCAATCTTGATGATGTAATATCCCCGGGTCAGGGAGATGGTGTATTCGTTGGTTCCTGCCTTTACACGCCGGCTGAAAACTTTCACACCCATGATGTTATATATCTCCAGCAGGTCATCCTTGGGTAGATTTTCGATGATGATCCTGTTCTCAATAACTCTAATCTTCGTCTTGCTCTCAGCCTCCTCCGTGACAATCTGTTTGTTACCCTCCTGCGTGTAGGCCGGAAGGCCAACTGAGCAGAAAAGGAGTGTCATCAGCAGGATGGAGTAGATTTGCCTCATAGCATGTTGTTTGCATCACAAAGTTAGCACTTTTCCTTCATCGGCAAGTTCAGTCTCCGGAAAAACTGCAACAGCCTCTTTTAAAAGTGTTTCCAGCTCGTTATAGCGGGATGAGTAGTGCCCGATAATCAGTTTCTTCACGCCGGCTTCCCTGGCTATCTCCGCAGCCTGGCGGGCTGTGGAGTGGTATGTCTCACCTGCGCGGATCAATTCACTTTCGGCAAAAGTGGCTTCATGATAAAGCAGATCCACCCCTTCAATATGCGGGATGATCTCGGGAGCATAGGCTGTATCGGAGCAGTAGGCATATCTCTTTGCCGGGTTGCCGGGAAGGGTGAGTATCTCATTGCGAATAACGGTGCCGTCAGATGTGATATAATCGGCTCCCTCTTTAATCTCTTTAATCTGTTTCAGCGGTATCCTGTAGAAATCTATCATCTCCCTGATGATATGCCTGGGAGTCTCCTTCTCCTCGAAGAGAAAACCGTTGGTGGCGATGCGGTGCTTCAGCGGGAAGGAAGTTACCTTCATCGATCTGTTCTCGAACAACAGCTCATCTCGGTCGGGATTCAGCGGGATGAGATTGATCCTGAATGAGATATATTTACCCAGATAGCCCAGCAATGGGTCTAATAAGAAATCGATCTCCCTGTGTGCATAGAGATTCAACTCATTTGTTCTTCCAAGCATGCTGAGGGTAGAGAGCAGTCCCGGCAACCCGAAGATATGGTCACCATGCAGATGTGAGATGAAGAGGCTGTGGAGCTTGCTCATGCGGGCTTTGTACCTCCTCATCTGGAGCTGTGTCCCCTCTCCGCAGTCGATCATAAAGAGTTTCTCATGCAGGTCCACCAGTTGCGAGGGAGGGTTGTGCAACGTTGTGGGCATGGCCGATCCGCAGCCCAGGATGGTTACCTCGAATTTAGTCATATCAGCGTATCCCGATCAGTTTATGTGTCTGGAGACTCAATGCCCACACCGGATTCTCCTTGATGAGTGCAATGCAGTAGTCTACATTCTCCTGAATGATGGCGCTGTCGTCGAAAATGGGACTCAACAGATAGCGTTCCGTTTTAGGGAGAATAGAAATATCTGGCAGGGGATCACCCTTTTGAATGGGAAAGCGCAGTTCATCCACTTCGGGTATAAGCTCCCGCACTTTTGCGAAATGTTGCTTGGGGCTGCAGGTGATATAGTCGATGCCTACGGGGACCCTCCTGGTACCGTTGGTCTCAATGGCCTGCATGTACCCTTTTTCACTGAAGAACGCCACCACCCGATCGGTGAGTTGCAGGGTTGGTTCACCTCCTGTCCAGATGATCCATCGGCACCCATATCCTTTTATTTCGGTGTGGATATCCTCAAGCGTCATCTTTACCCCCCGCTCAAAATCAGTGTCGCAGTAACTGCAGGCAAGGTTGCATTTTGCCAGCCTGATAAAAATGGATGCCTGACCCGTGCGTCCTCCCTCACCCTGCAGGGAGTAGAAAATTTCATTGACTGTCAGGCTCATAGACGGCTGATGTTTTAGGGGTTTCGCTTACTTCAATGGCATATAGTTCAGGGAGCAGCGGTTTGAAATTATCGTATAGCATTTTTGCCAGATTCTCAGCCGAGGAGTTCAGGGGCGTGAGGATATCATTGAGGTTCCTGTGATCTAATGTGGAGTCGATGTACTCTTTTACAATTCTCAGTTCATTGTAATCACGGACAAAGCCCTGGCTGTTCAGCTCCCTGCTGCGGAGGTGAACGGTCACCACGTAATTGTGTCCGTGCATACGGCTGCAGGGATGGTCATCAGGCAATCCGAACAGGGAGTGTGCAGCCGAGAATGGAAATTCTTTGCTTATTTTGTACATGAGGTCATTCTTTTATTTCTGTCAGTTCATTCCCGATAGCATCTAAACTCAGATAGGTTCTGAGGGGATAGTGATCGGAATATTTCAATTTGTCCACCTTCGTTCTGAAGGCATTTATATTTCCGCTGTGCATGATGTAATCGATGCGAAACAGGAAGAGATCCTTGTGATAGGTGATGCCGGGACCGAAGGCGGTGGATACATAAGCATCGTTTAACCCTTTCTTCATCTGATGGTAGCTGTAGGAGATAGGTGTATCATTGAAATCACCGCAGATGATGGTTCCCTCTGTCTCCTGCGTTTCAATGAACTGCTTTACTTTCGCTACCTGCCGTGCACGCATCCTGTAAGCTCCTCCCAGACGATTGCGTATGTTGCTGGTCACCTGTTCGAGCTTAACTGATTCGCTGTTCTGGAGAAAATCGCTGTAGAGCTTTTTATCTTCCGCCATGATACTGTTCGATTCCAGATGTACGTTGGCTACGGTCAGTTTTTTCCCGTCAACATTAATGGTGTAGACAGCTGCTCCGTTGTAGGAGGACTCAAAGAGCACTTCATGCGTTTTCTCAATCGGATATTTTGAGAAACATGCCAGTCCGAAGATATGGTATTTTCCCGAAGATTCCAAACCGGTGACCGAACGATAGGGGTATTGATTGAGGATACGGTTCACGTCACGCTGTGAAAAGATCGATTGACCTGTTTTGCTCACCAGATATTCCTGCAGGCAGACAATATCGGCATCGGTACAGGCGATATAATCCAGGATGGGATGTTCGGAAGAGTTTTTGCTCCTCTCCTCGGGAAATCCCTGTACATTGTAAGTCAGCACCTCTATAGACCCCTGTGGCGTCTTTTCGGGAAAAATGTGCATGGGGAAGAATGTCGCTACGGGCTTATGACAGAGTAGAATCGCAAGAAGAGAAACGAAAGCCAGTTTCCATTTCGAGAAAAATATCCAGAAAAACAAATAGACGACATTAAGCAGGAAGATTAAACCGAAGGCCAGGCCGATATATGAAAAGAGGTTGGTCTTCAGGGGAGATACTCTCCAGGATAGAAAAGAACTGAAAAGTAATACAATGGCAACAATGTTAGTGGCAAAGATGATCCATTTCACAATGTCCCTGAACCTCGGTTTTTTATTTTTTGCTCGCATCGAAAAGTCTCTTTTTTTCTTCTGATGATAAACTGCTGTATCCTGATTGTTTTAACTTATCCAGGATTGCATCTATAGCCTCCTGTTCACTCTTCTTTCTTTTGTTGTACTCCCAGTCGGTTTCGTTGCGGCTGTACTCCACTTTCATTTTTGATTTCTTCATGCGAGGTTTGAACAGACCGACGAACCAGTCTATTATCCGGCTCATCCAATGAGTGATATCTTTTCCTTTCTTGTATTGAACAGCGAAAAGAAAACCCAGCAGTGCTCCTCCGATATGGGCAACATGTCCGCCCGG
>LSQX01009844.1_pt1 | contig 16276 bp, 5 predicted proteins | sample 654561 | NCBI WGS metagenome assembly LSQX01 (sample SAMN04489861, study PRJNA283612) | anaerobic digester metagenome | isolation source: 4 biogas reactors fed with cattle manure at either 37C or 55C with and... | place: Denmark: Kongens Lyngby | collected 2014 | reverse complement strand
TCGCCAGTTGCCACGGCGACAGGCAGCTTTCCATACGCCGGGTACCATACGGTGCAGCTACCGACTCCCGTCAGCGTCGTCGCTGGCGACACATTCTCCGTATCGATCTATATCGTGAATGGCGGCAGTGCCCCATTGGCTGTGGAGTTTGCCGTTCCTGGCTGGGCCAGCGCGGCTACCGCCTCACCTGGACAAAGCTACTACAGCTCGAACGGGTCTGTCTGGTGGGACCTCACAACACTCGATCCGACCGCCAATTTCTGCATCAAGGCCTTCGCTGACGACAATACTCCGCCCTCCGCCCCAACCGAAGTAAGGGTGATGCCAACAAGTCCGCTGACGACCGACATCATCATCGCCAGCGCGACCGGGGGCTCGGATCCGGATGGGGACAGCATCGTCGGCTACCGCTACCAGTGGAGCAGCAACTCCGGCGCCGGTTGGAGCGCATGGGGCAACGAGGGCCAGACCTTGCCCGCCGCCAGCACCTCGAAGGGGCAACAGTGGAAGGCGCGCGCCGCGGCCTTCGATGGCTCGTCCTATGGCGACTGGCTCGAATCGGCCACGGTGACCATCGGCAACACAGGTCCGACCGCGCCCACCAGCGTGAACATCACGCCCTCAGCACCGACATCCGCGGACAACCTCACGGCCACCCCAGTCGGCGCCACTGATCCCGACACCGCCGATACCCTCTCCTACGAGTACCAGTGGAGCAGCGACGATGGCGGCGGCTGGAACGCATGGGCCGATGGCAGCGGCACACTCGATGCGTCCAACACGATACGCGGTGAGCAATGGAAGGCACAGGCGCGCACTTTCGACGGGACGGTCTACAGCGGCTGGATGGCATCCGCGCCGGTCACGATAGGCAACGCCCCGCCGAGCGCGCCGACGGCCCTGCTGATCTCACCGACTGAACCTGAGACCATCGACGATCTCAGCGCCACCGCGGGCGGCAGCAACGACCCTGACCTCGGTGATAGCGTCAGTTATGTTTACCAGTGGAGCAGCAACAGCGGCAGCGGCTGGAGTGCGTGGGGCTACGATGGCGCCACATTATCGAGCAGCAATACCGCCGTGGGCCAGCAATGGAAGGCCCGCGCGCGCGGCTACGATGGCACAGACTACGGAGACTGGTTAGAGTCTGATCCAATCGCGATCCACGGGGTGCTGATCACCGCCGGCCCGTCCGGGAACCCCAACCCCGTCTACTCGGGCGAGCAGGTGGCCTGCTCGGTAACCGCCAGCGATACCTACGGCCATGACCTCGTTTATGCGTGGTCTGCCGAGGGTGGCGCAGGCAGCTTCGACAACGCGGCAGCCGCGGCACCGGTATGGACGGCTCCTGTCAATGCCACTCAGAGCGTACAGGAGTACGATATCTCCGTCACCGTCACCTGTTCGGGCGACCCCACGCTCAGCGCTACAGCAAGCTACACCCAGCAGGTTGACCCGATACACGAAGTCACCATCACGACTCCGGCGTCCGGGACCCCGAATCCGGTTGAGTCCGGCGGCACCGTCCAATGTTCGGTGGCCGCCGCGGATACGCTGCCACATACTCTTACCTACTCCTGGAGCGCCGAAGGCGGCGCGGGGAGTTTCGATGATCCCACGACGCAGAACCCGATCTGGACTGCTCCGGCGAATAGCACCCAGACCGAAGCCTCGTATGAGATCTCGGTAACGGTTACCTGTCCGGCCGACAGCAGCAGGAGTGTCGTTTCTTCCTACACGCAACGCGTCAGTCCGCGACATGAGGTGTCGATCACGTCCGGACCTTCCGGCATCCCGAACCCGGTCTACTCGGGCGAGGAGGTGCAGTGCTCGGCAGCCGCCATTGATACGCTGGCACATGCGCTGCAATACCAATGGACAGCGGAGGGCGACGCAGGCAGCTTCGATGATCCAACCGTGCAGAATCCCATCTGGACCGCCCCGGAGAACAGGACCGGGACCATCCAGGAATATGACATCACGGTGACCGTTAGCTGCGCAACCGATGGAACTGTCGGCGACACAGCTACCTATACGCAGCGCGTTGAGCCGGTGCATGAGGTGGAGATCAGCGCCGGCCCGTCCGGTGATCCGAACCCGGTCGAGTCGGGCGAGCAGGTGCAGTGTAGCGTGACAGCCGCGGATACGTTCGGCCATGCGGTGCTGTATCAGTGGTCGGCGGAGGGCGATGCCGGCAGCTTCAGCAACGCCACGGCACGCACTCCCATCTGGACCGCTCCGGTGAATAACACCCAGAGTGTTCAGGAGTATGACCTGACGGTTACGGTATCCTGCTCGGGCAACAGCGCCATCAAGACCACCGCCACCTTTACCCAGCAGGTCAACCCGATCCACGAGGTGTCCATAGCTGCCGGGCCGTCGGGTGCGCCGAATGCTGTCTACTCCGGCGAGCAGGTGCAGTGCTCGGTGACTGCCGCCGATACACTTCCCCACGGGCTCATATACCAGTGGACTGCCGAGGGAGACGCGGGCAGCTTCGATGATGCCACCGCGCAGAACCCGATCTGGACGGCGCCGACCAACAGCACACAGGACGTCCACCGATATGAGATCACCTGCACCGTCACCTGCGCGGTTGATCCGACCGTCAGCGCCACCACCTCCTACACGCAGCGGGTCAGCCCACTGCACGAAGTAGCTATCACAGAACTCACCGGCAGTCCCAACCCGGTCTACTCCGGGCAGCAGGTGCAGTGTTCTGTCACCGCCACCGACACGCTGTCTCACAATCTGCGCTACCAGTGGACGGCTGAGGGCGACGCGGGCAGCTTCAACAACGCTGCCGCCCGCAATCCAATCTGGACGGCTCCGGTGAACAGCACCGGCACGGTGCAGGAGTACGACATTACCTGCACCGTCACCTGCGCGGTTGATGACAGCGAGTTCGTAAGCGACACCTACACCCAACAGGTCACTCCGACGCATGAGGTCAACATCACCGACGGACCATCCGGCGCGCCCAACCCGGTCTACTCGGAGGGACAGGTTCAGTGCGGGGTGACTGCGAGCGATACCCTCTCGCATGGCTTAGTCTATCAGTGGTCGGCGCAGGGCGATGCAGGCAGCTTTAATAACGCTTCGGCTCAGAACCCGATCTGGACCGCGCCGGCGAACAGCACACAGAGCGTACAGCAGTACGAGATCACCTGCACCGTCACCTGCGCGACAGATGGCACCGTCAGCGCCACCGCCAGCTACATCCAGAATGTGAGCCCGCTGCACGAGGTATCCATAACCGCCGGCCCGGCCGGAGATCCGAACCCGGTCTACTCCGGCGGACAGGTGCAGTGTTCGGTGACCGGCAACGACACTTTGCCCCACGCGCTGGAGTATCAGTGGTCGGCGCAGGGCGGCGCGGGCAGCTTCAGTGATGCCACCGCGCCGAATCCGGTCTGGACCGCTCCCGAGAACAGCACGCAGGCCGTACAGGAGTATGAGATCACCGTCACCGTGACCTGTCCGGATGATCCCACGCTGACGGACACCGAGTCATACACACAGCGGGTGCTTCCTGTACACGCAGTGCAGATAACCGAGGGACCGGTGGGTGACCGCGATCCCATCTACTCCGCGGGCCAGGTGCAGTGCTCGGTGACCGCCACCGATACGCTGCCTCATGCGCTGGAGTACCTCTGGACGGCTGAGGGCGACGCGGGCAGTTTCGATGATCCGACGGCACAGAACCCGATCTGGACCGCGCCCACGAACAATACGCAGATCGTGCAGGAGTACGAGATCACTGTCACGGTAACCTGTCCGGATGATCCCACGCGGACCGCTACCGCCACCTATGTCCAGCGGGTGACGCCTGTCCACGAGGTGCAGATCACCGAGGCGCCCTCCAGCAATGAGAACCCGGTCGACGCCAGGGGCACAGTTGATCTCTCGGTGGTGGCCACCGATACCCTCGGCCACGACCTGATCTACGCATGGACCGCGGAGGGCGACGCCGGCAGCTTCAGCGACCCCTCCTTGCGCACACCCCGGTGGACTGCTCCCGCAAACGGCACGGAGACTGTGCAGGAATATGAGATCACCGTAACAGTCACCTGTTCGCTCGATCCGACACGGACGGCGACTGCGTCCTTCATCCAGCAGGTCGCGCCGATGCACGAGGTCACCATCACGGCCGGGCCTGCGGGCGACCCGAACCCGGTGGACTCGGGAGGCGAGGTGCAGTGCTCGGTCGCGGCGGAGGACAGCTTCTCCCATGAACTGAGCTACCAGTGGACGGCGGAGAATGGCGCAGGCAGCTTCGATGACGCCACTGCCCAGAATCCGATCTGGACCGCTCCCGCCAACAACACGCAGAGCGTGCAGGAGTACGAGATCACCGCAGTCGTCACCTGCACCACGGACCCGACCCGAAGCGCCACGGCCTCCTTCGTGCAGCAGGTCGCGCCGCTGCATGAACTGGCTATCACCGCGGGGCCGGAATCGGATCAGACCCCGGTCTACTCCGGCGGCACAGTGCAGTGTTCGGTGACTGCTACGGACACGCTGCCTCACGCTCTGATCTACAACTGGACGGCCGCGGGCGACGCTGGGACATTCAGCGACCCCTCCGCTGACAACCCGACATGGACGGCGCCGGTTAACGAGACCCAGGACGTGCAGCAGTACGAGATAACCGTGACGGTGACCTGCGCCGAAGACGCCGGCCTCACCGAGACCGCGAGCTTCATGCAGCGTGTGTCGCCGGTACATGAGGTGACGATCACGCAGGGGCCGACGGGCGAGACTGACACCATCGCTTCGGGCGGCCAGGTGCAGTGCTCGGTAACCGGCTCGGACACTCTCGGGCACGGTCTGCTCTACGCCTGGTGGGCTGAGGGAGGGGCGGGCAGCTTCGACGATGCGACCGCCCAGAACCCGACCTGGACGGCTCCCGCGAACAACACTGAGGACGTGCAGGAGTATGAGATCAATGTGACGGTCACCTGCGGCGACTCTGCCGATGTGACCGCGACCGCGTCGTTTGTCCAGCGAGTAGAGCCGTATTACGGGATAGAGATCACTGCCGGACCCGCCGGAGATCCGAACCCCGTGGTTACCGGTGGCCGGGTCCTCTGTTCGGTGACAGCCGCAGACAGTCGGGGCGAGGCTCTGCAGTATCTCTGGACGGCGGTGGACGCGGCCGGCACGAACGCGGGCAGCTTCGACAATCCCGCTTCACGCACACCCACCTGGAACGCGCCTGAGGTGACGGCGCAGACCGCCTACACGATCGAAGTGACGGTCACTTCGACAATACGCCCCGAGGTCAGCGTGACAGACAGCTTCGAGCAGCAGGTGGCGCCCGCGCTCTCGCACCTGTTCGGGCCGGGGCTGCAGATGGTGCGCCTGCCGATAGAGCCGGCGCAGGCTGCGTCCATGCGCGGATTGCTCGGTGCGGACAGAGTCGCGCTGTGGGATGCCGCGCAGCAGGCATACACGGCCGATCGCACCGATCAGTGGGCCGCCGGTGCAGCATGCTGGGCGCTCTTCCCGATGGGGACGCACCGGCAGGTCAAGGTGCCGGGGACGCCCTACGGCGAGGCCACCTATAACTGCGCGGCGGGCGCGGGCTGGAACCAGGTGGCACTGCCGTGGAACACCGAGATACCAATGGCGGCGCTTTCCGCTGAGGGTATCGAGCGGTTCCACAGAGTCGCGTGGACCTACTACGACGGCGCATACCACCTGGTGGCGGATATAGTCGGCATACCCCGCATCGACACGGTGCTTGAGCCGTGGCGAAGCTACTGGGTCTACGCGGGAGCGGACTGTACGCTGACGATGCTCAATGGGATCGTGTCGGCAGATGTGACCCCGAGCCTGGAGCTTCCGATGGTGGCCGAGGGCGACTGGCTCATCCAGCTCGTCGCCTCGACCTCGCGCGGCGAGGACGCCCACAACTACTGCGGCGTGAACTCCGAGCGGTCCGGCACGCTCCTGCCGAACCCGCCGCCGGTGGACGGCAGCGTTGACCTGTTCTTCACTCCAACGGACGGCACCATGGCGGCACTAGAGCTTGCCTCACCCACCGCCACCGGCAGCTACGAGTGGGACTTCTCCATCGCCGGAGCCGAGAGCGGGCAGGAGGTCTCGGTAAGCTGCCCCGATCTCTCGGGCATCCCAGGCACACACAGCATCTACCTGCAGGATCGGGACGCCGACCGGCTGATCTACCTGCGCACCTGCCCGGCTTACAGCTATACGTCGGCTGCGGCAGCGCCGCGACACTTCACCCTGATCGTCCGACCGCGGACCGACCTCCCCGTGACGATCAGCAGTGTCCAGGCCATGCAGAGCAGCAGCGGCACTGCGGCGATGCAGTTTAGTCTGTCGGCGGACGCCACCGTGGATGTGGAAGTGATGAACATCGCCGGGCGCAGCGTGCGCCAGTTGCTCAGCGGCGCCGCCATGGCCTCCGGCCTCAACATCGCAACGTGGAACCTGCGCGGTGGCGATGGCACGGCAGTGCCGAGCGGCATCTATCTGATCCGGATCGTGGCGCGAGACGATGACGGCGCGCAGGTCCGCTCGCTGACAACGCTTCGGGTTGACCGGTAGCCGCGCCTCGCGGACCGGAGGGATCGGTCAGACGTCCAGCTTATGCCGGGGAAGAGCAGGACTTACCTGAGAGGGATTCGCTATGAGAATCGCATTCGCATCGCTGGTGATCGTGTCTGTGCTGCTGGTTGGATGCGGCGGCGGGGGAAACGATGGCGCAGTTGATGACACCGCACCTCAGATCAGTTCACTGACAGCCGACCGCAGCATGCTCTGGCTCGGCGCCGTCACCGCCGTGCGGTGTGAGGCCACCGACCCTGCCGGCGGTTCACTGGAGTACACCTGGAGCTGTGACGGCGGTCTGATCGAAGGCACCGGGTCAGCCGTGACGTGGCGCGCGCCCGCGGTTGCGACAGCCTGTGAGATCGAGTGTCGGGTGGAGAACGAGGCGGGGCAGTCCGCTACCCGGGTAGCTCAAGTCTCCTGTGCGAATGCGCAGGTGGAGGGCACGGTGGTTGATGTCGGCTCTGGTGCGGGCCTGGCGAGTGTTCAGGTGACCATCGCCGGGAAGTCCGGGACCACTGACGCCGCAGGCGAGTTCACCGTGCAGAATATCGGTGAGGGTCAGCATACTGTGAACGTCACTCCCCCGGCCACCTGCGTGATCGTGAGTGACCAGATGAGCGTTTCGGTCGCAGAACCGGGCTCGACGGTGCGTCTGGAGGCTCCGATCCAGCTTCTCGACACAGGTGTCCCGGAGCCGCCCGACACACCGGATGCGCCCGGCGTACCCGGCCTGCCGATGTAGCAGCGCCCGCTCGACAGACTGCCTCCACCCGGTGACCCGCCCGGGTGGAGGTTCGCGTACGGCAATGGCGAAGAGGGCCCTGCTGCACCCGCCCTGCATGTGAGACGACTGGAGGCTCCCTCGATGCCCGATCAGCACACGACGCGCCGCGCGTCCTATGACCTGCACCTGCACACCTGCTGGAGCTATGACGCGATGGCGACGGTGGATGAGCATTTCGCCGCCGCACTGGCACATGACGTGCGCCGCATCGCGATCACCGACCACCACATCGTGGACGGGCTGGATGAGGCCATCGCGACAGCAGAGCGTTACCCGCAGATCACGCTCGTCCCCGGCGCTGAACTGACGGTCACCGCCAGCACCGGCTCCATCGACGTCGTCTGCCTCGGCTTCACCGCTGCGGCCATCGAAGCCCTGACGCCGGTGTGGGATGCCTATCATGAGTGGCAGCGCGAATACGCTGCCGCAACTACCGCCGGCATGCGGGCCATCGGCTTCGACTACACCGACGAGCATCGCCGGGAACTGCTGGAGTCATACCGCCCGGCCCGAGCGCTTGAGGTGCAGGGCATGACACACGTCGCCAACAAGATGCAGCGCGCCTGGTTCGTCGAGCGCGGCTTCATCGCCAACGAGGCGGAGTACGGTACCGTCCTCGCGGCTGCGGCAGAGAAGGTGGCACGGCCGCCCTACCCCGCCGCCGATTTCGTCCTGCCCGCGGTGAAGCAGCAGGGGATGCTGCTGATCATTGCCCACCCCACCGGCTACTTCCAGCGCGACAATCTCGATCGCATGAACCTGCTGCGCGAGGAGCTGCTGCTCGATGGGGCCGAGTGCGCTCATCGTCTCGTTCCGCCGGAGCTGAGGCCATTCTACCGCTCGTGGTGCGAGGAACATGGCCTGCTCTCCAGCGGCGGCAGCGACCTGCACTGGTCGGAGGATGTCTCGGAGCGCATCGGCGCCCACGGCGGTCCCGACGAGTGGTGGCCGGAGATTCAGGCGAGATTGCCGGCGGGCGCGCTGGTCAATCCCTGAGCCGTCTACTGCACGATCATGCGTCGCGCGCCATCCGCCACCTGCCCCGGATATAACCCTCCGAGGCACGCGGGGCTAAGGTAGTTCTCCGCGGTGCCCGCCCACATCATCTGCACCTTACGCGTGCCATGGTCGGCGTCATTGACGCCGACATCGAGGCCGATGCCGCCCCAGTCTGCTCCGCGGCGTGCCTCGACTGCCGCCAGCGGCAGTTCGACCGTGACGCGGTATCCGCCGACGCTCAGATGCGCGTTCACGGACAGGTCGGCGAGATCGGCGGGCAGCGGGTGCATGTTGCGCCACTGCATCTGCCCGCCAGGCCGGGCCGGCGGGATCACCTGCAGCGCGAGGACGTCCTCGCTGTAGATCGGCCTGCCCTGCTCCCCATCGGGGCGCAGGTCGAGGTATACCTCAACGCAATCCCCACGCGACGGATCGAAGAGATCGCCTACCGACACCTGATCGTCAGCGACCTCGACGTCGAAACGGAGCGTATCGCGGAATGCGCGGGCGCGGAACCGGGCCGACAGGTCTGCCTCCCCCTGCCACAGGTGTTTGCCCAGCACAACCGAATCCGCGCCGAGCGCCTGCCACTTCGCCTCCGGACCCGCGGTCAGCGCAGGCGCAACCGCCAGCCAACCCACATCGAAGCTCCCTGCGCCCTCAGCGCGAGTCCACAGCCGCACCGGGATCGTGTACGACCTGCCCGCGGGCAGGCCCTCGGGCACCGGGAACTGCTCAGAGATGGCTACCGGCGCCTCCGCCGCCGCAATGCCCTCCGTGTCGCGGCTCTCGCGACCGAACTCGATCCGCGCGTCGAAACCGACAGGCTCGGCGGTCCCGGCGGCGACCGTGGCACTGAACGCGTAGCTCATCTCACCCAACGGCGCCGCCCCGCGTTGGATCTCGCACTCGAGGAGTGCCGGAGCAGCGGTGCTGCTGTCAAATACGCGCAGAAGTTCCTTCGCCATCACCACGTGGCTGTAGCTGCTCGGATGACTGCCGTAGGGGAACGAGCCGCGGAAGTCATGCGGGGCCTCGCGGATGGCGCGGTGGAAGTCCGCGGCCGGGACTCCCGCCTCAGCCGCGGCCTCACGAGACGCAAAGGCCCACTCGCCATCGTGGATCTCCTCAGCCCATGGCGGCAGGCAGGCGATGACGAGAGCATCGGTCTCGGTGGCAGCGCGCGTCAGCAGCGTGGCGAGGTCCCGGCGGATGAAGCTCAACGGTCTCCCCCACCCGCGATCGTTGCCGCCGAACTGCACAAGCATCAGATCGGGCGCGAGGCCGTCGAGGCGGCGATCGTAGCTGCGCAGCGCGTCTTCGGTGGTCCAGCCGGGGTTGCCGGACACGTGCGTGACGATCTGGGCATCGGGGAAGCGGTAGGCGAGGGCGTCCGCGAAGAGGCGATGATAGACGTGGGTGCCATCGGTGCCCCAGGCATCCGTGATTGAGTCGCCGTAGGCTACCACACTGATGGCCGCCCCCTCCTGCAGCCGCTCAAGCAGTGCCTGTCCCCTCGCCTGCATCTCCGGGCTCATCGCGACCTGCGCAGATCCGCTGGCGGGAAGCAGGAGCGCAATGAGCGTCAGAGAGGCAGCCGCGCCACTGAAACTCAGTAGTGATCGGCCCAATCTGTCAACTCCTCCGGCACATATCGGGTCACCCGTCTGTGAGTTCGCGCTGGTCAAGCGTCAGGCTGGTACCGCCGTGTAGCAGCATACCCTCGGGCGTTCCGTCGGCCGGCCAGATTCACCGCGAAGATACGCGCGTCGCTCACGAAGCCCTCCAGCGTGAGCGACCCCGTCGTGCCCGGCAGCGCGTAAGCAACGATGCATCGCCTTCCGTCAGGATAGGTCAGTTCCACACCGCGCGCGGTGTCGCTCAGCAGGTGGCGCGTCTGTGGCAGATCGGCCTCCTCGCCAGCCCGCGCGGGCATAAGTACGCTGAGGAACTCGGCCTCATTGCGCGCCGATGTCTGCGCGACGGTAGTGTGCCAGAGGTTGGCATACTCCCGATCCGGCGGCCACGCCGGGGGCGGATCGAACTGATCCGTCTGAGTGATATGAGCCGCCGCCGGTTCGAGGAACCGCGCGGTGAGGCTCGCCGCCGGGCGGGTGATGAGGACCTCGTTCGCCTCGGACCGCAGCGTCATCTGCTCGATCGCATGAAGCTGGTACTCAAAGGTCCGGGGCACTTCGCTGGCGAGGTCATCGCGAATCACGAAGATCCCGGGCCGCACATGAACGATCTCCCGAACTGCCCGCGTCAGCCTGCCTCCCCACGCGGGAGTGGCGTCACCGATCGCGACATCGAAGTCGTCGCCGTGGACAAAGGCCGTGATCGCGCCGGTGGCGTGCCAGCCGCGGTCCTGGCTCTCGCCGCCATCGAACGTGATGCCATTCTTCGCCCTGGTCTGTCTGGTCCAGCGGTCGTGATGCGGCGACCCGTAGTAGTTGTAATACCCGGTTGATACCGCCAGCGCCTCGCCGAAGGCCTCCAGCACGAAGCAGTTCTGATCGTTGTGCCCGTGTGAGACCGCGCCGAAGGGGCTGGACTTCATCACCAGGCCGACGTCGTTGATGCCGGCGGTAAGGTCGGTGCGCATGGCCACCAGCCCGGCACCCTCAAAGAGCCGCGCCGTCGGCAGTTCAGCGGGCGGCCGGGGCTCGATCGTGTCATCCTTGAGCAGCACTCCCAGCGCACTGCTGCCCGGTCCGGCGCCTGACTGCTCGGCATACCAGCGGATGATCGGGTCGCGGTTGAGCGTGCTGAACCAGTAGATCAGGCTTCCGTGCCGCCGGGGCAGCCACTCTGTGCCGTCGCCGAATGGCGCCATCGTGCCGTGCGGAGGGGTGGTGTAAAGTCCGTAGTAGGGGGTGTTGGCGAAGAACGGCCGCTGCGCGAGGTCAATGCCTGTGGCCTCTCTGAGCGCGAGGACAAAGTGCAGACCGAAGCTCATGTACGCGTTCCAGTAGCCCGGCCCCTCGTTCCAGCCACCATCATCTTTGCCCCACGCCGGGTAGACGCCCCAGTATATGCGCGTGATGTAGTCGAGATACTCCGGCGCCTCTTCCCACTCGTGGTAGAACGCGATCGCGGCCTCGCCGAGGAAGCCGATGGTCCTCCCCGGATGGCTGGAGTAGGGGTTGTTGTCAAACGGCATCCTGCGCAGCATGCGGTACATGTCCGCCGCGCGCACACGCATCGCAGACTCCACCAGCTCCCGCTCCTCAGGGGTGAAGAGATCCCAGGTCCAGTCATACGCCCGCACTCCGCGCATCATCACCCACATGGCGGGCTCGTCGTAGCCGAAGTAGCCGGTTGTCCCCTGCGGGTCCCACGAGAAGAAGTGCAGGATGCGACGTTTCGCCTCCGCACCGGCGGCTTCATCCCCCGTCAGCAGGTAGGCGAAGGCGACTCTCTCCATCACATCCATCGGTGGCCGCGTGGTGCGCATGACATGCACCGCATACGGCCCGCGCTCCGGCGCCAGCGAAGGCGTCGTCTCCGGCTCCGCCACGAGTTCCTCCCCCGCATACCGCTCGACGGCCCTCAGAAGCTCGCTCGCCACGTCCTGCAGATCGCCCTCTGCCGCACGCCGGCGCAACTGCGGGACGCGTTCGGCCGACACGAGCAGGCGGGGGCGAGTGTTCGCCACCACGAAGCTCTCCGCCGGCGGATAGGGCCACGGAGCCGCATCGTCCGTCACCGTGAAGCGACGGGCCATGCTCCAGATGGTCGAGTGCTCGCCGATGTCCACCCCGTATCGCCAGTGCCACTCGCCGGTCGCGAGCGGTTCAGTGAGCATCTCGGCGGTGTAGATGAGCCCCGCCTTATCAACCGCCAACTCCTCGGGCGCGAAGCGATCGCTACGCGATACCTGCAGGCGGTAAGTCACATCGCCATGCGGCGACCAGCTCGCCGGATGCTGCGGAAGCTGCTCCCACCGCTCCGTGTCGCTCGTGTCAACGCTCCCCGAGGGCAGCCACAGCAGCGGCGGCGGGTTGAGCCGCACCGTCTCGCCATCGGCGGGCGAGTAGGGAACGTTGCGCCCCGGCTCCGGGTCGCGATCAACCGCCATTGAGGCCGGCAGCAGGTGCTCCATCAGTTCAGCCTCCGTTGCGGGTCGGATAGCCACGTCATCCCAGTGGGTTTCGCCGGGGGTGTACCAGTGGAACAGCTCGACGACAAGGTCCCGCGTCCCCTCAGGAACCAGGTAGGTGGTCGTGACGGGCGTCCACTGCTCGGCGGGCGGATAGAACGCCGTCTCGATGGCGAGGTGCTCCCAGACGTCGGGCTGGGCGTTGAACAGGAAGCGGATGGATGCGCCCTTGCCGCTTGCCTCTGCCACGCCGGCGGTACGGTACCAGCCGCTGACGGTGACGCCTCGATCCTGCGTGTTCCACGCGACGTGCTGCCGCCATGCCGCGCGATCCTCTGCGCCACCGCCACGCAGGATCGCGTAGTTGTCACCCGAGCGGCCGCCATCGGCTCCAAGGAGCGACTTCCCGGCGGTGTTGAAGACCACCGGACGCCACTGCGCGGGGGCGCCGTCCTCGGCGACATCCTCGAACGATCCATTGACGAACAGGTTGTCCTCACAGAGAGCCGATCCGGCGGCAACCGCGACCAGCGCCGTCGTCAGGTAGATCATCAGCATCGCGGGCGTCTTCATGCGCGGTCCCTCCATCAGCAGTATCAGATGCAGGCACGGCGTCAGTCATCATCCCACCGGCCCTCATCCAGCCCGGCCGCGTGCATGCCGGGCAGGCGGTCGAACGCCTCCGCGCCATCGCCACGCAACCCGGAGAGGCCAAGCTGCCCGAAGCCGGTGACCGACTCGCGCAGTCCGTCTACCTCCGGGTCCGCGTATCCCTCGAACCACCGCTCCATCCGCTGCCGTAGCTCCGCAATGCGCCCCACCTGCTCCGGCTCATCCACAAGGTTGGTGGTCTCATCCGGGTCGCTGGCGATGTCGTACAACTCGTTCGGGCCGAAGGGGTAGCGGCGGATGTACTTCCACTCCCGCGTGCGGATCATCCGCGCCGGGCCGTACTCATCAAATACCACTACGTCCTCACGCGGCGCCTCATCGCCCCCCATCAGCAGCGAGGCGAAGCTCGCCCCCGGCAGCGCCTCGGTCTCCGGATCGCCCACGCCCGCAAGCTCAAGCAGCGTCGGCCGCACGTCATACTGACTCAGCAGTTGCTCGCAGACCACGCCCTCGGGCACCACGCCTGGCAGTGAGGCGATCGCGGGGACCTTGACTGAAGTGTCGTAGAGGTTGAGCGGGAAGGTCCCGTTCCCTTTGCCGCAGATCCCGTGCTGGCCCATGTTCATGCCGTTGTCGCCGAGGAAGAACACCAGCGTGTTCTCCCGCAGGCCCTGGCGGTCGAGTTCTTCGAGCAGGCGGCCGATGTTGCGGTCCATCTCAGTAACCGCGGTGAAGTAGCCGGAGCGGTCGACGCGCCGCCCCTCCTCGGTGTAAAACTCAGGGAAGGCCGCCTGCCACGGATGCCTCGACAGGTCGGGCAGCGAGTCGAAGGGGCAGTCGTAGTAGTACTGATCGAAGGTTTCGTGCGGATGGTTCTCCCGCGTCCACGGGCTGTGCGGCGTGACGTAGTTCACCGCGAGGTAGAACGGCGCATTCGCGGGCCGCGCCTCGCGCAGATACTCCAGCGCGTAGTCCGTAATACGATCGGGGCGGTAGCCCGGCTGCACCACCGGCTTGCCATCAATCATCGCCGGCGCGTCGTAGTAGCGCCCGCCGGCAAAGGGTCGCCAGTAGCTGAAGCTCTTCTGCGGCGTGGCGGGAGCGCCCATGTGCCACTTGCCCGAGAGGCCGCAGGCGTAGCCATCCGCGGCAAGCAGATCGGTGGTGGCGCTGAGGCCGCGGAGATACTCAATCGGCCGATCGTCCTCGGCTCCTCGCGGCCAATCGCCGCGCTTGATGTAATCATGCACGCCGTGCTGCGACGGAATGCGGCCGGTGAGGATGGATGAGCGCGCGGGCGAACTCACCGGGCAGGTGCAGAAGAAGTTGTCAAAGCGCGTGCCCTGCTCCGCGAGGCGGTCAAGGTTCGGCGTCTGAATCTCGCCGTTGCCGGCGCAGCCGAGCGCCCAGTGCCCCTGGTCGTCGGCGATGATGAAGAGAATGTTCGGTCGGTCCATCGCTTCCTCCTGTCAGTCCTTCGTATCCACCGGCAGCAGCGCGAGGTAGTCGAGGTTCATCCCGCTGCCGCACAGGTTGGTCAGTGTAATGCGATGCTCGCCCGCCGCCAGGTGCAGCACCAGCGGATCGCCGCTGCCGTCGAGCAACGCCCGATGCTGCCAGTCCTCGGCTGCGGCGCCGAAGCCGCCGGTTGCGGAGAACTGCTGCTCGCAGTCTACCACGCCGGGCAATTCAACGTGCCGCCGGACGTCGCTGTTCGCGCAGTAGCGCAGCACCAGCAAATAGTCGCCCTCGCGTGGCGCCTCAAGCGCCCATGTCAGGCGGTGGCCGGGGGCGTCCCAGTGCGAGATGGCGGTGCCGATCACCCCCACCTTATCAGTGCGCACCTGCACCTCGCCACCCTCCTCCGCCACGAATGACGCCGCCTCGACCGTCGGGGCATCCTGCAGCGGCTCAGTCCTGATGCCGACATGCAGCCTCGCCTCGGCTGTGACGTCGCCATCGTGCAGACGCGCGCTGATCGGCTGAGCGCCCGCGTAGATCGCGAAGCCGCTCAGCGGCTCCACGCGGACGCGAAAGGGGGCCTCACCGAGCCTTCCCGCCTCTGCGGTCAGCCGCAGCGTCTCCGGCTCCACGGTCAGCGAAGGCGGGGCCTGCAGGCGCGCGAGACCGTTCAGTGACTGCCCGCGTGGAGCCCGCATCACAAGCGTGCCCTCCGCCCACTCGCCGACTCGCAGCGGCGCATCCGGCACGCGAATGTCCATCTGCCCGTGCAGCGGCTCGGCCGGGAAGTCCGTGATGCCAAGCTCGGTCAGGTCGTGCATGATCGTCGGGATGAAGCAGGTGCCTTGCGTGAAGCTCTTGCCGAAGCTGCTCACACCGGAGCGGCTGAAGAAGAGATCGGCGGCATGCTCGAGCATCTCCCGCTGCCGCTGCTCGGGGTCGATCAGCACCGAGTAGGCGACACCGGGCCCGATGAGGTTGAGCCTGCCCTCGCCGCCGGTCTGCGAGTAGGCGGGCTTGCGACAGCCTGAGTAGACGAAGCCCTGGCGATCTCCCTCCGCGACGTACGCCTCGCGGAAGAGGAATGCGACGTTGTCCTGCAGCGTTCGTCGCACGTCCTCCCGCGGCTGAGCGAGATCGTACATCTTCAGCCCGCGCAGCAGCACGCCGGTCATGAAGGGCTTCGAGCCCCAGCAGCGGGGGGCGTGATCGCACTCGTTGCCATCGATGAAATGCCCCCACAGCCCGCGCTCGGGGTGCTGGCTCCAGACCACGATGTCCGTCATCAGCTTCGCGCCGTTGAGGTAGAACGGGTTGGCGTCGAACTCGTAGCCGCCCATCAGCGCCACCATCGGCCACCCGACGGTGCGCTCCGCGCCGTAGCGGAAGTCGGTGGTGTAATGCGCGAGCATGTCCGCGATCTTCCGCGCACTCTCGATGAAGCGCTCCTCGCCCGTCAGCGCGTAAGCCGCGAAGAGTCCCTGGTCCCAGATGTGCCCGCCGCGATTCCCCGACTGGGTGTTGAAGCCGCCCATGTTCTTCCAGTCGCTCGGGAAGTGCATCGCCGTGTGACCGCTGCAGTGCGTGTGCTGATAGCCCACGCGATTCGCGTCGCGGTTGCAGTGAATCGTGTCCACATCGGCGCTGTGAGCCGCAGCCATGATCGCCTGCTCGAGCATCTCACGGTTGCCGGTGCGCATGAAGTTGGCCGCCAGCGCCCAGGTGGTGTCATACTC
>LSQX01252856.1_pt1 | contig 16277 bp, 15 predicted proteins | sample 654561 | NCBI WGS metagenome assembly LSQX01 (sample SAMN04489861, study PRJNA283612) | anaerobic digester metagenome | isolation source: 4 biogas reactors fed with cattle manure at either 37C or 55C with and... | place: Denmark: Kongens Lyngby | collected 2014 | reverse complement strand
CCTGTAAATATAGGAAATTTTGGGGGATAGAGGTGGACCCTCCACCCCCCCCTCCAAAAAAAACACCCGCCATAGGCAGGTGTTTTGCAGGTGTTTTTCGTAGCGAGGACGAGAATTGAACTCGTGACCTCATGATTATGAATCATGCGCTCTAACCATCTGAGCTATCTCGCCATTATTACCTTAATGAACCCGGGACCTTCCCGACTTATGGTCGGGACGCTACGGAAGACTTTTATCTTCCGGCTCTTTACCAAAGGAGGACTTTTTGAGGCTGCAAATATATACAGTTTGAAGCTAAATAACAACAGGAATTTTTTGTTATTATTTTATTTTTTCTATATTGCAAAACAGTAACATAGTTAATCCTGATGAAATTGAAATATGAACTGGAATATACCCTCAACTGTTCTCCGAGAGTCCTCTTTTCAAGACTGAGTACACCGGAAGGACTCTGTGAGTGGTTCGCGGACGAAGTCAGGACAGACGGAGATATATTCACTTTCTCCTGGAGCAGTTCCGAGGCCAAAGCCAGACTTATTGCCCTGAAGGAAAACAAACTGGTCCGCTTTGAATGGATAGATTCCGATGAACCTTCCTCCAACTATTTCGAATTCCGTCTCAATATCGAAGAACTTTCCGGAAGTCTCGCACTTATAATAACCGATTTCGCTGAACCTGAAGAAAAAGAAGACACAACATTTCTCTGGGACACACAGATCACTGATCTGAGGAGATTACTCGGGATTTAATTATGCTGCGATAGCATTGCGAGCTTCATTAAAGCAGGGCAAAGCAGGCAATCTTCACATTATTTACTACGTTGCAAAACCAAGTAAAATCGGTAACTTTGCATCCTGAAATTTTTTTCCGGTGAAAAAAGTTGACATTTTTGTGCTTAAGTCGTTTATAGGCCCTCTCGTACTCACATTCTTTATTGTGCTTATAATACTCCTTTTGCAATTTCTGTGGATGTATGTCGATGACCTTGCCGGCAAGGGACTGAGCTTTAAAATCCTGGCAGAACTGCTTATCCAGTTTACCCTTTCATTTGTTCCGACAGCACTGCCTCTTGCAATATTGCTTGCCGCCCTTATGACCTTTGGTAATATGGGTGAATTCAGTGAACTTACAGCTTTAAAATCATCGGGAATATCCCTGATGAGAATAATGAGACCGCTTATGTTTCTCATAGGAATCCTGGTAATAATTTCATTCCTTTTTTCCAATTATGTGCTTCCGTATTCAAACCGTCAGGCAAGAATGCTTCTGTACGACATAAAGAGAAAGAGGCCTGACATCAATCTGCAGGCAGGATCCTTCAATAACGACATAGACGGCTTCAGCATAAAGGTAACTTCCAAAGACCCTGTAACAAACCGTCTTGACGGAATCATCATCTATGACCACCGTGATAAAAAAGGAAATATTTCGGTAACCACGGCCGATTCGGGTTATATGAAAATAACACCCGACGAAACAGCAATGATAATGACCCTGTACAACGGCAAAAGCTTCACTGAAATAGAAGAAAAAAATGTTGCCCCGGACCAGAGGAAATACCCTTCACGCAAGGATGAATTCAGGGAACAGACCGTTGTAATATCCCTTTCCGGATTCGACCTGCAGCGAAGCAGCGATGACCTCTTCAGATCAACTTCATGGATGCTGAACCTGTCACAGCTCTCATTCTACATCGATTCCATGAACAATGAATACAATGGAAAATATTATCAGCAGTTCGGCGAGTTCAGGGATTCAAAAGTTTATACCGGAAAGAATATTATGTATGACGTGGACGGAGAATCCACGGAAAAAGATTCTGTAATCTTTAATCCGGGAGAACTTTATTCCGGTCTCAAGTCTTATGACAAAAAAATCGTGGTCGCACGTGCCCTTGAAAATGCAAAAGAAGCTGCCAGTTTCCTTTCAATGACAACCGAAACAATGAAAATGAAGATAAGATTCATGAAAAGATATGAGGTTGACTGGCATAAAAAGCTTGTTCTCCCCTTCGGCTGTCTTGTCTTCTTTTTTATCGGAGCACCACTGGGAGCAATTGTCAGAAAAGGAGGCCTGGGAACACCCACGGTTATTTCAATTCTATTCTTTGTAATATGGTATGTGATCTCCATGTCGGCAGAAAAATTTGTGGAGGAAAACCTTATCAGCAGCTTTGCCGGAATGTGGACTTCATCATTTATCCTGCTTCCCGTTGGTATTTTCCTTACCTACAAAGCCTCACATGACTCAGTAATTATGAATGTGGATACATACCTCCAGTTTTTCAGGAACATAAAGGATTTCCTTTTCAGGATAATTTTTCAGGGGAAAAGATCTAAATATGATATAATAAATATAACAGATGAATAATATTAAACTTAATACCATTGACGAAGCGATTGAAGACATAGGCAGGGGAAAGCTGGTCATCGTCGTGGATGATGAGGACAGGGAAAATGAAGGTGACTTCATAGGTGCTGCAGAACTTATAACTCCGGGAATTGTAAACTTCATGACCAAACACGGGAGAGGATTGATATGTGTTGCTCTTCCTGAAGAAAGATGTGAGGAGCTTGAGCTTGATCTGATGGTCGGAAACAACACATCACTTCATGAAACGCAGTTTACCGTTTCTGTTGACCTGTTATCCCGCGAAACCACTACCGGGATTTCAGCAAAGGACCGTGCCCTTACCATTAAGGCACTTGTGGATCCCAAAACCAAACCTTCGGACCTGGGAAGGCCCGGACATGTCTTTCCTTTAAAGGCCAAGGCCAAAGGTGTGATCAGAAGAGCCGGCCATACGGAAGCAGCTGTTGACCTGACACAGCTGGCGGGACTTAATCCCGGCGGGGCACTGGTGGAAATAATGAATGACGACGGATCCATGGCCAGATTAAATGATCTGATCAGGCTGGGAGAGAAATTCGACATAAAAATTATTTCCATCAGTGATCTTATCAAGTACAAACTTGACAGGGACACCATCATTGAAACCGGCGAAAGGGTTAAATTACCCACCGACAGGGGGGAGTTTGATTTTATACCTTTCAGGCAGACAAGCAACGGGCTGGAACACGGGGTCCTCCTAAAGGGAAGCTGGACAAAAGATGATACCGTCATGGTAAGAGTACATTCTTCATGTTTTACCGGTGACATTTTCGGATCACTGCGCTGCGACTGCGGCCAGCAGCTTCACAAAGCCATGGAGATGGTTGAAAAAGAAGGCAGGGGGGTAGTGATATACCTGAACCAGGAAGGCAGGGGAATCGGACTTTTCAACAAAATAAAGGCATACAGGCTTCAGGATGAAGGAATGGACACAGTCCAGGCAAACCTCAAACTGGGATTCGGGGAAGACGAAAGGGACTATGGCGTTGGTGCCAGTATCATGAGGGCTCTCGGACTGGGAAAAGTCAAGCTGATATCCAACAATCCGGTTAAAAGAGCCGGCCTTGAAGGCTATGGCATAAAGATAGTAGAAACAATTCCGCTTATCATTGAAGCAAATCCCCATAACGAATTCTACCTTCAGACCAAGGAGAAAAAGATGGGTCATAACCTTACCTGCTATAAACATCTGGCAAGGGATTAGTCTTTTAGTTCACAAATAACAGCTGCGATCACAATGAAAAAGCCCGGGATAGTATTTATGGGAACACCGGAATTTGCAGTGGCAACCCTGAGCTCACTGCTTGAGAATGACTTTAATATTGTTTCTGTTGTCACTGCAGCCGAAAAACCATCAGGCAGGGGAAGGAGACCGGGAAAACTGCCGGTCCGGATCTTTGCCGAATCAAACAATCTGCCCGTCCTGCAGCCGGAAAACCTGAAAGACCCTGAATTCATCAGTGCTTTGAAAGAATTTGAAGCCGATATATTCATTGTTGTTGCATTCCGCATGCTGCCTGAAGCTGTATGGAAAATCCCGCCCCGCGGAACAATCAACCTGCATGCATCACTGTTACCCCATTACCGGGGAGCAGCCCCAATCAACCATGTCCTGATCAACGGGGAGGCAATTACAGGAGTTACAACCTTTCTGATAGATGATAACATAGATACCGGCAAAATACTTCTCAGGGAAGAAATCCCCGTGGATCCACTTGAAAATGCCGGTGAGCTGCATGACAGACTGATGAAAAGAGGGGCTGCTCTTGTTCTGAAAACATTGAGAGCGATGTCAGAAGATCAAATTATCCCACAGCCACAGTCAGCATTTCTCAGGCCGGGAGAAATACCGAAAACAGCACCAAAAATATTCCCCGGACATTGTATTATAAACTGGCAGAACGAATGTCATGTGATCCACAATTTTATCAGGGGACTGTCTCCCGGCCCGGGAGCACGATCCTTCCTCCTGCAGGACGAAAAAACACTTTCATTCAAGATATTTGAATGCCTCCCGGAAATTGCTGCCCACAAACTGATTCCCGGTTCCGTTGTATCCGACGGGAAAACATATATGAAAATAGCCTGCCCGGATGGTTTTGTAAATATTGCCTCACTTCAGCTTGAGGGCAGAAAAAAGATGAATACCACCGAATTCCTGAAGGGATTTAAATTACCGGATCACCCAATGGCAGTCACCTTGAAGGCTTCACCCTCCTCAGCCAGATAACCTGACCTTCCTCTGCCTCACTTCCTCTTGGCATCCTGTTGTAATCATACAGCTTGTTGAGTCTGACCCCATATTTCTGGGAAACAGAATACATGGTATCCCCGGCCCTGGCAGTATGCTTCTCCTTTCCGGATTCTGCCCTGTTTCGCTTGGGCTGAATATACAGGATCTGACCCGGCCCGGGCACAAAACCATCTTCCATATCATTGAATCTTAAAATCTCCCATCTGAAAAGACCATACTCCTTCATGATCGTTTCCAGGCTTTCCCCATCTCTTAAAATAATATACTGTAAACCATTGTTTTCCAATTCCCTCTTATCATGAATATTTACAGTGAAATTGTCATTTATCTGCAGCGGACTTACCTGAACATCAGTCAAAACCACTTTCTCTTTGGTCCCGGCCTCTTGGGCAGACACTGACAAAGAACGAGTTCCGGTCCCGGCACGGGAAACCGGCATCATATGATCGTAATACTGAAGATTGTATTCCTCTATCTTACTGATCAGCATATCAGCATACCGGGGATTGGTCGCATATCCGGCTTTTTTTAATCCCCTTGCCCAGCCTTTGTAATCTGTAAGGGGAAGATCAAACAGGAAACTGTAGCGCGATCTGTATCTGAGAAAATCGGAATGATCTGCAAACGAATCCTCGGGACTGGAATATTTCCTGAAACATTCATTGCGCTTGTCATCATGATGCCGTACTGAGGGACCCCTCCAGTCATTATGACATTTTATCCCGAAATGATTATTGGCGGTACGGGCAAGTGTGCTGCGTCCGTAATCGGATTCCACCATCCCCTGCGCAAGAGTGATGCTGGCAGGAACCCCCGACCGGGCCATTTCACTGACAGCCAAATCCTTGTACCGCTGAATATATTCAGCCGCTGATGTTGTCGCAGGGACAGGGGGGGGGGCTGGTGGTACTGACCTGTAAACCCGGCATGAAACAAGACCGCCCAGAAGGAGCAGAATAATAAGACAATAAGAACATTTGTACATTGATCTTCCTTTTGCTGTAAAAATAATAAAAAGTGAATCAATTTCATGCAGAGATACAAACATCAGTCCACGCTTACTATGAGCTGAAAGCCCGAACCATGTATATTCTTGATATTCAAACGGGGATCCTCAGAAAGAATTTTTCTCAGTTTTGTAATATAGACATCCATACTCCTTGCAGTAAAATAGTCATCATTACCCCATATCTTTTTTAATGCCACTTCCCTGCTTATCAGGGAATTCTGGTTTATAGCAAGGAGTTCCAGAAGCTGTGCTTCCTTAGGGGAGAGTTTTTTTTCCTCTTCTTCCGTTGTGAGAGTTCTTAATTTTGAGTTGAAGGTGAATTTTCCCAGTTCATAAATATCTTTTGTAACATTCTGAAAATCACGTCTGGCAAGAATCGCCCTGAGCTTCGCCAGGAGAATATCCGTATCAAAAGGTTTTGTTATATAGTCATCCCCTCCCACTCCGTATCCCTTCAGAACATCTTCCTTCAGCTTTTTTGCCGTCAGGAATATTATCGGGACAAGATTGTTAATCTGTCTTATTTCGTTTGCGATAGTAAAACCGTCAACATGAGGAAGCATAACATCAAGAATGCAGATATCGAACATACCTTTCCTGAAATGATCAACAGCATATTTCCCGTCATCAATCCAGTCGACCGAAAAATCATTCAGTTCAAGATATGACTTCAGTACCGATCCGAAGCTCAGGTCATCCTCCACCAGGAATATTTTCACTGACCTGTCCGTCATTTCACATTCTCCGGATTAAAAGGTAAGAAAACATCAAAACGGCTTCCTTTGCCGGATTCGCTCTGGACAGTTATATTTCCCCTGTGGGCACTGACTATTGCCTGAACATAATTGAGGCCAAGACCGAATCCCTTGACATTATGCACATTCCCGGAAGGCTTCCTGTAAAATCTGTCAAAGATCCTGTTCTGAACACTTTTCGACATGCCTGTCCCCTTGTCTTCCACCATAATAATGATCCCACTGCCGTTGTTTCTTGTTCCAAGGGTTATTTCCGGAGGCCCGGGAGAATATTTAAGAGCATTGTCAAGTAGGTTGTTTATAAGATTGTAAAGATGTTCTTCATCCCCGCAAATAACAGGTTCAGATGCATCCAGATGAAGATTTACCTTCCCCGTTCTCTGCTGCACAATGATATCAATTGCATCCACTGCACGTTCAATAATGGTATGCAGGGAAAGATTCTCAAAATTAAAGCTGATCTCCCTTTTGTCGAGTGATGATATCTGGAGAATGGTCTCCACCTTTTTGTTCATGCGGTTATTCTCCTTTTTTATCATACTGATGAAGTGACGGATCTTGGGCTCATCACCAATGACCCTGGAATTAACGATAGTGTCAGCCGCCAGTGATATTGTGGCAATCGGAGTTTTGAACTCATGTGTCATATTGTTCAGGAAATCCGATTTCATTTCAGAAATCTTTTTCTGCCGGAGAATAAATGAAAGACTCATGGCAAAAGTCGCAAGGATGATCAGTGAAAAAAGCAGGGATGCCGACAGTACCCATGCCATCGAACCCAGAACATAATTCGTGCGTTCCGGGAATATTACCGACAGGATCAGATCCTGCTGAATAAAATTATCCGGAAAAAGCCTGACCTTGTATTTACTTTTAATAAAATCATTTACATCCGACTTTTTGTTGCTCCCCTCATCTGCAACGCCGTTCCTGATAACAGCAAACTCAAAGGGTGTATGTATATTTCTGAAAAGAAGTGATCTTTTAAGGGCGTAGGCTATCTCCTTTTCATCAAGTGCAAGGGATTTTTCCCAGGAATAGATCTCCGAAATCATCCTGTTGCTCATATTCTGAAATTCATTCTGCCTTTTTTTCACCCATTCAACAAACTCCTGCTGCTGGACATACAGGCTTCCCCTGTCAGACATAATGCTGATATTATCATCATTGGCCGCTCTCTCTGCTGAAGGGAATATAATTGCCGGGTCCGTATTTGCCATGATTACCGTATCATGAATCACAACGACAGGCTCCTGTCCCGGAGTCCTGGTTATTGCCTGATTTGTTATCCTCACACTCAGCTCCTCTCCGGCCGGGGATAAATAACTGCCCTCACCCAGATACTGTAAAATGTCATCTGTCAGACCGCTCATTGCCCTGCTTCCGCGAAACATGAAATTATTAAAGAAATCCAGTTCCCTTGATGTTTCTATGGAACCGGCAGCGTCATTAATACTGGCAATGACTGCAGCATCGAAGTTATCATTCTGCGTTCCGACGGCATTCCTGATCCATACCGACTGAACCCATATAATACCGATAAGTGAAACCAGCATCATAATTATCAGCCATATGAATTTCTTCCTGCCCATCCGGTAAAATTACTTTATCCCTGCGGATCTGACACTATATTTAACTTTTTCTTAACGCTTATTAACCTCAATTTAACTACATTCCTTCCTGTCATGCTCAAAATCCAAAGCGGAATTCAGCATCTTCAATGAAAGGAATTTTCTCTCCCCTTTCATAAACCCTGCCTTTCACAGCCCAAAATCCAAAACGGAATTCAGCATCTTCAATGAAAGAAATTTTCTCTCCCCTTTCAAAAACCTACGTTTCATAGTTGAACTTCCTCCATAAATCTCCTTCGGGAAAAGGGGCAGTTATTCCGGCAGTGACCTTTCTGACAGGATGTAAAAACTCCAGTTTTCTTGCAAAGAGGCTTATTCCCCTGTTTTCATTTGCCCGCCTGTAACCGTATTTGACATCGCCCTTAACCGGGCAGCCTGTTGCTGCAAGCTGAGCCCTGATCTGGTGATGCCGGCCGGAATGCAGCTCTATCTCGAGAAGATAGTAACTATCGGACCGTCCGGCAATCCTGTAGCTAAGTATTGCCTTTTTAGATCCGGCAACCTCCCTGTCATAGGCATAGGACTTGTTCTGTTTCTTGTTCCTTTTGAGAAAATGTATGAGGACTCCCTCATCTTCCGGAGGACATTCCCTTACAATTGCCAGGTAAGTCCTTTTTACCAGAGACTGCCTGAACATTTCATTCATCCGCGACAGGGCCTTTGAGGTACGGGCATAGAGGATGACACCACTGACAGGTCTGTCAAGCCGGTGAACGACACCAAGAAACACCTCTCCCGGCTTATCATATTTTGCAGCAAGATATTGCTTAACCCTCAGATCAAGGGAAGGGTCACCTGTACTGTCACCCTGCGATAAATCGGAGGACTTTTTGTTCAGGGCAATTAAATGATTATCCTCATAGAGAACTTCCGGCATGACCGGCTTTTCTTTCCAACTGTTCATAAAAACCCTTTCTGCAATACAAAAATACTCTTTTCTTTTTATCTTCCTGCCAGTTCAGGCAATGCCGGCTACTGTCGTTTTGTCAGTTATTTCAAATGGCATAATCATTGATGAATACTCTGTCAGAGTAAAAAATCGATAATGCAAAAATTTATAAAATGGGAAAAATAATCGGTATAGATCTTGGTACAACAAACTCATGTGTTGCAGTAATGGAAGGCAATGAGCCTGTTATTATACCCAACAGCGAAGGCAAAAGAACCACACCTTCAATTGTTGCCTTTGTAGAGAATAATGAACGTAAGGTCGGTGATCCTGCAAAACGTCAGGCTATAACCAATGCCACAAAAACCGTGTATTCAATTAAAAGATTCATGGGTGAAACCTATGACAAACTGAATCAGGAAATAAAAAGAGTCACATACAATGTTGCCAAAGGCGATAATAATACTCCGAGAGTGAAGATCGACAGCAGGTTGTATTCACCCCAGGAGATTTCTGCAATGGTGCTTCAAAAGATGAAAAAAACGGCTGAGGATTACCTGGGTCAGGAAGTTACTGAAGCCGTTATAACCGTACCGGCCTATTTCAGTGATTCCCAGCGTCAGGCCACAAAAGAAGCAGGTGAGATCGCCGGACTTACTGTCAAAAGAATAATCAATGAACCTACAGCAGCATCTCTTGCATACGGTCTCGAAAAAAAATCACAGGACCTTAAAATTGCAGTATTTGACCTGGGCGGAGGAACATTTGACATATCCATCCTTGAACTGGGAGACGGCGTTTTTGAAGTCAAATCAACCAATGGAGACACCCACCTGGGAGGAGATGATTTTGACCATCAGATAATCGACTGGCTTGCTGAAGAATTTATCAAAGACGAAGGAATTGATCTCAGAAAGGATCCCATGGCAATGCAGAGACTGAAGGAAGCTGCCGAAAAAGCCAAAATAGAACTTTCAAGCACTACCTCAACAGAAATAAATCTTCCGTACATAATGCCCGTTGACGGGATTCCGAAACATCTTGTCAAAACACTCACACGTGCAAATTTTGAAAAGATCTGCGACAACCTCTTCCAGGCATGTATACAACCGGTAAAAAAAGCCCTGTCTGATTCGGGCTATTCAGTATCGGATATTGATGAAGTTCTGCTGGTGGGAGGCTCAACCCGTATACCGGCAATACAACAGCTTGTGGAGAATTTCTTCGGGAAAGCCCCTTCAAAAGGAGTTAATCCGGACGAGGTTGTTGCTGTTGGCGCTGCAATACAGGGTGGTGTCCTCACAGGTGAGGTAAAGGATGTGCTTCTCCTTGATGTCACTCCTCTTTCCCTGGGAATTGAAACCATGGGAGGTGTTATGACAAAACTCATTGATTCCAACACCACAATACCTACCAAAAAGATGGAAGTCTTTACAACTGCAGCCGATAATCAGCCATCTGTTGAAATACATGTACTGCAGGGCGAAAGACCAATGGCAACAGGAAACAAAACAATAGGAAGATTCCATCTCGACGGAATCCCGCCTGCCCCCAGGGGCATCCCACAGATAGAAGTCACTTTCGATATTGACGCAAACGGGATCCTTCATGTTGCTGCAAAAGACCGCGGAACAGGAAAAGAACAAAGGATAAGGATTGAAGCTTCCTCCGGGCTCAGCGATGATGAAATCAGGAGAATGCGTGAAGAGGCAAAAGCCAATGAGGAAGCTGATGCTAAAGCGAGGGAAAAAATTGACAAGATCAATGCGGCTGACAGCATGATATTCAGCACCGAAAAACAGCTTAAAGAGTTTGGTGACAAACTTCCTTCTGATAAAAAAGCTGAAATTGAAAATGCCCTTGAAAAACTGAAAGAGGCTCATAAAAGCCAGGATATAAGCGCAATAGATACGGCACTTGCAAGCCTGAATGCTGTCTGGCAGACTGCATCGGAAGAAATGTACAAAACTGCCCAGGGTACGGCACCCGGTGACCCTTCACAGCAGGGACACGAACATACGGGCGGTCAGCCTCACGGCGGAGGAGACAGTAAACCCGGTAACGACGAAGTGACAGACGTGGATTTCGAAGAGATTGACTGATAAGTATTTTTCAGATCACTGTTAAACAATGAGTGCGGGAGAGTAAAACTTTTTTACTCTCCCGCACTTTATTATTTTCTTTCAGACCTTCAATTTCTTTCAGACCTTCAAATTTTGTACTTTTACAGTAGAATTTCCGTTTCTTTTATATGCATCTTAAGTTATTCACAATCATAACGCTATTAGTAAGCGCCCAGCTTTTGAACGGTCAGGCTGATACCAGTCTTAACAAAACTGATACTGAAGGCAGAAGACAGGGTCACTGGACAGGCAGGTACCCAAACGGGAATGTCCTGTACAAGGGTTTTTTCAGGGATGACTATCCGGAAGGTGAATTGAAGCGCTACTATGAGAGTCAGGTTATCAACTCGGTAATGATATTCTCCGGCAAGGGCAGGGAGGCCGAGGCAACCATCTATTACCCTGACGGCTCAATCGCTGCCAGCGGTAAATATGTTGACCGGATGAAAGAGGGCAAATGGAAATTCTACTCATCCTCTGTCCCGGGTTATCTCATCAATGAGGAAGAATATTCAGAAAACAAAAAAAACGGTCTGTCCCTCAAATTCTATAGTGACAGCAGTTTAGCCGAAAAAGTAGTTTACAAAAATGACAAAAAGGAAGGCGAATGGCTGCAATATTATGCAAGTGGCCGGATATTCCTGAAATCAAATTATTCCGACGGCATGCTCAACGGAAAATTTGAAGTATGGTACGAAAACGGAAAACCGGAAATAAGCGGAGAATATAAAAATAATCTCCGCGAAGGCAGATGGACCATATACAATGAAGACGGGACAATAAGGTATGAAATGAATTACACGCTGGGTATGACAAAGGACCGCCAGATGGATATTGATGCCGCTGAGATAATTGATAATATGGAAAAGAACCGTGGGAAAATAACTGATCCGCAAAATACCGGAGAGATCAGATAAAAATTGAAACAGCCAAGCATTCCGAATCAAATTGAAAAGAATTCCTGCCATTATATTATTGTTTTCAGCATCGCTTCTGAGGGGACAGGATAATTCATACAAATATTTCTACAGGGTCTGGTTTACCGATAAAGGTCCGGAAAGCTCCATAACAGATCCTTACGAACTGCTGTCTGAACGGGCAATAAACAGAAGGATCAGGGCAGGCATAGAATTTCCCGATTTCCGGGATTTTCCTGTTTACCGCAACTATCTCAACAGTATTGAAGAAAGGGGTCTGACATTGCATTGCACGTCAAAATGGATGAATACGGCACTTTTCAAATCCCCCGTAGCCTTAAACACCGGTCTTATCACTGGTCTGCCCTTTGTAAAGGAAGTAAGGGCTGTCAAGTACCCGGCCGGAAAAAGCAGCTTTGCCGACAAGCTGGATTTCTCTGCAGATCAATACGGTTTTGCTCCGTATGACCATCCTCTCGGAATGATCAACGGAAACCTTTTACAAAACATGGGCTATGACGGCAAAGGGATCCTTATCGCAGTCAATGACGGCGGCTTCAGATACACGGATCAGGTACCTTCCCTTGAACATCTCCGCCAACGGAATGGTATCAGGGCAGTACGGGACTTTGTAAGCGGGGATGAATTCACATACGATCATCACACACACGGAACCGCCGTATTGTCAATACTTGCCGGAAAACTGGAGGGAATGCTGCAGGGAACGGCAACGGGTGCAGACTATATGCTTTTCCGGACAGAGGATGTTTCCGATGAATTTCCGGCAGAGGAGGATTACTGGGCTGCTGCCGCTGAATATGCTGACAGTGCCGGCGCAGACATAATAACATCATCCCTGGGATATGGTCTTTTCGATGATCCTTCCCTTGACTACAAGTTCAGTGATCTTGACGGAAACTCTGCCTTTATAACAAGGGCAGCCGCAATCGCAGCCTCCAAAGGCATTCTGGTCTTCAGCAGTGCCGGGAATGAGAGAAACAAAGCCTGGAAGAAGATCCTTGCACCTTCCGACGGCGACAGCGTGATATCGGTGGCTGCAGTCGACCGGGACAGGATAATATCGGCATTTTCCTCAGCAGGCCCTTCAGCCGACGGAAGAATAAAACCCGACCTTTCCGCAATGGGGGTAAACGTACCGGTTCAGGTATCGCCGGGTTCAGTATCCGGGGCAAGCGGCACATCCTTTTCCTGTCCGGTCCTCAGCGGAATTAGCGCCTGCCTGCTTCAGGCAGTACCCGAAGCTGTCGCTTCGGAAATAGCCGGAGCTCTCCGGCAGTCCGGAGACAGGTATAACTCCCCCGACTCACTTTATGGCTACGGGATACCGGATATGATCCGGGCTCTTGACATATTACAGGAAATTCATCTTAAAAGACCTGAAAATTCTATTGCCATCTATCCCAATCCTGTTACGGAAGATTTTGAAATTATTTTCAGGGAATATCCTGAATCAGTAATCCTGGAAATATTTAGTTTTTCGGGAGAGCTCATTTTCCGCCGTGATTTCAATCCCTCACCCGGAAGTTATCTGAAAATCACGGCACTCTCCAACAGGGAACAGGGAATATACTTCCTCAGAATAAGGACAGCAAATGCTGTGTATATAAAAAAAATCATAAAACTGAAAAGCTGACAATGAATGAAAAATTAACCCTTACGGAATTGCAGCTGATCATAAAGGATTCTCTTTATCTGGCACTGCCTGATTTCTATTGGCTTGTTGCTGAAATATCTGAAATAAAAGAGAACTATGCCGGCCATTGCTACCTGGAACTTGTCGAGAAACATACTGATGACAGGAATGTCAGGGCCCGGGCCAGGGCAATAATCTGGAACACCCGCTACAGGCTGCTGAAACCATTGTTTGAAAATGTAACCGGGGAATCACTGAAAACCGGAATGAAAATTCTGATCCGTGTAAAAATCGATTACAATGAAATATATGGTCTGAGTCTTATCGTGTCGGATATTGACCCCTCCTACACAGTGGGAGAAATGGCAATAAAAAGACAACTGATTCTGAAAAGGCTTGAAGAAGAAGGAGTAATCACAATGAATAAGGAACATGAATTTCCCTTTGTCCCCCAGAGAATAGCAGTCATTTCATCAGCAACAGCGGCGGGCTGGTCAGATTTCAGCAGGCATCTCAGGGAAAATCATCACGGATATGTGTTCTATACAGCCCTCTTTGAAGCCGTTATGCAGGGAGCCGAAAGCGAACGAAGCATACTTGGGGCTTTTGAGAGAATCGCTGAAAACATCAGTCACTTTGATCTTGTTGCAATAATCAGGGGGGGAGGATCACAAAGCGATCTCAGCTGGTTCGATAATTACAATATTGCCTATTACGTAACGCAGTTTCCAATCCCGGTATTAACGGGCATCGGCCATGAAAAAGATGTTTCAGTCACGGATATAGTTGCATTTAAAGCACTCAGGACACCAACGGCTGTTGCGGATTTTCTCATTAACAGCATAGCTGAGGCGGAAATCCGCCTTACGGAACTCGGCAACCGGATTGCAGATAAATCCCGCAGCATAATTAGCGGATACAGGGATATCACCGCTGTCTTTCTGTCAAAACTAAAACCAGTAGCAAAACTTGCCATCGCCGACCAGAAAGAAATGCTTTCAAACAGGATCATGGGAATACTGAATATCGGAAAAGAATATCTGACGAAAGCAGGATTCATTCCGGAAAATCTAAAAAGCAGACTTAAAATTTCAGCTGCCTCCTTTGTACTTTCAAAAAAAACATATCTGGAAAAGAGCAATCTGGATCTCATGAATTATTCTGTTAAAACCATTGAGAGTCAAAAAACAAAGCTGACTGCACTGGAAAATTCACTCGGCATCCTGAACCCGGTAAACGTTCTGAAAAGAGGCTATACGCTGACCAGTATAAACGGAGTTATAATCAGGAGTGTACAGGATACCAAAAAAGATGATATCATAGAAACGAGGCTCTTTGACGGAAAAATCAAAAGCAGGATTACAGGTAAACAACATTTAAAAAACTAAATACCATGGCAAAAAAGGAATTCTCATTTACCGAGGCGGTAAAGGAAATAGATAAAATACTAAATGAAATCGAAAGCGGTAAACTTGACATCGACAAACTTGCAGGAGAAGTAAAGCGTGCCTCAGAACTGATAAGACAGTGTCAGAAAAAACTTCGTACAACCGAAGAGGAGATCAACAATATTTTCAGCGAATTAATATAAAAGAAAATCAGGACCTCAATCCTGATTCTCTACTACCCTAAACCTAAATCCATGAAAAAATTCTATAACCTTCTCTAACTACTACCTTTACTACCTTTGCCGTATTAAACGGATATTAAAAAAGAAATGTTTCAGAAATTTACAAATTTTTTAAACAAAATGCTATTTTTTTTAAAAAATATTTATTTCTCCACTCCAAGTACATCTTTAAAAGCCTTTATAAAAGTTTCCTTTGGCAAAGCTCCCATAGCCATCTGAGGCTGACCGTCAACCGGAACAAACAGGATTGAAGGAATGCTTCTTATGCCAAAAATGGCAGCAAGTTCCTGCTCTTCCTCTGTGTTGACCTTGTAAATATCAAGCTTACCGTTAAAATCTTCCGACAGTTCCTCCAGAACAGGAGCAACCATCTTGCACGGAGCGCACCAGTCAGCATAAAAATCAATGATACAGGGCTTGTTTCCCTCAAATTTCCATTCCTTGTTATTCTCGTAATCAAATACTTTGCTTTTGAATGTCTCCTTGGTTAAATGCTCAGTCATATATGTGTTTATTAAATGTCTCAAATTAAATCTTTTTAACACTGTCAAGCTTCATGCCATAAAACCATTAAACATTCAATTAACAAAAAACAGGTGAATAATTGTAACTTTGTCAGGTATTATTGATAAATTGTCATATCTATATATGAACATATGTATTGCTGACAAAATATTCGGCATAATTTCTGAAGTTGTTGGCGGGGAATCTGCTGAAGCCTATGTCATAGGAGGATGGGTAAGAGATTGCTTTCTAAACAGGAACCACTCCGGAAAGGATATCGATATTGTTGTAACCGGTAGCGGAATAGGACTGGCGCGCAAAACAGCAAAAAAAATCAATCCTGACATCAGAGTCAGTGTTTTCAGGAATTTCGGAACAGCCATGTTCAGATGGGGCGAATATGAAATTGAATTCGTTGGCGCCCGGAAAGAATCCTACAGTCCCGGGTCCAGAAAGCCTGTTGTTGAGAATGGAACCCTGGAAGATGATCAGAGAAGAAGAGATTTTACCATCAATG
>LSQX01211282.1_pt1 | contig 16281 bp, 13 predicted proteins | sample 654561 | NCBI WGS metagenome assembly LSQX01 (sample SAMN04489861, study PRJNA283612) | anaerobic digester metagenome | isolation source: 4 biogas reactors fed with cattle manure at either 37C or 55C with and... | place: Denmark: Kongens Lyngby | collected 2014 | reverse complement strand
GGATTTTTACCCTAAATTTGGATTTCAGCGTGTTTATGAAAAGCTGCCCGTCTGCGAATGCGAAATTGATAATCATATGAGAGCAAATAAGCTGCATTATGACGACCGGAAGGTATGGGGCTATGTTTGCAACCGGGTTAATAAGTCTTGGCGGCTGGACTGCCTGAACACGGCAAGCATTAATCTGTTTCATATTTATCTTGGGTATTTAAAAGATAATATATTTGAAATTCCGGAGCTCGATACGATGGTGATTGCCGGGCAGCACAAAGAGACTTTGAAACTGACGGCTGTATTTTCGCTTCGGGACATTGGTTTTACCGAGCTTAGAAAATATCTGCCCTTTTCCGGCGTTAATCGAATCGAATTCGGATTCATGCCCGGCTGGACGGACATCGATTATGAAATGCAGGCGTATGAGACGGACCCGCTGTTTGCACGAAACCTGCGCTGCGATTTGGGTGACTTCAAGTTTCCGGAGCTTTCCGTTACATAAATTGTGCGTAAGCTTCCCGGCTCAGGTGGTAGAGGAATTCGGAGACCCTCGGATGATACGGTGTAAGCGGCGTGATGTTGAGAATAACATTCCCGTATTTTCCGTACTTGTCCATGAATTCCTCCGCATGAGCAAAGCATATTTCATCCGACATATCGGACGTTGTGCCGGAGGGGATGCTCAAACAGACTTTATCGCCGATCGTCGAGTAAATCAGTTCAAAATCGTTGATGGCTTCCTGAGGCTGCCAGATATCGACATTGCTCTCCGCAATTACAGGCGCCAGCATGTCGTTTTTACCGCAGCTGTGCAGTTCCAGATAAATGCCTCTTTTGTGGCATGATTCAGCGATCCTTCGAATGTAGGGCGCCAGCATTTCCCTGGCGGTGTCGGGTGAAAACTGCGGACCTCTCTGGGTGCCCCAGTCATCGTTAAACATCAAAATGTCGCAGTTGAAATACGTTTTAAAACGATCGATCAGATCGTCGTAAAAAACGCACAGCCTGTCAAACAAACGGTGTACGCCCTCTTTCATTTGTTCGTCGACATAAGCGATCATGGTTTTATCAAAATCCATGAATGATATGAGCCTTTCATTCAGGCCGGTCAAAATCCAGACCCGGTTCAATCGATCCCCGGACATAACGGATGCGCATTTTTCTCCCTCGCCCGCCCAGTCATACTGGTCGAGATCCGGGAAGGTAATAACCTTCTCCCAATGATTAATGTCCTTGATTTTCGGGTTCAGGGGCCGTACCATGGAGCCGCCGGTGACGGGAATAAAATCCCACTGTACGCCGAACATGTCGGGACCGCCCTGCTGCGGAGCGCCAAACTGTATCGGTTCGTAATCAAAAGAAAAAGCCCGCACAACATTGTCGGGGATCAGACGGGGAGCCAAAGGGAGCATGTCGATGAGCACGGGCAAATAGACAGGTTTTTCGCCGCGCAGCAGACGCAGGAAATTTTCTTTTGTGGAAATCGGAAAATTACGAATAGGGCTGATATCCGGAAATAACGGATTGAAATACATACCGGATTTTTGCCACTCCTTGCCGTACTCGGGATTCAATTGGATTTTACGCATACTCTCCTCCGTTCCGCCGCTAAGCGGCGACACAAATAGTTCCGCCCACTGATGTTTTTATAATTATATCTATCTCCTGTAAAAATGAATGTTGCGGCCAAAACATAAGCGGCAAAGGGTAAGAAATGATTAAAAAGCACGGGCAAAACAACCGGCGGCGGGTGTTATGCCTTTTAATGGCAGGCAGTGAACCGATTGCATTCAAAGATAGGCTGTGTTACAATCAGTTCGTATTAAATGGATGGGCATTTACATATAAAAACGAGGTTGGCGCATGGCTTTTTTTGAAAAAACTATCGATACGAAGCGGGTTTACGAGGGGAAAATTGTTAATATCCGAACGGATACCGTCGAGCTTTGTGACGGAAAACATGCTCTCCGCGAGGTCGTTGAACATCCGGGCGGCGTAGTCATTCTGCCTGTGGACGAGGCGCTTAATGTCTATACGGTCAGGCAGTTTCGGTATCCTTTTATGAAGGAGATGCTTGAGGCTCCCGCGGGAAAGCTTGAGCGCGGAGAAAACCCCTATGACTGCGCAGTCAGGGAACTGGAGGAGGAAACCGGCCTGACAGCCGAAAAAATGATCGGGCTCGGGCAGATTTTCACATCGCCCGGATTTTGTGAGGAGGTTTTGCATTTATTTTTAGCAACAGGCCTTCATGAAGGAAAACCGCGGCCGGATGAAGGGGAATTTCTCAGTGTTGAAAAATGTCCGTTAGATACGCTCATTGAACAGATAATGGCAGGTACGATTTGCGATGCCAAAACAATTGCCGCTGTTTTTAAAGCAAAGGAATACCTGAAAAACAAAACCGGGGGGTATTTTTGTGGGTAAAACCGTGCTGGTTGTGGATGATGAGAAAACCATCGTCGACATACTGACATTTAACTTGCAAAGAGAAGGTTATAACGTACTGTGTGCTTATGACGGAAAGGACGGGCTCGATAGAGCGCTTTCAGGCCAACCGGACCTTATTTTACTGGATGTGATGCTTCCGTATTTAAATGGCTTCGACGTCTGTTCCGAGATCAGAAAGCAGGACAAGCTGACCCCGATAATCATGCTGACAGCGAGAGAAGAGGAAAGAGATAAAATATTCGGCCTTGAGCTGGGCGCAGACGACTATATAATAAAGCCGTTTTCGATTAAAGAATTGCTTGCACGAGTCAAGACGAATATCAGACGAATGAGCAGTATGGACGACATTTCCCCGGGAAGCGATGATGAACAGCTTAAAGTCGGAAGCATAACGGTGGACACAGCCCGGCTTCGGGTTATAAAAAACGGCAAAGCAGTCGATCTGACGCAAAGAGAATATGAATTGGTGAAATATATGGCGCTTTCCGCGGGCAAGGTCTTTTCCAGAGAAGAACTCATGGCCGGCGTATGGAATTATGATTATTTCGGCGATATCCGGCTTGTGGATGTCGCGGTAAGAAGGCTGAGAGAAAAGCTTGAGAACGACCCGGGAAACCCCGAATACATAATAACAAAGCGCGGAGCGGGATACTATTTGAATACCGAAACGTGATAATCGCCGCTGATAAAGAGGTGGGAGAGCTGAAAAGAGGCCTTCATTTTAAGCTTGTTTTGATCATGCTGCTTCTGATTGCGTCGCTGATGACCGTAGTTGGCGTATTTCTCGTGCGTGGCGTTAAACAGTATTACCTTAACCAATTTTACAGCCAGATGAGTTCGGCGTTCTCCGATCCGGATTTTGCCGATGCCCTGACGACCGCCGCCTCGGAAGAAAAAGGCGAAACGCTGATTGATGAGATCCTTTTGGCTTACGCGGGCTCTCTCGGAATCAATTCCAGCTCCCGATATTATTATGTTCTGGACAAAAATACAGCCGGTGTTCTCGCGCCGAGTACCGCTATAGATACAAAGCTTGAGATTACGCCGAATATGATTACCGCTATGACCGGCGAGCCCGGAGATAACGGGGATATCGGCGCTGCCTATATGGATGTCGCTATGCCTATAGGGGACAAAGAGCATTCGTATATCATTTATATCAAAGACAATAAGCATACGGTCCAGGAACTGAACAATGAGCTTTTTCAAATCATTCTAAAAGCGCTGCTGGTCGGACTGGTTATTTCGGTTCTGCTGAGTTTTTTGCTGTCAAAAACCATGGTTATTCCCATACAAAGCCTGACAAGGGCGGCCAACCGGGTAGCCGCCGGTGATTTTACGGAAAAAATTGAAGTCACGGCAAAGGATGAAATCGGTATTTTGACCCGAACCTTTAACGATATGGCAAACAAGCTGCACAGTACGCTTCAGGATATCGAAAACGAAAAAAACAAACTCAGCACGGTTTTTTCTAATATGACCGACGGCATTATTGCCTTCTCCAAAAACGGCGATATCATCCACTATAACCCTGTTGCCGAACATATGCTGAACATCTCACTGTCCGGTTCTCTGTCCGCTTACGATGATATTTTTGGGCATATGATACCGGCAGAAAAGGTTAACGCACTCGCTGCCCCGGAGTCGCTGAAGGTGGAGGGTGATTTCGGGAAAAAAAACCTTGAAATATCGCTTGTCCCTTTTTCCGGCGAAAGCGCCCAGGGCGGAATACTGGCGGTTATTCACGATATTACGCTGCAAAAGCGATCGGACGAAATGCGGCGGGAATTTGTTGCCAATGTATCTCATGAGCTGAAAACGCCGATTACCAGCATAAGAAGCTACGCTGAAACGCTGGTCACCTCCGGCGCTGAGGTCACGGAAGATACCAGACAAAGCTTTCTGGATGTCATTGTCAATGAAAGCGACAGGATGAACAAAATCGTGCAGGATCTCCTTGCGCTGAGTAAGTTTGACGCGGGAGAGGCAAGTATGCATTTTGAGCCTTTTGATATCATCAAATCAATTAAAAACATCTACAATACGATGATTTTGGACGTTAAGAAGAACAGGCTCAATATGAGCCTCAACCTCGAGGAAACCGTTCCGCCGATCGAGGGCGACAAGAGCAGGATAGAGCAGGTTTTGATCAACATTATCTCCAACGCCGTCCGGTACACACCGGAGGGCGGGGAGATCATAATCAGCACCGCGTACAAAAACAAAAGAATCCGGATTTGCGTCAAAGATACCGGAATAGGTATTCCCAAAGAGGATATTCCGAGGTTGTTTGACAGATTTTACCGGGTGGACAAGGCAAGGTCCCGGGCATTCGGCGGAACCGGGCTGGGGCTTTCGATTGCGCATGAGATCGTCTCAAAGCATGGCGGCGAAATTGAGGTGGAAAGCGCTTTGCAAAAGGGTACAACGGTCACGGTTATTCTTCCCATAAAGCAGCCGGGCAATTGACCGTTCCGGCATGTCATACCCGCTGCCGGGAAGCGTTATGCGGAAGATGAAGCGCAGCCCGCTTTTTTGCTGCGCAACGGAAGGTTAATGTGCAATGCTAAAATCGAAACAGCTTATCGAAGCGGTAAAAACCGTAGTTATTGTTTTGTTGTTTGCAAGCGCTCTGTTTCTCGGCGGGAAATCGGGGATATTTGACGAGTTTTTAAGCACTGTGCCCATACTTGCCGGAGCAGGCGACTGGATTTCATCATTTGCGGATCACAGCGAAAGCCGGGAGGAGCCGGTGATAAACAACCTTCAGCTTACGCAGGCTGCTTATCCTGCCGGCATCGTTTTGACATTTGAAGACAGCGGGCATTACGGCGTAAAATATAGCGGCACTGAACTTGCCGAGCTGTATGGTATGGTATCGAGTCTGCTCGGCGAATCGCTGGGTTCCGCTTCCGCTCCGGTCGAAACGGATCAGCAGCAATGGAAAGCCGCTTTGCAGGCGCCCGGTATTTTTTTGCAATATCATACCGATATTCCCTTGTCTGTTCTGGTTCGGTGGTTGGGCCAGAACATGCTCAACGTAAACGATCACAATGCGGACAGGATATGTCTGGCACAAAACGAAAACGATATGGTTGAGCTTTATTATATCAGCAGGGGCGGTAAATACTACAGGTGCAAAACGGCGGCGAAGCTCAGCAGCGTCCTTTCATCATTGGAGATCTATACGCCAAACGGCGCGCAATATGCCTATGAATTTGGAACCGGGCTCAGGAAACTCGATCCGTATACGGTTTTGTTCCGGGAATCGCCCGAAGCGCCGCTGATTGAATCACAAAGCCTTCTTTATGTGTCGACGCCGGTGGAATCGATTCTGTCTGCGGTTTCATTCAATCCCAAATCGGTTAACTTCTACGACACCGAAGACACGCGCGTGTATGTTGAAGACAGCGGGAAATTAAAGATCACAGCTCAGGATTTAATTGAGTTCAATGCCGGCGCTAATACAAGGCTTTTGAACATATTATATGCGGGCAGCCGGCCCGATACGGGAGAGATGATTGAAGGCGCAAGGAAGCTTTTGCATCGCATTCGCGGAGACAGCGTGGGCGACGAGGAATTGATGTTCACAGACATCCGCAACAGCGGTGACGGTACCGAGATTGCTTTTAATTATTTTATCAGCGGCATCCGGGTTGTTATACCGGGGGATGACGCGGCTGTCATAACGATTAAAAACGGCTATATAACCGAATTTCGGCTCTTGCTCCGGGGATACAGGCTAACTGAGACAACAAAACCTCTGGTCCCCGATTATCAGGCTGCGGCGATGGCCCAGGAAATGTCTTCCGGGTGTGAACTCTCGCTTGTGTATACCGATACCGGCGGGGAAGTTTTGGCGCCCGAATGGATAGCAAAGGAAAAGACAGCACAGGAGTGAGGTAAAGAAAGGAACGGGTTCCGGTTATGAATGGTTCCAGACTGAAAACGCTGATCATCATCATTCTTTTGCTTGTGAATACCGCCTTCCTCGGCTTATATCTAATGGATAGATACCGCTCGGACAACATGGAGAGCGATGCACGAAAAAAGCTCGTCCGGGTATTGGCCGAACAGGGCATTAAAATAGAGGAGGGGACCATACCGAAAGCCTGCCCAAAAGCGCGGTTTGCGCTGACCAGGGATACGAAAAGGGAAAAGGAACTTGCCGAAATGATGCTGGGCACTGTTCATACGGCGGAAAAGGGCGGGGGCATTTATCTGTATGAAAGCGCGCAAGGGACAGCCTGGTTTACCGGGAACGACGAATTTGAAATTATCATTAATCACTGCCCTTTGGGCGAAAAAAACGCGATTGATTTGTCAGAGGAACTGCTGGACATAATGGAAATTACGGTCAGCTTATCCTATCGGGACAGTTTAACGGCGGAAGATACGCACACGGTCAGTTATATCTGCCTGTACGCGGACAAACAGATTTTCAACAGCCTTTTGACATTTACATTTACCCCGGACGGGAAAGCGGAGATTACGGGTAAGGGCATTCCCGAAACCGTCACACAGCTCAGTAATGCCGATGTGATGACGCCCACAACTGCTTTGATCAGCTTTGTCGGCGAATTACGTTTGAACAATTTAGAATGCTCGCAGATCACCGAGATTAAACCCGGTTTTCAGATGGTCAAAAGCGCTGCCGGCAGCTCGCTTGAACCCGTCTGGCTGATCCTGACGGACAACGCATCATGCTATCTGGACATAAGATCGGGCAGGCTTGCGGTCATTTAGCGGGTGTTTAACCTTTATTTTACGGAAACACTTTACTTTTCTTATGTCATTAGGTATAATACGGTGATTATGTAAATCGACATAACATAGAAAAAATTACTTTTTTCCAGCACCGGCTTTGAAACTTTTCGAATTGATTCGGTTATACTTTATTCATAGATTAATGCTGCTGCGCCCGGTTGGGTTGCGGGACTTGGGGTGTGACCATTTGAATAAATATGTTATCCATGGGGGAAAGCCATTATATGGTGATGTTACGGTCAGCGGAGCGAAAAACGCAGCCGCAGCCATCATACCGGCGGCCCTTTTGGTAGACGGAGTCTGCCGTATAGAAAATATCCCACAGGTCAGCGATGTGACGCTGCAATTGAGTATATTAAAGAACCTGGGCGCAGATATCCGGCTTATAAACAACAATACCATGGAGATCGACTGCGCCGGCATTTCATTCATGGAAGGCCCCTACGACTTGATGCGCCGAATCAGGGCGTCTTATTACCTGATCGGAGCCATGCTCGGCAGATTCGGGACAGCGAAGTCCGCAATGCCGGGCGGCTGTGATTTCGGTGTCCGGCCGATCGACCAGCACATCAAGGGTTTTACGGCGCTTGGCGCCGAGGTCGATATCCGGAGCGGGATTATCAGCGCCGACACCAGAGGCCGCGGCATCAAGGGCACACATATCTATCTTGATGTCGTATCTGTCGGAGCAACAATCAACATCATGATGGCGGCAGTGCTGGCTAAAGGCAGGACGGTTTTAGAAAACGCGGCGAAAGAACCGCACATTGTTGATGTAGCGAACTTTTTAAACTCAATGGGCGCGGATATCCGGGGAGCCGGTACAAGCCTGATTAAAATTAACGGCGTGGCAAAGCTGCACGGCGGACAGTACTCGATCATACCGGATCAAATTGAAGCCGGGACCTATCTCACGGCCGTTGCCGGAACGGGCGGAGAGGTGCTCATCAAAAACGTCATTCCCAAGCATCTGGAATGCATTACGGGTAAGCTGATGGAAATGGGCGTATACATTGAGGATATGGATGATTCTATTTTGGTGCACAGGGATTTGCCGCTCAGAAAGACCAATGTGAAGACACTCCCGTATCCCGGTTTTCCGACGGATATGCAGCCGCAGATTGCAACAATCCTGTGTCTTGCCGAGGGGACAAGCGTAATCACGGAGGATGTATGGGATAACCGATATAAGTATGTCGCGGAACTCAGGCGAATGGGCGCTCAGATTCAGGTTGACGGCAGGGTTGCCGTCATTGAAGGCGTAGACAAGTTGACCGGCGCGCCGATTAAAGCCTGTGATCTTCGGGCGGGCGCGGCAATGGTCATAGCGGGGTTATGTGCGCAGGGCAAAACCGAGGTTGAGGATGTTTACCATGTTGAGCGCGGTTATGAGGACTTTGTCGGCAAATTAAGAGGACTTGGCGCAGATATCGTAAAAGTTACTGAAAAAAGCGCTGACGAGGAGGAATACGGAGAGATTCTCGCATAGCAAGGTACTAAATGAAATGGAACAAACAGCGTCTTAAACGCATACAATGATTGTTTAAGACGCTTTTTTGGAGATGTCAACTTGAAAATCTGTACATTCGCAAGCGGATCAAGCGGCAACTGTGCGCTTGTTTGGCACAAGGATACATATATTTTAATAGACGCGGGCATTTCAATGCGCCGTATTGTAAGCTGCCTGCAGAAGCTTGGACTGGAAGCAAGGCAGCTTTCATCTGTTTTGGTAACACATGAGCATTCAGACCACATATCCGGGATTCCGATGCTTGTTAAGCACTTTTCTCTGCCCGTCTATACCAGCGGCGGGACGGCAAGGGCGCTTTTTAAAAACGGCACGATCCCGATCGAGCAGATATCCGTTTTTGAAACCGGCAGAAGCTTTGCCATCGGGGATCTTCAGATCAACAGCTTTGAGACGCCTCACGATACCGCCGAGAGTGTGGGTTTTACAATTGACGGCGGCAGCAGGCGGTTGGCGTTCGCTACCGATCTCGGCCATGTCTCCGTTGAGGTTGAACGGGCCGTTATGGGCGCCGGTACGGTCATACTGGAGTCAAACCATGATATAGAGATGCTCAAATGCGGAAGGTATCCCTACCGGTTAAAAACACGGATACTGGGAAACAGGGGCCATCTCTCCAACGATATGGGCGGTCAATTCGCCTCCCGGCTGGTCCGGGGCGGCGCGGATAAAATCATGCTGGCTCATCTGAGCAGAGACAACAATACGCCCGATCTGGCTTATAACACAGTCACAGACCGGCTTCTTACATCGGGTATCCGCGCCGGAATTGATCTGGCGTTGTCGGTTGCGCCGGCAGATGTGATGAGCGGCATTCTGGAGGTTTAGGTTAATCGTACATATTAGAGGGCAGCATGGAGAAAGGGAAAATGAAATTCGCGCAGCGGGTGATTGGAGGGTTATATGCTGAGTATAAAATTCATCTGTGTCGGTAAAATGAAAGAAGCGTTCTTTACCGACGCGGTTTCAGAATATCAAAAGAGACTGACCGGTTATTGCCGGCTTACCATAGAAGAGATTCCGGAAACCAGACTGCCTGTTAATCCGTCCGACGCGGAAATCCAGGCCGCCCTGAGCAAGGAAGCCGATGGTATTGAAATGCGCATTCCGCGTGGCGCGCTGATCATTGCTATGTGTATAGAGGGCAAGGCGTTAGATAGCCTGCAGTTGGCAAGGTTTATGCAGTTATGCGCGACGCAGGGAAAAAACCGGCTTTGTTTTATTATCGGCGGCTCGCTGGGGCTTCATGACCGCGTAAAGAAAGCGGCAAAGATATCGCTGTCCATGTCGAAAATGACATTTCCGCACCACCTGGCCAGAGTCATGCTGCTTGAGCAAATTTACAGAGGCTTTAAAATAAGCGAGGGTTCCAAATATCACAAGTAAGGCAACTGCAGCAAAATATACCATCCGTCATTTAGGCGGCATATACTATATGGGGAGGCATAATAATGGCATATTGCATGGTGTGCGAAAAAAGTTTTGATGACAGCCTTGAAATCTGTCCGGAGTGCGGCGCGCTTTTGGAATCGGAAAACGACTGCACCGGCGAGTGTGACGACTGCGCATCCGGCTGCGAACACAATCACGATCACGATCATGATTGTGATGGAGAATGCTCTGATCAGATCTGGCCGCTGGACGATGACGGGAACCCCGTAAAACCCGCATTTTTGATGACAGTGATGGGCAATCAGATTGATTATGAAATGACGGTCAGCCTGCTCAGGTCATTCGGCGTGCCCACGATCCGGGAATACCCCAATGCCATATCAAACGCAAAAATTCTCCTCGGTTTTTCGGGTGCCGGTATGGATATTCATATACCCGAAAATATGCTGGAGCTGGCAAAGGAACTCATGAATTCCGAGCCGGAGAGCACGGAATGATAGTATAGATTACCCTTGCGCCGTATGAGTTAACGGCGCGAGGGCGTTATAAAACCTTAATATAGCCGCTATCATATTATCGGTTTGTTCCGCAGCTTCGCGGAAATGGGAGGCCAGCGTGGAATACAAAGCAGAATATCAAAGATGGATTGAGAGCTCTGCCGTCGGTGATGAGGAACGGCAAGAGCTTTTCGGCATTCTCGACGACGACGAGGCTGTAAAAAGCAGGTTTTTTGCGCCTCTGGCATTTGGGACCGCCGGACTGCGCGGGATCATGGGCGCGGGCATAAACAGAATGAATATCCATATTATACGTCAGGCAACGCAGGGTCTGGCGGAGCTTATCTTGCGGGAGGGCGGCGAGGCCGGGAAAAGAGGCGTTGTGATCTGCTACGACTGCAGGAACCACAGCAGGGATTTCGCAGTCGCGGCGGCTGAGGTAATGGCCGGAAACGGCATAAAGGTTTACCTGTTTGAGGGTATGCGGCCCACGCCGGAGCTATCGTTTGCCATCAGAGAATACCGTGCGATGGCCGGCATAAATGTGACGGCCAGTCACAATCCGAGAGAATACAACGGCTATAAGGTATACTGGGCGGACGGAGCCCAGCTTCCGCCGGAGCATGCCGCAGAGGTTGCGGCAGTGATGGCGAAGACGGATATTTTCAGCGGCGCCCGCCGGATGCCCGTGGAAGAGGCGGTTAAATCAAACCTGATCGGGTATTTGGGAACGGAGACGGACGAGAGATTCATCTCGATGGCTTTGAGCCAGTGTGAAAATAAAAACGTTGTTGCCGAAGCTTCCGATCGTTTTAAGATTGTCTATACGCCGTTTCACGGTACCGGTTACCAAATTGTGCCCGAAACACTCAAAAGGCTGGGTGTGAAGCATCTGTTCTGCGTATCCGAGCAGATGGTTCCGGACGGAAATTTTTCGACGGTAAAAAGTCCGAATCCGGAGGATGCTGAGGGCTTTGCTCTGGCTTTGCGGGACGCGCGCGCCGTTAATGCCGATATGATTATCGGTACCGACCCCGACTGCGACCGGATATCCGTAATGGTGAGAAACAGCGCGAAGGCGGATAACGGCGGCTCGCTGCCGGACTATGTCCAGATTACCGGCAACCAGCTCGGTGTCTTATTGCTTGATTATCTGATCACCGCCAAAAAAGAAGCCGGGACGCTGCCCCCGAATGCAGCCGCGATAAAAACGATTGTGACAACGGATATGGCCAGGGCCGTAGCGGAAAGCGGCGGGATAATGATGACCGAAACCTTTACGGGTTTCAAGTTTATGGCCGAAAAGATCAAGGAATTTGAAGCTGACGGGCGTTACCGGGTGATTTTCTCATATGAAGAATCGATCGGGTATATGATCGGCGATTTTGTTCGCGACAAGGACGCGGTGACAACGGCGGCGCTTGTCACGGAAATGGCTTCATTTTACTATCTGAAAGGCATGTCCTTGCTCAATGTCCTTGATCATTTATATCAAAAGCACGGTTACCATCAGGAAAAAACGGTTAATCTGGTGATGCCGGGTCTTGACGGGCTGGAAAAAATGAAAAAGCTTATGGACCATTTGCGCGAAAATCCGCCTTGCGTTATCGGCGAAAGGCGCGTGGTCGGGCTGCGTGACTATCAGGACGGGACGGCTATAGAATACGGCACGAAATTAAGGCGCGAGCTTCCGATAATGGGATCAAATGTTTTGTTCTTTGAACTCGAGGACGGCAGCGCGTTTATCGTCAGGCCGTCGGGTACCGAGCCGAAAATCAAAATTTACAATCTGACCAAAGGCATATCAAAAGCCGACTGTGAAAATAAAACGAAAGCCTGTCTTGAGACGATCAAAGCGCTGGAAGAGAGCTTGAATTAACTTTGCTGAGCAGTATAATTAACCGGTTGACTTGGTTTGGCGCTAAATGTATAATAACTGTACACGTTCGGATCCGGCTAAAAAACAGGTGTCGTATCGTTTGGTTTTGCATAGGGGAGCCGACTGAGCGTTTATGGCCGGTTTATCATGAAAGCATTAACCGGTTTATTTAGGATTTTGCGGCAAAATGGGGGTTAATATGACACAGAAACCGATCGGGTATATTTACGACATCCAGAAATTCTCGGTTCACGACGGGCCGGGAATCAGGACGAATGTTTTTTTGAAAGGGTGTCCGCTGAACTGCCTTTGGTGCCACAGCCCGGAATCGCAGTCATTTGACAGCGATCTTGCCTGGATGGATATCCGGTGCATCGGAACGAAGCTGTGCGGATTATGCCTTAAGGCCTGCCAATACGGCGCTATCTCGGAAGGCGAGCCGGAAAAATCCATTTCCGGCGAGGACATTATCTTTCCTGTTCTGGACAGGGAAAAATGCAAGGTCTGCCTGAAATGCGCCGAGGCTTGTCCGTCGAAGGCGCTATATGACACAAAGCGCACGGTTACGGTTGAAGACTGCATGAAATCGATAAGGCAGGACAAAAAATATTATGACAAATCCGGCGGCGGGGTCACGATATCCGGCGGCGAGCCGATGTCACAGTTCGCGTTCACGCTTGCGCTGGCAAAGAAGTGCAAGGAGGAGGGCTATCATGTCGCGTTAGATACGACCGGCTTTGCGCCGTTTGAGCATTTTCAGGAGATTCTTCCTTACATAGACCTTTTTCTTTATGATATAAAACATATGGACAGCGAAAGAAGCAAGAAATTGACCGGTATGCCAAACGAGCTTATGCTGGCAAACGCGAGGAAAATTGCCGATGCGGGCGGCAGGCTTCAGGTGCGTTTCCCGATTATTCCGAAGCTCAACGACAGCGAAAAGAATATCCGCGCGACCGCCGAGTTCTGCGCGGAAATCAAAAACGGTATCGATGTTGTTCAGCTTCTGCCTTATCACCGAATGGGCGCGACAAAATATTGGCGGCTGGGCAAGGAATACCGGCTGAAAAATGTGGAGGCTCCGACCGCCGGATTCATGGAGAAGCAGCTTGAGCTGTTTTTAAGCTACGGGCTGCCTGCGCAGATCAGCTGATAAATTAACTGTATGATACAGGGGCGGTCCTTGATAAATTGCGGGACCGCCCTTTTTTATGTTGGCGGAACACAAAGGCTCGTCTGTCCGTCTAAAATACATGCTGCAAACGTTTTGCATTTTCCGGGACATGCGCGAAAAATTGTTTATTTTTGCTGTATTGGTCGACTTTGCTGCCAGAATATTACGCTTATTTTACAAGTGGGCCCAGCCGATTGACACCCCAAAGCCCCTATGCTAGAATGCAATCACAAACAATGGTAATTCCGGCAATGCCGGAAACACCGTCCCGCAAAGATGGGTACGCCCGCTTGCAGGAGAAATGTAGCTACTCTGCTGCAAACGTTTGTACATATTAAAAGTCCCGAAAATCGGGCAAATTCGTAAGGAGGATTACTTATGAAGAACCTCAAGAAGACGTTGTCTATGGTTCTTGTCATTGTGATGATGCTTGGCATCCTCGTAGTCGGCGCAGGCGCAGCCTTCACCGATGAAGATGACATAACCTATACAACGGCCGTTGAAGTCATGACCGGTATCGGCGCGATCAACGGTTATGCAGACGGCACATTTAAGCCCCTCGATTCCATTACCCGCGCAGAAGCCGCGAAAATGGTCGCTTATGCGATCCTGACACCGTCAGTAGCTCAGATGCTCCCCAAAACGACATCGAGCTTCACCGATGTCGCGGCAACCAACTGGGCTTCCCCCTTCATTGAGTACTGCGTAAGCAAAGGCATCATCAATGGCATGGGCGACGGCACATTCGTTCCCGCCGGCAATGTCACAGGCTATCAGATTGCCAAGATGATGCTCTGCGCAGTCGGATACGGCAAACAAGACGAGTATGTCGGCGCGAACTGGGATCTGAATGTCGCTATTGACGCGGTTGACAAGGGCATCTTTGCCGGCACGTTAGACACAGACCTCAACGACGCGGCAACCCGCGAAGAAGCGGCTCTCTACGTGTTCAACGCCATGTCCGGCATTACCCAAGTCGTTTATGACACAACGACAAACGAATACAAGGATTCCGCTGCCAATGCGACAATCGGCAAGCAGAAATATGGCCTTAAGTTTGCTCCCAGCACGGTTAACGGCGTAGATGGCTATGTCTGGGAGAACGGCGCAGGAACCGCTCTGAGCACCTTTGTTCCCCTTGAAAATGTAATCGGCACAAGCACAAACGGCACCTCGATTGCACAGCTCACAACCTTCACCGCCGCCAGCACGAAGTACATAGCAACCGGAGCTGCGGGCGCGAAGTACTTCCTGAACGGCAGAGAAATTACTGTTGTTACGTATGCCGCCGGCACTGCATACCCAGAGAACACCTTTATACTGATTGACGGCGAGCTGTACCAGGTAAAGACTGGTAACACCATTGAAACTACCGACGCTGCAGCCGCAGCCAAAGCTAAGTGCGAAGAAATCAACGTCAGCGGCGCTATCGTAAACCTCATCAACACCAACGCCGATAACAAAGCCGAAAAGGTTTCTATCGTTCTGAAGAGTGTCGGTATCGTTGGTGTGGCCCCGTATGTAAACCCCGTGACCGGCGCTGTTACGATTTCGGGTATCGGAACGTTTGCCAAGGATACAGTCACCTATCCCGCCGATCTTGCGGCATTCGACGTGGTTCTGTTTTACACAGACGGTCTCGGCGTTACGCGCATTGAAAAAGCTGCGACGGTAAAAGGCCAGATGACTGAGTTCAGAACAACCAGTATCTTGTTCAGCGGAAATGTTCTTTCTGAATCAGGCCTCACCCCCGGCGTGTTAAGCGCCTTTAATGCTGTCGGTAACTTCAATGTCGACGCGACAGCCTATGTCGATGATAACGGCGATATCATTTCTATTAAAGCCGATGCCGCGGCCCCGATTACCGCTACTTACGGCGTTGTCATTGATTATAAATATGTCGCTGGAACTGGCACTCCCGGTACTTTAGGCTATATTCCCGCCAGCGCGAAGGTCCAACTGATCAAGGAAGACGGCACAATCGGTGTTTACGATGTAGCTGCTAGTGCTTCTACGTATGTAGTACCGAATCAAGAATCAGCTTTTGAAAACACAGCCGATCCTTACGCAGACCTTTGCACCTATGTGTTCAACGATGCCGGAAAAGTCACCGTGACTGCGGTTGGAAGCATAACGACCGCGACATTTACTGCGGCAAACCCGCTGGTTGTGACCGCCACCGGTAATCGTTATATCACATCAGCTACCAAGGTTTTCTACTATGACGCAAGCAGCGTATACGCTACGTCCAAAACCGCGTCGGCAGCCACCGGTTATGCTGGAATCAAGGCAGCCACCGGTAAAACAATCTACTATGTGCTGGCCACCGGAAGCACGACGAATATAGCGGCTATCCTTATCTCCGACGCTCCCGCTACGACCACCGTTGCCGGTAACTACGCGTATGTCATCAATGCAGGTCCTGCGATAAGCTATGTCGGAACAACTCCGATTTATAAGTACAGCGTGTATATCGACGGTGTGGCAACCACCGTTACCTCGAAGAGCGACGGTCTCTTTGCCGCTCCCGGTCTCTACGCCTACGAGAAGGATACCGACGGCTATGTTACCGGAACCCCGGAGATTAAAGGCGCTGTCACAG